>Ga0070697_100004856_pt1 | contig 10313 bp, 10 predicted proteins | sample KBSK1501metaG_FD_65475 | JGI IMG/M metagenome (GOLD analysis project Ga0070697, IMG submission 65475) | Corn, switchgrass and miscanthus rhizosphere microbial communities from Kellogg Biological Station, Michigan, USA - KBS K1-50-1 metaG | ecosystem: Host-associated > Plants > Roots >... | reverse complement strand
GGCGCTGGAACTTGTCGGCGGCAACGGCTATACGGAAGATTACGCCACCGCCCGCCAGTTTCGCGACGCCATGGTCCTGCCGGTCTGGGAAGGGCCGGAGCAGATCCAGGCGCTTGAGCTAATGCGCATGATTGCCGGCGCCGAACCAGGTGACAGGCTTTTCCTTGAAAAAATTGCGTCGGTCCTCGATCTATTACCCGCTGCGATGAACGGTGAAAAAATCAATTTGTCCACCCTGGCCTGCATAATGGAGGATTCATTTAAAAAACTGCGGGCAGAGCCCCAAAAAGCCGAGCTTGTCGCGGACGAGTTCCTGGGCAAGATGTCAGATATCCTGACCTACGCTCTGTTGTGCGAAGAAGCTGCGTGGGAATACGCGAACAAAAACGATGGGACGAAACTGCTGGTTTGTCGTGCCTACCACGCCCGCGTCTGGCCCGGAGAATTTGCCGCGCCGTCTTTTTCTCCCGTTGGGTTGCTGCGTCATTTCAACCATATTGTCCAGGCAGAGCCTATTCCCCCTGGCCCTGGCAGCAATTGGGAGCTGCACCCGTAAGGGGCATCTCGGTGGCGGAGAAACGGCTGCCGTTGCTCTTGGGCGTGCATAAAAATTCTTGGGACCGTCCTAAATAAATAGAGTCACTCGAGGTAATAATACGGCCTTATAAGGCGAAGGCTGAGCCCTCTGCTCAAGTGTTTGTACTGCCCGACTTTAATTTCCGGACAGCCTGTTTGTCCTTGTTGATCATCCATTCTGCAGGGAATTCTGGCGTCTTCGAGGATTCGTGCCCGAGTGGAAATCTGAGTACCACCAGCTTGATCCTTTGCTCTAAGGTCTCCCGCTATCTCCCATCACGATCGTTCTGAACAGATTTCGCTGAGTTTCCCACAATCCCCTTGGCTAACTTCCCCGTCCAAGCTTTAAAAGGAGACGAATCTTGCGACGTAAAATTCTTCAGATATTCTCTTTTAGTTTCCTCATGATTTTTCTCAATACCGAGGCCGATTCGGTTACCCCCAGCGGCTCAAGAAGCTTCCGACCGGGAACAAAGTGTGGAACGACGAATTCCTGGCTGGGAACTCTCGTCGTGTAGGGTACCGCGTCTACTTTGACGAGGACCGGCGACCCCAACGGTGGGATCCACGGAACTGCCAGGCAGGGGCTCTCTAGCTCTAGTTGGATGCTGAAAAAGTCTGCCAACCTCTCAAGCGCGCGACTGGCGCGACTCGCAATACCTGATTCCGATTGTCTCGCCAGTCCTGCTAGTCTCGCACGGCTATCCTGCGGAGTCGTGTCCCATTCTCCTAGACTTGGAGGCGAGTGAAATTCCGGCCTGTCACAGATTTTTCCCGCAATCTGTTGGATGCTCAAGACGATTGGCTCATCTGCCTGCTTTAGGGATTGCTTCCCTCCCTTTCCATCTGCGACATTATAAGAAAAGTCCCGTTAGGAGACTGTGATGGCTCTTGCCAACAAGCCTCCCTCGAAACCGCCAGATCCGGTTACTATCAGCCAAGCTGTAAAATCAACGGTTGAGTGTGAAATAAAACTGGCGGTCGATGACCATTTCCGCCTGCCCTCTCTTCGCGGCGTTCCCCTGCCACGACGCCTGCTGACCTCGACCTACTACGACACCTCACAGTACGACCTGGCCCACGCGGGGATCACCCTCCGTCATCGAGTCGAGCGCGGGAAACAGGCCTGGCAGCTGAAACTCCCCCTGATGAAGGACCGGCAGGAAATCGAGATGCTCGATCGTCAGTCTATTCCACCCAGAACGTTCCGCGATCTACTCTTTCTCCACCTCGGACAGAGGCGGCTCATACCTGTGGCAACCTTGCGGGTCTGGCGGTCGGGTATCCGGGTGCACATGGACAATGTCGCTGTCGCAGATGTCACGCTCGATCACGTATCGGTTGTGAAAAATGGAGCCGTGCTTCAGCGCTTTCGAGAACTCGAAATCGAACAGGTGGATGGGAAGGACAGCATACTGCCCGACCTCGAAAAGCAGCTCCGTCAAGCGGGTGCCCAAGATCATGACGGACGCCCTAAGCTAGTTCGCGCACTTTCCTTGTTGGCTCCCAGTTCTGAGCCACAGCCGGCATCGGATGCGCTGGTGGTGGATCATGTGAAGTGGGCCCTCGCACGTCATGTCCGATGGCTAATTGCGCATGATCCCGGAGCCAGGCTCGGAAGGGAGCCTGAAAGCCTGCACCAAATGCGCGTGGCCACGAGACAATTGCGCGCCGTCCTACGCGCCACCAGGCCCCTGCTCGTTCCTGAATGGGCAGACTCGTTGCGTGATGAATTGCGCTGGCTCGGACAACTGCTCGGACCAGCTCGCGATCTCGACGTACAACTCGCCTATTTCCGTGAGGAATCTGCCGCGCTGGATGCACGAGACCGCCGGCCTCTGACAGAGTTCATCGCCCATCTGGAAACCCAACGGAATAATGTCCAGGAGGTCCTGCTGAACGAGCTGAAGAGCGAGCGGTATCTTGACCTCATCAGGCGACTCCAGCAAGCGGCGCAGGCTCCGACCGTCAGCGAATCCGCTGTGACGTTGTGCGACCTTGCCAAGCATGAGTTCACAAAGTTGCGAAACACGATTCGCCAGGCTGGTCACGTACCCAACAATGCCAAAATCCACGAGACCAGGATCAAAACCAAACGGGCCCGCTATGCCGCCGAACTCGCAGTACCGACGGTCGGCAAGCCGGCCTCACGTTTCATCAACAAAGCCCGCGCCGTGCAGGACGTCTTGGGCAGGCACCAAGACGCCATTCAAGCCGAAGCGCATATCCGGGCGTTCCTCAAGAAATCGACTAGCGCGCGGGCAGCCTTCGTCGCCGGACGCATGGTCGAACGCCAGCGCCAGCGTCGAGAAAGGGCCAGAAAAAATATGTCGCGGCTCTTGCGAGGACTCGTAAAGCGAGGCGAGAAAGCGTGGGGATAAAATTTCTTTGTCGCTGGGGCGGTCCACTGAAGGGATGCGGAGCAAAAGGTGTCAGGTTCGATTGACGGTCGATTTCATCAGGCTGTCTGCCTGGGGAGGTGAGAACCCCTGATACCCGCGATGGCGCTCAGTGAGTTCCAGTACGGAGAAAGGCTGGCCATCCACCATTTCTGGCGCCGTGAAGATTTGCCGTAACTGGCCACCGTGGGCGCCGACGATCGGACCGGCAAAGAGTACCCCTTGTGCCTTCAACCGTTCAATCGCCTGCTCGATGTCTTCCACGCGCACCGCTACATGATGAAACACCTGATCGCCGAAGATTTTGACCCAACCGGGGATGATGCTGGTGCGGCCCCGATTATCGGGATAGGCTTGATCCACGAAGAGCGCGGGGTACCCAACCTTCCTATAGACCTTCGCGTACCAGTCTTCATACTCGATCGTTTCGCTGTACCCATACCCGAGCCTCGTGAATTCCTCCGCACGCCGGTCGATATTCAGCGTCCGCAGCGTTAGATGGTCTGCGACCGGGTAAAAGCCGACTCCCGCCTCGTCAAGGGAGTCCCGCAGCACCTTGGCTGCCCGATTGCGAGACACATAGTCCTCAATCATTCTTGCAATCAGTGCATCCAACTCAACGCCCGATTCCATGGTCCACGCTCCTCGTTGCTCAGGCACGGACATTAAGAGCCGAACTGAATGCCCTGGGCCAACGGCAAATCGTTACCCCAGTTGGTTGTGTTCGTCTGCCGCCGCATATACGTTTTCCAGGCATCCGAACCGGCCTCGCGCCCTCCACCGGTTTCTTTTTCGCCTCCGAAGGCGCCGCCGATTTCCGCCCCTGACGTACCGATGTTCACATTGGCGATCCCGCAGTCGCTGCCTGCAGTGGATGTGAACCGCTCGCTGCTCCGCAGGTCGGACGTAAAAATCGCAGAAGACAGGCCTTGAGGTACGGCATTCTGTAATGCGATGGCTTCGTCAAGCACCGTGAAGGGCATGACATAGAGAATCGGCGCAAAGGTTTCACGCTGGACGATGGACCAATGGTTTTCCGCTTTCACGATGGCCGGTTCCACGAAGTAGCCCGGTTGACCCAGTACCTGCCCCCCATAGAGGACTTTCCCTCCCGCCTGCTTCACCTCTTCGATAGCCTTCCGATAGGCCTCGACCGCAGCTCGATCGATCAACGGACCCATGAGCACACCTGACTCCAATGGATTGCCGATGCGTATCTGTTTGTACACCGAGATAAGCTTTGTGACCACTTCATCGTAACGAGATTCATGGACGAACAGCCGTCTCGTCGTCGTGCAACGTTGGCCGGCGGTGCCGACCGCGCCGAACACGATGGCACGAATCGCCAAGGAGAGGTCCGCCGTTTGATCCACGATGATCGCATTGTTCCCGCTCAGTTCCAAAAGCGTCCGCCCCAGCCGTTGCGCGACGGCCGAAGCCACAGCTCGACCGACCGGGACGGACCCCGTGAACGAGATCAACGGCACTCGACGGTCCTGGACCAACGTCTCCGCGATGGCCTTCTCGGCCGTCACGATCAGTGAGAAGATTCCTCGGTAGCCCTGGTGCTCCATCACTCGGTTGCAGAGGTGCTGCACCGCAATTGCGCAGAGTGGCGCTTTTGGCGAAGGCTTCCACACAACCGTATCTCCGGCAATCACAGCCAGGAAGGCGTTCCAGGCCCAGACTGCTACGGGAAAATTGAAGGCTGTGATCACGCCGATCGGCCCGAGCGGATGCCATTGCTCCGACATCCGATGCTGCGCCCGCTCGGAATGCATCGTCGTTCCATACAACATGCGCGACTGGCCCACGGCGAAGTCAGCCATATCGATCATTTCCTGAACTTCGCCGTCCCCCTCCCCTTTGATCTTCCCGACTTCGAGAGACACTAGCGAGCCAAGCAAGTCCTTGTGTTCCCGCAACTCGGCGCCGATCAACCGGACGAGTTCCCCCCGCTTGGGAGCCGGGACAAGCCGCCATTGCTGAAATGCCGCAATGGATTCCTGCAGGATGTGCTCATAGTCATCGGCTGAACAGACACGAATTTGCGCAATCATCTCACCGGTCGCCGGATTCACGGATTCCAGGAGCGAAGTGTTCGCGCCAGAGGCCCACCAATGGGTCCCGGTGCTGCCACCGGCGTTGATGGCGCTCAAGTCCAATCCCTTCAGGATCTCCGCAATCGACATCATCGGTAGCAGGCTCCAAACCGATTCTTGAGCACGTCTTGTAACGGAAAGGATTCCTGGGTCACGAATCCCCTATACTGTTTAGGCGCCGCAAGCACGAGATCCACGACGGCACAGAGACTCGAGGCGGTGGTCACTTGAATTGCGGACCACAGTTTCCCCTTAATGCATTGAGGATAGATCTTCTTCACGTAGTTTTCCTCGAACAAGGCGCCTTCCCTCGTTCCCATTACGGAGGCATAGATCAGCACGACATCTTGCAGTGTCTGGGGAATCGCCTGTTCAAGGATTCGCTTGAGCGTCTCACGATCCTCATTCAGTTTGAGATCTTTCATCAGGAGGTGAATTTTCTCGCAATGGCCTGGATACCGCAGCGTCTTGTAGTTCATGGTCCGGACTTTCCCTGCATAGGTATCGGCCAACGTTCCCAATCCTCCGGAGGTGTTGAACGCTTCGTACAGAAGTCCATCCACCTCGATCGTCTCATACCCTTCGAGGGGAAGGAGGGGTACCTTCTCCCCTCCTTCAATTCCATAACAGATATTGCCATACTCGTTGATCAGCCCATCGGTGGACCATGTCAGCGAATACTTGAGGGCGTTACTGGGATGAACCGGCAAGGCTCCGACCCGCATCTTGACCGTATCCACCGTATCGAAATGGGTGATCAAGTCGTGCGCCGCAATGCTGATGAAACCGGGGGCCAGACCACATTGTGGTACAAAGGCTTGCGGTGAGTCGGTGCTCAGGACTTTGACCTGATTTGTGACCTCGACGTCCTCCGTCAGATCAAAATAGTGAAGCCGATGTTCCCGAGCCAATCCGGCTACAATGGGGTTGCAGAAATACGGGAGGCTCGACAGGACCGCATCGAATCGATGCGCCGTCAAGTAGGCGCTGACGGCGTCGGGATGTCGGACATCGAGGAGCAGGGGCGTCACTCGCGAGAGACCGAGGTCTTCGACGAACCGTTTGGAGACATCGAGGCTGATGTCACCGAGATAGACCTCATAGTCCCCGCTTTCTGACAAGAGGCAGGCCACCAGGGATCCGATCTTTCCAGCACCCAGGACGAGCGCGCAATGCATAACGAGCCTCGTTTACGATCAGTATACTCCCGCCCTAGCAGGCTCAGGAAAACTTTTTTGCATGTGAGAACTTCGATGGTTGGCACTTGTAAAAGAAGATAAGAACATCCCTGCAGGGTAGCCAGACGAGACTTGCGGGACGAGCGAGACGCGAGGGTTCGAGGTTTTCGGAATGTCGAACCCCGAACTTTGAACTTCGGATCGCGCGCGCCGACAGTCGGCGAAGGTCATCCCAGCACTATAAGAAACCGACATCGAAGAGAGGGATCAAGACCTGCTCTACCGGAAATAGTTTGAACACTATGACAAGGATAGACCCGTGAGGCCACCAGATTCTTGGGTGAAAAACGATCTAATGTATTGATTTTGCTACACATAACGAGCGTGAAGCAGACTAGGAGTTTGTGGTACGCTAACCACCTATCAGGAGCAGGGGTTATGTTGCGCATGCCTTCTCGAGTTGTGTTTCCCTTCGGCTATCGGATCTCCGTGCGCCAACTTTCCGATGCCGACATGGACCGTCGGGACTCGAATGCCGACGGTATCTGGGACGACGCCACCAAAACCATCTATCTTCGCAAGCGCCTGCCGGTGACCAGACGTCGCTACATTCTTGCCCACGAACTTGGCCATGCCTGGCTCGACTGGCAACATCGGCATCTGGATAACGGCAAGGCCAAAACGTAGCAGGATGCTGAAAAAGTCCGCCAGCTTCGTTCTCGGCTCATCGAAATCCTCAACGTACCCAGAGGGTACGCCTCCGGTTTTGACTCGCCTGCGGCCTTGCTGAGCGAACTTTTCGAGCATCCTGCGAGATGTCCTTCTTTTCCCCCATAGGTGCAGGGCCAAGGAAATTCTGGAATGCCCAACAGTTGTTCCATATCTTGCTCGTTGCTAGGCTAACTGCACTTGGCCCCGGCAAGCTTGAGTACCACAGCCCATTCCGCTTCCGTCACCGGCTGGACCGAGAGGCGGGAACCTTTTTGCAGCAAGACCATACTCTTCAGCTTAGGTTCCTGCCTCAGTCGGTCGAGCGGCAGACTGGTCTTGAACGTCTGACGATACCGAATGTCCACCATATCCCATCGTGGAGCAGAGGGAACGCTGGCTGGGTCATAGTGGTGGTGAGTCTTGTCGAACTGCGTCTGGTCTGGATAGGCTGTCCGCACGACCTCCGCAATCCCCACCACAGTCGGCGGCTCTGCGCTACTATGGTAAAAAAGCACTTGGTCGCCAACGACCATTTCGCGCATGAAGTTGCGCGCCTGGTAGTTCCGCACTCCATCCCAACAGGTCGTCTGCTTTGGAGATTGTGCAAGATCCTCGATTGAAAAGGCGCGTGGTTCTGATTTCATCAGCCAATAGCGGCGCCCTTGTGTCATCGCACCACCTCCTCCTGCTTGGTCATTTGGCTCCCTCCCTGTATGCTGTCGGCGATGCCTCGTGTTCGATTGAAGTCTGCCGATGGAACTGACCCCATTCTTCATTGGTCTGTATAAGTTCGTCAAGCACGGCCTCTATCCACTGACGTGGGTGGTGCTGCTTCTCAGCGCGGCGACGAGGGCCTCTTCCCCTTCTCACCAAGATGCCTGCGTTGGGTACGCCTGCTCGTTACGTCCCCCTCCTCCTATGACACTATACAGTCCGTTGGTCGCCACTCCGCTGATCGGCTCGCTGGAATCCTGGCACCATCCTCCACAGTTGACAAAGTCCGATCGCTTTGATGTGATTATGGGCTGGGTTGAGGCCTCGACGAGAAAGGCTCGCCTCGACCAACCACCCAGCCATCTTCTTATTCCAGAAATCGAACCACCTGCGGTGTGGACCTCTACCGGCAGGGCTACGCCTCAATATTGGTGCTGAAGGGGGAGATGCCAGAGTCTTCGGCACGGGCCCCAGAGAAGCGGTCGAAATGACACGATTGGCGATCCGCCTCGGCGTTCCAGAGTCCGCTACAATGATCAATACAGAAGCCCGAAACAGTTATGGGAACGCGACGGGGACCAAACGGCTGCTCAGGCTCGCTTCGATTCTCCTCGTGAGTTCAGCCAGTCCTCTGCCACGTCCCGTCCCGTTGTTTACCAAACAAGGCCTCCGCGTCACTCCGGTCCCCAGCGATAATATCTCACAGGGCCTGCCGCGAGAGAGCTGGGATGACATTGACCTGTTTGATATCTTACCGAACGAGAACGCGTTTCAAAACACCAGGGAACAGTGGCGGAAGTGGCGGGATGGTGATCTATGAGCTGGCAGGGGTCTTTAACAGGCTGCGGACACCCTCGATTTTTCAGAATAAATATAGTGGGTTGCTCACACACACGGTAGTAGCACCAGATTAATCTGCAGAAGCTCAGAAAGGCTGTCCAGCAAGGCGCAGCATACGCATCGGTCTGTTGAACCTCTGGGCGGTGCGAGAACGCCGCTGCCAGACTTTTTCAGTATCCTGCTAGCCTGAGGTTTCGAGAACGGCCAGCAGGGCGCGATAGGCCAACTCTCGAACTCTGGCCTTCGACGGAGGCTGATCGCTGCTGTTCATATCCAACCACACGCGTTCCGTCACCTGGGCGCTTGCGTCGTTGCAGAGCCCCCACATTTGGTGAAGAAACCCGTCCGGCAATCCGACTTGCACCCCTTCGGATTCGATACGATCGTCAAGTATGGCCAACAAATCGGATAGTGCCTGATCCGACCGATAGGGCGTAGCGGAAAAGCCAAATGAGGAATGGGCCGCCTCCTCCTGCTTCGCCTGCTCGACCAGATCCCGCATGTACTCTTTGAGCAAACCCACCACATGACCGGACAACGCCATACCGTTCTCCTTGCCCACATTATGCGGCTATATCAGAGTGGGAACAAGGACCGACCTGTGTGCGGGACAGGTGAGGGTTCGAGGTCCGAAGTTCGAGGTTATCTGAACGTCGAACCCTGAACTTCGAACTTTGGATCGCGTCGTTCTCGCTTGTCTCGCGTATCCCGCCTGTCTCGCCCGGCTATTCTGCCTGGGCCGTGCGGTTGACCGGCCGTTAAACGGTTCTCTATGATGCCGACAGGAAAATGGAACGAGGCAAGGCGTACGAGGCGAAGGGTTGCGATGGTTGAACGATTTGAGGTGACGCTGAATACCCCAGCTGGACGGCTGACCACGGCCATCGATGTGCCGACGGGATTCATCCCCATCACCGCGATTGTCTCGGTCACGCGCCGACTCGGAGAGGAAGCTGCACGGCTGGAAGTTCAGCAGGCCATGGAAGCAGGCCAGACTATCTCCTGCCAAATGGGTTGCGCCGCCTGTTGCCGCATGCTGGTTCCGCTCTCTCCGCCTGAAGCGTTCGCGCTGCGAGAGTATGTGGGGCAGCTGCCGATGGATCGACGAACCCATCTGCTGAACCGCCTCAACGACACGAAGGATCGCGTGAAGCGAGCGGGTCTGTGGGATCGGCTTAACGAAGTGGCAGAAGCCTCCAGGCCTGTGCCGGACGAAGAACTCGACCCAATCAACCGGGCCTACTACGCCTTGAGAATCCCTTGTCCATTTTTAGAGAATGAGATGTGTTCGATTTACGAAGCACGACCGGCCGCCTGCCGAGAACTCCTCGTCACCTCGCCGCCGGAACTGTGTCAGGATCTGGTGCAGAATCCGGTCACTCCCCTGCCGGTCTCGATGCGAATCGGTTCCATCCTGGGACAGGTCTTGGGAAGATTGACCAACTCTCCCCCTCGACTCATCCCTCTCCCGATGGCCTTAGAGTGGGCCGAGCGGCACGAAGAGGAATCCCGCCGGACCTGGCCCGGCTCATCCCTCTTGGACCAAGTCCTCGACAGCATGTGGCGGTTCCTAAGCCAGGAGTTTACAAACAGGCGCGGGGCGACCGACAAGGATCCCTAGGACCATGTGCTTTCCTTGGGAGAGCAGTTCCGCGGACGCTCAAAAGGCCGTCCAGCAAGGCAGCAGCGAGTGAAGGGCCGAAGCGTACCCTCGGGGGCGCACGGTGCGACGAATAAGGAGCACCAAGTCTGTGCGCGCCGCCGAGTGGTGAGGCGGCCGGGTCCCCGTTGAG
>Ga0070697_100004854_pt1 | contig 10314 bp, 10 predicted proteins | sample KBSK1501metaG_FD_65475 | JGI IMG/M metagenome (GOLD analysis project Ga0070697, IMG submission 65475) | Corn, switchgrass and miscanthus rhizosphere microbial communities from Kellogg Biological Station, Michigan, USA - KBS K1-50-1 metaG | ecosystem: Host-associated > Plants > Roots >... | reverse complement strand
AGCAGTGGCTTTTTACGGGAAAACACGCGGCGAGTCAATGAGCAGTACGTCGGAGCCTGCGACCGAAAAAGATAGGATTGAGGCGCTCTTCGGCAATCCAGCGGCGCAAGGCCCAGCCTCAAAGCGTCCCTGACGCTAGGACCCGATCAAAGGCTGACATGAACAGTCTCATGCCGGAAGGCGACGTCGGCGCAGTGTCCCGAGCATGTTTAAGTCCGCGGCGCCACATAACTCCGGCGCGCTTTCACGACCAGCTTTCCTTGTTTTTGCAAGCCCGGCGCCATGTCGATCTTCAGCTTGCGCGTGGTTCCGTCGCGCTTCTTATTTGAAGAAACAAACGCCAGATTGTAGCGGCTACGCAGATGATTCATCAGCGTTGCAAAAGTCGTGTTTAGATTCTCCGGCTTGTCGCGGAGCAACTCGCCGCCGGTTTCGTTCGCCAGGGTTTGGATGTCGAGGTATGGGGCGCCGCCAATTCGGCCCACCCGCGTGGCCCAAATCATGATGCCATTCTCGAGCGCTTGATCATCGGTCTTCGGGATGATGCCGCATACCACGCTGCCAGATTCATAAATCGCCTGCGACGCAGCCTTGCCCGATGGTCCACCAGCGCAATCAAAGTTGCGGGTGACGCCGGTGATCGCAATCACCACCCGACGCCCCGTTGGGTTGCTCGCCTTAACCATATAGTCGGCCGCGTCGGCGAATAATTTGTTAAGACAGTGATCGGCCTGCTCATCATGCTTTGGCACCTGATTGAGGGCATCCTCGATCAACCCGCGGTCGCGCGTGAAGCCCTGTAACAGACGCGTCGTGTCGTGATAGGTCATTACGGCAACTTCATCCGACGACTTCAAACGCGCAATTGCGTCGCTGGCGGCGCGATGTACCTGCTCGCCGAATGGATCGAGACAGCCCCCGCGATCAATCAGCAGTAAGACCGAAAGCGGCAGGCTGTCCTGACTAAAGTGAGAAATGGTTTGCTTCGTGCCGTCTTCGTAAAGAGTAAAGTCTTCTTTCTTCAGGCCGCCGACTATGCGCGCGGTGTCTTTCTGCAAAACCAGCGCATCGACAGTAACCAGATCGACATCGACTTTGACTATTTCTTCGGGGAGCGCGGGCATCCTGCCCGCATTGTTTGAGCTTTCCGTTTGCGCAGACGCGCTGTTTATGTTGACTCGCCTTTCTCGGGTTTGCGAAGTGACTAACGAACGGGAAGAGATAAAGACGAGTGAAAGAAATACTGAAAGTGATACTAAGGAGAGAAACATTAGAGTCGGGTTTCGATGTTTCATATGCACCTCCCAAGCAAGAGTCTGCGAAGAGTTTGCGACTCAGGAAAGGATTGGGAAGAGACTTTGGATGGCGAGTAGATGCACTGATAAGGGCAAACGCTGCCTTTTGCCGAGTGCCTACTGCCCACTGCTTTTCGCGGGGAGAGAGAGTGCTTTGCTGACTGATCTAACGCGCGCGCGCCGCGCTGGTTTCAGGCAATAATACCGAATCCAAACAACAATCGAAAGCTCTGTCTGGGAGAATGACGTTGCAGGAATAGAAAGCGTTAACGACTGACTATCAGTGCCCGGCTTCGACCGGGTATGCCTTTATGTTCGAACCGTAGCATCTGGAGTGAGCTCTCAAATATCCATGTTCGCTCGGACATCATTTACCAGCCTTGAAATTCCTGCGAACAGGATGCGCTTCCGTATTGAAGATGACCCGATCGAAGTTGAGCGTCTTCGGTGGCGCGAACAGCAAATAGAAATACTTGAACGTTTCGGCGAACAGAAAGCTTTGCATTGAATCTGATTTCTCTCTCGTGACGACACTCTTCAGCGCGGCATAGCCTTCGTCGGTGCGGCAGTACTTGACGAAGTCGCGGAACATCATCGCGCCCATCTGCTGATAGTGATCAGGGTCGAGCTTCTTTGAAGATTGCGGACGAGACGTCCGCGCTCCCAGCTTCGCATAGTGATAAAGATAATAGGTCGACTCGATAATCTCCGGCCGCAAGGGATAGCCGGGCGAGGTGACTTCCATCGTTGTGTAGTTGATCTCTTCCGGCTCGATGCTATGCTTCATCCACATCTTGTACGAAGACTCCTGCAGCAGACTGGCGCGCTTGAAATCACCCGACAGCGCCAGCACCGCGGGAAAGAAAGCATCCAACGCTCCGTAAGTCGTCGCCATGCGTTTGCCTGCATTCATATCCGCGTGCCCGTACCAGAGTTCACGTTGTGGTGGAGAGCCTGGCAGACTTGGACTCTTGCGAATAATCTCATCAGCGAGATACTTGTTAATCGCCGCGATGCTCTCATTCCACATGCGTCTGCAATCCTGATCGTCAAACAGGATCGCGCATTTCAGCAGGTACTCGTAATAACTATCGATAGCCCCGCTGATATGACTGTCCGTGTCCGTCCATGCACCGGTCTCGACGTTGATCCAGGTCCCGACCAGACCGATGGGCGAGCGCCGTTTGTAAATTTCAACCAGCGCGCGCTTCGCTTTGTCGAAGAACACCGGACGGTTAGTCAGCTTGCTTAGCGTGCCGAACTCAATCAGCAATGTTCCGGCTTCCGCCGGGTTGGTCACATTGCCGCGCACTTTACCGCTCTTGAGATTGACATAGCGATAAGGCAGACCTGTCGGCGATTCAAAGACGGGCAAAAGACGGCTTCCCAAATCTTCAGCTAGAGCAAGTAAACGCTTGTCTCCCGTAAGTTGATAACTTGAAAGCAAACCACCGAGCAGACGAATTGTGATCTCGAAGTTCTGCACGTCAATGTTCTTGTCGAAAGAAAGATTCTTAACGATGTATTCCCGCGTGCGGTCCGCCTCGTCTTTCAATCCCATCAGGATCATTGTGTCGAGCGCATCCACGGGCGTCATCAGTAAAGGCTCGGCGTACCAATCGTGATAAGTCTTGCTAAGCGGCTTAAGATCGTCGTGGCCCCAGGCGTATTTCTTGTAGCCATTCCAGGCGTGCAGGAATTCGGCGCGGACCTCAGATGCGAGTTGGGGTTTGTTGACGGGGTGTTGAGGCCAGACGCCTGGCGCCGACAGCGATGAGATCAGAATGAGGATCACGGATCTTCGGATCGTGACTTTGCGTTGAAGAAAAGAGTCGCGACTCGTCATGTCATTCAACCCGAATACAAATCTGGGCAGCCGGAAAGTCAACTTCGCTTTCAGCTTCTGTCAGCCAAATCATGATGGTGTTGATTCCCGGCTTTTTGGAAAGGCTGATGCTGACCCGAAATTTCCCGTTACTGTCCACATCAATCGTTCCATGACTGCCATCAGAATAGGAATGACCAGCGGGCAATCGCGGGTAGAGTCTTTCTTCTGGCTCGGGCATGCCATATGAACGCGGTTCGCGCAGCCAACTGATCTCGGGTGGCGAAGGCAGCGGCTCGTAGTAGACGTCGGCGCCCGAAAGAATTTGTTTCCGAGAGAGCATCACGCCGCTCAGCAGGACCGTGGCCTTCAGTTTTGCCTGTCGCGGGATTGGATCAATCTCAACGTATCGCGCGACATAGAGTTCATCCATCCTGACATTGTGACCTTGCAACGCGATCCCAAAGCCAACGTGAGTGTGCCGCGGAAAGAGAATCGTCTTGCGATGGCCGTCATCGGGCGCGACTTCTTCGATCATCGACCGGTGCATGTCCTGGACGACCTGCAAAACACTCTGAGAGGTGATCGATTCTATGTCATCAGCTGACGAACAATTGTCTTGCACTGCGGCAGTTCCGCCGGCGAAGGAATAGCGATGGTAAGGCTTGCGACCATCGGTTCCCCAGTGGCTAAGAAAACTCCGACTGGCCATATCGGCAGCGTGCTCGCTCGCAACTTTGCACGCCAGGTCGTCGAGTTCGAGCTGAGTGAGACCCGCACTGGCACGCTCTCTATTAACCATTTTGAGTAGTAGCTCGCGAGCGCGCGGGAGATCATCCTGGTTGAATCGTCCGCGCTCGATCGGAGTCTGACCGCGAGCGATTATGCGCAGCCCCAGCGCCAAAGGCGCGGCAGCCAACAAAAACGAGCGGCGAGTGACGAGGCTGACAGAACTCACGGCAACTTAGATGCCTCCCACGGATTCATCTTTCATGTCGGTGACAATAATTGGCGAGGTGAGCGTTTTTTGCACTGGGCATTTGTGCGCGATCTCCTGCAGGCGGACGAGCTGCTCTTCGGTCAAAGTGCCTTCAAACCGCACCGATCGCTCGATTCGGTGGACGAATGCATCTGTTTTCTCCGCGCATTCCTGACAATCTTTGTCGTGAATTCTCTGTTGCCGCAAACGGACGGTAACACGTTCGACCGGCCAGCCTTTGCGCCGGGCATAAAGCATCGTCGTCATCGAGATGCAGCTTCCCAGTGCGGCGAGCAAGAGCGTGTAAGGATCGGGCCCGGCATCTTCTCCACCCACCGCGACCGGTTCGTCGGTGATCAGTACGTGCCCGGCGCCATAACGGACTTCGTTGCGCAGATTGGCGAGGGAAGTTACCGTGACATCGCTCATTGGTGTCTCCTTAGTGGAAAACCGGCAAGGTCACTGATCGACTTAAAGATGTCGGCTTGCCGTGACTGCGTTTGCTGGCTAAACTCGTCTCCGCTCTAAGTAAATCAAATTCGCATCCGTCAATCATAGTGAGATGAAGATACACGAGTATCAGGGAAAAGAGTTACTGAAAAAATTCGGTGTGCCGGTGCCGCGCGGCATCGTCGCGCGCACGCCAGACGAGGCATACCAGGCCGCGAAAGAACTGGCTTGCGAACCGGTGGTAGTTAAGGCGCAGATCCATGCCGGCGGCCGTGGCAAAGGCGGCGGCGTGAAGCTGGCGAAGACGGCCGAGGAAGCGCGCGAGATCGCCAGACAGATGTTGGGCATGAAACTGGTTACGCATCAGACCGGCCCGGAGGGCAGGGAGGTGCGCGTTCTTTTGATCGAGGAAGGTCTGCCGATCGACAAGGAGTTTTACCTGGGCATCGTTTTGGATCGCGCAAGTGGCCGGCCAGTGTTTATGGCTTCGGCCGCCGGCGGCATGGATATCGAAGAAGTCGCGGCAAAGACCCCCGAACAGATCTTCAAAGAGACGGTTGATCCGGCAGTCGGCTTTCGCCCGTTTCAGGCACGCAAACTGGCATTCGCACTCGGGTTGCCGGGAGCGCTTATTTCGCCGGCAGCAAAGTTCATGCAATCGCTTTACAGCGCTTATGAAGCGATGGACGCCTCACTGTTGGAGATCAATCCGTTTCTGCTGACTAAAGACAATCGGCTGATCGCGCTCGACGCCAAGGTTAACTTTGACGATAACGCTTTGTTTCGTCATCCGGACTTCAAAGACTTGCGCGACCTGCACGAAGAAGAGCCGCTCGAGATTGAAGCCTCGAAGTTCGATCTGAATTACATCAAGCTGGATGGCAACATCGCGTGCATGGTGAACGGCGCGGGATTGGCGATGGCGACGATGGACATTATTAAGCTGGCCGGAGGCGAGCCGGCAAACTTCCTCGATGTCGGCGGCGGCGCTTCACAGGAACGCGTCGAAGCTGGGTTCCGCATTCTCCTGGCCGATCCAAACGTGCGCGCGGTGCTGGTCAATATTTTCGGCGGCATCGTCCGCTGCGACATGGTTGCGCGCGGCGTGGTTGGTGCGGCAAAAAATCTGGACGTGAAAGTTCCAGTCGTCGTGCGTCTGGAAGGAACCAATGTCGAAGAGGGCCAGCGCGTGATTCGCGAATCAGGCCTGAACTTTACCGTGGCTAAGGGAATGAAGGACGCGGCTGATAAGGTTGTGGCGCTGGCGGGGTAGAAGGCAAGTTGATCGAGAGACGCGGCTTCGCCGCCCGATGTGCGGAAAGGCTCTGCCTTTCCGTAAGCGATTTCAGTTTTCACGGAGGCTATGCCTCGGCGCAGGAGGCGGAGCCTCGATCATTTTCCTAACGGTTACGGAAAGGCAAAGCCTTTCCGCACATCAGGTGGCAAAGCCACCGAACACCTTCGCTGGAATCGAGATGAATACTCGCTCGGTGGTCAAGATACTCGTACACCTCAGCCGCTTCGGCCTCGCGGCTCTCTTTCTCTTCACGGCGGGGGCGAAACTCGCAATCGTGACTAAGTTCGCGGGCAACGTAGCTGAGCTGCTCAGCTCGCTGAAGCTCAACTATGAGCGCTGGCAATGGCCGGTAACCATAGCGGTGATAGTCACCGAGATAATCGCGGCAGTCCTGCTGGTTATCCCGCGGACAATGCGAATAGGCGCTGTCCTGGGAGGCCTGATGCTGATCGGGTTTAGTGGATTCGCTCTTTATTATGTTTACGTGTTGCACGGCGAAGCGCTCGAGTGCGGCTGCTTCGGCGGCATCATCGCGAGCCAGTTGGGTGTGCAGACGGCGCTGAGAAACCTCGGCTTATTGATTCCGGCGTTGATTGTATTCTTTGGGGCCAGAAGGGTAAGAGCCGGGACAAGCCCGCCTTCCCAACCTGAGAGATCAACTTCCTGAGTGGCTCCTACCCGCTGGAAGGTCTTTCAAGACCCGAACAAAACAATCCACCGCGAACACCTCAAAGTCAGGAAGGGGGCTTGCCCCCGCCTTGAAGTCTTCCTTACCTTCTTCTCATCCTCGCAATCTCATAACGAGTGTTCGAAATGCGTTCCTGCGCATCCGGATGATCCGAGAAAAGCGAGCCGAGCAAATCGGGATTCTGCTCTTCCATGCGCTGAAGTTTTTGGAACATAGTCACCATGCCCTGCGGATCGAATCCCGCGCGAGACATTCCGCGGACGCCGAGAAAGTCGGCTTCCCGTTCTTCGTCGCGGGTATGTATGGTCAGAAAGCCCTGAGCCACGATTTGGCCCAGCGTCACGCCGAGATCGCGGGCCAGATCGCCGGCCACACCGGTAAGCTCGCCCAGAGAGTTGGCAATCTCATCGTACTCGCGCTTTTGTTTTAGAGTTTTCAAACTGTGACGCGCAACGATGTGGCCGACTTCATGTGCCAGCACCGATCCCAACTCGTCGTCATTGGCCATCTTGAGCAACGCGCTGGTGATATAGACGTGCCCGCCGGGCAGAGAGAAGCCGTTAATCTCACGGCTTTGAATCACGTGGAACTTATAAACCATGTTGGGACGCAGGCTGGATCTGGCACAACGCTGACCCAGGCGTTCCACGCGATCCAGACCAACGTCAGTCAGGCGAAACTTCCTGGTTACTTCACGATGAAGCTGCGTCCCGAGCTTGACCTCATCGCTTTCTTTCAAGAGTCCCGCGTTTGAGTAACGGGCATTACGAAAGGTTGAATAAGGATCGTCATATTGGACGAGCGCGGAGTTTGTCCGCGGGACAATGGCCTGATGAAAGCGAGTAAGCGCCACACTCTGCGCCGCGGTGGCGCAGACCAGAACTATGACAACGAACGCAAAACCTTTAAGGCGGGGGTTGGATCTCTTCATTGAACTCCTTTTTCTCACTGAGCTACTTTCCAACCCGCAATCATAAGCGAGACGACATGATCTGAAAAGTCCAGGAATCGAGTGGCGACCTGATTCTCAGGCGTTAGAGTACCAACTTTAGTTGGGTTCTTCTCGTTCGAGAAAAAGCCCGACTAAAGTCGGTACTCTGACACCGCTTTTCAAAGTAACACCAATAAACGACACGGTGATTAAGCTTGCGTTGGGCCGCCAATCTGTTTGGCCAGCTTTCACTCTCGTGGAATAGCGAGCTAACATTGCCCCATGTCATCACTTTCATTCTGGGGAGCGGCGGGCACGGTAACCGGCTCGAGGTATCTGATCGAAACCAGTCGCGCGCGCGTGCTGATCGATTGTGGGCTCTTCCAGGGCCGACGCGAGCTGCGGGATCGCAACTGGCAAGAGCCGCCTTTCGGCGCCGCCGGCGTCAATGCAGTAATCATTACCCACGCGCACATTGACCACACCGGCTATCTGCCGCGCTTTGTCCGGCATGGGTTTCGTGGGCCGGTGTATTGCTCGCGCGGAACTTCCGACCTGCTGAAGATTCTTCTGCCCGACGCCGCGCGCCTGCAGGAAGAAGAAGCCGACTATCGCAATCGGCACAAGATTACCAGGCACCTGCCCGCCTTGCCGCTTTACACTGAGCAAGACGCGCGCGAAACCCTGAAGCTGATTCAAGTCGTCCCGAACAACGGTCAGCCAGTGAATGTTGCGAAAGGCGTGACCGCGGAATTCCGCATTGCGGGCCATATCCTTGGTTCCAGTCAGGTGCTTGTGCGTTGTGAAGATCAGCAAAGCCACAGCGTTCTTTTTTCCGGCGATCTCGGGAAATACGATCAGCCGATCATCCACGATCCGGTCGCGCCGCCCGCCTGTGACTCTCTCGTAATCGAGTCAACGTACGGAGATCGTCTGCACGACATAGAGGAACCAAAGGACGCGCTGGAACGAATAATCAAGAGTGCGGCCGAACACAACAGCGCGGTCTTGATTCCGGCTTTCGCTGTCGGACGCGCGCAGGAGATTCTCTATCTGATTCGCGAGCTGGAAAATGAAAAGCGGATTCCGACTTTACCGGTCTGTCTTGACTCGCCCATGGCTGCCGCGGCCACGCAGGCTTATGCCCGGCGAACTGAAGAGCAGGATCAGGACTATGCCGACGCGCTCAAAACTAATCCCACTCCGCTGCGCACTCATTCTATGCTGGCCTGTTCCAGCCGGCAGGAATCAAAGCGCTTGAATGATCTTCAGGGCGCGCGAGTGATCGTCGCCGCCTCAGGAATGATGAGCGGAGGTCGCATCCTTCATCACGCGTTACGCCTGCTGCCCGATGAAAATGCGGTAGTGGTCTTTGTCGGTTATCAGGCCGCGGGCACGCTCGGTCGCCGGGTTGCCGATGGTGAGAAGCAGGTGAAGGTGCTGGGCCAATGGGTGCCGGTGCGCTGCCGAATTGAAAAGATTGGCGGCTTTTCAGCCCACGCTGATTGGAAGGAAGTGCTGCGCTGGCTGCAAGACATGCCATCACCGCCGCGTCGTGTGTTCGTCACTCATGGTGAACCCGAAGCGGCCCAGGCCATGGGCGCGCATATTCGCGAGCGCTTTGGTTGGGAGATTAAGGTGCCGCAATACGGGGAACGGTTCGAGCTGGTGTGAGGTGTTTGGAGCGGTCAGGCGTAACACGATGCAATAATCCCTACCGCCACTACCTTTGGCGATTACTAGACTCCTCAAAGCGCCGAAGGCGCGAAACGTAATAGCCTGGGCCAACGGCCCAGGAACCTCAACCGACGAATCACAAGCGCTGAAAGCGCGAAATGGCCGGAGGGTGAATAGACTCCGATGTTCAATCCGCGGGGTGACGTACAGTCTGAGTATCGACGGTTTCTCGATCGCTATCGGATAAATTACGACGAGCGCAATGCTTGGGATTGATTTCCATTTCGCGCTTTCAGCGCTCGATTGAATTTGCGTATCGATAACCTGGGGCGTTGCCCCAGGCTTTTGCATCTCGCGCCTTTGGCGCTTTTTCTGTTTTGATCTAAGGGACGACGTACCTCAAATATTTGGATCGCGTTTGTTAATGACCACAGTTCGATATCAGTCGGCGGGGGGCCATCACAATGAAACTCTATGTTATGCACATTGACAGGCTTAAGTTCGATGCAGTACCGGAGGGATCGACGAAACCGACAAACTTAAGATCTATATAGGAGAAAAGGAAGCGAACATCTTCTATCATATGTCTGAGACTATCGCCACTATGGCGTTGCTTGAAGCAATCGAACCGGGAAACTTTGGCGGCGCTAATACCAAACTGATGAAAGAAGTGACTGAGGTTTCGCGACTCTTCATTAGATTCTGCGACGGCTGCCTACTGCATATGAGTGACAATTACTTAAGCGATGACCGGCTGATCCTTGACCCCGAGGAGGTTGAGCTTCCGAATACCCCGAGCCGTGATGATGTCGCGGTTCCATTCTTCACTGAATAACCTTTCGTTGTCCCTACACGCGCCAATTGTTATACTCCGCCGTTCGTTCGTTTTAGTCTGTTACTCCAGGAAAAACTCTTGAGCGTTCTCGTAGATAAATCCACCCGTCTCATCGTGCAGGGTCTTACCGGCAAGGAAGGCACGTTTCATACAAAGCAGATGGTTGAGTATGGAACGAATGTCGTCGGTGGCGTGACGCCGGGCAAAGGCGGCACGACCCACGAAGGCATTCCCGTTTTCAATACGGTCGCCGACGCTGTCAAAGAAGCGGGCGCCAACGCCTCTGTGATCTACGTGCCGCCGGCGTTTGCGGCCGACGCGATCATGGAAGCCGCGG
>Ga0070697_100004853_pt1 | contig 10315 bp, 12 predicted proteins | sample KBSK1501metaG_FD_65475 | JGI IMG/M metagenome (GOLD analysis project Ga0070697, IMG submission 65475) | Corn, switchgrass and miscanthus rhizosphere microbial communities from Kellogg Biological Station, Michigan, USA - KBS K1-50-1 metaG | ecosystem: Host-associated > Plants > Roots >... | reverse complement strand
CTCAGCCGAGCCGCGATGACCCGGCCACGACCCCCACGGCTGCGGCGGAGACATGTCTACGCCGCAGAAATGCCCGCCTACCAGGCATTATCTACAGACGACTTCAGATAACCGCCGTTCGGGACGTCCTGGCGGGCGACCAACATGGTCGTCCAAGGCGAGCGAGAACTGATGTTCTGTCGCATCGCGCCGACTTGGCCGAGGGCGGCAAGTCAGCGACTTCTTGAAACTCTGACCGCCGGCCGGCCAGAACGCCGGGCCTGGCCGCGTTTTCAGGCTAACTCGAAGGCCAGGTTCGGCGGGGCACGCGGCCGGGCCTGGGATCCGGTGGTGTCAGTCGGTCCGGTTGGCGAAGGCGCGGGTGACGGCGGCGGTCCGGCTGGAGACCTGCAGCAGGCGGTAGATGTTTTCCAGGTGGGTGCGCACGGTTCCCTCGGATATGCCCAGGCGGCGGGCGATCTGGGCGTTGGTGTGCCCGGCGGCGACCAGGGGCAGCAGTTCCCGCTGCCGGGCGGTGAGCCGGGGGGCTGGGTGGCGGCGGCGCTCGGCGTCGAGGTAGGCCTGGTGCAGGTGCGGGCGCAGCACGGTGAGCAGGTCGCGGTGACGGTCGGAGAAATCCGGGCCGGGTCCGCGGATGAAGACCAGCCGTAGCGTCCGCCCGGGCCCGCCGGTCCACCCGGGGGTGGCGGGCAGGCACAGCATCAGCTCATGCTCGATCCCGTACGGCCGGCAGCAGTCCTGGTACATGCCGGTACTGTGCCATTGCCTGGCCGAGTAGAAATCCGAGATCAGCACGTGGCGGCGCAGGTCGCCGGTGTGCTCGGGGTAGCTGCAGGGGCTGTTCCAGTAGTGGGACCAGAACGACGCCTCGTCGAACTCGGGGTCGTGGGCTTCAGTCGGCACTGTCTGCCCGAACCAGTCCACCCGCCGGCTGCTGTCGGTGCCCGAGAAGACCACGAGATCGCCGCCTACCAGTCCCAGCAGGTCACCGAGCAGGGACGGCACCACCCCTTCGGCAGGGGGCTCGCCGCGGTCATCGCTGACGATCCCCGCCAGGGTGCGCAGGTCCCGTCCGCTGGCTGTTACCGGGCCTCTCATCACGCCGTCCCTCCCCCCGTCCCAGGTTACTCCGGCCGCGGCCGCCAGGACATCCGCAGAACGTCGGATAGCGGACACGGACGGGACCTGGACACCCTGGCTGGTGAGCGGCCCGCGGCCGGAGCAGGTGGGGGATGTGGACGAGATCAGCCAGGACCCGAAGCGATGCGTCCGCTTTCCCCGCAGGCGCTGGCTCGACGTCGCGGTGGCGGTGGCCCTGATCGCCGCGGCCGCCCTCGCGGTGATGACCGGCCGGGGCAGCCGGCCTGCCGCGGCTCCCGAAGACACACCCGGCACGGCGGCGGCCCCGGCGCTGCTGCCATCGACCGTGCGGACACAGATCCCGCTGCCGTCCGGCCAGCCCGGCGGGATGACCATACTCGGCTCCACGGCCTGGATCTCGGACTGGTCCGCCAGCCAGATCGCCGCCGTCGACCTGGCCGCCGGGCGGGTCACCAGGACGCTGCAGGCCGGCAGCTGGCAAGATGAACCTGTCAGCATGACATCGGGCGGCGGGTCGCTCTGGGTCCTGGACTTCTCCGGCCCGCTGCTGCGCATCGACCCGGCCAGCGGCGCCATCACTAGGCGCTTCCCGGTCCCCGGGCTGGGCGCCGACGTCGCCTACGGAGACGGCTTCATCTGGGTAATCACTTACGAGCCCGCCGCTGACGGCGGCCACGAGTACCTGTCCAAGATCGACCCGTCCCGCGACGTGATCGTGAAGACGGTCCCGGTCCCGGGCGCGGGACCGGCATGTGCCGCGTCCCCCGGGCCGCACGGCATCTGGATCGGCTGCGCCGGCATCGACCACATCACCTTGATCAACCAGGACTCGCTCAAGCCGGCCCAGAGCCTGCCCGTCGACAGCGGCGGATATACCCCGCAGATCGTCCCCGGCCGCAGCGCCGTGTGGGTCCTCACCCCGTCCGGGCTGGCCCGGGCGGACCCGGCCACCGGCCGGATCACCGCGATCATCCACACCAGCTACGCCCCCAGCACCATGTCGGCTCCGGCCCTCATCATGGACCCGGCAGACCGCCTGTGGATCACCGGCTCCCTGCTGACCGTCGTGATGCCAGGCACCCTGACCGCGTACCCGGTCGCGCACACACCGGACCTGATCAGCGCCGCGGCAGACGGGCCGGCCATCTGGCTCCGCACCGGATCCACCCTAACCAGGCTCCAGCTCGACACTCCCCATGCCACAGGCGCCTCTGCCAATCAGCGGCCGCCGCGAAGCAACAGCCGCCCGGCCCATCCGGCGTAATCAGAAAACAAGCGAGACGCTGACCGGGGAACGCCGGAACCGCCGTTCGGCACGGCCGACTGGCGCGTGACGGTGCCACCCCTGTGGGCGCAGATCTGGAAGATCTGGCGCAAGGTCCATGGCGTCTCGATCGGCCTCGATAGCCGCAAATATTCGGCAGGCGTTTAGGCGGGGATTCAGCACTGTGCGGTAGTTGACCCTGCGTGATGGCCATGGTTTCGGTCTGGGGACGGCGGCGGGTATCCGGCAGTGCCTTGCCCGCGTTGCCCGTGCAGTTCTCCGAGCTCCGGCGGACCGCTGTGTCCGCGCGGGAGGTGCGGGAGGCGTGATGGCCGGGTCAGGTGCTGTCGTCCATGATGCGGTCGTAGCTGCGGCGGGCTCGGGCGCCGCGGGCGCTGGCGGCGTACCGGGTGAGCATCTGGGGGGAGGTCCAGCCGTTGAGTTCCATCAGGTCCCGTTCGGCGCCGCCGCGGTCCAGCCAGGTGTGGCTGAAGTGGTGCCGGAACCGGTGCGGGTACACGGTCACGCCGCATTGCCGGCCGCGGCGGGCGACGATCTGGTAGATGCCGGCCGCGGTCAGCGGCCCCCGGTTGTTCACGCCGAGCCACAGCTGGGGCTGCCATGCCTGCGCGTGCCGGGCGCGGGCCCGCAGGTAGCGGTCGAGGCTGCGGGCCGCCTGGTGGCCGATCTTGACGGTCCGGGAAGTCCTGCCCTTGCCGCGGATCCGGATCTGCCGGCTGTGCAGGTCAAGGTCGTTGCGGGCGGGGTCGCCGGGGTGGCAGCGGATCCCGGCCAGCTCTGAGAGGCGGATGCCGGTCGCGGTGAACACCGCGATGATCGCAGCGTCACGGCGTGCGGCGAACGACCGGCCCTGGCAGGCCTTGTTCAGGTCCGATAGTTCTACGCTGGTGAAAACCGGACCGCCGTCACCCTGACCTTCGGCGCCCGGAGCCGGGTCATCGGGTCGGGGGACTGTTCCTCGCCTGCCCGCCACTTGAAGAACTGCCGCAGCGCCCGGAACTGGATGCTGGCGTAGGCGCCGCTGTACCGATCCAGCAGCTGGGCCATCCGCTGCTCGATGTCGTGGCCGCTGACCTGCTCCCAGCTGGTCTTTCCGGCCTGGGGAGCAGGTAGCCGACGGCGAACCAGCGCACCGCGCCGGTGTAGCCCTGGACTGTCCGGGCTGCCTTGCCCTCGGCGGCCAGGTGCAGCCGGAACGATGCGATGTCCGCGCTGAGCGGGCCCGCGTCCGGCTGCCCGGCTGGGCCGTGGCGCCGCTGCTGCCCGGGCATAGTTTCCTCTCCTCCGCCGGGCCGGCGGCCGTAGCGTGGTCCGCAGCCCGCCGTTCGGTCGGGTGACACGGGGCCGGGTCGATGCGGTTCGAGGGCCATGATGACCTCAGCTTTCCGGCGTACGCCGCAGGTAAGGCAGGCTGTCCGGCTGCCGCTGGCCGGGTGGCTGCCGGGACGAGCGTCCGCCTGAAAATTCATCCCTGGTGATCTGCTGAGGGGCTCCGGTGACGGCCAGGGCGGCGGTCTTATGTGTCGATCATGATGCGGTCGTAGGTGCGGCGGGCGCGGGCGCTGCGGGCGCTGGTGCCGTAGCGGCGGAGCATCTGGGGTGAGGTCCAGCCGTTGAGTTCCATCAGGTCTCCCTCGGGGCCGCCGCGGTCCAGCCAGGTGTGGCTGAAGTGGTGCCGGAACCGGTGCGGGTAGGCGTCCACGTCGGCCTGGCGGCCGCGGCGGGCGATCATCTGGTAGATGCCGGCGGCGGTCAGCGGCTCCCGGCTGCCGGCTCCCAGCCACAGCTGCGGCCGGTGCGCCTGCGCGTGCCAGGAACGGGCGCGCAGGTACCGGTCCAGGCTCCGGGCGGCCTGGTGGCCGATCTTGACGGTCCGGTCCTTGCCGCCCTTGCCGCGCACGGTGATCTCCCGCTGCCACAAGTCGACATCACCGGATCGCAAGCCGGCCAGCTCGGACAGCCGGATGCCGGTCGCGGTGAACACCGCGATGATGGCGGTGTCCCGGCGCTGGGTGAAGCTGCGGCCCGCGCACGCCTGCTCCAGCCGGGCCACCGGCGCGCTGCGCGCGCGGATCGAGCGGTTGCTCGCGCGCCGCATGTCGGCCCGCCGGTACCTTCCGTGTCGGCAGCCGACTGGCAGGGCCCCTTTCGCGCGGCCACGGACAGCCCTCGCTAGCCGCGTTCCGAACGCAGTGCCGCTCAGGGTAGCTGAGCAGGCTCGCCACAATCGCGTGTACCTGGTGACACCAGTCTCACCGTATTCGGTCGTGTACCTGATCGATCTCGGCTACCCGCCGCCTGCCGTTTCATGCGGCTGGTGCCAGAAAGCAACGGCCGGCATCCTGCAGGCACTCCAGGACTGGCTGCTCAGGTGAACGTGGCGCTCGCTATCTCGGTGCCGCCCGGTCCTACCAGCCGGGCCCCGGCCAGATCGCGCGGAGGCATGGGCGGCCGGATCACCCAGACCCCGCCGTCTCGGCCAACATGGAACGCTCCGGCAAACGCCTGCCGCCCGCCGGACGTACGCAGGTAACAGTGGTACCAGCCGGGTGCCGCGCCCGGGTTCAACACCATCACCAGCAGGGGCTGCGGCGCACCCGTCACCGCCACTTCGCCAGCAGGCGCACCTGCCGGCGTGCGTAGCGCGGCCACCACCGCGCCGCTGTAAGCGGGCTCTTGCGGTGCGCCGATCTGGTGGAGCCCAAAGCCCAGCGCGCCCGCGGCAGCCGCTGCGGCGGCGGCGAGACCGGCTCGCCGCCACCAGCCCGCCAGCCTGCGGCATGCTGCCTTCCCCCGGTGGCACCGGCCGGCTTGTCCCGGCACCGACTGGCGGAACGCTGCGGCCATCCGGCTTTCGAACCCGTCCGGTGCGCCCCGCGGCGGGACGAGGTCCAGCAGCCGGTCCGCAGCCACGGCCAGCGAACCCACCTCGGCCTGGCAGCTTGCGCAGCGCTCCATGTGCTTCAGGGCAACCGCCCGGTCCGGCCCGGTCAGTATGCCGAGCGCGAGTTCCGCCGCGGCATCCTGGAACACCGCGCAGTCCATCTCGCTCATCGGCGAGTCTCCTCGGCCAGCATCGACCGCAACCGGAGCATGCCGTCGCGGATGCGGGTCTTCGCAGTGCCAAGCGGGATCTGCTCCATTCTGCTGATCTCCTGGGCGGTCCGGCCAAACCAGGCCGCCAGCACGACTGCCCGCCGCTGCGGCGCTGGCAGCTCCCGGACGGCGGCGCGTACCAGCTCGGCGTCCTCGAGCCTGGTGATGTGATCAGACAGGTCGCCGTCGGTGAGTGCGAGTTGCGCCAGCAAAGCGTCCGGATCCACCGGCTCCGCCCGGCGCATCCGCAGCGTGTCGATCGCCAGGTTCCGGGTGATCGTGCACAACCAGGACCGCACGCTGCCCTTGCGGGCATCGAAGCTGGCACCATGAAGCCACGCGCGCAAGAAAGTCTCCTGAACCACGTCCTCGGCTAGGCCGGGGTCACCTACCAGCACCCAGGCCAGGCCGAACACCCGGGACTGGTGCCGTCGGACGAACGCCGTGCCGGCAGCGACTGTTCCGGCGGCCATTCCGGCGAGCAGCGCCTCGTCGGACAGCCCATCCGGCAGCGAGTCATCCGGTGCCATCACACTCATCCACATCAGGTAGTACGGATGCTCACGGCTTCCGGATTGATCTGCTGCCGGCGATCTCCGCCAGATTGCGGACGCTCCTTGCCAGGGCAGTCTGAGCCACCATTGCCAGGGCAAAGTCGCCGAGTCAGCCACGTCGCTAGCGCGTAGCCGGCAGGGAGCTGCTCCGCTTACGGTCGGCACTGTCCTTGGTAAGGAGGCTCGTCCCGCACGCGCGCCACAGGCTGGGCTGCCGCAGTGACCGGGGGCAGAAATTTCGCCGCCGCACAATCCAACTGCGGGCCTGGCTCGTTATTAACACTGCCGGGCAATTCCGGCTTGAGGAAGGAGAACGCGCACAGGCCATACCGGGTCCGGCTTTGAAGGATTGCCATACTGGTTGTCCTTGTTGCCTTTTCGGCTCGCTGATGGGCGCGGGATTCGCGTCCGGCCAGTCGCTGTTACCAGGTAACGGCGGCGTCAGCGGACCAGAGGTGCGTGATGTTTTCTGTCAACTCGGCGTTGGGTGAGGTGAAATGGGAGATGGAAGCCAACGATTACTGGACGTTCGTCGGCTTGGTGATAGGCGCGTTCGCGATCGTCGTTGCGCCAAGGCTGTTCCAGCCGGGGCACACGGCCAATTCCGTGATTTACCTCACCGGTGGCACGGTGGTGCTAGTGGTGGCCTCGATCGCGCGCTGGCGGACTCGGCGTAAAGAGACCGAAGCCGCTGAATCCACCGCTCATGACCTGCGTAGCCAGGGTGCTTTCCAATGACGCTGGTCCAGGACGGCCCGCCGGTACACGCCGATAGCCGAGGGGTCGCCGCCCAGCCGCGGCGGCAGTTGCTATTCGACTGGGTAGTCAAGCGAGGTGTGCTACTCGTCCTGGTGACGGCGCCCCTAGACTCGCTGTTCCTCGGCGTGCTCCGGATTACGCCGCCGCGGATGGGATACCTGTACCTTTTGCTGGCCTCGATCGCGTTGCCGGCGTTTGTGGCCTGGCGGCGGGCACGATCGACCGATCCGGATGAGCCCGCCCAACACTTCCACCGGTACGCGCTGTATTCGCTTGTCCCGGTCGCCATGTTCAGCCTGGTACGCATCCCGGCGTTGTCGTTGACCAGGTTCGTGTTCTGGATGCCATGGTACGGATTCGGAGTGGGCGCGACCGGCCAGCCCCCTGGAACAATCGGTTCGCTGCTGCCAGGGGCTATGCTGTACCTGCTGCAGGGTTGGTCGCTCGGCATGGTGTACTACGTCTTGTTCAAGCGGCAAACTCTCCTCAACGCGATGCTGTTGTACACGGGTTTCATCTCGTCGCTGTACTCGTTCATCTTCCCCGTGTTCATCATGGTCGGGTTGCCCGCCACACCGGTGTTTCATCTCACCAATTACTGGGCGCACACAGCGATGGGTCTTACCGCTTGGTTCATGCCCCGATTCTGGCAGCGCACCTGGCCCCGGCTGGCTCGACCGGTGCGCGCTGGCGTGATAGCCGGGCTGGCGCTGGTGTTCGCGGCACCGTTCACGTACGTGCTGGCCACGGCAAATCTGTGGCAGTTCGGTGCGCAAGCGCATATCGAGGCAACCGCGTTTGACCGGGTGCAGGCTTCATTGAGCGGCGGCCCGGCGGTGTCGGTCGAGAGGGGTCAGGCGGAGTACGCCTACGTGCTGGTGCTCGGGCCGCGCGCGTACCGCAACTACGGCGGGGCCTACCGGGCGATAGACGCGACCGGAGTGCAGGTGCGAGGCCAGCTCAGCCGTGGCCAGCAGGTGATCGCCTGGTGCGCGGGTGATGTGGATGCCCTGCCGTCGGTACGCACCGTAAGGGATCCAGAGAGGTTCTTTGCGGCACTGTGGTCAGTCAACTACACCCGAGTTTCGGTTCGCTGTGCCGGCCCAGCAGCCGGTATCGGGCCCGGCCAGGTCATCAACGTGAGCTGGACCGCGCAACTGCTCCTGCAGGGCGAGCGGAGCACCGATCAGCGCACGCTCACCGGAGAGCAGCCAGCCCGGCTGACCGCAGGTACGCCCGCCAGCATGGCACCGGTTCCCGTCAACCCTGACCAGTAGGAGGGCGCATGTCAACGATCGCGCTGCCCACCACGACCAGCGCGGCGCCCAGCCCGGCCCCTCCCGGCCGGTTGGCGGCGCTACGTACCTGGGTTCTCCAGCGGGGCGTGCTGTTCGTGCTGTTGACGACGCCGATGCTCGCGCTGTTCGGTGGTTTCCTGTTGCGGTACACCACGCTACCGGTGTCGACGCTCCTCGTGTTCGGGTCATTCGCCCTGCTGCCGTTGTGGATCAGCTACCGTCGCTCGGTATCGCGCGACCCGGATGAGCCGGTACACCACATTCACCTGTACCTGAAGTGGGCCGTCTTGCCGTACGTCACCTTCAGCGTCGTCCGCATCCTGCCCTTCTACCTGTTCGGCATCAACTACTGGGGGGTGTGGTACAACTTCGGGGCTCAGCTCACCGGGGAACGACCGGGCACGCTCCCCGCGCTCCTCGCCGGCATGGCGATGTACACCATCCAGGGCATAGCCTTGAACACCAGCTTCTTCGTGCTGTTCCGGCGGCACTCGCTGCTCAACGCGCTGCTGTACATCGGCGTCTGGTTCTCGTCGCTCTTCAACTTCGTCTTCCCGGTCTATTCGCTGGCCGGTGACAAACTCACCCCCACCTGGTACGCCATCGACATCGTGGCCCACTTCGCGATGGCCCTGACCGCGTGGTCGATGCCCGGCCTGTGGGAAGGAATCCTGCCGCGGCTGCGGTTTCCCGCCCAGGCGGGTGTGCTGGCGGGCGCCGCCGTGCTGGTGATACTGCCGTACGGGTTCGGGATCGATCGCGCGGTGCAGTGGCAGTTCGCCGCCCAAGCTGCGGTCGAGCGCGCCGCGATAGCCCAGGTCACGATCGGCACCGAAGCCGGCCCGGTTCGGGTCACCGTGGGCGGCAACCAGGCCCGGTACGAGTTCGGCCTACAGGTTGCCCACCGCACCTACCTGAACACCAACGGCCTAGAACGAGACGTGGGGGTCGGGCCGGTGCAGGTTACGGGGCAGATAATCTCGTCTGGTCGGCCCGTTGCCTGGTGCTACGGCTACGCCGGGCCGCTCCCCTCGCCCAACAAGGTCGCCGACCCTAGAAGCTTCGCCACGGCCCTCGCCGAGGACGTACGTGTCACCGTGCCCGTGGTCTGCTATGGACTGGCGAACAGCTCCCAGAGCGCCCAGCAGGTCGTCGTGGAGTGGACTGCCCAGGCCGCTCTGGCGGGCGACCGGACCCAGCAGGTTCGTGACTTCCGCGGCCAGGAGTTGGTGGCGCTGGACCGGGCTGGCCCGGGCCGGTGACGGCCCCACCGGCCGTGATGCTGCCGGACGGAGCTACTGACATGACTGGATCCACCCTTGCTGCCATCCTCATCCCGCCCGCTGGGACGATCTTCCTCGTCGCGTGGCTGGCGGTGGTGTTCTACGCCGGCCGCGACCACCCCCCCGCGGGCCGGCCGCAACCCGGCGCCCGGCCGCCAGAGCCCCGGCACGGCCGCGCCGGCTAGCCGGCGCCAGGCAGACGCCCGCCCACCCGATCGGGGGCGCGTGGCGGTGACAGCGGCCCGGTCCGGCAACGCCGCCGGCTGGCCAGTCCCGGACCAGGCACGACGATCGCCGCCGCCACGCCCGCCGGAATCGTCGCCGCCCAGATCGGAGGAGGAAACCATGCACCCCGAACTCCCGGAGCTGTCCCGGAGTGCAAAGTAGTTCAGGGAGTGTCGGCTGACCGGCTGTCGCGCCGCAGGGTGCGGTAGGGTGAGGCCGATCGCCTCGACCGCCAGGTCGACATTTCCGCTGTACCCCTCATTGAAGACGAGGAGATAGAGCACGCGCAGCCACGCGCAGTACCGTCCCGAGATCGCCGGGCTGGTCGAGTGGCAGCCCCGCGATCCGCCGCTTGGCCCGGCTGATCCGCTAGCTCGACGCTTTCCTCGTTCTCGGGGTTGTGCCAACGGGATGGCGACAACGGGACAGCGGGCGTCTTGGACACGAGCAGAACACTCTAATCTGCACGGTCGCAGGTGCATCTTAAGTCAACTCTGTACCCGACCATATCGCGGCTCGGCGCGCGGTTATCAACCGGGGCTTCGCGTTACTGCCCTCCCAGATGATCCAACGCCAGAGTGGCCGGTCCGTATATTTATGCATCGGCGCCCTCGGCATGAATATCCGCTTCTGCCGCGTCTGCGCCGCGAGGCGCTCTGGTATATCCCCGGCTCAGCCGGGAGGGACTCGAAGGGAGGTTCCTGGGTCTGATGG
>Ga0070697_100004850_pt1 | contig 10315 bp, 10 predicted proteins | sample KBSK1501metaG_FD_65475 | JGI IMG/M metagenome (GOLD analysis project Ga0070697, IMG submission 65475) | Corn, switchgrass and miscanthus rhizosphere microbial communities from Kellogg Biological Station, Michigan, USA - KBS K1-50-1 metaG | ecosystem: Host-associated > Plants > Roots >... | reverse complement strand
GCAAGCCGAGTGCAATTGTCGCCGTATATCAATTGCCGGGTTCAAATGCGGTTGAGGCGGCAGCGGGAGTCAAGAAGCTTCTCGCTGAGGAGAAGCAAAGGTTGCCACAAGGCGTCGATTACACGATCGCTTTGGATACGACGCGCGCCGTGTCAGAAGGGATCAAGGAGATCGTCGAGACGCTGTTGATCGCCATTCTTTTGGTGATCATCGTGGTGTACATCTTCCTGCAAGGCTGGCGCGCAACACTCATTCCGCTCTTGGCTGTGCCCGTTTCTCTGGTGGGGACTTTTGTCCTCTTTCCAGTGTTTGGCTTTTCCATCAACACTCTTTCGCTGTTCGGTCTCGTCCTGGCCATCGGACTGGTGGTAGATGACGCCATTGTGGTGGTGGAAGCGGTCGAGCACCACATCGAAGAAGGCATGTCGCCGAAAGACGCAACCCTCAAGGCAATGGAGGAGATCTCGGGACCTGTGGTGGGCATCGCTCTGGTGCTTTCCGCGGTGTTCATCCCTACAGCGTTCATCCCGGGGATCACCGGGCGCCTCTATCAGCAATTCGCCGTGACCATCGCAGTCTCCGTCATACTTTCCGCATTTAATGCGCTGACATTGAGCCCTGCTCTCTCGGCGCTGTTGCTACGGCCGCGCGAGAAGAGTAGAGGTCTGCTTCGCAGGTTCTTCGATGGGTTCAACCGGATCTTCGCGCGGGCGACGGACGGCTACGTATGGGTTGCCGGCGCGCTCATCCGCAAGAGCGCGATTGCGTTCCTTGTCCTGATCGTGTGCGGAATCCTCGCTGGCTTCTTCAGTGCCAAGGTGCCCTCGAGCTTTCTTCCGGATGAGGACCAGGGTTACATGTACATGAACCTGCAGCTTCCTAGCGCCTCATCGCTGCAAAGGACGGAAGCCACCGCGCACGAGATCGAGGATCTACTGGCCAAGACTCCCGGCGTCGAATCGACGGCCAGTGTTGTCGGGTTCAGCCTGCTGAGTCTCACGCGGTCGAGCTACAACGCGTTCTTTTTCGTCACGCTGAAGGAATGGAAGGACCGTCAGAAAAGGGAAGAGCAGTATCAATTCATTCGGCAGAGCGTGAACCGAAAACTTGCTGGTCTTCCGCAGGGCATTGCGTTCTCGTTTTCTCCTCCAGCCATTCCCGGCGTAGGAACCTCCGGGGGATTCACGTTCGTGCTCGAGGACCGTTCGGGCAAGGAAATCGAATTTCTTGCCGACAACATGAACAAGTTCCTTGCAGCCGCCCGGAAGCGTCCGGAACTCGCCTCAGTGAATACCACGTTCCTGCCAAAGGTGCCGCAGCAGTTTATCGTTGTCGACCGAGACAAGGCACTCAAGCAGGGCGTTGACATCAAGGACGTCTATCGAACGATTCAGGCGTTCATGGGAGGCTCATTCGTTAACTACTTCAACCGGTTCGGTCGCCAGTGGCAGGTCTATGTCGAGGCTGAGGGCGCCTATCGCAACCGCGCGGAGAACGTCGGACAGTTCTACGTTCGGAACCGGGCGGGTGACATGGTGCCTCTTTCCGCATTGACAAGATTTGAATCGCGTTCCGGCCCTGAATTCACAATGCGCTACAACCTCTACCGGTCCGCGCAGATCTTCGGCGGTGCCGCGCCTGGATACAGCTCGGCGCAAGCCATGGCAGCCCTGGAAAAGGTCTTTGCAGAGACGATGCCTCCGGAAATGGGATACGACTACATGGGAATGTCGTTCCAGGAGAAGAAGGCGCAGGAAGGAGTACCTCCGGCAGTGATCTTTGGCTTTTCACTCCTGGTGGTGTTCCTGATCCTCGCGGCTCTTTACGAGAGTTGGACGCTACCCTTCAGCGTCCTGTTGAGCACGCCGGTCGCGGTCTTCGGCGCTTTTGCGGTGCTCTGGCTCCGTCGCGTCCTGCTCGGTCTCTACTTGCCCCCCTTCATGGTGCAGATCGAAAACGACGTGTACTCACAGATCGGGCTGGTCATGCTGATCGGACTGGCCGCGAAAAACGCCATCTTGATCGTTGAGTTCGCAAAAGATGCCTACGAAAAAGGACAGCCGCTGGTGGACGCTGCACTTGCAGCGGGAAGGTTGCGTTTGCGGCCAATCCTGATGACCTCATTCGCCTTTGTGCTTGGTTGCGTGCCGCTCTGGACCGCAAGTGGAGCTGGATCCGTCGCGCGCCAGATTATGGGCACGACCGTGATCGGAGGAATGTTGGCAGCCACATTGATCGCCGTATTCATCATCCCCGTGCTGTTCGTGGTTGTAGAAAAGATTTCGCAGAGGAAACCAGGTACGACGGTTGCGGCTGCGACATCGCCTCTAACGGCGGAGGGAGGTGATTGAGATGAAGGCAAGAAAAGAAATGCTTGTCGGCGGCTTCCTCGTGATGTGGTGCTCGGGTTGTGCGGTTGGACCTAACTACAAGAAGCCAGCCGTGCCCGCGCCTCCCGAATACCGAGGGGTATCACCGGACCAGACAGGCAAGCCTGAAGGGGCTTCGTTCGGCGATCAGAAATGGTGGGAGGCATTCCAGGACGAGGCATTGAGCGACCTCATCCGGACTGCTCTAAAGCAGAACTACGATGTGCGGATCGCGGCAGCAAGGATCCTGGCGGCGCGAGCGCAGGTCGGCATTTCGCGAGCAGACCAGCTGCCATCCGTCGCTGCAGGCATATCCGCAACGAACGAACGCATTCCCCGGACAGTCGCCGGCCCTAGTGTCGAAACCAGCGCGAACCAGGTAAGTGTGTCGCTCGCATGGGAGCTGGATTTTTGGGGAAAGTTCCGGCGAGCTACGGAGTCTGCCCGGGCCAATCTGCTCTCGCAGGAATGGGCGCAACGTGAAGTCATCCGCTCGCTTGTCAGTGATGTGTCCAGCGCATATTTTCAGTTGCGCGAATTGGACCTTGAACTCGAGATCTCTCGCCAGACTCTCGCCTCTCGAAAAGACTCGCTGCGACTGACCCAAATCCTCGCTGATGGCGGCGCCACTTCCATGCTCGATGTACGACAGGCCGAGCAGCTGGTGTACACCGCGGCGGCCTCCATCCCGGATCTAGAACGGCGTATCGAGCAGCAGGAGAACCTCATCAGCATTCTTCTCGGCAAGAATCCTCAAAGTATCGCTCGTGGAAGGAGGCTTGTCGATCAGCCCCATGCACTGGAAGTTCCCGCGGGGCTTCCGTCTACTCTGTTGGAGCGTCGCCCGGACATCCGTCAAGCGGAGCAGCAATTGATCGCTGCTAACGCACAGATCGGCGTCGCTAAGGCAGACTACTTTCCCCAAATCTCATTGACGGCCGTCGGCGGTTATCAAAGTTCCGCTCTGACTGGACTCTTCGCGGGGCCCGCGGGACTTTGGACATTTGGCGGCAGCGCTGTCGAGCCGGTGTTTGAAGGCGGCAGGATCCGAAATCGGATCAGGTTCGCCCGGGCCCGCACGGAAGAAGCCACTTTGTTTTACCAGCGTACGGTGCAGGAGGCGTTTCGAGATGTTTCCGACGCGCTGGTTGGATACCGCAAAAGCCAGGAGTTCCGCATCCAGCAAGAACAGCTGACCCACTCGGCCGAAGAAGCGACGAAGTTGTCGAATATGAGGTACAAGGGCGGGGCTACGAGCTACCTGGAGGTACTCGATAGCGACACGAGATATTTCGCCGCTCAGCTCGGTCTGGCACAAGCCGACTTGAACGAACTCCGGGCGTTCGTGGGACTTTATAGTGCCCTGGGAGGGGGATGGCAATGACCTCGCTTCGCCGTCGCGAGGCCAATGCCGCTATTACCACCAGTAACGAGTGCAATTTTTCCTTCCAGCTCACCCATGTATTCCTCCTGAGCTGTCATGTTTTCGTTGCTGTTACCGGTTCTCACTTGTCAAGTGCCGCAGAATCGCAGTCGCTACAAGATCGGGGGCTTCCCTGTGAGGGAAGCGACCGACGCCATTCAAGAGTAGACGTTGGTATCCTCCAGTGAAGTACGACTCAAGACTTTCCGATTCGTTCGGTGCATCACAGAAGTTGGAGGCTCCCTGCATCATGAGAGTGGGTATAGATACTTTGTCCGCTTCGTGGAGTTCCTGTTGCAGCGGGTCGTAGCGTGAATCCCTGGCTACTCCTTCGCGCCAGCGGGCTCGATACGCGTTCAGCGTAATCGTGACCGGTCTGGATTCAGAAAGCTCTCAGGGTCCTGATGAACTCTGGTTCATCAAACCACCCCGGCGGGCTCCAGGTCTGCCACTCCGGCGTACGCCGGGTCAATCCGATCAATACCCGTGGACTTCTACGACAGCGTTCGCAAACTCCTGCGGGGCTCCCTGAGGCAGATTGTGCCCGACGCCGCCCTCGATGATCCGGTGCGCATATTTGCCCGAGAATTTCTTGGCATAGGAACTGGCGTCCGGGTGTGGTGCACCATTGGCATCACCTTCAAGGGTAATGGTGGGCACGGTGATGATCGGGCCTTCAGCCAAGCCGAGCCGCCAGCGGTAATTATGGATCACGATGCTGACATGATCCGGGTTGTCGAAGGAGGCTGCGCTCCGATCGAAGGTGGCATCATCGAAGTCCCACTTCGGCGAAGCGATCTGCCAAATGAGCTTCGCAAAATCGTGCCGGTATTTGTCGTAGCCGGTCCGGCCGCGTTCTGTGGCAAAATAAAAGTGATACCACCATTGGAGCTCAGCCTTCGGCGGCAATGGCATCTTGCCGGATTCTTGGCTGCCGATCAGATAACCACTCACGGAGACCATGGCCTTGCAGCGCTCCGGCCAGAGCGCCGCGATGATGTTGGCTGTCCGTGCTCCCCGATCAAAACCGGCGATGGTCGCTTTCTTGATCTTGAGAGCATCCATCAAAGCGATGATATCGAGGGCGACCACCGACTGCTGGCCATTGCGGACCGTTTCACTGGAAAGAAAGCGCGTCGGGCCATAGCCGCGCAGATACGGGACGATCACCCTATAGCCCGCCGATGCCAACAGAGGGGCCACATCGACATAGCTGTGAATATCGTAGGGCCAGCCGTGCAGAAGAATTACCGCAGGTCCTCCTTCGACAAGAGCCAGACGAGGAAGAAGACGAAGAGGAAGACGAGGGCGACGGCAAAGAAGATGACGGTGATGACGACGAAGACGACGACGGCTATTCGGAGTGAGCGTGCCCTCATTTATTTCAGCGGGTGAAGGATGAAGCGTGAACATTTCGTCAAGGTAGTCGAGGAGGCGCTCGACTCGCTCCCACAAGAATTTCGCAGTGGCATTCGTAACGTTGCTGTTCTGGTAGAGGATATGCCGCCGAACCAGCCATCACCGCATTCGGGGCAGCAAAGGCGGCTGCTTCTGGGTCTCTTCCATGGCGTGCCCACGACCAAGAAGAGCATATTTCACCTGCCGACGGGGCCTGATTACATCGTGCTTTATCAGAAGAATATTGAAGCGGTCTGCTACAGCGAGGCCGAAGTCCGCCAACAAATCCGCCTGACGGTCATCCATGAACTGGGCCACTATTTCGGGATGGATGAGAACCAACTGAAGGATGTTTAGCTAACTTCGCTAGAATCGGAGGCTGTAGTGGATGGCAACAACGCAACTCACTCCCGAACAGGTCGCTCAGGTTTCCGGCCTCGTTGCCCAATACATTGCAACCCAGCGCGAGAGGTACGCCTTCCGTGCAGTCCCGCTATCCGCACAGCAGAGGGCTGCGAAGGGCAGATTCTTCTCGCCGCAGCTTCTGGGCGGCACACGTCTCCTCGTGCTACAGGGCGAACGGGTGGCCAACCCAGATTTCTACCCGATGCTGAGAAGCTTGGGCTTGAACAATCTGCCCGACCAGTCCGCAATGGCAGCGATTACGTTCTGTGATGTTGTGGTCTCGCACGAGCCATTCTCGACCGGACTGTTGTTTCATGAGCTTGTCCACGTGGCACAGTATCGGCAACTAGGCATTCCGCGCTTTAGTGAGCTTTACGTGCGCGGATTTCTTGATGGTGGCAGCTACGAGGCAATTCCTTTGGAAGTCAACGCATACGCGCTAGGCGGTCGGTTTGAACAGAATCCTGCCAATCGGTTCTCAGTCGAAGATGAAGTACGGAGATGGATTGCGGAGGGCAGGTTGTAGGTTTGGCCGATGGAATTGATCGCGATTCCCGGAGCGGAAATCTACTGTGACGACCGCTTCCTCCCGTCCGAGGAAGCAACCCAGTTGTTCAATACACTGCTGAGCAAGTGCGCGTGGGAACGGCACAGGGCTTCATTTGGGCATACCGTCCCTCGGGACGAAGCGTACTATGGCGACCCAGGAACGCATTACACGTATTCAAGGCGGGAGTACAAGCCTCTCCCTTGGATACCGGAACTGCTCTCGTTGAGAGCCCGCGTCGAAGAAGCCACCCCGGTTGCAGCCTATGTCAACTTGTCGTTGCCGCAAACAGGCTACAACGCAGTCCTCTGCAATCTTTATCGAGACGGAAATGACAGCGTCGGCCTGCATGCCGATGCTGAGCCGGAGATGGCGCCCGTGATCGGGTCTGTCAGTCTGGGTGCAGAGCGCCTTTTTCGACTGAAGGGAAAGGGTGGAACGGTTGTATTTTCCCAAAGGTTGCCTCACGGCAGCTTGCTAATCATGGCGGGCAAAACGCAGAAGAACTTCAAGCACGAAGTGCCCAAAGAACCGGGCGGGACTCAGCCACGAATAAACCTGACGTTCCGGCGCATTGAGCACAAATAGCTGTTCTGCTCCGCTGCAACCCCGAAGAGCCGTCACGGGCCGAACTGAACTCTCAGCCACTTCTCAGGATTCGAGCCGCTCGCCGACACCGGAAACCTTGCCACTGCGTATTCACCTCCCTGAGACTCGATTGACATGTCTAGCATTAAGCGCCACTCCCGCCCGACAAACCGCGAACGCTCGATTTGATACTCACGAACGTCTGCTGGCACAAAGGTTCTCTTCTCAAACGACTCGACCTGCGAAACGTTCGCCGCCCACCCTCGGTTATTCCACCAGTTGCGCCACTCTGGCCACTTGCCATCATGCAATTGCCGCTCACCCAGCTTCGCCGAAGCATGCAGATCGTGGATGCTGCCGTCTTCCGGGGCTATGTAAAGGTCTGTAAACCCCGAGCGCGTCGCGGGAAACTGCACCGCCACATACACAAAGTCTCCCGAAAGCTTTATGTAGAGCCGAGCGCCGCGGGGCATCTTCACTTCTGCCGCATCGCTCCATTCTCCCGGCCCGATTTTGCCGTCCACCATCACCGGTTTGCCTGTGGGCACATGCACAATCTCTTCCGGTGTCTTCGCTAAGGCGGCTCCGACCCAGATTGTGCCGAGGATGACAACCCCCGCCAGACCGCAACGCCTTGCCCTTCGCTGCCGCATATTCGGTTTCTATCAGACACCGTGCCAGTGCGAGAGATAGAGTCAATCTGATCTCTTACGATCTGAGGGCTCACGCACCGCGATTCGTTCGAAGCCAGTCGATCCGCCCCGCCCGGTGCTACCACCCAGAACCGGCGTTTCGGCGAAACGTTCCAGCAGGGACTTGAACCGAGGGCTCAGACGCAGTTCCTCAGTTTCGTTCTCAAGCAGCCCGCGTGGATCGGATGCGGTCTTCAGGAGGTAACGCAGGTAAGACAACCGCATGAGCCAGAGGGCATGCTTGAGGTCTTCTTCGCTGTGTACGTGAAAAGTGATCCACCCCGAGTTTGGAACCCAGCGGTGCTCTTCAGCAAGACCTGCCGCCAAGAGCGCATCGCGAACTGAGCGCGGGAACGGAACGTCAACGATCCCGCAGTATGGACATGCCCGATTTCTGCGCTTCCGAAGCGGAATTCTTTTCCGCCGAAGCGATGCGGGTGAACAGATACGTTTGGCCACGTAGCAACCTCGGCCCCAAGGTTCTTCAGGTGCTTCATGATCGTTTTCACTCCCTTGCTCCCTATCTCTGCATTGATGACGGCGTCCCGACACCGGTTCTCAACGGCTCTTTACGAGCGATTCAGCTCGCGCGGCGAGGACGATTTCGCAGACAAGCTATTGTCCGCAATGCGTTATCAGTTCGGCGGACACCCTGAGAAGCCAACGGATAAGTCACAGGGCCGCTTAAATGTTGTCTTCAACCACGCTGCAACCAGCGGTACGCTAACTACAGCGGCCATGGGCTAGTTTTCAATTCCGCGTGCCCAGCATACGATCCAGATTGAATGCTGCGCTGATCAACGCAAGATGCGTAAATGCTTGCGGGAAATTGCCGAGTGCCTCGCCCTGCGGTCCGGTTTGCTCTGCGTAGAGCCCGAGATGATTGGCATAGCCCAGCATGCGCTCGAACAGCAGCCGGGCTTGATCCAGTTTTTCGGGAATCGCCTGACCGGCACGCGTTAACGCTTCCACGAGCCAGAACGAGCACATGTTAAAAGTGCCTTCCTCGCCCGGAAGTCCGTCGATGAGGGGGTGCGGCGGATAACGGTATACGAGGCTGTCACTGACCAAACCACTGTCGCGAGGATTCTGCAGGATAGCAGAGATCGTGTTAAGCATCCGCGGATCGTTGGGAGCCATGAAGAAGACCAGAGGCATGATTAACAGCGATGCATCCAGATCCTCGCTGCCGTAGAACTGTGTGAATGCGCATCGTTTTTCATTCCAGCCGCGGGTCATCACTTCCTCGTAGATGCGGTCACGCTCAGAAATCCACTTCGTCCGGTCAGCGGGAAACGCGCGCTTGTCAGCGAGCCTGATGCCGCGGTCGAGAGCGACCCAGTTCATGACCTTCGAATAGACGAAGTGCTCCTTGCGATTCCGCATCTCCCAAATTCCTGCATCCGGACTTTGCCAGTGCTCGCAGATCCACTCAAGGCGGCTGCGGAGCTTTACCCACATGTCATAAGAGATCGGGCTGACGTATTTGTTATAGAGGTAAAACGAATCCATCAACTCGCCATAGAGGTCGAGTTGGAGTTGTGAAACGGCGGCATTGCCTATGCGTACGGGTCCGGACCCACGGTACCCCTCCCAATAATCCAACGTCTGCTCGGGAATCTCGCTGTCGCCCTGGATCGTGAAGAGCGCCGGTAGCGGCACTTTGGGGCTCATGTGCTTTGACGCGTAGTTCTCAAGCCAGTTCATGAACCCGGCCGCCTCATCTCTGAAGCCGATGCGGAGAAAAGCGTAAATCGTAAAGGCGGCATCGCGGAGCCATGTGTAGCGGTAATCCCAATTGCGAGTGCCTCCGATGACCTCGGGAAGACTGGTGGTGGGAGCGGCGACGATCGCTCCCGTGGGCTCGAAGGTAAGGAGCTTTAGAGCCAAGGCCGATCTTTGTACCTGCTCACGCCAGCGTCCGCGATAAGTGCAGGCAGAGAGCCATTTCTGCCAAAACTTGACAGTCCCCTGGAACAGTTCCTCGGCCTCTTCTTGAAGTGGAGGGCACGGGACGGTGTCATCCCCAAGGTGAGCCCTCAAGAGGAATCCTTCCGACCTGCCTTCCTCGAGCAAGAACTCGGCGGTCACGCTACCCTGTTCCCCCTGCCTGAGTGGCACAGCCGTGGAAAGGGCGAGGCTCAAGCCACTTGACTTGAAAAATACACCGTTTGGCTCCAGCAGTATTTGGTGGGCCTTCCGCCCATAATCGCAAGCCGGGTGACAAATGAGTGAAATGCGCACTGCACCTCTGACGCAACGGATGCGACGATAAAGATGGTGGTACCACGGCGAGTCCGGAGGAAGCCCCACGGGCATAAAGTCTTCCAACTCGGCGATCCCATCCGGGAGCAAGAAGCGCGTTATCAGGATATTCGTCGAGGGCCAATAAAACTGTTTGTAGCGCACGGGATCGCCGATTGGGGAGATCTGGAATCGACCTCCCTTTACGTCGTCCAAGAGCGCTCCAAAGATGCTGGGCGAATCAAAGTGCGGGTAACAGTACCAGTCGATCGAACCGTTCATGCCCACGAGGGCGACCGTACGCATGTTGCCGATGATTCCGTAGTTTTCGATGGGCTGATATGACATCGACATCTCCTCAGCAATGGCCTAAGCACTCCTTTGATGCGCGTGGGCTAGCGGAAGAGGCGGAACCGGAAGATAGAGTCCTGTAATAACACCCTTTAAGACTCGTGACCGATTCAATTTCCGACAAGCCCGTTTGTGGACCCGCGTCACGTGATTTGCGAGTTTGCCGACTCCCGTAGTGCAACGGCTTCGACACGATCATCGACCCCCAGGGCTAGGTGGGGTGCCCGGGCCAGAACCTAACTGCCTTGGGCTCAGTTTCCGAATACCGCCGATAAGTCCAGAATCGTCCGTCCGTTGC
>Ga0070697_100004849_pt1 | contig 10316 bp, 8 predicted proteins | sample KBSK1501metaG_FD_65475 | JGI IMG/M metagenome (GOLD analysis project Ga0070697, IMG submission 65475) | Corn, switchgrass and miscanthus rhizosphere microbial communities from Kellogg Biological Station, Michigan, USA - KBS K1-50-1 metaG | ecosystem: Host-associated > Plants > Roots >... | reverse complement strand
GCAAATCTGAACAGGAGAATCTTGCCTTGCATTTCGATTTGTTTGGAGCTTGCGAGCCCGACTTCGATGATGAAGGGAAAGCCGGCGTATGTCGCAGGGCGTCTTTGAAGCGTTGTAACGAAAGACGAGCCGGTCTCAACTTCCTCATCCGTTATTCCAAGTTCCTTCTTTATTCCAGTCTCCAGCAAGTCCTCGCCGAGGGGTGAGAGGCAAGTGGGATCTGGAGACAGAAAGCCATCGTAGTTCTTCATCGCATTGACTAGCTTGACCATGTCTTGACCAGAGAGATTTCTCGGGTTCTTCTTTTGGCCGAGGTTCGCAAATTGGAGGAATTTGCGGGCCGTGGTCTCTCCGATTCTCTGGAAATTCTTTCGCATGAACTCCTGTAAACTTTTAGCATTAGTCAGCTTCAGCATTCGCTGTACAGTTTCAACGTCTACTCCATGAGGGTGAGGAGACGTTTCAGTGGGTGCCGGTGGCACCTTTGTTGTGCCACGCAGGAACTTGTAGAGCCTTCCTCTTGGGTCTACGAACGTGAGGTTGGCGTAGGGAACTATGATGGCTGTCTGCTTGAAGTATTCGAGAATTCTCGGCATTGCCCGTGAGTAGTCAGCTTCTGTCTTGAATTCGATAATTGTGCCCTGCCAGTGAGGCTTGTTGGTTCGAATCTTGTTTTTGACAATTACGGGCTTGTTCTGTTGGATATCTATTCGAAGAACTACTTCGGCTATTCGAGATTTTGATCCTGTGCTAGAGGTTATCGCTGCCTCGGAGTGGGTGGTAATCTGCCCATAGAGGAGGGCCATCTTTCCCCCGAGACCGAAAGTGCCTCTTGTCTGTCGGAGTTTGTACTTCGACCCGTAGAGGACTTGGCCAAAAGCAGATGGGATGACGTTCGGTGGTATTCCTATTCCATTGTCTTCTACTCTGACAATGTACGTTCCTGGCCCATCGAGAGGCCCGGATTCATGTGACAGTCGTACATAGATGTCGGGGGGAATTCCGCCCGTCTCGCAAGCGTCGAGGGAATTTTCTACAAGCTCACGGATAGTTGAGTATATTGATCTTGACGGACTTGTGAAACCTGCGATGTCCCGGTTGCGGTAGAAGAAGTCGGCGGCGCTTATTTCTTGGAAGACCTCGGCCACTGTCATAGGGCCCAGTCCGCGAGGTCCGCCTTGATCATGGTTTCTTTGCTGTAGGCACTTGGCCTTCCCACAGTCCTAAAGCTTTCTCCTTCTTTAGTTCCTGTCGTCTTCTTCTTAGGAACTTGTAAACTGTCCCGTGTTGTCGGCCCTTGATCAGTTTTTCTAGCGCATCTTTCGCCATCGAAACTGCATCATAGCCACCGATTATCGACACTGTGTGTCCGCTGACGGAGATTGCAGCTCCCGTCAGTTCTTCGAGAATTCTCCTGGTTTTCCCTTCTTTACCAATGATTCGGCCATCAACCCTTCGAATCTCGGCTTCATTCTTGCCGAAAAAATCGTGAAGATCGATAATGTCTAGTGCGGTGTCCTCGTTGAAGAGTCTGAAGGCTCGTTCCGGAGAAAAACCTCTTCCAATCGCGAGAACGATATCTTTGGCCTGAAGGGCTCCTGAAGGATCTCGTGCGTTCGGCTTCACTCCGATCTCGACAGCACCGGAAGGGCTGTCTATCTTGAGATCCACGAACAGCCTCTCTTCGATGGTTGACTTCACGGTTCCCCCGAGACCAACGAGTACTCCTACCCTGTCCTTCGGAATCATAGTCGTCATTCTAGTCTCAGCCAATTGTTATCGAGCTCCTATGACTCTCGCTGGAGATTGAGTCCTGACGTTGAGGGCTGAGAAATAATGATTTATGTTCTCGATGTCCCTCTTCAAGAAGGCTCGGGCCTCAGGGTGTTCTGTAGTTACAGCTTGCCCGAAATCGATTAAGACCGGGTATCCGTCAGGAATCATGATATTGTACTCGCTAAGGTCGCCATGGACGAGTCCCGCCTTATCGTATAGTTGCTTGATCAACTCGATAATTTTCTTGTACCAATCCGCCGCTGCCTGAAGCCGCACTTCTCTAAGGACTGGAGCCGGGATTCCATCTTTCCCAATAAATCCAAGAATCAGAACATTCTTCTCCACATGGATTGGTTTTGGAACTGATATTCCTGCCTTGTCGGCCAGCTCGAGATTCTTGAACTCTTTTGATGCCCATTGATCTACAAGCGACGAAGTATCATGCGGAATATCCTTGAATCGAGGATCCCCTTGGATGTACTTTAGTCGGCCATGTCGGAATATGTTGGACGTGGTGAGGAAGATTTTCACGGCTACCTCTTTTCCTTTTGGATCTATTCCATAGTAGATCTTGCTTTCCTTCCCCGACTTCATTGCGCCGTGGAGTTCTTTCAAGATGCCAGTGTTCAACATCTTGAGAACTGTCATTATTGTACGTCGGTCGAAAACTTCCTCGAGCGATTCGGTATCCTCGCTCCACTTTATCCTCACACGGCGTTCTCTGTCGTATCGTACCTCTCGCCGTCGAACATTTTCGTCGACCTTGTCGCTCAAACATAGCCAGCTTTACTGAATGGTCCTCTTAGGAGATCTACCGCATTACAAATTGATTAGTTTCGCACTCGAAGCGGAGTCGAAAGTTCTCGATTGGACCCTTACCGATTCGGTGAATCGAATTAACACGCGGAGTCAAGATCTCCGTCCGAACCAGTATCTCCGTCAATGCAACCAAGGATCGTTGATCCATACATGATATTGTCAAAATCTTCCCCAGAAGCCACTTTCGAAGCTATTGCAAAGTCTTAAATTAACTACGGGGCGCAAATTAGCCCTTCTAACGAGAAACCTTGGCAGAAGAGAAGTTATTCGTCCGAAAAGCAACGGGACTTGTTCGCGAAATAGGAGCCGTAACCGCCGTCATTATCGTCTTAGCCAACACGATCGGTCTCGGTTGGCAGAAGCGGGTTTTCCAGTACACGGGTAAAGCACCGCTTCCTGAGAACATGTACTTTGCAGGTATTCCGCCCATGGCGATGGCTTTCATCATCGGCGGCATCGCTATTCTTCTCTCAGTCTTGGCAGTGTCGGTTCTCTCCGCGGCGATGCCTCGTTCCGGTGGCGGTTATGTTGTGATATCTCGAGTCTTAGGGCCTGTGTGGGGTTTCTTGGGTGCTTGGCTCGAATTTCTGAGCATCGCCTGGTCTTTTGGAATTATAGCTGTTGCAGTATTCGAAGGCCTCTACTTCATTATGGGCCCAATAGCGTTCGGATTGAATTTCTCGACACCTGGAGGTATTCCAACTGATGTTTTCCTGTTCGTTGTCGGCCTCATCCTCGTGGTTGTTTTTACGGTCATAGGTGTCTTTGGCATTAAGCTCACAGGATTGCTGCTTCAAGGGATGTTTTGGATCCCCGCGGTGCTAACGTTCTATGTATTTGGCCTTCTCAGTCAAGCAAATTCTGCGAACGTTCAGCTTGGCATGACCAATGTCCTTGGACATGCACCTTCAGAATATGTCACAGCGGCTCTGAACCAAGGACTTGATGCTAAGGGCCTGAGCGCCGGAGGATACGTTGGAGCAGTTCAGACAGCTCTAATCGGTGCCTATTTCGCCTACATAGGCTATGCCGCGTCGACATTTGTTGCTGGCGAGATAAAAGAGGCGAACAAGTCTCTCCCAAGAACTCTAATTCTAGCTTCCCTTCTCATCATCGGATTATACGTGAGCATCTCTTTGGTCGCGGCCAATGCAATCAAGGGTATTGCACCCCAGACCGTTAATGGAAACACGTATTCATTGCTATCTGCATGGAGCTACTTGTCTTATGGTGGAGGTAGCCTGGCAACGGCAAATCTACCCAGCGTATCTCTCTGGACGACAACATTAGCTGGATTGACTGGCAACGCCATCGGCTTGGGAGGGGCTAACTTCTTGCTCGTTGTCTTCGGGATCCTCTGGATCGCTAACGACATTCCCCCGTTCATTCTAACAGGATCTAGGATACTTTTTGCAATGTCGTTTGATCGTGTGCTTCCCACACCTCTGTCCAATATCAACGACCGGTTCCATTCGCCAATTAATGCCGTGATCCTAACAGGTGTTATTGCAATCCTTGGTTGTTTCTCGGAGTCGACCATATTGGACGTAGGAGGCACTCTCAACAAAGGCGGAAATACTCTGATAAGTAACGTTCTTGGTAGCGGGGGTGGAGTCCAGATTACCGATTTCTACGACTCCTTCTTCTTCACCCTATTTACCCTCTCGCTGGTCATCTTACCGTTGAGGGCGAGCAGACGTCAGATTTTCGAAACCGCGCCCTACAAACCTGGTGGGAAATGGGGAATGGTCCTAATCGGCATAGGAGGTTTTGCCGCTAATCTGGTCGTAGACTACTTTTTCGCAGTCGCGCCAGGAGGCGACTTCGGGCTGGGCTCCATAAACTGGTCGTCACCTACACTATTCAATGATATATTTGCGGTGATTTTCACAATCATCGTAGCCGTGCTTGGGATTGTCGTCTACTTCGTTCATAGGCAACGTCGTGGCATCAACTACTCGACGATCTTCGCCCAGATCCCGCCCGAGTAAAACCCAGGGAGGTTCTCTATTGAGAAGGTCCTCCCTCGAGGCGATAACCCGCCCGAGTTCAACTAGTGTTTGATTGTGCGGAAAAACAGGGATCTTCTTATCTGCACCGATACTTCTCGGATCTAGGGCTTGAAGTCGTTAGATACGAACGAATCTGCAGTAGATCTATTCGAGTCAAGGCTGATTCGAGGCGGTACTCGTCTAATAGCTGACCTAACAGAGTTTTTCAGGGACTACCGAGTTGACGACACCACTTTCACCATCTACGCCAAAGGAGCTACTAGAAACAAGGGCTTCTTACTGTCCAGATTCCTTGCCTGGACCGTTCTTCCAAACTATTCTGTCTCGCTGTTCTGCGTAGATGAAGGGAGTACCCTCCTCACGACCGAGAAAATCCGGAAAAACGTAGATACGGTAACGAGGATCACAAAGGAAGAGGATCTGAAGTGGGCGTGGCTGGTTTTCTTCTCCGGCAGGGATTTGCCACCTTCGATTGTGTCATTCATCTCGAGGTATGACAAGAAGGAGCTCGGACTTGCAGCGGCAAGCACATCTTCTCGTCAGGTTGTCCTGAGCAATAATCAAGTTGGACGAAGCATAGGAAAGCAGTTGAAACTAGGAAAAACTATAGGGTCGAACCGTACATGGAAAAACTAACCAAGACCCAAGTTTCGATTCTTGCATCGTATAGCATGCCCTTGGTTCTTCTCTCAGCGTTTGCGATCAACGCTCTGTTGGTCTCCTTTCACATTTCTACGGGAACCCTAAGGCTTGTGCTTCTTGCTGGATCGTTTCCCATCGGCTTCGTACTTGGTCGTCTAATCTACACCAGACGGTATCACGTTGAAATCCAATTCGATAATTCCACCTTTCGCGTGATCAAGGGATCGAAGGAAGTTGTAACCGGTTTTTGGAGGAGCTATAGGATGGTGTCCCTTGTACTTGATCAATTCGGGAAGCCAAACCTTCGACTCTACAAGACGAAGGGAGGCGAACACGTGGACCTTCCCATCTCACGAACTAACGCAGAACCTCAGCGATTTCGGGACTATGCCCAATCCCTCGTGGCTGGGCAACGTCCAAGAGAAGCTAACCCTCAAGTCGCTGAAGTCGCTTAGCCTTTCCATCCTCTAACTCGATAATGTAGGCCCTGAGGATGCCTTCCGAATACTCGCTTCCGGGATTGATGCACTGGGTCCTACCGATCTTCACGAGACCAGGGCTCTCGTGTATGTGGCCATGAAGGCCTAAGAGGGGTTGGTACTTCTCGATGACCTTACGAACTGACGTGGATCCCACTGGAATGAATGCGGGTCTTCCTCCCTCATAGACTGGCCGAAGCGTCGCGTCAAGTTTCGGAGCCATGTCAATGGTGGAATTGTAAGGGGGCACATGAAAGCAGAAGCAAGATGTCTCAACAGACTTCAGTTGTGATACTGTTTTCTCCAATTTTTCCAATAGTTGTTCTTCAGTGCATTCTCGCGGGCTGTGCCATGGAGTCGGATTCGACCAACCAACGCATGCCCCCTCGTGGAAATCATCGAAATGGACAACCGATTCCTCTGCAAAGACTACATTCGCAGAATTCTTCAGAACATCGTCGAGAACGAACTTATCGTCATTTCCCGGATGTATGATGACCTTGGCATCCGGGGCCTTCTTTGGGATTAGAGCAAGCCAGTCTTTTACCATCTCGACCTCCAAGTCCTCGAAGACTTTTTCGACATACTCTTGATCATGGCCTAGCTTTTCGACCTCGGTACTTGAACAGACATAGGGCAGGTAGCAGTGTTGGCGAATTTGCTTCTTGAGGTCGGGAAGACCCTCTTCCGAAATTTTCATCTGTTTGCCCAAGAAGTTAGCTGTGTAACCGACCTCAGGCTCACGTACAATGGGAATCATGACCTTGCTCGTCATGTCTCCACCCATCAACAGAACATTCGCCTTGAACATAGATGCGGAGTTCAGAAACTTTCTCCAAACTACGTCACTTCCGTGAAAGTCCGAGGAGAAAATTATTCTGGTCTTGGGCAAACTTGAGGAAAGGAGATCTCTAACCCTTTAAATTGTCTAGGGTAGTTGTTAGTGTAGCATCCCGGGTTCTACGAAATTTAAGTACGGAACTAGACCAGTCTCCCTTGTATAGGGTGGAAGAAGCTACTAGCTCATGCTCTCCGCAATATCTGACGAAGCAAAACGGATACTGGACGAGGCAAGGAACAGGGGAATAATTCTAAGACTATTAGGCGGGGTTGCAGTAAAATATCATTGCCCGAGCGCAAAGCACAGGTCACTTCAGCGATCTTATCCTGACCTAGATTTCTTTGGAAGAGGAAAGCAAGGGCGGGAAATCAGGAAGCTTCTCCTGGATCTGGGCTATGAGCCCAATCAACGGTTCAACGCGCTTCACGGCGCCACGAGGTTGATCTTCGAAGACGCGAAAAATCAGAGGGTCGTAGACGTTTTCCTAGATGTTTTTAGAATGTGCCATACGCTTCATCTCGGAGACAGGCTTACACTTGATGACTGTACTATACCTATCTCCGACTTGTTGTTGACGAAACTCCAGGTTGTGGAAATTAACGAGAAAGACATCCGTGACCTAATCGCGATTCTAAAGGACCATGATGTAGTCGATCATGCGGCTTCTGGGGATAAGGAGGTAATTGATGCTGGCTATATCTCGTCTTTGTGTGCAGACGAGTGGGGATTATGCAAGACTATCTCTCTAACACTGAGGAAGCTCCTGACCTTTCTTCAGAAATACGAACTAGAACCCGAAGCTAAAGAGATTCTGGAGACACGAATCAACAAGCTCCTCCACGCGATTGAGACAGTCCAGAAATCGTTCAAATGGAAACTACGTGACAAGGTCGGGGAAAAGAAGCGCTGGTATGATCTCCCAGAGGTACCCATACGAACGCAGTCAGTCTCGTCAGCGTGACAGTTGAAGGTTGAATGGTCTACCCTCCCTCAACACCTGAGGCGGCGCGTTCTCTTTCCACTTGCTTAGCCAATACAGTTCATCTCTCTGCTCCCGCAAATCGTCGGGAAGCAGCTGGGGTATCTCGTCCATGATTGGATACCAACGGCCGCACTCTGAACACACGAGCAATCCCTCAACGATCTCGTCCTTCTCTTCGAAGACGTGTAGATCAAGTGGGTAATGCTTGTCGATGGGACAAGCGAGAATATCCATCAACCGTCTCTTCAACCCGATTCCCTCGACTTGTTATATCTGGGCCTTCCCGGATAAGGGTAACTATGAGGGTGAGCTGAGTTCTTCGGAATCAAGTATTGACTGGTTTCCTCCTTCCAAGGCAAGAGGACTCTACGGTCGTCCTGTTGCAAGGTAGGTGAATCCGGCCTCCTCGCTCTCGCTCCTAGTTCGGAGATTTCTTGTATCGAATAGGATGGGATTATTACGCATGAGGCTCCTTATCTTCGAAAGGTCGAAACTTCGAAACGCGTTGTGTGCTGTTGCTATGATTAATGCGTCCGCGTCGCGGACAGATTCTATTTCGGAGCTACCGGACTCGTACTCTTTGCCTCCCACGGTCACGCGTGGGACATAAGGGTCAAAGACACGAATCTTTGCTCTGGATTGTTTGAGGAGCCTTAGAAGCTCTAAGCTCGGGCTCCTTCGAGTATCTTTGACCTCCCCTTTGTAGGCCAGACCCCATACAACAACGGTGGCGTTTGGCAGACTCTTCTTAACGGTTGTTAGAGCCATAGCCAACCGTTCAATCGTATGAATGGGCATCATCTTGTTAACAGCTTTGGACGCAGATACTAGGCGTAGCGGGAATCCGGCCTGTTTTGCTTTATAGACGAGATAAAACGGGTCCTTCGGAATGCAGTGACCCCCAACCCCAGGACCTGGATAGTGTGGCATGAATCCGAACGGCTTTGTGGCTGCTGCATCGATCGCTTCGACAAAATCAACGCCCAAAGTTTCATGGAGGACCGCTAACTCGTTTACCAGTGCGATGTTCACGTAGCGGAATATGTTCTCGAGCATCTTTGTTGCCTCTGCGACTGAAGGGCTGCCGACCGTGACGACAGGGGCGTCCAAGATTGACTTGTAGAACTCAGCACCTAGGCGAGTCGACTCGTCGCTGATGCCTCCTACCACCTTTGGAATGTTTCTGACCCCGAATTTTGCATTGCCATAGTCAATTCGCTCGGGAGAGTAGACGAGAGCGAAATCTCTCTCCGGTTTCTTTCCACTTCGCTCCAGCAGAGGTTGGAAAATGTCTGTCGTGGTTCCTGGAAAGCTTGTGCTTTCAACGATGACTAGCTTGAATCCGGAGAGGTTCTTGGACAAGTCCCTTGCGACCGATTTGAGGAACGAGAGGTCTGGTTCCCCTTTGGTGTCGAGAGGAGTTGGTACACATACAATTACTATGTCGGAAGATGAAGCCCCCTCGGATAGGCTCTTTGTCGCGCTGATCGATCCAGCTTTAACAAGCTCGGGTAGATGTCTTTCGCTGTAGGCGTCTTCGACATAGCAGATGCCCTTGTTGATCATGGAAACTTTCTCTTTTTCCACATCGACACCAATTACGCCAAAGCCAGCTTGGGCCGAAGCGACAGCAAGTGGTACTCCGACATAACCTAGGCCCACAACACATACTCTAGCCATCTTTGACTTTATCTTATCCAACAAGGCAACGGCATCGGCGCTCAATGTCCTCTCTCCTTCCCTGCGAGTTCTACCGCGCCAAAAATCTTGGCGACTGGATCTTCCATTTTCGCTAGAAGTTGCTTTCCTTTTTTCTTCTGGCTTTCGAAGGCTTCCGGCTCGGTTAGAATTCTTTGAATATTGGTTGTGATCTCTCGAGGAGACCTAATTGTCTTAACGATGCCGAGCCGCTCCAAATACTGAATGTACAGAGGTTTCGGCCCTGGAAAGCACGAAATCGATGGAATCCCCAATAGTGCAGCCTCCACAGTCATCGTGCCACCCGATCCGACGAAAGCCGACGAATACGAAAGCAGGCTGGTAGCATCAACTATCCTGTCAACCATAGTGACCTTCTCGCCAAATCGCTGCTTTATCACGGGGGCTTGCATTCCGTACCTAGTCGAGACAACCACCTGGCATTCCAGTCCTCTCCTCAACAACTCGTCGATAATCGGCCCCACGACAGGCTCCTTGTCGCTAGCTTTCCCCATGAGATAGGACGCGAATGCTTCCTCAGTTCTGAAAACGACAATCGGCCGGTCCTTCTTCAAGCCCAGTTGTCGTAGGACACTATCATTGGGATGATGACGCTTTAGCCAAGCAGCTGGGTCCAAAGCCCTGTAAAGGATAACTTTTCGCATAGGTCCGCCGAACTCTTTCCAGACTGATCGACCGATGATCCATGGGCAGCAAAGGAAATTCGTCAAAGGTATTGTCAGCCGGGCTACCATCCAAGAGTGCGGCGAATCATTAGCCGCAACATGGGGAATGCCCAGGCCGAACGCCACCCGAGATGCCTCGACTGAGGAGAAGGAGACCGCTACGCTCGGCTTCCACTTCTGAATCAGACTCGCGAGTTTTGTGATTCTTTCAGCGCTAGCGACGAGTTTTCCAAAGGCCGTTCCCCCGCCGTGACTTCCTACTACCGAAAATCGCAGCTTCTTCAACCCGAGGGTTTGTTCGGCTTCGCGATAGACACGCGTCGTGATCAATGTCTCATGTCCCCGCCGTTCCAAAGCGCGATACAGCGGCTCGAAGAAGAG
>Ga0070697_100004848_pt1 | contig 10316 bp, 13 predicted proteins | sample KBSK1501metaG_FD_65475 | JGI IMG/M metagenome (GOLD analysis project Ga0070697, IMG submission 65475) | Corn, switchgrass and miscanthus rhizosphere microbial communities from Kellogg Biological Station, Michigan, USA - KBS K1-50-1 metaG | ecosystem: Host-associated > Plants > Roots >... | reverse complement strand
CTTTTGCCGTGAACGACACCAAGCTAAAAACCAATAACCCCGGAGGCACCGGCGGGCCGTGAAGCACGAACTTGCGGCTTTTTGGTTCTCCATCGGCTGGAACGAGGGACAATATAGTTGGCCAAGTTATGGGAAATCTTGCCGCACCGGTCCAATTCCCTGCGAAATCAATCGATCGTACAAAGTTTGCGGCCTGTGCCGGGTATGCCCTGTTGCTGGTCGTGTTCTGGTTTGTAGCTCGACACTTCGCCCTGGGGCTCCGCATTCACGGCCACATGGCTAGCAGTTTCACGGCCTTCGCGTTATTGCTCGGCCCATACTGGTTTTTCGGGTTCGGCGCAGCGGAAATGCTCCAACGATTTCTCACCAACCGCTCCATCCGGGTGCTGGTGGCCGGGCTTCTCCTAGTACCCTATCTCATCTTTTCCGTACCCCGTGGCGAGTTCCGATGGATTGATGCGCTGGTGTTGTCCAGTATTCCCATTGCGATCGCAGCACTGTTCGAATTTCTGCCTCCGGGCGGAGCGCAGCCGACAATAAGAAAATTGTGCTGGCAAGACGTCATTGCTCTCGCCGTGCTTGGCCTGCCAGTAGAGTTCGGCTGGATCCGAGGAAGCTTCCCGCATCCCGGACTTGGCGCGCTACCGAAGATCCTGCTTATGGATTCAGCCCTCTATGCGTTCCTGGTAGTGCGCCGGCTAGAAGGAGTTGGTTACGATTTTCGCGCTCGTGCCCGCGACGTGGTTATTGGACTGCGCGAGTGTGGTTTCTTCGCTCCTATCGCTATCGTACTAGGCATAGGGGTTGGGTTTATCGCGCCCCACGGCGGTATGCCTTCCGCGGCATCGGCGTCGGCGGCGCTGTTGGTCACGTTCTTCTTCGTTGCCATTCCAGAAGAATTGTTCTTTCGCGGTCTGCTCCAGAATCTGCTCGAGCCACGTATTGGTTACCCTGGCTCGCTGTTCGTAACTGCCGTGATCTTTGGGCTCTCCCATTTCAACAAACCGATGCCGTTCAATTGGCGCTATGTGTTGCTGGGAACTATCGCAGGGGTCTTCTACGGTCGCGCGTGGCACGATCGCCGTCGCCTCTTGTCATCAGCAACGACCCACACGCTGGTGGATGTAATCTGGTCCTTGTGGTTCCGGTAAGTAGAGTTAGCCCTCGCCCACAGTGGCACGCACTCGCCGTCCACAGTCGTTCATCGCAATCCGGCCGCAGTGATTAATCCAGCCATAAACTGCCCGAGTGACCGTCGGTCAATGATGGTAGCGCAGGTAACCCAGACCCACCCTCATGTGGTGACTGATCGCATCCGGCACTGAAATCGCCAGGCAGAGGCCCAAAGTGCCATGGACGAATCCGAGCGCGTACAGGTTGCGATAGCGTAAGAAGAGAGTACACGCGACGATTCCCCAACCCAGAGTTGCTACCGTGAGCAGAGGGCTGGGAAGATGTGCGGTCGAAAACAGCACTGCGGCGGTAAGAACTGCGGTGGATTCGTTGGGCAAGATGCGCAGCAGCCGGAGCAACAAATAATCCTGCAGGATGAACTGTTGCTCGAAAGCCCAGAGTAAATAGCCGGCCATGTGCAATCCAGTAGGCCCTGCGCCGTGTAGCGGATGCAAGGTATGCAACTCGAATGCGATCCCAACCTGTACCCCGGCGAAAAGGAGGCCCCCGGCCACAATCCAAAGCGCGCTTCGTAGGCCGGAAGTCCGCAAGCCTAACGTCTTCGCATCCGGGCGGTGGACAAAAGTGGTTGTCAAAATCCACGCGAACGCAATCCAGAATAAAAAGTGCTGCGTGGGCGTGGACGTCCAGATCACCAACAGTATGAGCCCGTAGCAAATCGCAAGCTCAAAAGAATCCGGGGATAGTAGCTTCGAAAGGCTGGGCACAGTCAGATTATTTCATGTGGGAAGGAAATTTCCGCCAGGACTGTGCGGGGACAAAGATCGCAACCGTATTCAGCATTACTGCTCCCTTTGCCTGATTAATTGGTAGAGCTAGTCGGCATTGCAGCGTCCACACGCTCTGAAAACAGGCAAGTTATTGAATTTGCGTAGATCGCAGAATGCCCAGAATGCCCAGAATGCCTAGAAATGCTGCAATCCCAAACTCATTCAAGACCAGCCAGCCTAGCGCGCTCCACGCCAAGTAGGCGCGCCTCTGACCTTGGACCGCACGTGGTCCAGTTTTCGGTGTCCGCATTCCCTTTTTCGATGTCGTCAACGAAGAAAGCGCTGAGGTTCTGGATCGATATGTCCCTCGTCAGCGCAGAACAAGGTCCGAGTGTTCCCGATGTTTCGTGATGTAATCCAGGACCGTAGGGCAAATCACGTCTACCTTGAGGTTGTTTTTGCGCGCGTATAGGAGCGCGATCTCCGCCAAAGAAGACGCCAGACCTAGACCACGCAGTGTGGGTGGAACCTCCGTATGGATCAGCCCGAGCACATTTTTGGTCATACTGTATTCCAGGTAGGCTACTTGTCCGTCGCGCTCAATCTCGAACCTGCCCGTGGTTACCTGCTGCGGTGTTTGTGGCTTCCGGTCGCCAATTCCCCATGTCACTTTGGTTGTCCCCCTTATACATAACGCCTAATATTAATAGACAAACAAACGGCATCCTCCTACCAATCGTTTCGTAGGCCAACAACTCGGGCTACTGTGTGCCTTTCCTGCCCAAATGGACTCAAGGGTTCGCTTCTGTAGACCCGCTTGCCGCAGTTGTTCGCGCCTAGGCGCACTGCGAGCGTGAACAGCTGGGTCACATCTAACATTGTGCTTGACACGTTTTTCGTGGCTGTTAGGTTCGTTGTTTCTTGGAGGACATATATGGCCTCGCAAGCTGTCGCACCAGATGGTCCCGTCGAATACTGCGATTTGGTCATGAAGGGTGGCATCACGAGCGGGGTGGTCTATCCGCTCGCTATTGCTGAACTGTCACGTAAGTATTTTTTCAAGAATATCGGGGGGAGCTCTGCCGGAGCTGTAGCGGCAGTTATCGCGGCGGCGGCTGAGTTCGCCAGACGTAACGGCGACCCCTTAGCCTATGATCTGCTCGCCGGCCTGCCAAGGAAACTAGGAACGAACAACCTTCTGATTAGGCTATTTCAACCGTCAACTGCTGCGGCAAGGATTTTTCGAGTGGCACTGGCTGCGTTGAAGTCTCAATCGATCCTCTTGCGAACTATCAGGGCGATCGGTGCCCTCGTCTATCAGTTTTGGGGCTCGACTGTGGTCGGCGCATTGTTGGGCGGCTTTGTGCCCCTTTTGCTGTTTCTTGTATATGGAGGCCCAGTGTCGGTCTATGTCGTGCTTGGACTCTTCTGGATACTCGTCACCAGCGCGGTCGTTGTAATGATCGCAGCCGGTACTGATGCAATCAAAGCGACAACAGAGAATGGCTTTGGGTTTTGCTCCGGCTTTGATCCGGATAGCAAGACGGGGACGCCGCTCACAAACTGGCTGCATGAGCAGATTCAAACTGCGGCCCGCAAAGATCCAGCCATTCCTCTGACATTTGGTGATCTTTGGAAAGCGCCCGCGATGCCAGGCGAGCCACCTGGTCCAGCGATCAAGCTGCAAGTCGTAACAACGAATCTCACTGTCGGAAGACCGTTCACTCTTCCATTCGAATCGTATTCCTTCTATTTCAATGAGAGCGAATTTAGAAAGCTATTTCCGCTAACGGTGGTGCAATACATGATCGACCATTCGCCGAAGAAGAAGCGGAATGAGACGATTACCTCTCGCGACGGAATCCCTCTTCACCGATTACCCGAAGGTGCGGACCTTCCGATTGTCGTCGCCGCCCGAATGAGCCTGAGTTTTCCATTTCTGCTGAGCGCGGTACCTCTTTATCTGGCTGATTACGCTCACAGGGCCTTTTCTGAGGAGCCGGAGTTGACGGAAACAGTAGAGGCTGAGACCGCGATCTCTGTGGGGGCGGATCGCTGTTGGTTCTCCGATGGTGGCATTTGCAGCAACTTCCCAATGCATTTCTTCGATTCCCCTCTGCCGAGGTGGCCTACATTCGGTATCGATCTAGAGCCCGACCGGTGCGAGAAACCTAAATCGAATGAGGATATGGTATGGTTCCCCCCCTTGCCCGGATCGGGTTCACAGTTGCCTCTCGCCAATTTTGATCAGGGCTCAAGTTGGGAACGCCTGGTCGGATTCGTGATCGCCATCGTGAACACCATGCAAAACTGGAGAGACACAATACAGGCTACCGCAGCCGGTTATCGAGATCGCATTGTTCACGTCAAGGTGTGCCCGGCTGAAGGCGGTTTGAATCTCAACATGCCCAGCAAGACCATTACTGATTTGAGTGACAGAGGCAGAATTGCGGGTCAGGTCATAGTCAAGCATTTCGATTTTGCTTCACACGTCTTTGCGAGATACAGAATCACAATGTGTGCCCTCCAAAGATATCTAAATAGCCTCACAGATGCTTGGACGCAGCCGGTCCCTCAAGACGAAGCAGGATATGAATACGTCCGTGGAAACCAGAAGCCGCCCCACTATAACCCTCGCTCCGAAAGGCTGCGACATACAATGCTGCAGGCACTGATTCGATTGACCGAGCTTTCGCGTTCGTGGCAGGACGAAGTGCTCAGGGAGCAAAACTTTTGCAAGGATAATGCCCCTCGTCCGGAGCCAATCCTGCGCAATCAGCCCAAGTTTTGAGGACAAGCCAAAATCCAATCGTCAGTACTGCCCCGACATTGTTCTGAAACTTGCAAGCGTCATCTCCCGTCCGGAGCATGCCAGTGCGGCACCATCCTCTATCCATTGATAGTCTTCATCATCGCTGGTGCGTAGCGCTCGCCTGCTACCGAGCCTTTGGGCAACGCGTGTTCGATCCGATTGAGATCTTGCTCGCTCAAGGAGACGTCGGCAGCGCGGATGTTCTCTTCGAGGCGAGCAATGTTGCTTGTGCCGGGGATGGGGATCACGTCCTGATGGCGGCGGAGGAGCCATGCCAGGGCAAGCTGAGCTGGCGTACAGTGCTTTTCTTCCGCAACCTCCATCAAGCCATCGGCGATGGAAAGGTTTTTCCTGAACTGTTCTCCTTGGAAACGCGGATTGCCGCGGCGCCAGTCGTTGGGCGCGAGTTCAGAGACGCTGCGAAACCGGCCGCCGAGAAATCCGCGACCCAGCGGACTGTATGCCACCAATGCGATACCGAGTTCACGCAACACCGGCAGTAGGTCGTCTTCGGGCTCACGACTGAACAATGAGTATTCCGTTTGGACCGCGGCGATGGGATGAACCTTGTGGGCCCGGCGCACCGTCTTCGTAGATGCCTCGGAGAGTCCGAGGTGGCGCACCTTTCCGGCGCGCACCAAGTCCGCCATCGCGCCGACTGTCTCTTCGATCGGCACCTTTGGATCGACGCGATGCAGGTAGTAAAGATCGATCTGCTCCACGCCAAGCCTTTGCAGCGATTTGTCGCAGGCGCGGCGCGCGTTCTCCGAGCTGCCATCGACCCCGCGGTCCTGCACCGGCGAGTCCGTAACGATACCGAACTTCGTGGCGAGAACAACGCCGTCACGCCGGCCGAGTAGCGCCTTGCCTACCTTGATTTCAGAGTCGCCGTAGATATTTGCAGTATCGAGAAAGTTGAGTCCCAGGTCGAGCGCGCGATGAATCAATTCAATCGCGTTGATATCGTCTTGCACGCTGCTCGTGTACACATCGGCGATACCGATGCTCATGCAGCCCAGCCCAATGGCTGATACCTGCGGTCCGTCGTGCCCGAGTCGTCTCTGTTTCATCGCAATGCACTCCAAGCTCTAATTTGTGAAGAAGTTACATTGCATTGGATGCATTGCGCTGTGGACAGACTCTGCTCATGTAGATATGACCAATCACGTCGTGCTGCAGCCGTCGATGCACGCGGCGATGTTCACATTTACGACAGGTCAAGGGGGGCTTCCAAACCCTAATTCGGCGCGGCGGTCGTATCACGCAGATCCCGGAAACTGAAATTGCCAAAGCCCCAACTCAGCAACACAGTGTTAAGGCACTACCGTCATCGTCTTCACCCATGACAATCTGCTGGCACAGGTCCGCACGCGGGAGGGCTGGAGTTTTTTGCACTGCGCTGTGTGAGTCATGCGTCTTCCGGTTTTCTGAGGTCGACCCTTTCCCCCTTAGAGGACCCGGGCTGGACGCATTGTGACGTTGGAAACAGCCGGTCGGCGAGGAAGGCCATGTCGGTTTTCCGGCCTTGGTTCTTGCGACCGCTCATAGATCGCCTCTCAACCGAGTCACGGCGCTTAAGCCTGCCTATCTCGACGGGTGAGGTCAACGGACTGCGGCTTGCCTCTTATTGTCGAGAAACCAGCATGACTCTCTTCACTCCAGGAAGGTTAAAAGTGACAAGCAAATGTCTGGTACTTCTGACAGTTGGCGAGACCTACCGCACTGAATAAAGTTTGTGTCAAAGAAAACCTCGGCCCGAAGGCTCGAAGGGGAGCTGTTACGTTTCCGCACGGTGGCATTTGCTGACTCGATGCAACGATCCCTGCCCTCCCGACAGCGGAGAAATATTCACAGCATGCCACTGCAATTCGCAAATCGATCTAGTAAGGCGGCACGTCATGCGTAACACCCTAACGCCAAAAACAAGGCTGTTCACATTCCTCGGTGCAGCTCTGCCGGTGACGTTCAATGGTGCTATCTCTTTGTCCACCCGTAGTTGCTGAAACCGGAGATCACGAGCGCGGCCGGATGAAAGAGTCGGGCCAAGTCATGCAGGAGATCCTGAACACGCCCGAGGACATCCCCCGGGATAGGTTAAACAAGGCGGAATGCGTCATCGTTCTTCCTTCTGTGAAAAAAGTTGCGGTTGGAATCGGCGGCAGCTACGGTCGAGGCGTGATGACCTGCCGCAGCGGCGAGACTCGATGGCCCGTGGAGCGCTCCGAACCATGATGGAATCTACCGGCGGGACTTCGGTCTTCAGCTCGGCGGGCAAGCGACCGACTTCGTCATCCTGGTGATGAACGATCGAGGAGCACGCTCGCTGATGAAGAGCAAGGTGAAATTGGGTGCCGACGCGAGCGTGGCCGCTGGACCCAAAGGTCGAGACGCATCCGCCGCGACCAACGCTTCCATGCAGGCAGAAATGCTTTCCTACTCTCGCTCGCGTGGGGTCTTCGGCGGAGTCTCGCTCGAAGGCGCAACTCTCCAGCCTGATGGCGGCGCCAACGAGAACCTGTACGGGAAGAAAGTCGATGCCGAGCACATCGTGGTGAAAGGCGCCGTCCCAATCCCCGACTCGGCCTCGCTGCTGCTCTCGACGCTCAACGAGCACTCTCCCCGGAATGCCTCAGCCAACAAGTGAGATGCAACGAGTAACGGCGCACTGGTGTACGGTCACGGGACGGGGACTTCTGAAACCTGCTCCGAAAACGACCTGACACCGGCTGCCTTCGTCCGCAGACGGCGAGTATAGAGAACACACAAACCCTGCTGGAAGAGGTTTTTCTTATGCCTGCGAGTGTTCTGCCCGTGAGTTCTGCTGTTGTTGGAAAGTCTTCAAGTTACGACGAGCTGGCCTATCAACCGTTACAGAAAACCGTCCCGCCAAGGAAACCGCGCGGACGCTGCCTGAGGAGCTGCTCTTCCAGCGTGCGGCGCAGACCTATCTCTGGGCCTTGCCATTGATTAACACGCTGGGCATGAAGTACGGTTCGGAAAAGGTATTCGGTGCCGGGTACAACGTGCTGCCCATCTGGAAGAAACGTCTCGACGCAAGCGCTCTGGTAACGACTCCCAACTCCGACGTCATCTACCCCATGAGCTAGGTCGATCTGGGCAGGATGGCCTATTGGCGCTCGACGCATCGTCGGGCTTGCAGGGCATCCTGCTCGAATTCTGGCTGCGCCCAATCCTCGGACCGAAGACCGGCGGGAAATCTTTCTTTGGCGAGGTTGGGTTTTTCGGGCCTGATGGGCGGCAAGAGTGGCAAGTTCCTGCTTTTGCCACTTGGGTACGCGGGGCACGCGCCTGAGGGTTACCTCGTGTATCGCTCTGCGACCAACAACGTGTTCATCTTCTTGCGCGCCTTCAGGCCTACGAGCTGCGCGTGACACAACAATTGTAGAGGAACGGTGATTCCGCAACGATCGGGCGCATTCTACTTTTTCAATTCTTCCGTTTTTAAGGTTCGCTTAATGTAGCGTTGTGTCCGCCTTGGAAAATCGGCGCATTTGGATTCGCTCCTTGTTCCGAGCGCGCATCACACCTGTTATCGCCCTTCGTCGAGGAGAGATCGAATGCGCAAATGTGGGATCTTGACGTTCACCATTCTGTTTTTGCCATCAATGCTCATAGCCCAAAGCGGCGGAGCCAGGCTGGCCGGCAGTGAGAACGGAACCCGAGCGACAATCTTTGGAGGATATTCGTATCTTCGTAACGACAGCAACGGTTTTAACGGATGGGAAGGACAGGGTACATTCAATTTCAACCGCTACCTTGGTGTCACCGCAGACGTAAGTGGTGCCAGCCTTACCCCATTCTCTTTTTCGGGTTTGGGCTTTTCGGCCGGTACGTATCAGCACTTGAACAGTTATCTGTTCGGCCCGACCGTAACCACTAACCTCGGCAGGAGCGCCGTCTTCGCCCACGCACTATTTGGCGAAGCACGGTCAAGCTTAGGTGCAGGTGTGGACATCCCGATTATCGGCGGTATCTCCGCCGGACTCACCAGCGCTAACGCGTTCGCCATGGCGTTCGGCGGCGGCATTGATATAGGCCTTACTCGGCATCTCGCAATCCGGGCCGTCCAGGTGGACTACCTCCGCACGCAGTTCAGTGCGACCGATGCGTTAACCACCGGACTTTCCAGCAGCCTCGGTAATTGGCAGAACAGCTTCCGCTACTCAACAGGTATTGTGTTTCGATTCTGACGAGACATGGGTGACCGATGGCAAGTGTGTACAGGCACAAAGGGCGTAACGAATCCGGGCTATCCAGCGTGCCGGCCAGAGATTCCGGTACCTCCGCTAGTCACCACAGTTGCGTCACCAAATAGTTCGGCAGGCTAGGAGAGAGTTATGTACGCTGTTGTGGTCATTTCGCTCATGTTCGGCGCGGTCATTGTGATGGTGAAAAAGGCTGACAAAGAGGTGGCCACGATGCGAATCTCGGGTTCCTCGATTCGAGTGAGACCGAACTCTGCCCCCCGTACTGGAAGGGTGACGGAAGAGGATTGCATTCGACTAAAACTCATCAAACGCTAACCAACTGGTTGGCAGGTAGCGTCTGCGAAAAGCTGCGCGATGCAGTCGCCCCTGTAGTTGGAGCGATAACGCCTAGATGTACTGTTCCATCAGCATCTCAGCTTCGAAGCGCGCCAGCAAGTCATCGGGCCGCAGGCGCCGTTTCTCGGCGCCCTGACAATCGTGGATGATCTGGCGACGATGCATCATTGATTAGACGGTCCCCCAGACTTGAATCGGATTGCGGAAGGGTTCGGGGGGACTGCTTCTTGCTGCTGAGTGACGTCGGCGTCCGCCGGGGTGTATTTTGTTGACAGCCCGAATTCTGACGAGCGTTGTTTTGCACTCCCAGGGGCTGAGATAGGTGTGAAATGTCGTCAAATCGAAGCCGCCGGATGGTGATGAGCGACACGGACCAAAGCGCGGCCGGGACGGCGGCAAGTGAGCGATATGAAGCTCTCTTCCGCGTTTCGCAAACCCTGATCTCAATCCGTTCTTCGGAGGAACTCTTTAGGCTTCTCGCACACGAGTTGCGCGCGGTGGTGAACTTCTATGTCATGGGCGTCGGCATCTATGACGAGAATGCGCACCAGATACGTCAGCCGAAAAGTTCCCCGTGGTCTCAGAGGACGACATGTTGGGAAAGAGCATCAATGAAAGCTCAGAACCAGTCGTGGGTTGCCTAGGCCTATGCGAATAGGCACAGCGATGGCATCTCGTATAAGCCACTAGACGGCGAAGTCGGGATGTGCCCGCGAGTGGGGCGGATGGGGCTGACTAAGTGATGATGGACCGGGACAGCATAACCCGGGCCGGAGCGAGAGCCCCTGGGGTAGAGCGGTTGGGACCGCTCGCACGGAGGTGCTTTACCCGCGCATCGTCCCTGACACAGAACAGGGCGTACACGATGAAAGCAGTAGGCACGAAGGACGATGGCAAACCAGGTTTGTTGGGAAGGCCTTGTCTGATATTCCGGCCTTGAAGCCGTACCGGGGAAAACCCGCCGTACGGAATTTTAGGGGAGGCGATGGAAACGTCGGCATCATTCGAAGCCCGGTCCGCGCCATTGCCTTACCC
>Ga0070697_100004847_pt1 | contig 10317 bp, 8 predicted proteins | sample KBSK1501metaG_FD_65475 | JGI IMG/M metagenome (GOLD analysis project Ga0070697, IMG submission 65475) | Corn, switchgrass and miscanthus rhizosphere microbial communities from Kellogg Biological Station, Michigan, USA - KBS K1-50-1 metaG | ecosystem: Host-associated > Plants > Roots >... | reverse complement strand
TTTAAACTCAAAAGATTCAGCAGAGTACCAACTCCAGCCTATGGCAGACAGCATTCACGTGAAGCTCCCCGACGGGAGCGTTAAGGAAGTTCCCAAGGGCACGACTGCCCTGGACATCGCCAAGTCCATCGGATCGCGCCTCGCCGAGGCTGCACTCGCTGCGAAAACCAACGGCGATCTTATCGATCTGACCCGCCCGCTCGAAAAAGACACCGACCTCCGCATACTGACCGACCGCGATCCCGAGGCTCTGGAAGTTTACCGGCATTCATCCGCTCATCTGCTCGCTGCTGCCGTGCTTGAGCTTTTTCCCGAGACTAAGCTCGGCCATGGTCCGCCGACGGAAAGCGGTTTCTTCTACGACTTCTACCGTCCCACTCCGTTCAGCCCGGAGGATGTCGAGAAGATCGAAAAGAAAATGCAGGAACTGGTGCAGCAGAATATTCCGTATGCGCGGGAGTTTCTGCCACGCGATCAGGGACTGGCAGAGTTTAAAAAAGAAGGCGATTTCATGAAGTGCCATTTCATCGAGCAATTCACCAAGCCCGATGAAAAGATTTCCATTTATCGCACCGGCAAGTTTACTGACTTCTGCCGCGGGCCGCACATCCCATCCACGGGCAAAATCAAAGCTTTCAAGCTGCTGAATATTGCAGGCGCGTACTGGCTCGGCGACGAGAAGAATCCGCAACTGCAGCGTATCTACGGGACGTCCTTCTTTTCGAAGAAAGATCTGGATGATTATCTCCACAATATTGAGGAATCGAAGAAGCGCGATCATCGCGTGCTGGGCCAGCAGCTCGACCTCTTTTCCATTCAGGAGTTGGCCGGACCAGGACTGATTTTCTGGCACCCCAAGGGCGGAATCATTCGCAAGGAGATGGAAGACTGGATGCGCTCCGAGTACCTGCAGCGCGGCTACTCCCTGGTCTATACCCCGCACGTGGCGCGGCGTCAGCTCTGGCAAACTTCCGGCCACGAGGGCTACTACTCGCAGAATATGTTCGACGTCATGGAGCTCGACGATGCGGAATATCGCATGAAGCCCATGAATTGTCCCTTTCACATTCTTATTTACAAAGACTCTCTAAAGTCGTATCGCGACTTGCCAGTCCGTCTGGGAGAGCTCGGGACGGTGTATCGCTACGAGCGTTCCGGTGTGATGCATGGCTTGTTGCGTGTGCGCGGATTCACACAGGACGATGCCCACATTTTTTGTACTCCGGAGCAGATCGAAAATGAAATCATAGGCTGTATCGACTTCGCGCTGGAAGTTCTCAAAGACTTCGGCTTTGACCAGTTTCAAACCGAACTTTCCACCTGGGATTCCAAAGACCGCAAGAATTTTCTCGGCACCGAGGAGCAATGGGAGCTGGGTAATCGGTCACTGGAGAACGCGCTCAAGCGCCGAAATATTGAATACAAGGTCATACCCGGCGAGGCAGCTTTCTACGGCCCCAAGATTGATGTGAAGCTGGTCGACGCCATCGGCCGTCCGTGGCAGCTTTGCACGATTCAATTCGATTTCAACCTGCCACAACGATTTGGTTTGGAGTACGTCGCCGAAGACGGTTCGCGCAAGCAGCCGCTGATGGTGCATCGCGCGCTTTACGGATCTGTAGAGCGCTTCTTCGGCGTGTTGATCGAGCACTACGCCGGCGCCTTTCCGGTATGGTTGTCGGCCGTGCAGGCAGTCATGATACCCATCAGCGAGCGGCACGCAGCGTACGCGCAGAAAGTGGCGGACCAGCTCAAAGCCGCAGGCGTTCGCGTACACGTCGACGCGCGCAACGAGAAGATGAATGCCAAGATTCGCGAGCATGCCATGCAGAAAGTCCCGTTCCTCCTGGTGATGGGCGACAAAGAGGCCGAAGCTGGAAGAGTGAATGTCCGCACGCGTGGCAAAGAGAAGACGGAAGACATGCCCGTGGCGGATTTCGTAGAAAAGATCAAGGGCTTAATCGCGGAGAAAAAGTCGAAGCTCTAAGTTCTGGGCATTAGAATTTACTAGTGAGCACCACAATGGCAGAGAAGCGCACAGTATTCGATAAGGTTTGGAACGAGCATGTAGTCTCAGTGCCACCCGGCCGCCCGCCGCTTCTCTACATCGATCTGCACCTTGTGCACGAAGTGACTTCCCCCCAGGCATTCGACGGATTGCGCGCTGCTGGCCGCCGAGTTCGCCAGCCACAGCGAACGGTCGCCACCGTAGATCACAACATCCCTACTACTCCGCGAGGGATGCCCATCACCGATCCTATCGCCGCGAGGCAGATCGAAGCGCTGCAACACAATTGCCGTGAATTCGGAGTCCCGCTGTTCGACATCGACTCGCCCAATCAAGGCATTGTCCACGTCATCGGTCCGGAACTCGGACTTACTCAGCCCGGAATGACCATCGTTTGCGGTGACAGCCACACCAGTACTCACGGCGCATTTGGAGCGTTGGCGTTTGGCATCGGCACGTCGGAGGTGGAGCATGTGCTGGCCACACAGTGTCTGCCACAACGAAAACCGAAAACCATGTTGATAGATGTGCGCGGGACTTTGCCGGAAGGAGTAACTGCGAAAGACCTGGCGCTCGGAATCATCGGACAAATTGGGACCGATGGAGCTACGGGGCACGTAATCGAATACGCCGGCGAGGCGGTGCGCTCGCTCTCCATGGAAGGCCGCATGACGTTATGCAACATGAGCATTGAAGCAGGGGCCCGCGCCGGAATGGTTGCACCCGATGAAACCACGTTCCGCTACATAAAAGGCCGGCGCTTCGCTCCCGATGGGAATGAATGGGAGAAAATTGTGACGCGGTGGCGCGCCTTGCGTTCCGATACAGAAGCGCATTACGACAAAGTCATTGAAATTGACGCCGCCAAGCTCGCTCCATTTGTAACATGGGGAACAAATCCCGGCATGGTTGTACCGGTGAGTGGTCGCGTCCCCGAAATAAATGCATTAGAAACCGAGGCTGATCGTGGCGCTGCCCAGCGCATGCTCGACTACATGGGACTGAAACCCGGCACTCGCATTGAAGAGATTCCGGTTGATCGAGTGTTCATCGGTTCATGCACCAACTCTCGGTTGGAAGATTTACGCGCCGCCGCCCGTGTGGCCAGAGGACATCGGGTCAGCCCAAAAGTGCGGGCAATGGTCGTCCCGGGATCGCAAGCTGTGAAGCAGGCCGCCGAGCAGGAAGGCCTCGATAGAATTTTCCAGGAAGCCGGTTTCGAATGGCGCGAATCAGGGTGCTCGATGTGCCTGGGTATGAATCCCGACATCCTGCAGCCCGGCGAACGCTGTGCTTCCACCAGTAATCGAAACTTTGAAGGCCGCCAAGGCCGCGGCGGACGCACTCATCTCGTCAGTCCCATGATGGCCGCCGCGGCTGCTATTGCCGGACACTTTACCGACATCCGAAACTGGCGTTTTAACTGAACCACTGAGGACGAAATGCAACCTTTTCGCGTTCATCAGGGATTGATCGCGCCACTCGATCGAGCAAATGTGGACACCGACCAAATTATCCCCAAGCAGTTTCTTAAACGTATTGAGCGGACAGGTTTTGGCGAGTTCCTTTTTTACGATTGGCGGCACACTTCCGGGAGCGAACAGTTCGTGCTCGATGAGCCCCGCTATCGGAGCGCAAGCATTCTGCTCGCTGGCAAGAATTTTGGCTGTGGCTCCTCTCGCGAGCACGCGGTGTGGGCGTTAGCTGACTTCGGTTTCCGCGCCGTCATCGCGCCGTCCTTTGCAGACATCTTTGCTAACAATTGTCCAAAGAACGGCGTGCTCGCCGTGGTTCTGAGCGAGCAAGAAGTAGCTGAGCTACTCCGCCGGGCGGGCGAGTTTCCGATGTATCAGGTGAAAGTGGATCTCGATCAGCTTCGCGTCACCGACGAGCGCGGATTTTCAGCTTCTTTCACCATCGACGATTTCACCCGCCATTGCCTGCTCGAAGGACTCGACGATATTGGATTGACCATGCAGCACGAGCGCGAGATTGCGGCGTACGAAGCACGGCATCCATTACCCTCAAGCGCCAAGCATGTGGGTCCTTAGCGCTTAGCATTTGGCACTTAGCATTTAGCCATTCCAGCGACTTGGGTAACGGAAATTCGCTAGCTACGTGCTAGTGCCGCTCTTTCCGTACATCCGCAAAAATTCGTTAAGCAGCCGAAAACCCGTGCATAAACTAACGATAAAAACGCGAAAGAAGCGTGAAGTTGTTGACATCACCGACACTCTGGAAAGCTGGCTTGTCAAAAAATATCCGGAGAAACCCGGTATATGCAATCTACTGGTTCTGCATACCACGGCCGCTCTGACCACCGCCGATCTCGATCCCGGCACCGACCTCGACATGCTGGACGCATTTGAAGCGATGGTCCCCAAACTCCGCTATCGCCATCCTCACGACCCGGCCCATGTACCCGATCACATTCTGTCGTCGCTTATTGGCACCTCTGTGGCCATACCCTTTGAGCGCGGCAGGATGTTGCTCGGCACCTGGCAAAGAGTCGTTCTAATCGAACTGGATGGACCTCGGGAAAGAGAAATTGTTCTGACCATCACGCCTGAGCACTAGCCGAAATCGCCTATCTGCGCAGCCTCCGACCGCATTCTTCATCGCGATGTCATCAGAAATTCACCTGCTTGTAACACTGGTGTAACACATACCCACTAAAAGTGAAGGTCATTACTTTAGGAGGAAACATTCGAGTGCTACGGCGCATAAGCATTTTCTTGTTTTTACTCGCGATCCCCATGTGGGGAGACACTATCACGCTGAATGGGGCCGGCGCGACTTTTCCCTACCCTATGTATTCCAAGTGGTTCAGCGAATATAACAAGCTGCATCCCGACATTCAGTTCAACTACCAGTCTATCGGTAGCGGAGGCGGGATCCGCCAGGTCTTAGCGGGCACGGTTGATTTTGGCGCCACCGATGGCCCAATGACCGACGAGCAGCTGGCTCAGGCCAAAACCAAGATCCTGCACATTCCGACCGTCCTCGGCGCCGACGTTCCGGCGTACAACATTCCCGGTGTCACCGAAGAGTTGAAATTTACGCCGGAGCTGCTCGCCAATATTTTCCTCGGCAAGATTACGTCTTGGAATGATGCCGCGCTCGCCAAGGCAAATCCTGGAGTCAACCTGCCCAACCAGCCGATCATCGTCATTCATCGTTCTGATGGAAGTGGCACGACTTACATCTTTACCGACTATCTCTCAAAAGTAAGTACTGACTGGAAAAACCAGGTCGGCAAAGGTACCTCGGTGAAGTGGCCCGTCGGCTTGGGGGGCAAGGGCAATGAGGGCGTCGCCGGAATGATTCGACAGATGCAAGGCTCGATCGGATACGTGGAGCTCATCTACGCGGTAAACAATCACATCGCGTATGGCTCGGTTAAGAACGCTGGCGGACAGTTCGTGAAAGCAAGTCTCGAGAGTGTGACTGCGGCCGCGGCTTCAGTCAAAAGCATGCCAGCGGACTTCCGCGTTTCAATTACGAACGCTCCCGGCAAAGATGCTTATCCGATTGCCAGCTTTACCTGGCTGTTAATCCCGACCCCGTCGAAAGATCGGGCCAAGGGGAAGATCATCGCCGATTTCCTGAACTGGATGGTGGAAGACGGGCAAAAAATGACAGCCGATCTGTCCTACGCCCCTCTGCCCGAGGGCGTGGAAGCGAAAGTCAAGGAGACGATAAAGCAAGTTAAGTAGTCGTTCAATTGCCTTGGATTCACCGATCAAGTTCTGAGTTCAGCTAACCATCCGCCTTCGCTTGGCGAGGCAAAAGGAGAAAAGATGAAGTCCGCTCTGAGGTGGTGTGTAGTTCCGCTATTGGCGACAACGCTGGTGGCGCAGACTGCTCCCAGACCGAAGTCACGAAAGGCGGCGGCAACTCCCGCACAGCCCGCAGTGACGGCGGAGGATGTGCAATCACTGCGCGACGCTCTGGCAGCCCAGCAGCAGCAGATCGAGCAGCTGAAACAACAATTGCAGCTACGCGATCAGTCCTGGCAACAAACTCAGCAGCAACTCCAGCAGGCACAGACCGCCGCCACCGAGGCTCAGCAAAAAGCGGCTTCAGTGCAAACCGCGTCGACTGAGGAAAAGGATAGCGTAGCCAAATTGTCCAGCGACATGGCCGACGTTAAGACCACGCTGACCAATACCGCTGTCGGAACCCAGGACGAGCAGAAGCGCGTGTCGGCTCTCGAAGGTCTGTTGGGTCGCTTCCGCTTCAACGGCGACGTGCGAATCCGCGGAGAGAACTTCTTCCAGAGTGCGCCTGGCTTTTTTGATCGCAACCGCGGCCGCATTCGCGCGCGTTTCGGCGTTGAAGGCAAGTTGAGCGAGGATTTCGTCGGCGGCCTCTATCTGGCAAGCGGTTCGTTGGGCGATCCTACGACCACCAACACCACCTTGACCAATTTTTTTGACCGCCACACCATCGGGATCGATAGGGGATACGTCACCTACAATCCACTAGCCCACAAGTGGCTTTCGTTAACCGGAGGCAAGTTCGCCTACACTTGGCTTCGTACTCCTCAAACCTTCGACAACGACCTCAATCCTGAAGGCTTCAGTGAAAAGTTATCTTGGGATTTCACTACCCCGATCGTAAAAAACGTTAGCTTCACTGCAATGCAGCTCCTAGTCAACGAGATCTCCAAGGGCGGCGACTCCTACAACATAGGCGGACAGGTTTCCGCCCGTTTGCAAATGGGTCCGCTCACCACCACACCTTCGTTTAGCGTAATGAAGTGGAACAATCCTGATACGATCCTCCAAGCCAGCGCGTTCGCGACTCAGGCCACGACTACCACCGGCGGCCTGCCTGTTCCCGGCGAAGGTCCGGGTTGCGCGACTGGTGCGGGATTGCCCGTTGTGCCACCTTGTGCTTTCGGCCCCAATGGGATGACCAACGCGACCCTGACGGACGCCACTGGCAAAGCACATTTCTGGTCTCAGTTCTTCTATGCGGATTTCATTCTGAACAACCAGATCAAGACCGGCCTGGCCCGCTTGCCTCTGAACCTGTTGCTCGAATATGAAAACAACTTGAGTGCAAAAGACCACCCGCTTGATCCCAACGGACTTGAACTGACCAACCTGGGCAAGCAGTCGCACGCTTACCTGGCAGAAATTAGTTTAGGGCAGGCCAAGAACAAGAACGACATCCAGATCGGATATGCTTGGGCGAGGCAGGAACAGGACTCTGCGCTCGCGTCGTTTGTTGAAAGTGATCAGCGAGCTCCCACGAATATCCTGCAGCATCGGATCTTCGGTTCCTGGAAGCTGCGTAACAATGTCACTGCGGCCTACACTCTGTGGGTTGGACGGACGCTTAATATCAATCTGCAGCACGCTGTTGTGGCTTCGGGAACAGCTCCGGGAACGGCGGAGCCGAATCTCAGGCGTATGCAGTTCGACTTGGTTTACAGTTTCTAGACCAAACCCGAGGCGGGTAGTCGGCCGATTAACCGACTACCCGCCTTAACATTAAGGTTGGATCCGCTCCCGCCGAAACGACTGGGGAGACCTCTGCTTTTAACACTCCTGTAACATCGCTTTGATAGCCTGCTGAAGATGGCAAACGGAGCCCTTAGAGCGCCGGGCATGACTGGTCCTAAACCTGTTGCCGGACCGCAACTTGCCGGTCAGACCAGCTGGGCTTCCGCCATTCGCCTGAAAGATGCTGGAGGCCAGTTAGCGGATACTGTTTTCTATGCCCTAGTCTTGTTTTGCGCTTTGGCCATCCTTGCTGTGGTCGGGCTCGTTTTGTACGAACTGGTTTCTAAGTCCCAGCTCTCGTGGCATGCCTTTGGCTTCAAGTTTTTCCTCGGCCAAAACTGGGATCCGGTGAACGACCAGTTCGGTGCTCTGCCCTTTATCTACGGCACCGTTGTTTCTTCCCTTTTGGCGCTTGTACTGGCCGTTCCCTTAGCCATCGGCGTGGCGGTTTTTACCACGGAGATGTCGCCGCGCTGGCTGCGTGGACCACTCGCCTTCACCACCGAGCTTCTCGCCGCGATTCCCAGCGTAATTTATGGATTGTGGGCAATCTTTGTTCTAGTTCCTTTGCTTCGCCAATATGTTCAACCTTGGTTGGCGCGCTATTTGGGATGGACCGGTCTTTTTGAAGGGCCTCCGTATGGCATTGGCATGCTCGCGGCGGGAATTATTTTGGCCGTCATGATTATCCCGATCATCTCCTCCATCACGCGCGAGGTAATGACCGCGGTCTCGCAACAGCAAAGGGAAGGAGTGCTGGCCCTGGGCGCCACCCGTTGGGAAATGATTCGCATGGGAGTGCTGCGCAATGCTCGCGCCGGCATCATGGGTGGAGTGATTCTAGGTTTAGGACGCGCCCTCGGAGAAACCATGGCTGTCACCATGGTGATCGGCAATCGTCCCGAAATCGCTCGCTCTCTGTTTGCTCCCGGTTACACCATGGCGAGCGTGATCGCCAATGAATTCAGTGAGGCCACGGGAGACCTGTATCTCAGCGCTTTGATCGAAGTCGGACTGGCATTATTTCTGGTTACAATGGTAGTCAATATCCTGGCTCAACTTTTAGTTTGGTCCGTAACGCGTGGCGCTCCTGCGAGGACCCATGCCTGAAGACCCTATTAACGCTTCCAGCAAGGCGGTACCGCAGATCAATTTGCGCCGGCGTTTGGTCAACGCTGCCGTTACATTCGCAGCAGTCGGTGCGGTGATCCTCGTCCTTACTCCCCTGGTCGCGATCTTTGGCTACCTGGTTTATCGCGGCGTTGGTTCCGTGAATTGGGCATTTCTCACCCAAACTCCGAAGCCTGTAGGTGAAGCCGGAGGCGGAATGGCGAATGCAATTGCCGGTTCCGCCTTTATTCTTTTACTAGCAAGTCTTATCGGCGTTCCGTTCGGTATCGGCGCCGGCATCTATTTGGCTGAATATGGACGCAATCGGTTTGGAGATGCGATCCGCTTCACCGCTGATGTTTTGAATGGAGTGCCTTCCATCGTGATTGGCATTGTGGCTTACGGAATCGTTGTCCTCACGCAGAGACACTTCTCCGCGCTGGCTGGCGGGGTCGCGCTCTCTCTCATGATGATTCCAACCATCAGCCGGACCACGGAAGAGATGCTGCTGCTGGTTCCGAACTCGCTGCGCGAAGCCTCCTATGGTTTGGGCATTTCTCGTTGGCGGACCACGCTGTCCATTACATTGCGCACCGCAACTTCCGGAGTCATCACCGGAGTGATGCTGGCCTTTGCCCGCGTGGCTGGCGAAACTGCACCTCTGTTGTTTACCGCCTTTGGCAATCAGTATTGGAATTACAGGATCGATCAGCCCACCGCTGCACTGCCGCTCCAGATATTCACTTACGCCATTTCGCCCTTCGATGAATGGCACCGCCAAGCCTGGGCGGGAGCGCTTGTCCTGATTGTGCTTATCGTGGTTTCAGTGAGCGCCGTTCGCATCGCGGCCAGCCGCGGTATGTTGAAGGGGGCCAATTGACTCCCGAACCAGGCACCGAGATCGGCATTCAAGTCGATAATCTGAACGCTTGGTTCGGCAAGACTCAGGCGCTTCAAGATATCAGCATGAATGTGGCCGCCAAGCATGCAACGGCGATCATCGGACCTTCCGGCTGTGGTAAATCCACCTTCGTTCGCTGCCTGAATCGCATGCATGAGACCGTGCGCGATGCTCGCGTTACGGGACGTGTCCGGATCGGAGAACTGGAAGTTTATAACGGTACGCCCGCAGTGTACGTTCGACGTCACGTCGGCATGGTGTTTCAGAAGGCGAATCCATTCCCCACCATGTCGATTTACGACAACGTTGCCGCTGGGCTCAGGCTGAATGGCTTTAGCGATCGCCGCAAATTGGATGAAATCGTCGAGAACTCATTGAAGATGGCGGTCCTGTGGGACGAAATCAAGGGCGACTTGCGGAAGAAGTCCGGCGCCAGCCTCTCCGGTGGACAGCAGCAGCGCCTCTGTATCGCACGTGCTCTGGCCGTCGAGCCTCAAGTTCTTCTGATGGACGAACCCTGTTCCGCGCTCGACCCTATTTCCAGTGGCAAAATTGAAGACCTCATTTTCCAACTCAAAGAGCATTACACCATCGTGATTGTCACGCATAATATGCAACAGGCCGCGCGGGTGGCGGAATACACAGGGTTCTTCCTCTTAGGCCGGCTGATTGAATTTGATAAGACCGAAAAGATTTTCACCACACCGTCCGAGAAGCGGACGGAAGACTACATCACAGGCAGGTTTGGATAATGCGTACCCGGTTTCAGCAGGCCCTCGATGAAC
>Ga0070697_100004846_pt1 | contig 10317 bp, 9 predicted proteins | sample KBSK1501metaG_FD_65475 | JGI IMG/M metagenome (GOLD analysis project Ga0070697, IMG submission 65475) | Corn, switchgrass and miscanthus rhizosphere microbial communities from Kellogg Biological Station, Michigan, USA - KBS K1-50-1 metaG | ecosystem: Host-associated > Plants > Roots >... | reverse complement strand
CTCGCCTACCTGGCGGCCAACCGCGAAACCGTGCGGGGCTGGGCGGCGGCCACGCCTGGCACCGGCCACCATGCGCCCGAAGCCACGTTCCTCGCGTGGCTCGACTGCCGGGAGCTCGCGCTCTCGCCATCGCCTTACGAGTTCTTCCTCGAGTCCGCGAAGGTCGGCCTGGCCGACGGCGCCGACTTCGGCCCGCCCGGTGCCGGCCACATCAGGCTCAACTTCGGGACGTCGGCCGAGATCCTCGACGAGATCCTGAGCCGGATGTCGCGCGCGCTCGAAGCTCACGCTTCCAAGTACTTGTCGAGTGGTATATAGTTGTCGCCTTGACAACAACCTCCGCCACTGTGTCCGCGCCTGAAGAGACCAGGACGGCGCTTCTCGCCTACCTCGACGCCCTCGCCCTGGCGGAACCCATCCAGGCCAGGCTGTGGCAGCTCGCCGAGCTGACGCTGACGCAGGTTCAGGTGCTCCGCGCGCTGCTGCGCGGTGGCCCGCAGACGCTGGGCAAGCTCGGGCAGGCGAACGGCCTGTCGCCGACGTCGGTCACCCGCATCGTCGACCGCCTCGAAAAGCGCGCCCTCGTCAGCCGGCGCCGCGAGTCCGGGGATCGCCGCCTGGTCCAGGTCCACCTCGAGCCGGCGGGCGAGCGCCTCATGCGCGAGATCCGCGTCATGCGGGGCAGCGACATCCACCAGGCAGTCGAGGCGATGACCACCGAGGAGCGGCGCCGGCTCACGGCCTCCTTGAAGCGGCTGGTCGAGCTAGCGCGCGCGGCGTCCGCGAGAGACGAAGTCCGCGCATGAAGCCCGGGGTGGCTTACAAGTGGATCGCCCTCTCGAACACGACCATCGGCATGCTGATGGCGACTGTCAACGCAACCAGCATCCTCATCGCCATGCCGGTGATCTTCCGCGGCATCGCCATCAACCCTCTCGACCCCGCCAACTTCAGCTACCTGCTGTGGCTCCTGATGGGCTACATGGTGGTGTCCGCCGTGCTCGTCGTCACCGCCGGCCGCCTGGGCGACATGTACGGCCGCACGCGCGTCTACAACATCGGGTTCGCCATCTTCACGCTCGCGTCGATCGGTCTCTCGCTCGTGTGGAGCCAGGGTCCGGCCGGCGCGGTCGAGCTGATCGCCTTTCGCATGGTCCAGGCGGTCGGGGGCGCGATGGTGATGGCGAGCGGAGCGGCGATCATCACCGACGCCTTCCCGTCCAACCAGCGCGGCTTCGCCCTCGGCATCAACATGATCGCGGGCATGGCCGGTTCGTTCCTCGGCATCGTCGTCGGAGGCGTGCTGGCCGCGATCAACTGGCGCTGGATCTTCCTGATCAACGTGCCGATCGGGCTGGTCGGTACCATCTGGGGCTTCTGGCAGCTGCGCGAGATCGGATTCCGCCACCGCGCGCGCATCGACTGGATCGGCAACCTGACATTCGCGGCCGGGCTGGCGATGGTGCTCGTCGGAGTCACCACCGGGCTGCAGCCGTACGGCGGCTCGCCGATGGGATGGACCAACCCCGAGGTGATCGGGCTCGTCGCCGGCGGCCTCGCGGTGCTGGGCGTCTTTGCGTTCTGGGAGACGCGTACCCCGGATCCGATGTTCCACCTCGACCTGTTTCAGATCCGCGCGTTCACGCTCGGCAACATTGCCGGCATGCTCGGCGCGGTGGCGCGCGGCGGCCTGCAGTTCATGCTGATCATCTGGCTGCAGGGCATCTGGCTGCCGCTGCACGGCTACGACTACACGCAGACTCCGCTGTGGGCGGGCATCTACATGCTGCCCATGACAGTCGGGTTCCTGGTCGCCGGCCCGATCTCGGGCATGCTGTCCGACCGCTATGGCGCGCGGCCGTTCGCAACCGGCGGGATGCTGCTGAGCGCGGCCACGTTCGGGGCCTTGATGTTCCTCCCCGCCGACTTCTCGTACCCGGTATTCGCGCTGCTGATCTTCCTCAACGGCGTGGCGATGGGGCTGTTCGCCTCACCCAACACTGCGGCGATCATGAATGCCGTGCCCGCTCAGCACCGCGGCGTCGCGTCCGGGATTCGCGTCACGTTCCAGAACGTCGGCATGCCGCTCTCGATCGCGCTGTTCTTCACCTTGATGATCGTCGGGCTCAACCAGACAGTGCCCTCCGCGCTGTTCAGCGGCCTCACAGCGAACGGCGTGCCCGCCGCGGTGGCGCTCCAGCTGGCCGGCCTGCCGCCGATCAGCTATCTCTTCGCGTCGTTCCTCGGCTACAACCCGCTGGCGACCCTGCTCGGTCCGATCCTGAACCAGCTGCCGGCGGCCGACGCGGCGCGACTCACCGGCTCCACGTTCTTCCCGACGCTCATCTCGCAGCCGTTCCAGCATGGGCTCGTGCTGGTGCTGAGCTTCTCCATCGTGGCGAGCCTGGTCGCTGCGGCCGCTTCCGCACTGCGCGGCGGGCGCTACGTGCACGAGGAGATCCACGAGGAAGCCGCGGCGATGGCCGGATGATCGAGCGCGAGATCCGCGTCCGGACGAACGACGGAGAGATGACCACTTTCGTCGTCCATCCCGATAGCGCCGGGCCGTTTCCGGTCGCGGTGGTCTTCATGGACGGTGTCGGCTACCGCGAGCAAGTCAAGGACAACGCGCGCCGCTTCGCCGCCGGCGGCTACTTCGTCGTCGCGCCCGACCTCTACTACCGGCTGGAGGAGAAGCTCAGCTTTTCCATGAGCCCATCGGGTCTGCTCGAAGCGGACAGGGAAAAGATGATGGCGGCCGCGCGCAGCGTCACGCCGGAAGGCGTCACGGCCGACACGCGGGCGGCGCTGGACGCCATCGCCTCCGACCCAACCGCCGCGCCGGGGCCTATCGTGACGGTCGGCTACTGCCTGGGCGCTCGGGTTTCCCTGCACGCCGCGGCTGCGTTGAGCGACCGCGTCGTGGCTGCGGCGGGCATCCACCCGGGCGCTCTGGTCACCGACCAGCCCGACTCGCCGCACCACGACCTGGCCAGAGTGCGGGGCGAGCTCTTCTTCGCTTTCGCGGAGATCGACCGGACCGCGACGCCCGAGAACGTGGACGACTTTCGCCGCGAGCTCGAGCGGAACCAGGTCAGAGGCGCCGTCGAGCGCTGGCCCGGCGTGACGCACGGTTTCGCCATGGCCGACCTGCCGATGTACGAGCACGACGCGGCCGAGCGGCACTTCGACCGGACCCTCGAACTGTGGGGCCGGAACCTCAGTACGACTTAAGCGCCTACCCGGCTCAGCGGCCCTTGCCGGTTTTGATCCATCGCTCGAAGAGGTCCACTTGCTCGGGAGGCCATGGACCGTCGCATGGCATCGTCCCGCCGCGCAAGCGCTCGAGGATCACGTCGGCGTTGTCGCTCACGTCGTCGTACGAGCCGAGGTCAAACGCAAATGACATCGAGTCAAGGTCCTTGGCCCGGAACAACGGCCTGATCTCGGAGGCGAAATGCACAGGCTGGCCAGCACGGCCGGAACCCATGCGGGCCAGCCTAACGCGTCAGCTCTTCTTCGATTCGGCGGCCGCCTCGACCGGGACCTTGACCTCCAGGATCTCGCCCTCGATGTTGATCTCGATCTCGTTGCTGACGACGAACTTCCCGTCGAGCATCGCGTTGAAGTTCATGCCGAACTCCTTGCGGTTGATCTTGGTCTCGGCGGCGTAGCCGATGCGGTGGCCCATCGCCGGGTCGTTGAACTCACCGTACTTGACGACGCTCAGCGTGACCGGCTTGGTGGTGCCCTTGATGGTCAGATCGCCAGTGACGGTGTAGCGGTCGCCGCCGACGTGCTCGACCTTCGTGCTCTTGAACGTCATGGTCGGGTACTTGTCGATCTCGAGAAAGTTGGACGAGCGGAGGTCGTTGTCGCGGGTCTCGTTGTGGGTGCGGATGCTGGCAGTGTTGATGGTCGCCTCGACCTGTGACTTTTCGGCGTGATGGGGGTCGATGTGGCCACTGGCGGTGACCTCGGCGAAGTGGCCGCGCACTGTCATCATGCCCAGGTGCTTGGCCGAGAACTCGACCTGCGTATGAAATGGATCGAACTTCCAGTCAGCCATCGATGCCTACCTCCAGACGCGGGATTCCTGACGCTGGAAACCAGTTGGAGACTCCATTTATTTCCCGCCCAACTCGCGTGAACTGCGCGAGCGTATAGTCGCGGCGTGACGGAGGAATTCGTGCCTGGGTTGCGTTACGCCTCCGGCGCCCAGGAGCTGTGGGTGGCGCTCGTCAGCGCCCTCACGGAGTGGGAGCAGCGCATGGACCAGGCTTCGGCAGCGACAGGCCTCTCGCCGGTATCGGTGTGGGCCCTGGTGCAGCTGGACCCACAGCAGCCCATCACGCAGAAGGAGCTTGCGGCTCGCCTCAAGTGCAATCCCTCGACCGTGGTCGACCCGACGGACCGGCTCGAGGAGGCAGGCCTGGTGGTGCGCCGGCCCAACCCGTCCGACCGCCGTGAGAACGAGCTCGTCGTCACAGCCAAAGGCGCCGCGCTGCGCAAGAAGCTGATCGCTCGCCTGCTGGACCCGCCGCCTGCGCTCGGGCAGCTCTCGGCGCGGGAGCAAGCGCGCTTCAGCGCGGTGGTGCTGGAGGCTGTCGCCGCCCGGAAGCGATGAGGCGCGCCGTCGCGACGCGGATTGGCGCGCGGACGAACCTGGCCCTGCTCGTCCTGCTGGCCGCGGCGTTCCTGACCGGATGGCTCGCCTTCGCGTTCGCCACGGCCCCGTCGCGCTGGTCGCTCATCCTCCACGCGACGAGCGGGTTTGCCATCTTCGTGCTGCTGCCGTGGAAGTCGATGATCGCGCGCCGCGGAGTCTCCCGGCCCAGGCCAGGCCGTTGGGCTTCGGTCGTGCTCGCCGTGCTCGTCCTGGCCTCTCTGGCCGCCGGGCTGGCGCACTCCACCGGGGTGCTGGTCATCGCCGGTCCCCTGACCGCGATCGAGGTGCACGTGGGCGCGGCCCTGGCCGCGATTCCGTTCGCCATCTGGCACCTCGCCGCGCGACGCATCCGCATGCGTCGGACGGACGTCAGCCGGCGCAGCTTCCTCAAGGGCGCCGCGGTGATCGCGGCGGCGGCCGCCGCATACGGCAGCACCGAGATCCTCGTCCGCGCCGCCGGCCTGCCCGGCAACAAACGCCGCTTCACCGGTTCGTACGAGGCAGCCTCGTTCCAGCCCGAGCTGATGCCCGTCAGCTCGTGGATGTTCGACGCCATCCCGCAGATCGAGGCGGGCGATTGGAGCCTGCGCGTCGGCAGCCGGCGTCTCAGCTACGGCGAGCTTTCGTCCTTCGAGGACACAGTGACCGCGACGCTCGACTGCACGGGCGGCTTCTACTCGACGCAGGCGTGGGAGGGGGCCCGGCTCGACCGCGTGCTGGGCAAGATCGACGGCAGCAGCGTCCGGGTCGTCTCGAGCACCGGATACGAGCGCCGCTTTCCGCTCGCCGAGGCGAACCGGTTGTGGCTCGCGACCCGATTTGGCGGCCGAACGCTTGACTCGGGGCATGGCTTCCCGGCGCGCCTGGTCGCGCCCGCCCGTCGCGGGTTCTGGTGGGTGAAGTGGGTGGTGGCCGTGGAGGTCGATGATCTTCCGGCATGGTGGCAGGCACCGTTTCCGACCCAGTAGTCGAGCTCGAGCTCTCGGCGTGTGTGGTTCGGGGTGAGCCCATCCCGTACGCAGACGCGGTCCGCCGGCCGTTCCAACCGTTCCCGGTCGGCGGGCGGTGGGGGCCGCCGTGGAGCACCACGTGGTTCCACGTCACGGGGCGGGTGCCGGATGCGTGGCGGGGCCGTCGCGTGGTGGCGGTCTTCGACCTCGGCTTCGACGGGCCGACTGGATTCACGTGCGAGGCGCTGGCGTGGAAGGACGCGAAGCCTTGGCGAGGCGTCGACCCCAACCACCGCTGGCTTCCGATCGACCGCGCTGAGGTCGATTTCTACCTCGAGGCCGCGGCCAACCCGCGCGCCACCGAGTCCGGGCCTGAGCCGGCGCCGTCGATGCTCGCCCTGCGCCAGTCGTCCGATCCCGCGTTCGTCCTGCACGAGGCCGTACTCACGCTCGAGGAGGCGCCGTCACTGCCCGACGGCCTGCCGGACCCCACGCACATCGTCACCGCCGTCGGCCACGCGCACATCGACACGGCATGGGAGTGGCCGCTGCGCGAGGGCAAGCGCAAGGTCGCGCGCAGCTGGTCAACACAGCTGGCGCTGCTGGACGAGTTTCCCGACTACGTCTTCGCCGCGTCGCAGCCCGCCCAGTACGCATGGATGCGGGAGGCATACCCCGACATCTACCGGCGCATCAAGGAGAAGGTGGCGGCCGGGAGGTGGGAGCCGGTGGGCGGGATGTGGGTCGAGGCGGACTGCAACCTGCCGTCGGGCGAGGCGCTCGTGCGGCAGCTGCTGCACGGCAAAAGGTTCTTCTTGCGCGAGTTCGGCCACGAGACCAGGCTCCTGTGGCTGCCCGACGTCTTCGGTTACCCAGGCAACCTGCCGCAGATAATGAAGGAGGCGGGCTGCGACTGGTTCCTCACCCAGAAGCTGTCCTGGAACGACACCAACAAGCCGCTGCACCACACCTTCATCTGGGAGGGCATCGACGGGACGCGCGTCTTCACGCACTTTCCGCCGGCCGACACGTACAACGGAATGCTCAGCCGTGAGGAGATCGCCTACGCGATCGGCAATTACAAAGATGCGGTCAGCTCGCCGAGCCTGCTGTACCTGTTCGGGTGGGGTGACGGCGGGGGCGGGCCACAGCCGGAGATGGTCGAGTCGGCGCGCCGGATGAATGTGAAGATTGGCCGCGCGTCAGATTTCTTCGAGCGGGCCTCAGCCGAGGCGCACGATCTGACGACCTCGCGCGGCGAGCTCTACTTCGAGCTGCACCGCGGCACATACACGACGCAGGCGCGCACCAAGCTGCGGAATCGCCTGGCGCAGCGGGCGCTCCACGACGCGGAAATATGGTCGGTCGCGGCAGGCGGCGCATATCCGTCAGAGGAGCTAGCCGGGCTGTGGCGCACGTTGCTGCTCAACCAGTTCCACGACATCCTCCCGGGCTCCAGCATCGACTGGGTCTACGCGGACGCGGAGCGCGAGCTGGGCACCGTCGTCGACGGCGCCCGGGCCATCACCGACCGATCTACACGGCGTATTGCCGGCGAGGGGGAACGCTTCGCGGTCTTCAACTCGACCTCGCACTCGCGCGCCGGGGCGCCGCCGTGTGGTTGGACGGTGGTCGAGAAGCTACCTCCGACGCCCAGCACATCGCTGGACAACGAGTTCCTGCGCGTGGAGCTGGACGCCGACGGCCGGCTGGCGTCGATCTGGGACAAGGAGACCGAACGCGAGGTCCTCGCTGGCCCCGGCAACGTGCTCGAGCTGCACGACGACAACCCGCGGCGATGGGACGCATGGGACCTCGATATCGAGCACAGGGACTCGTTCGTCGTGGTCGGCCAAAGGTTCGGGGACTCCACCGTTCGGCAGACGATCTCCCTCGAGGCGGGCTCGCGAGTGCTGCGCTTCGACACCGAAGTCGACTGGTACGAGCGACACAAGATCCTCAAGGTCGCGTTCCCGGTGAGGGTCAGCGCGCCTGAGGCGACGTACGAGATCCAGTTCGGGCACATAAGGCGACCCACGCATATGGACACGCCGCAGGCGCGAGCGATGTTCGAGGTGTGCGCCCAGCGATGGGCAGACCTGGGCGACGGCGCGTACGGGGTCGCGCTGCTCAACGACTCGAAGCACGGGTACGACATCCACGACTCCGTGCTGCGCCTGTCCCTGCTGCGAGCGCCCACGCATCCTGACCCGAACGCCGACCAGGGGACTCATTGGTTCACGTACGCGCTGCTGCCGCATCCGGGGGACTTCCGGCAGGCCGGCGTGATCGAGGCGGCCGAGGACCTCAACGCGCCGCTTCGCTACGTGCCGACGAACCTGCCCGCGGGCACGTCGCGGTCGCTGGTCGAGATGGACACGCGGCAGGTCATCGTCGACACCATCAAGCGGGCCGAGGACTCGGACGCCGTGATCCTCCGGCTCTACGAGGCGTGGGGCATGTCATGCCGCGCGCGGGTCAGGACGACGCTGCCCGCATCCGGCGCGTACCTGTGCGACCTGCTGGAGCGCGAGCGCGTGGAGGTGCCGGTGCGCGACGGCGAGCTCCAGCTGGACCTCACGCCTTTCAAGATCCTGACGCTGAAGCTTGGAGCGTAGAGCCGGAGCCGAGTCGGACCTCATCGCCGACGCGGATGGTTCCCCCGCGCAGGATCCGAGCTCGCAGCCCCGTGTGCAGCAGTCCCTTCAGCACGACCTGGGTGCCGACGAGCTTGACCAGGTGGCTGCAGGGCTCGCACCGCTCCTCGCCCTCGCACTCCAGCTCGCCGACGACGAAGCGACGGCCGATGAGCCCGCCCAGGTCGACTCCGCGCACCAGGACCTGGCGCCTCGCGTCGGCGGGGTTCATGTCGAGCCCTTGCTGGTCGCGCTGGCGATCGAACACCTCCGCCTCGATGAGCGTGATGTTGCATGAATCGGGGTCGCCGTCGTCGAAGTTGCGGTCGCCTTCCAGGCCCTTGCCCGCGACGCCGACCGCCGACTGCACGGCGTTCGGCTGCTCGCCGTGGCGGGCGGCGATGAAGATGGCTTCGATCTTCCCGGTGTCCTGCATCGCGACGTAATTCTGACGGAACGCGCCATGCGCCCAAACGTGCGGAATGGCCCGATGTTGGAGGCGGCGAACAACATCCAGCCAGCCTCGGTAGTGGAATTTCCACAGTCCGGCGCGGGTTCGGATGGGCTAAAGTTGACCGAAGCGATGCGTACGCCCATGGCTCGCGTCCTGATCCTCACTCGACGACGAGCGATCGACTACGCCCGCTGCGCCAGCTGCTTCTGTAGCTAGCCGCCCTTTCTGATCGCCCGCGCCAGCTTCGGCGCGGCCTTTCTTCGGCATCAGCAAGCAAGCGGAGGCGCATTCTAGTTTGGCCAATCTTTCGGACGGTACGTCGCTGGACGGTTTCTCCAAGAACGAGTCCATCAAGGCGAAGAGCAATCACCTTCGCGGGCTCATCAAGGAAGAGCTCGTCGAGGACACGCCTGCCTTCGGGGACGACTCCGAGCAGCTGCTCAAGTTTCATGGCATCTATCAGCAGGATGACCGTGACAAGCGCAAAGAGGCGCGCGCTCGAGGTCTCGACAAGCACCACCAGCTGATGATCCGGACGCGCATCCCGGGCGGCGTCGTGTCGCCCGACGCGTACCTCGCGCACGACGACATCAGCCAGCGTTGGGCCAACGGAACGCTGCGCGTGACCACGCGCCAGGACTTCCAGCTGCACGGCGTCCTGAAAGGCGACCTGAAGCGGTCGATCGCCGGCATCAACCACGCGCTGCTGACCACGCTCGGCGGGTGCGGCGACGTCGAGCGCAACATCATGTGCTGCCCCGAGCCCAAGCACGACCGGTTCCATGAAGAGGTCGACCAGTCGATCGCGGCGATGGTGGCGGCGCTCACGCCGCGCATCGCCGCCTATCACGAGATCTGGCTCGACGGCGAGGTCGTGGACTCGTCGGAGCCGGAGGCCGAGCCGCTGTACGGCGAGCAGTACCTGCCGCGCAAGTTCAAGACCACGGTCGCGCTCGAGGGCGACAACTGCGTCGACGTCTACGCGCACGACCTCGCCCTCGTGGCCATGCGGGGTCCGGGCGACTCCGTGCGCGGCTTCAACGTGCTGGTCGGCGGCGGCCTGGGCCGTACGCACAACAAGCCGGAGACCTTCGCCGCCGTCGCCCAGCCGCTCGCGTTCGTCGAGCCGCAGCACATCGTCGAGGTGGCGCTGGAGATCATCGCCGTCCAGCGCGACTACGGCGACCGCACGAACCGCAAGCACGCCCGGCTGAAGTACACGATCGCCGACCGCGGCCTCGATTGGTTCCGGGACGAGGTGCAGAAAGGCGTCTCGTTCGAGCTGCAGCCGCCGGAAACGCTGCGCTGGCGGCCGGTGGACGACCACCTCGGCTGGCATGAGCAAGGCGACGGCAAGCTGTATGTCGGGATCTATATCGAGAACGGGCGCATCGCCGACGCGGGCGAGGTCCGGTCGCGCACCGGCTTGCGCCGAATCGTCGAGGAGATCCGCCCCCAGGTCCGGCTGACCGCGCAGCAGAACGTGATCCTGGAAGGCATCGAGCCGTCGCAGCGCGCGCATGTCGAGCAGCTGCTGGCGGAGCACGGCATCGAACCGGTCGAGTCGATCGCCCTGGCCATCCGCAACTCCATGGCGTGCCCCGCCAT
>Ga0070697_100004844_pt1 | contig 10319 bp, 8 predicted proteins | sample KBSK1501metaG_FD_65475 | JGI IMG/M metagenome (GOLD analysis project Ga0070697, IMG submission 65475) | Corn, switchgrass and miscanthus rhizosphere microbial communities from Kellogg Biological Station, Michigan, USA - KBS K1-50-1 metaG | ecosystem: Host-associated > Plants > Roots >... | reverse complement strand
TGGACGATCTCGACAGCTCTCACGATCAACTTAGGACTGCGGCTGGAGGTGAACGGTCAGCAGAGTGAAGCCCAGGGAAGGTTGGGCAACTTTTATCCAGAGTTTTATGTTCCACCACCGCTGGGTGGATTTACAAACCCCAGTACATCCGGATTCGTTCTGGCTGATAATTACAAAGGACCTGCTCCTGACGGGTATCCACGCAAGAATTCGACGGTTATCAATCACCCGGTGCAATTGCATCCCGAATTGCGCCTGGGCTTGGCTTGGCGGCCTTTCCAATCGCGCGATATGGTCGTCAGAACTGGCTATGGAATGTACGCTAACCGCACCAGCTTCTTTGGAGGCAGTAGCCTCATCGCCTTCGTTCCTCCTTTCCAGTTCCCGAAGAATTTGATAGGAGCAGCTAATGCGTCATCCAACCTGCAACATCCGTTTCCCATACTGCCAGCAGCGTCGTCCTTCCCTAACTTCATCGGCGCCATGCTGCCTGGACCGCCATATACAGGGGATCGCAGTCCGCTTATCTTCGGAATTATTGATCCTGATTTCAGGGAGTCGGCGATTCAGCATTATGGTATGGAAATTCAGTACCAGCACAACAGCTATTTATTCTCGCTCGCCTACGCCGGCGCCAGAGGTACTCACCTTGCCGTGGTACGCAGCAACAATCAGCCTGCCCTGGCCAGTCCTACGAATCCTGTAAATGGGTTGACCACCAACTCCGTCGCGAATGCAGCCGAACGGGTTCCTTTTCTCGGACTGAATCCATTTCTGGCTCATGTCGAGAGCAACGGAGCCTCGACCTACAACTCTTTGCAAGCAACGGTCAGCAGGCGATTGAGTCACGGACTTCAGTTCCTGGCGGCATATACTTTTTCCAAGTCGATTGACACAGCAGGTGATAGTCTCGGCTCAGTTGCTTTCGGGTACTTCGGCTCTCCGATTTTTGGCGAGCAGGTATTCAACGATCAGAATAATCTTGCCGCTCAGCGAGGCCCATCGGATTTTGATCGGAGACACAGATTCGTTCTCAACTACACGTGGGAACTGCCGCAGTTGGCGAACCATCATGGTTTCGGGTTTAGCAAATTAACCGAAGGGTGGGCAATCTCGGGAGTGGTGACACTCCAATCCGGACTCCCCTTCAATATTTTTGACAGTGCCGCGGGCACGCTCTTCGGGCCGGCAACTTCCTTCACCACAGGGAGTCTGGCACCGGGGAAGAGGGTGGAGGATGCGGTACTCCGCGGTAGTGTGAGCAGCCGGGTCAATCAGTTCTTCAACCCCGGGGTATTTGTTCCCGCCACATTCGTTCCTGATGGCGGGTTGATCGATGGGAAGTTTCCGGTGAGCGGTGGCGGGACAATTTTCGGCAACTTGGGACGAAACATTCTCAGAGGGCCAGGCCAACGCAATTTCGATGTCGCACTCATCAAACGCACGAAACTTGGTGAGAAGGCCCGCCTGGTGTTCCGCTGGGAGATCTTCAACGCCTTCAATTGGGCCAATTTTGCCAATCCCGCAAGTGATGTCTCAAGCCCGAGCACGTTCGGAAAGATCAGCGCGATGAGCGTGAACCCTCGCATCATGCAATTTGGGTTAAAGCTGGAGTTTTGATGGGTGTGAATCACGGCTTCGACTCGCAAGCGTCGGGTAGCGGAAGAAAAGTGGGGCTGCTCGACGTCCTGTGGCAAGATGGCGAACGTCGTTACTCCAGGGTGTTCGGCGCACGGCTGCGCCACCAGCACTTCGTCACCGCCGTCGCCACTACCCGTGTCGCGCCACTCAGGAACTTCAGCTCGGGAATCAGGTCGACAACCAACGCGCCGTTTGTGCCCGCCGGCGACTCCAACACTCCCTCACCTCGGTCGGCTTGTGAGTACTTTACGCCAAGCGCATTTATTTCTTCACGAACGTAATCCTTGTCGCGAACTTACGCCCCACTCCATTTGAGAATCCTCCAAAGCCGTCGCTCGCCAGGTTATTCTGAAAATCGCGCGGGTTAAAGTGGTTCGTGAGATTGAAGACTTTCAGTCCGAGGTCTGCGCGGTAACTCTTCCAACGTCCCGGAAGACCGACGCTCTTCAGTACCTGTAAATCAACTGAAGCAAATGTTGGATACCGCCCGGCACGGTTGCGTGCGCCAACGAAGTTGCGTTCCTCGTCGGTGACTGAATAAGGAAAGCCTGTGCGGAGGTCGAATACCGGCGCGACGGTGATTCCATACCTCGTGTGAATTTGACCCCAGAACAGAAAACGATTAGGCGCGTCCCAGGGCAATCGCGAACGTTCATTCTGTCGGATTACCGGGTTCTCAAAGTTACCGAAGTAAGAATTGAAATCATTAAGGTCGCCGATGGCGCTCGAGCGCACGTAGGACGCGACCAGTTCGTCGCGTTCACTAATTCGGTAGCGAGTGGTGACTTGAAACTCGCGGTAGCGCGAGCTGCCGGAATTATCCAACCCCAGAATCGTTTCCTGGCCTGGCGAATCAATCGGATTCAAAACAAACTCGCGACTCCCTTTGCGCTGCTGATAACCGACACGAACGAACAGGTTCTTGAACCACTCGCGATCTACTTCGATGTTCCAGTTGACACTAAGAGGAGTGCGCAGGTACCGGTCTGTCAGGCTAAGATGCTGACGTTCCACACTCAATATTTGCAGACCATCCGCGCCAAAGCGAGTCAGAACCCGTTCCTGCAACTGTGAAAAAGTGGCCAGGTTGAGATTGATGTCGTCGTAGAACACACCGATGCCGCCGCGAACGACCGTGCGCCCATCGAGCACCGGTAAGAAAGCGAAGCCGAGGCGCGGCGCGAAATTGTTTTCGCTCGCCAGGTTGTCGCGGTCATAGCGCACGCCGTATTCGAGGGTCAGCCGGCGATTGATGGTCCATTTGTCGGCGACGTAACCAAAAAACTTCTTCTCGTTACGACTGAGTTCGCCCGCACCCTCAAAATCCAACTGCTGACTGCGGGTTCCATCGGCACGCAGCACACGCACGGCGTGGCTGGTGTTGCTGCCGTTGAAAGTAACGTAGCTGAGTCCGCCGCCTAACTTCATCAAGTGTGTGCCGGCAAAATCCGGCGCACTGAAACTGTAAATCTCGCTCGCCTGATAGCGTTTACTTTGGCGCGCCTGCTGGTTGAAGAAATTTCCCGAGTTAACATTCGGCGCGAGATTCATCGGCGCGTTGCCTGAACTCGGGAAAACGTCGGCGTCGAATTGCTTAACGCTGAAGGATGATTCCAGCATCGATTTGGCGCTGAGAATGCGCCGCTCATTTACCGCCACCAGGAATCCACGCTGTTTGAAGTTCGGCGTCACCTCTTGTGGGTTAAACGTATTGAGCCCGACGTATCTCAGTTTCTGCGGGAACAAAGAGAACGTCGTCGTCAGGTGGTTTCGCTCGTCGATGTCCCAATCAAGTTGTGACAAAGAGTCGAGACTTTCGAGGTCCGTATCGCGTTGGAGTGCTGGCAGATTCTCGATAGGCGTGCGAACAAAGCGGTATTCAAATGACTGGATGAACTTCAGCTTGTCCCCATGAACAGGACCGCTGAAGGTGACCCGCGGAGTGAAAGCCTCAATACCGCGAAAGGAACCACCACGACGACGAAATCTTGGAAAAATACTCTGAGCATTAACGGCAAACTTTTCTGAACCGGATCTTGTTTGGACAGCTGTGACTGCGCCGGTGAACTCACCGTACTCAGGCGAATAAGGGTTGGTCAACACTTCGACTGACTGAATTGCTTCGATCGGCAAGTTGATCGCGAAATCGCCCGTAACTGGATCGGTGACGTTGGAGCTATTGACAGTGAGACCGCTTTGACTGGCCCGCGCGCCTTTCACGTTAAGCAAGCCATCCGGACCGCGCACGACTCCGGGAACAAGCGGCAACGCATCTTGAAAGCGCTCATTAACGAGCGGAACGGTTTGCAGCGTGTCCTGCCGGAACGATACGGGCGGAGCTGCATCGGTTGTGTTTACGCCGTCGCCGTCAGCCACTATCGTGACGTTAGCTGATACATCCTCAACTTCGAGCGCAATGCTATTCAGGGTTGTTACCCCGGCCGCAACCTTAACGCTCTCCGTATGCTGTTTGAATCCGTTCAGGCTTACTTGCACTTGGTAATCACCTGCAACCAGATCGGTGAATTTGTATTCGCCTTGATCGTTTGTAACTGCGGTAGTTGGCGCTTTGCCCAGCCTCGCCGATTTCAGGCTCAAACTCGCACCTGCCAAGCGTTCATTAGTAGAGCTCACACTCACCGTTCCCTGAAGCACGCTGGTCTGAGCGTTGCAAGCGTTAATAGCAGCCCAGGCCGGAAAAAGAACCACCATCAGCGTCATCTTAACCAGCAAATCCAGTACGGCGCCGGGACGGAGCCTTGAGGCTGTTTGCAAATTATTCTTGGTTGCCATTTTCTTAATCCTCTCTTGCTTCGTCCCCTTGCCGTACGCCCCGCCAATCATTGCTGACGAGGCAATTGCGCCGCAGACGTTTGGTCTGATGACGCCCGTGACGCGATCCCTCTATTGATAAGAAATTTGATTTCTGTACGACGGTTTACCGCCCTGCCTAGTGCCGTATCGTTGTCCACAAGTGGATTCTGTTCTCCGTAGCCGTATGGTTCAACCAGCCTTGACAGTGGCAGACTGTATCGGGTGACCAGGTAGTCGATTACCACTTTCGCTCTACGTTCGCTTAATGAACGATTTCGGTTGCTTGGTCCACTAGCATCGGCGTACCCGGAAACCTCGATCGCTAAACCTTTCAAGTTGTCTTTTTGCAACAAGCTCACTGCCTCGTCGATTTCGGCTTTCGCGGCTGGGAAAAGGCGAGCGCTTCCTGCTTTGAAGTGCACCATCACGACCTGCAGAACTTCATACTGGTCCAGTTCGCTGATTCTTTGATTGGCGGCGGTGGCGTCGGTCTGGGCCTGATCGGCAGTTTCCTGAGCGTTCTTTGCTGCAGTCCCAGCAGCGATGGCGACGCTGTTCAGTTCGTCAACCTGTCCGGCGAGTCGTTTGGCATTCTCCTCGGTTTCGCTAATACGTTCTCGATTGGATTCGGCAAGAGCCTGGGTTGAGTTTGCCTGTTCTTCAACGGGATCGACTCGCACCACAAGTGCCTGGGCAGTTTTCAGATCCTGTTCGTCAAATCGAATCTTGTGGGCTATCAACTGTCCGTCAGCGTTCTTTGTTCCTTCAGCTCGTAGTCTGAGACCACGCAGGACTTGAGTTGGGCCGGTAGTTTGGTCGCGGCGGAATAGACCTTTGCGAACCAGCTTGAACTCGGTCTCTGGTGTGAAGACAACGGCCGTTTCTTTTTGATCTGGTCCGCGCAACGTAAGCACATTGCCATCCAGCTTGGTGACGATGCCTTCAGTCTTGAATTGCTCGCGATCGACTACGCTCCGAGTTCGGGTACTTGTAGTTGTGTCCTGTGACTGAGTCGGCGCGGTTTCTGTCTGTCCGAATGCCACGCTTACCAGGACGAGTATCAACGCCGGTAAGATCAACTGAATTGCTGTTTTGCTGCTTCTCATTTCCTGCTCTCCTTCGTTTCATCTCCTCTTGGCGAAGCCGACTACTAAGTCGAGAATCGTCGTTCGGTGTCGCAAAACCTTTAGGGCAACGTATGTGCCAGCTTGAACTTCGTTAGAGAGCTGCGAATTGCAAAGGAAATTGAAGGAGCTGCTTGCGGCCATGACGAGAGTGCCGGATGGTGAAGAGGTGTTGGAGAAAGAAGGGCCGACACTTTCTGCCGTGCGCTCGATAACCCAACGCCGGATTTGTCGGTCACAGACCCATCAGTTCAACAGAAGCTCCGACATTTTCCAGGTCGTATAATTCTGATAGACCCAGCCTTTAGCCTTTTGCCAAGGTCGCGCGGTTCTGTTTTGTGGCAAACCTCTTGCAGTCTCGAAATCGTAAAGTGGTTTCCTGGAGGGTGGGGAGTAGTCATGCAGAAACGTGTGAGGTCATTGGGGCAAGCTCGCCATTCAACCATTGGTTTGAGTTTGCCTTTAATCAGTTTTGGCGAGGATGAGAGTAACCACGAGTTCAGAGTTAACAAGATGTCCATCCAGAATAAGGTGGAAGGTTTGAGGCCGAACTTGCATTGAACGTTCCCGCCGTTGAGTAGAGCATCGAGTTCTACTCGATGCTCTGCGCTTGGAATTGATCTAAGCAGGGCAAACTGACACGCGAAGGGGGTTCAAATGAGCGAAGAAGATCTGGAACTATTAATAGCAATGGATGACCCCGGCGAGGACGCCCTGGAAGAGGATACCTTCCATCTTCAGACTGGCAATGCGACGGCGCGTCCGTCTGGTCAGCCGCAACATGGTGGCGATCCGACCAGAAAACAGAAATAACACATAAGCTCATCTGCGCGGATTCAGAAACGTGCCCGCCTGAAGTTCTGCAAAGGCCTGTTGAAGTTGCTCCTGTGTGTTCATGACGATTGGACCATACCATGCGACAGGTTCTTTGAGTGGCTCACCTGACACGAGCAAGAACCGAATGCCATCGTCTCCTGCTTGAACTACAACTTCATCACCGGCGTCAAAGAGGACAAGGGAACGATTGTCAGCTTCCGAGGGAGGAGCGGTATCCAACCATTTCACGCTTTCAGTCGGTACGGTGAGCGGTTCGGAGGCATTGCAGAACTTGCCGGCACCGTCGAAGACATAAGCAAAGGCGTTTCTAGCGGTCGCGATTGGAAGAGTTTTTCTTTTCCCTGGCGGCACAGAAACATCAAGATACATTGGATCGGCGGCGATCCCGTCAACAGGGCCTCTCGTGCTCCAAAAATTCCCGCATATGATTCGGGCTTGTGTTCCATCGTCGTCAGTTACCAACGGAATGTCAGTCCCCTTCACTTCCTGATAGCGCGGAGCGGTCATCTTTAACGCCGCGGGTAGATTTGCCCAAAGCTGGAAACCGTGCATTCTTCCGGCAGCGTCACCCTTGGGCATCTCCTGATGGATGATTCCGCTTCCTGCCGTCATCCACTGAACATCACCAGCACCGATTGAACCGCTGTTTCCCATGCTGTCACCGTGTTCGACAGTACCGGCAAGGACATAGGTTATTGTCTCGATGCCGCGATGGGGATGCCACGGGAAACCGGCCAGATAGTCCTCGGGTATGTCATTCCGAAAATCGTCCAGCAGTAGGAATGGGTCGAAGTCTGAAGTCTTCCCGAAACCGAAAGCGCGGCGCAAGTGAACACCAGCGCCCTCGAGTGTGGGCTTGGATTTAGCGAGTCGCTTGATGGGCCGTATGGACACTTAGATTTCCGCTGAACTAAATCCTGTAATCGCGCTCGTTTATCCTATTCCACCTGACGCTCTATGCGAAAGCATACTCCGGCTTGCTTGGGATCTCATTGTCAACGTCGTATCTGAGCTTTACATCTCGTGGATTGATACCGAATTTCTTCATGCGGTCAACCAGGGTGCTGCGTTTCACGCCCAGACGAAACGCGGCCCCATTTGGCCCACTGATGCGGCCTTTGGTCTCCTGCAGGATCCGCATGATTCGCTCTTGCTCCTGAAAATCGCTGACCACACCCGAGGCATCGATCGCCCCGTTGTTCTTCTCAGGAAACGAGACTGATAGCGTGCGGTTCCAACTGAGTATTACCGAACGTTCGATCAAACCCTCCAACTCCCGTACGTTACCAGGCCATGACCAGCGTTGTAATTTCTGGACCGTTGCCTCGGGGATCGTGTCAATCTGTTTATTCATTCGGCGTGCGTACTTTTGAGTAAAGTATTTGACCAACAAGGGAATATCTTCACGACGTTCACGCAAAGGGGGAACCCGGATGGGAAATACATTCAAGCGATAGTAGAGGTCACTGCGAAACGTTTTATCCTCGACCATCTGTTCCAGGTCGCCGTTAGTCGCCGCCACGAGTCTTACGTCAACATTCTTTGTACGCCCACTGCCGAGTCGCTCGTACGTGTGCTCTTGTAGAGTTCGTAGGAGCTTGGGCTGGAGTTCGAGCGGCATATCACCGACCTCGTCCAGAAACAATGTGCCGCGGTCCGCCAACTCAACACGGCCCGGCCGCTGCAAGTTTGCGCCGGTGAACGCGCCACGCTCATGGCCGAAAAGCTCGCTTTCGAATAGCGAACTCGGAATCGCCGCACAATTGACGGTCACAAAAGGTTGCTTATGTCGTCTGCTGCGTTCGTGGATCGCGTGAGCGACCAGTTCCTTGCCCGTGCCGGTTTCTCCCAATAACAATACGGTGGCATCGCTAAGAGCAACCATTTCCACCAATTGCAAGACCTGACGTAGCGCGGCGCTGCGACCGACAATTCCGGGAAGGATCGAGTTCAGATCGTCGTTCGTTGAGTAAGAATCGGACAAGATATCGAGCGTCATCTCAACCTCCTAAAACTATTACGACAGGCTGCTGTCGGGGAAAGGTTTCCAAACTCTGAGCTTGCCTTGAACTGTTCCACTTTGCGAGGTCATCTTGCACCTGGTCGCGATCACGCGAAACCCTAGATGGGGCGAGCGAAAACTACCCATATCGGGTGAGCGGTTTGTACCCTTTTATATGAGGATCCGGACGTTTGATTGTTAGAAAAGATGATTCGACTTGTTGCCGGGGCGGACGATCGTGACACGGCGGCCAAACAGCTTCGAATCCAGGGAATAGGCGCCTGGTCCGAGAAGCCCAAGCGCAACGGAATTCGCTATCGCGATTACACAGACTACGCTGCTGGCCTGGGGATTGAGGATCATGTGGGCAATGACAAGCGCAGCGGCGATAACACAGAGAATTGGTGTCAGGAAACCCATTAGCAGTGAAAACGAAATCAACAAGACGCCGCCGAAAACCAGTCGATGAAAAGGGCCGTCATAGTTCACGGCCAGGATGACAAGGAACGCTACGACTGATATTCGTAGTAGCAACAGCGCTACTCCGGGCCCACCTTGAGGAAACATTGAGAACAATCTCTGCACAGGCCTAGTCTAAAGAGAGTGGCAATCATTCAGACACCCCATCCTTAGCGATAGTTTGCTAACCCTTTTGAGTGATACGAAATTCTGCGCAGCGATCCAGAGTTATAGAAATTCTCTAGACTGCACACATAGAGTTACTTTTCGGATTTGACTCTGGTCAGAATTGAAGCTTGAGGGCGAACTGGATCGATCGCGGTCCGCCAATCTGATAGAGCGGGTTGAACCCTCCACTAGCGCCGCCTGAACCCAGACTGTTGGCGAGACTCTGCGTCGAACGGCCGAACAGAGGACTAGTTAGAAGGTTAATGGGACTGCCGAAGTTTGGATGATTGAAGATGTTGAAGAACTCAGCCCGGAAACGGAGCGCCAATCTCTCTCTGACATGAAATTGTCGCTGCATTCCAACATCCGCTTGCCAAGCTCCGAAACCCCGCAGGACATTGCGCCCGAGATTACCTTGCACTCCAGCGGGCGTCGCACTAAACGCTGCGCGATTGAAAATCTTCTCGCCAGGAAATTGCGGACCATGGAGTTCGAGCGGCACTCCCGGGTTTACGTTCGGGCGGGGAGAGAAAATCGTGCCCGCAGCAAAGAAAGTTGCACCAACAATGTTCACCGGCGGAGCCGATCTGGCAAAAACGACGGTGTCCAGCGACCAGCCACCCAAGATGGCATAGGCAACCTTGTGGGATCGCGGAAAAGGCAAATCATAAGTCGCGCCGGCGGTGAATGAATGCCGGACGTCAAAGTCAGAATTCCCGCGGTCGATGTTTGGATTTGCGATCGTAGCCACCGTGTTGGGGTTGCTTATTGCATCAGACGACGCAATATCAATCGAGTGCGAGAAGGTATACGAGGCCAATCCCTGCAAACCGCGCGACAAGCGCCGTTGGAACTTGACTTGTAACGCGTGGTAGTCAGAGGCCGCGGAATTGTCAGTTACTGCGACAGATTGAAAACTAGGATTGGGGTTAAATAACTGGGTGACGCGAGGCAAGTCACGACCAATCGCGCCGACATAAGCGAAAGATAAACTCTGGCTCCGGCCAAGAGACTGCTCCAGCGCGACATTCCATTGATACGTCCGCGGCAACTTCAAATGAGGATCTGCTACCACAATAGAGACCACAGGTGGATTCACGGAAAAAAGTGGAGGAGCCGCGTCCTGCGCACTTAACGGAAACGGCGCCGGCGCCGGAATGGTTTTGGTGGCAAGATATGGGAAAAAGCTGGAGACGCCCCCGAGCGAACCGGATCCAAGATCGTAAAATATTCCGAGACCGGCGCGAACCACCGCACCCCAATTCCGGATGCCG
>Ga0070697_100004843_pt1 | contig 10322 bp, 5 predicted proteins | sample KBSK1501metaG_FD_65475 | JGI IMG/M metagenome (GOLD analysis project Ga0070697, IMG submission 65475) | Corn, switchgrass and miscanthus rhizosphere microbial communities from Kellogg Biological Station, Michigan, USA - KBS K1-50-1 metaG | ecosystem: Host-associated > Plants > Roots >... | reverse complement strand
ACCAAGATCATCCAGTCGATCTACGGCGAGCCCATCAAGGAAGAGCTGATCCACCAGCGGATCCGCGCGATCAAGAAGGGCGGGGGGCCCGCCGTCGTCTCGTCGATCCCCCAGCGCGCCGAGCGCTTCGCCCAGATCGCCCAGGAGGCGGGTGCGGATATCTTCGTCGTCCAGTCCACCGTCACGACCGCGCGTCACGTCGCCACCGAGTACACCCCGGTCGACTTCCGCACGCTGAAAAAGCAGCTCGCGATCCCGCTCATCATCGGGAACGTCGTCACCTATGAGGCGTGCCTCGAGCTGATGGACTGCGGTGCCGACGCGCTCCTGATCGGCGTGGGCCCGGGCGCCGCGTGCACGAGCCGCGAGGTCCTGGGGCTCGGCGTGCCGCAGGTGACCGCGACGGCCGACGCTGCGGCGGCGCGCGACTATCACTACAAGCAGAGGGGACGCTACGTCCCGATCATCACCGACGGCGGCATGAGCACGGGCGGCGACGTATGCAAGGCGCTCGCCGCCGGCGCCGACGCGGTCATGATCGGCTCGGCGTTCGCCCGCGCCATCGAGGCGCCGGGCCGGGGCTACCACTGGGGCATGGCGACGCCGCACGCGAACCTGCCGCGCGGGACGCGGATCCGGGTCGGCGTGGCAGGCTCCCTCGAGCAGATCCTCTTCGGGCCCGCGTTCACGGAAGACGGCACGCTCAATCTCGTCGGCGCGATCAGGACCTGCATGGGCTCGGTTGGCGCCCGCACGATCCGCGACCTCCAGCAGACAGAGCTGATCATCGCTCCGACGATCAAGACCGAGGGGAAGGTCTTCCAGCAGGCTCAGAAGCTGGGGCGCCCGCGGTAGCGGCGGGCCGAGTCCGCCCCGTGATGGCCGCGGCCGACAAGATCGCGGTTCTGGATTTCGGCGGTCAGTACACCCAGCTGATCGCCCGTCGGGTCCGTGAGCTCTCCGTCTACTCCGAGGTCTTCTCCTGCACCCACCCGATCGAGTCGATCCTGGCGGGCGGCTACAAGGGCATCATCCTCTCGGGAGGGCCGTCGAGCGTCTACGAGGACGGCGCGCCGCTGCCGCCGAAGACGCTCTTCGACTCGGGCATCCCCATCCTCGGCATCTGCTACGGCATGCAGGCGATGGGGTATCTCCTTGGCGGCCACGTCGTGCCCGCCGAGCGCCGCGAGTACGGCAAGGCGGAAGTCGAGCTCCAGGGCTCGAGCCGGCTCCTCCGGGGCGTCGAGCCCGACGCGAACGGCCGCGTCACCGTCTGGATGAGCCACGGCGACACCGTCCTCCGCCCACCCAAGGGGTTCAGCGCTCTCGGCACGACCCCGAACTGCCCGGTCGCCGCGATGGCCGACGAGCGGCGCAATCTCTACGCGGTCCAGTTCCATCCCGAGGTCGTCCACACGCCGCAGGGGCAGAAGGTCTTCGACAACTTCCTCGACATCTGCGGCGTGAGCCGCACGTGGTCGATGGCGGGGTTCATCGACACGACGGTCGAGGAGATCCGGGCGAAGGTCGGCCAGGGGCGTGTCCTGTGTGCCCTGTCGGGCGGGGTGGACTCGTCGGTGGTCTCTGTCCTCGTCCACCGCGCCATCGGCGATCAGCTCACGTGCGTCTTCGTAGACAATGGGCTGCTCAGGAAGGGCGAGGCGGAGTCGGTCGACCACACCTTCCGCGGCGCCTTCAAGATGAACCTCATCCACGTGACAGCATCAAAGCGATTTCTAGATGTTCTTCGTGGTGTTACGGATCCGGAGATCAAGCGCAAGCGGATCGGCGCCGAGTTCATCGCCGTCTTCGAGGAAGAGGCCCGGAAGCTCGGCGAGATTCCCTGGCTCGCCCAGGGCACCCTCTATCCCGACGTGATCGAGTCGGTCGCCTTCCGCGGGCCGTCGGCGACGATCAAGACCCACCACAACGTCGGCGGCCTGCCGCTCAAGATGCAGTTCAAGCTGATCGAGCCCCTGCGGGAACTGTTCAAGGACGAGGTCCGGCGGCTCGGCGAGATCCTCGGGCTGCCCCCGGAGGTCGTCTGGCGCCAGCCCTTCCCGGGGCCGGGACTCGCGATCCGGGTGCTCGGCGAGGTCACGCCCGAGCGCCTCGAAATCCTCCGCGACGCCGACGCGATCATCCAAGACGAGGTGCGCGCGGCCGGCTTCGAGCGCGAGGTGTGGCAGGCGTTCGCGGTGCTCCTGCCGATCCGGACGGTCGGCGTGATGGGCGACTTCCGCACGTACGCGCACGTGATCGCGCTTCGCGCGGTCATGAGCCAGGACGCGATGACGGCCGACTGGGCACGGCTGCCCTACGACCTGCTCGGGCGCATCAGCAACCGCCTCAGCAACGAGGTCCAGGGCGTGAATCGGGTGGTCTTCGACATCTCCTCGAAGCCCCCGTCCACGATCGAGTGGGAGTGAGCGGGCCCGCGGTGCAGCACAGCGAGTTCGTTCACCTCCACGTCCACTCCGAGTACAGCCTCCTCGACGGCGCCGCGCAACTCGAGAAGCTTGTCCGGAAGGCGAAGGATCTGCGCCTGCCCGCGATCGCGTTGACGGACCACGGCAACCTCTTCGGGGCGATCGACTTCTATCTCGCGGCGCAGAAGGCCGGCGTCAAGCCGATCCTCGGCTGCGAGCTCTACGTCGCCCCCGGGAGCCGGAAAGAGCGCGGCTCCCAGGACGGCGGCTACGAGGGCGCGAACCACCTCACGGTCCTGGCGCGGAACCGCGCCGGCTACCGGAACCTCATCAAGCTGGTCTCGAAGGCCTACCTCGAGGGCTTCTACTACAAGCCCCGGGTGGACAGCGAGCTCCTCGCCCAGCACGCCGACGGGCTCGTCGTCCTCTCGGGGTGTCTCAACTCCGAGGTCTCGCGCCTCCTGCTCCAGGGGGAGATGGCGAAGGCGACGAAGATCGCGGGTTGGTACCAGGACGTCGTCGGCCGCGACTACTACTTTATGGAAGTCCAGTCCCACGGCCTCGAGCCGCAGGCGAGGGTCACCGCCGACACCCTGGCGATCGCCAAGGCGATCGGCGCGCCGATCGTCGGCACCAACGACTCGCACTATCTCGAGGCCGGCCACGGGCGCGCCCACGAGGCGCTCCTTTGCATCCAGACGGGCACGACGCTCAGCGACCCGAATCGCTTCCGGTTCTCGACCGAGGAGTTCTACGTCAAGTCGGCGGAGGAGATGGCGCGCGTCTTCGCCGAGCTGCCGGAGGCGTGCCGCAACACGCTGGCCGTCGCCGAGCGCTGCAACCTCACGCTCGACTTCGGAATGTTCCACCTGCCGCGCTACGTGGTCCCCGAGGGGCACACGCTCGATAGTTACCTGCGCGAGCTGGCGAGCGCGGGGCTCCGGCGCCGTTACGGTCCCACGCCGGGCGACGCGGTCGAGGCGCGCCTCAACCACGAGCTCGCGGTGATCGAGAAGATGGGGTTCGCCGGCTACTTCCTGGTCGTCTGGGACTTCATCCACTACGCGCGACAGCAAGGGATCGCCGTCGGGCCCGGCCGCGGCTCCTCGGCCGGGTCGCTCACCGCCTACTGCCTCGGGATCACGAACATCGACCCGATCGGTTACGGCCTTCTCTTCGAGCGCTTCCTGAACCCGGAGCGGATCTCGATGCCCGATATGGACATCGACTTCGCCGACGACCGGCGCGACGAGGTCATCCGCTACGTCGCGGAGAAGTACGGGCGCGACCGGGTCGCCCACATCATCACGTTCGGGACGCTGGGCGCGAAGGCCGCGATCCGTGACGTGGGGCGCGTGCTCGGCATGCCCTACGCCGAGGTGGACCGGATCGCCAAGCTCGTCCCGAACTTCCCGCTGAACATCACGCTCGACGACGCCTACCAGAAGTCGCTCCCGCTCGCCGAGACAGTGAAGAGCCAGCCGCACGTCCGGGAGCTCTGGGAGATCGCGCGGACCCTGGAAGGCTGCACCCGCCACGCCTCCGTCCACGCCTCGGCCGTCGTCATCTCCGACGAGCCCCTCGACGAGCACGTCCCGCTCTACAAGGACCCCAAGCGACCGGAGCTGATCACCGGCTACGCGATGGGGCCAATCGAGAAGCTCGGGCTCCTCAAGATGGACTTCCTCGGGCTCCGGACGCTGACGGTCCTCGCCAACACCGTCACCCTTATCAAGGCGTCGCGGGGGATCGCGGTCGACCTCGACGCGATCCCGCGCGACGACCCGAAGACGTACGCGCTCCTGAGCGAGGCGAAGACGTTCGGCGTCTTCCAGCTGGAGTCCGCGGGCATGCGCGAGGCGCTCCGCGGGCTCAAGCCCGAGCGGCTCGAGGACGTGATCGCGATGGTCTCGCTCTACCGGCCGGGGCCGATGGAGCTGATCCCCGAGTTCATCGAGCGCCGGCACGGGCGCGCGAAGATCACGTACGAGCATCCCGCGATGGAGAAGGTCACGCGCGAGACGTACGGGATCATGGTCTATCAGGAGCAGATCATGCAGATCGCGTCGGAGATGGGGGGCTTCACCATGGGCGAGGCGGATACCCTCCGCCGCGCCATGGGCAAGAAGGACCGCGATCTCATGGTGACGCAGCGTGAGAAGTTCAGAGCGGGGTGCGCCGAGCGCACGATCTCGAAGGCGAAGGCCGACCGCGTTTGGGAGCTGATGGAGAAGTTCGCGGGGTACGGCTTCAACAAGTCGCACGGCGCGGCGTACGCGCTCGTCGCCTACCAGACGGCGTACTTCAAGGCGAACTACCCCGTGGAGTTCATGGCGGCGTTGCTCACCTCGGAAATGGGCGACACGGACAGGATCGTGAAGTACATCGAGGAGTGCCGCGCGATGGGGATCCGCGTCGAGCCGCCCGATGTGAACGTCTCGGCGGTGCGGTTCAGCGTCGCGGGCGACACGGTCCGGTTCGGCCTCGCCGCGATCAAGAACGTGGGCGAGGCGGCGATGGAGTCCATCCTCCGGACCCGCGCGGAGGCGGGGCCCTTCGCGTCGCTCGAGGACTTCTGCGCCCGCGTGGACCTCCGGCTCGTGAATCGCCGCGTGCTGGAGTCCCTGATCAAGGCGGGCGCCTTCGACTCGCTCGGCCTGACGCGCGCCCATCTGCTCGCGACCGCCGACGCCGCGCTCGAGAGCGGCCAGCGCAAGCAGCGGGATCGCGCGGAGGGCCAGGCCTCGTTCTTCGACCTCCTGCCGGCGCCGACCGCGGCGCCCAGCGGCCAAGCGGTCGAGGTGGTGCCCGAGTGGGAGCCGGACCAGCGCCTGGCATTCGAAAAGGAGGTCCTCGGGTTCTACGTCTCGGGCCATCCGCTCGCCCGCTTCCGCAGCGTCGTCGAGTCGCTCGGGCTCACGACGACGGCCGAGCTCGCGACCAAGGGCCACGGCGCGCGCGTGCTCCTCTTCGGCCACCCGACCGGGCTCAAGGAAACGTCCACCAAGAGCGGCAACCGCATGGCGTTCTTCACGCTCGAGGACATGGACGGGACGGTGGACGTCACGGTCTTCCCGGAGCCCTACAAGGCGGCCGCCGCGGGCCTGCACTCGCGCGAGGCGCTCCTGGTCCGGGGCAGGGTGGACGACGGCGAGAAGGGGCGGGTCGTGCTCGCCGACGACATCCGCCCGCTCGAGCAGGCGCTCGCCGAGACCGCCACCCTCCACAGCGTCGGGGCCGCCGAGGCAAACGCGTGCCGGATCCGCGTGGCGGCCGCCACGGCGCCCGACGACGCGCTCGCCGCGCTCCGGCGGGTCTGCGCCGCGCACCCGGGGCGCGTCTCGCTGTTCCTCCACCTCCTGCTCGCGTCGCAGGAGGTCGTGGTCCGCTGCCACGGCGTCGACGTCGACGCGAGCCAGGAGCTCTGCGCGAAGATCGAGTCGCTCCTGGGCGCCGGCACGATCACGGTGGAGTATGCCGGACGCGCTTGATTTCGAGGCGCCGCTGCTCGAGCTGGAGAACCGGATCGCGACGCTCCAGGCCGAAGACGACTCGCCTAAGGTCCGAGACGAGATCGCGAAGCTCGAGGAGCGGCTCCTGCGAGTGCGGCAAAAGACCTACGCGAGCCTGACGGCCTGGCAGCGGACGCAACTCGCCCGGCACCCCAGGCGCCCCCACACGCTCGACTTGATCAAGCTCCTCTTCGAGGACTTCGTCGAGCTCCACGGCGACCGGCTCTACGGCGACGACCCGGCGATCGTCGGCGGCCTCGCGCGCTTCGAGGGGCTCGGCGTCGTCGTCATCGGCCACCAGAAGGGGCGTGACACGCGCGAGAAGATCGCGCGCAACTTCGGCATGCCCCACCCCGAGGGGTACCGCAAGGCGCTCCGCCTCATGCAGCTCGCCGCGAAGTTCGGCAAGCCGGTTCTCGCCCTCATCGACACGCCGGGCGCGTACCCCGGCGTCGGCGCCGAGGAGCGGGGCCAGGCGGAGGCGATCGCGCGGAATCTGCGCGAGATGGCGGCGCTCCGCACGCCGATCGTCGCCGTCGTCACCGGCGAGGGGGGCAGCGGCGGTGCGCTCGCGATCGGGATGGGCAACCGGGTCCTCATGCTCGAATACGCGATCTACTCGGTGATCTCGCCCGAGGGGTGTGCGGCGATCCTGTGGGGCGACGCCGCGAAGGCGCCGGAGGCGGCGGAGTCGATGCGGATCACGGCCCCAGACCTCCTGCGCCTGGGCGTCATCGACGCCATCGTCCCCGAGCCGGTCGGCGGGGCCCACCGGGACTGGAACGGAGCGGCGGCGTCTCTGCGCGTCGCGCTCCGCGACCACCTGGCGACCCTGACGCCCAAGTCGCCGGACGCGCTCGTCGTGGAACGCCACGAGAAGTTCCGGAAGCTGGGCGCGTTCGAGGAGACGTCGACGCCCCGCGCCGGCCCCTGACGCCGCCCCTCACCCCGTCCGGCGCAGCAGCGTCCCGGCGAGATCCTCGTCGGTCACCAGCACGTTCATGAACCGTCCCGCGAGGGCGCCTCGCACGGCGTCGAGCTTCGGCCGGCCGCCGGCGATCGCCACGACGTGGCGGTCGGGGCGGCGCGAGAGGGCCTGGAGCCGGCTGCCCTCCACCGAGAGGACCCGGTGCATGAGGACCCGCAGCTCGGGGCGGTCGACGATGCGGCCCTCCGCATCGAAGGGCTGATAGTTGATCTCGCCCACGACGCCGAGCTGGCGCAGCCGCTTGACGCTGACGCCGTAGGACTCGGCGAGCGAGCAGAAGCCCGGGGTCTGCTCGGCGATCACACCGATACCGACGAGCGCGACGTCCACCGCCTGCGCCGCCTCGAAGATCGTCCGGATCTCAGGATCGCGGAGGAGCCGCCGTCGTTCCCGCTCGATCTCACGGAGCGACAGGAGATGCTGTACGGGGAGCGCGTACGCGCTCACGTGCGGTCGGTACTTGGCCGCCATGGTCCCGACCAGCGTGTTCGGGGAGAGGTCCACCATCTTGAGGGTGCTCTCGCCCGAGAGCGGGTAGAGGGCGAGGTCGCGGAAGCGCCGCTCCCGGAGCTGGCGGATCGTCTGGAAGAGCGTGAAACCGCACGAGAGCCCCACGCGGATCCCGTTCGACGCGATCTTCTCGAAGTAGGCGGCCGCCGCGGCGCCGAGCTCCTCCTTCAGGTCACCCCGCCCGCCCGCCGCCACGACCACGGCGTCGCGGAGGCCGAACCGCTCGGTGAGGGCCGCCTCCAGCTCCTCGGCGCGCGGGAGGTCCAGCTCGACCCGGACGAGGCCGTCGTCGTAGGCGCGCTTGAGGAGACGCGAGACCGTTGCCGCCGAGACGCCGAGCGCCTGGGCGATCTCCTTCTGCGACCGTGCCTGACGGTAGTAGAGCTCGAGGCACCGGACCATCAGCCGGAGCTCCCGTGAAGGCTGAGAAATTAATTTCATCGCCTTGAAGTTCTTGCTTGACGGGCACCAGTGTACCTCGTTATCCTCGGGCAAGTCATCTCACCGCATCCCGGTCACCCCAAGGAGGCGCGCATGAGCGCCAGGCGCTACGGCTCTTCGGACGGCCCGATCAAGCTGACGGAGTACCACGAGTCCCGGAAGGAGCTCGACGGGCTGCCGGTGACGTCGGCGGAGAAGATCCCGGTCACCAACACGCCGAACATCTTCTCGTACAAGGCCCACGTCTTCGCCAAGAACCCGGCGGTGGTCCAGCGCTACATCAAGGCCACGAAGGCCGACGTCGGCGGCGTCGGCGGGCACGTGGTCGCCGCCGAAGAGGTGAAGTCGGTCATCGCCAAGTTCGTCCTGGAGAACAACGCCTTCAAGGGCGAGCCCATCTTCACGTCGCTCATCGTGACGCATACGGGCGACGACGTCGCCGTAACCGGGATCATGGCCGAATCCGTGGACATGTCCGTGGTGGATCAGCTCATGTGGGACGCCCTGCAGGAGGGCGCGCGCAAGGCCTCCGAGCTGGGCCTCTACGGGCCCGGCCAGGACCTGGTCGCCGACGCCTTCACGGGCAACCTCCGCGGCGCGGGGCCGGCGACCGTGGTGCTGCCCCTGCCCCTCCGCAAGGACAACCCCTCGCAGACGGTGCTCGTCTCGTTCGCCGACAAGACGGAGCCGATGGCGTTCAACTACTACGCCACGGGCGCTTACCTCCTGCCACGCTTCAACACCGGCCTGGTGATCGCGGCCTCGAAAATGAAGCACGGCTACATCATGGAGATCGTCGACCTCGACACCAAGGCGCAGGCGATCGAGGCGGGCGCGCACCCGCGCGACCAGAAGGCCCTCGACGGCAAGATGGAGGAGCTCGCGAAGGGACTGCAAGAGAAAGTGCTGACGCTGCGGGCGCCCGAGGACCTCTACGACATCGAGGGGCTCACTCGCGCGTCGCGCTTCGTCATCGCGCGCATCTGGAGCCGCGACGAGAAGGGCGAGCGCGACCAGCTCGGCTACGTCTGCTCGGCCGAGCGGCTGCACAACATCAAGACCAAGAAGGGGTTCACCTACGGCGGCAAGGACGACCCCGTGCTCCTCGCCTTCGCGCAGGGCGACTGGCCGGCGCCCGGCGAGATCACCTCGCCCTGGGCGGCGTGCCCGATGGTCGCCGGCGACTGCCGCGGAAGCCACAACCTTCATATCCTGCCGATGCCGATCAACTCGCAGACGTCTTACTGGTCCGGGCCGATCCTGTCGGCGATCACGCTCTCCGTCAACATCCACACGGGGCGGATCGGGGCGATCTCCGACCAGTTCGCGCTCGGCACGCCGTGGGACCAGGTGCGGCAGCGCGCGTCCGACCTGGCGATCCAGTTCCGCCTGGCGCATGGCATCAAGCAGCCCGCGACGCTCCACGAGGACGAGCTCGAGTACCAGGAGGGATGGAAGGAGCGGCGCGCCCGGCTCGAGCGCCAGTTCGAGGTGAAACCGCCGCTCACGTTCGGCCGCAACGGCCACGGCGCGAACGACGGTCGGGGAGGGAAGCCCGCGGGCGCGCGGACCGGCAAGCGTCCGGGCGAGATCGACTAGACACTCGGAGGGGGCCTCGACGGCCCCCTCCGAGCCACCCCCAGGAAGAGTTGCGCGGGCGAAGCCCGCGCTCGAAAGGCAGTTATCGCGCCGCGCGTGTTGCGCCGGCAAAGCCGGCGCTCGAACGGCGGCCGGTCCGACGCACTCCCAGCTGACTCGGACGGGCCGTCCGAGCTTCTCTCGATCGTTTTTCGGGGCAAATTGACTTCCCGTATCGCGGATGCTACGGTCAGTTCAGCGCAACTACTGGATTTCCCGACAACTGATGGCAAAGCTCCACCTCATCACCTATGGCTGTCAGATGAACGAGTACGACTCGGAGCGCGTCGCGGGCCTGCTCCGCGCCGAGCGCTATGAGCTCACTGCTGACGAGCAGGAGGCCGACCTGATCCTCGTCAACACCTGCGCGATCCGCGAGAAGGCCGAGGAGAAGGTCTTCTCGAAGCTCGGAGAGCTCCGGAAGCTCAAGACGAAGAACCCCGAGCTGATCATCGGCGTCATGGGATGCATGGCGCAGCTCCAGCAGGAGGCGATTCAGCGGCGCGTCCCGGCCGTCGACCTCGTGTTCGGCTCGCCGGCGATCGCGCGCGTCGGGGAACTGGTGGAACGGGTGAGACGCGAGCGGCGGCCCGTGCTCGAGACCGGCGAGGGCCCGCTCGTGAAGATCACGGTCCGCCCACCGTCGGCCTCCCGCCTGAAGGCATTCGTCACCGTGATGGAAGGCTGTGAGAAGCACTGCACGTTCTGCGTCGTCCCGCGCACGCGGGGGCGCGAGCGCAGCCACCTGCCCGAGACGCTCTTGGCCGAGGTCCGCAGCCTCGCCGCCGAGGGGTGCCGCGAGGT
>Ga0070697_100004842_pt1 | contig 10323 bp, 10 predicted proteins | sample KBSK1501metaG_FD_65475 | JGI IMG/M metagenome (GOLD analysis project Ga0070697, IMG submission 65475) | Corn, switchgrass and miscanthus rhizosphere microbial communities from Kellogg Biological Station, Michigan, USA - KBS K1-50-1 metaG | ecosystem: Host-associated > Plants > Roots >... | reverse complement strand
TCGCCGCGAAACCCATCTGTTGCTGAGCTTGCCATTTGACATCAGGGCGCGTGGGGCCAACCAGATCGATACCATAGTCCCGGCTTTCTGCTGTGCAGCAACTGGGCATCGACATAGCCTGTATCGACCAGATGCTGGTTGGGCAGCAGTTCCTTCTGCTTGAGTCCTTCATGGATGCTGGCGGTTCTTGCATCGTCGGAGACAGGGGCCGTGGTCGTTTCGACATGGGTGATCAGATGCGGGCTGTCTTGCTCTCAGGTTTCCGTCAGATGCACCTTAAACCCCACCCAACTGGTGGTGCGCTTCTTGCTGTAGTGCGCATCCAGATCGTAGGGCGAGCTACTAGACAAGCCAGCGGGAGGAATGTTCTCCGAGGAACGCCAGCCCAGCTTGCCTTCGCTCCACTGATAGTTCTGGAGCCACACGCGCCGCAACATATCAACCGCTGGCACTTCTGCTAACCAGGAGGGCGCCTCTGGCTCAAAGAGGGCACTGAGCAAGGTCGCTCCATCTTGTCCAACGCTTTGAACCCAGGCCTGACGATCTTCTTCGCTGCAAGGCAGTCGCGAGTCTTCCAGGCGCACCTCATAACGATTCACCCACTCCGGCTGACTGTGAGCCAGCAGCCACTCAGGAGCCACGATGGCCAGACAATTCAAGGCATGGCGTAGCGTTTCTCCCACACAGACTAGTCGATTGATGGCGCGGATCTTGGCCAGCACATGCGTGGAATCCGTCCGCTGTTTACCGCGCGCTTTGAGCCAGCCTCGCTCCTTGAACAGCGTGAGCATCACCGTCAAGAGCTGTTCTTCGGCCTGGCCCTCCACGAGCCGCGTGCGGAACTCGCTGAGGACCGAAGCATCAAAGCCGGGGTCAGCGAGTTCGAGCCCAAGGGCATACTTCCAATCGATGCGACCGCGCACCGCATCAGCGGCCTGCCGATCAGAAAGGCCTTCGGCAAATTGCATGATGGTGACTAATGCCAGGCGCCAAGGAGCTTCTGCTGGTTGTCCGGTGTGAGAAAACAAGGGCGCGAAGATTTCATCCTGATAAATCGTGCCCAGTTCATCTCGCATGTGTATAAAAACGCTCCCTTTGAGATAGGCGGCATGGGCAATACGGGCGGTTTCTTCGGGAACTGGACTAATCCCCTCTGGCTTGAGTGACATCACTTTCCTCCTCTGCTCGGATTTTGCTTCAGTGTTCGGGTTTTGCCTATCATACCAAACATACTCTTCGTTGCCTATCCGGTTCAAAAGGGGTTCGCCAGCAGTATCGAAAGTGCGGAAGAACCAAAAAATCAGGTACTTGACACCTATTCGCACAATCTAGCAGCCTGTTGAAACAGTCTCTCAAGTAGAGCTTGGGCACAGGATGGTGAGGATCGGTGACGATATAAAGGATGAGAAGAACTATCACTTCCCAAAGAACCGTTGCGTAAAGGTAGCAATAAAGCTAATCTCAATAAGTAAGCCTGCGACAGCCTCAACAGCAGCTAACCGAGCATAAGTATCACCGAGAGTAATATCCTGTGTGAAGAAGCCTCGTCCGTGGAAGCTACTCACACTGAGTACGAGTGCCTCATCCCATCGAAGATGAGGCGCAACAAAGTGTGCGTTGAGTAAATAGAGACCCGTGAAGCTAAGGATAATAAGAAGATAGGCAATAACGCTACGTAATGGCCGATATCCATAGCCAGCCAGCAGATCAAGGAACCCTGAGAAAAGGTATCGCCCAAACTTCCTTTGCCGTCGCAAGACAACACGTTGCAACATGTGCGCTCGGTAGGCAAAATGATCGGCTTCTTCATTCAGTCCTTGAGCTCGCAAAACGACGGCAAGCTGACGATTGGCTCGCACGGCCTCCCTATATTGATCATCCCTTATCGTTGGGAAACGTGTCCCTGGATGTTCCTGTTCCTGGCGTGCCACTCGCTCATCGCCAAGTCTTGTCACAGGCCCCCAATCAACTAGCGCGAGATTGACCTCTCCCCACTTGATATCCGCGAAGCAGGTACACCCGTACACTTGATCGCTGAAAGTGACGTAATCCAGGGTAGCATGATCCAGGTCTGTCATACGCAAGTCGGCGTTCGGCAATCGTGCTCCGTAAAGGTTGGCGTTCTGCAACTGGGCATGTCGAAGGTCGGCGTTCTGCAACTGGGCAAACGTAAGGATGGCTCCTTGCAACTGGGCTGTGTAAAGGATGGCTTCTTGCAAGTGCACTGCTGCCAAGCTTCGTTGCTCGTCAGTCGCCTCACGCGACTCTTTAAGTGTTAGCCCACCCCTCATGCGAGCAAGTGGAAGACCAAAGAGGTTTGCTTGACGCAGATCAGCACCCCGCAGGTCTAAACCGTCCCGTTTCCATTGGCCTCCAGTATCCCAATCCACTGGCCCACGTCCGTTTTCATGTGTTATCAATAACCACTCAACATCTGCACGGCTCAGTTTGATATCCTTGAAGGGATAGATACCGTGCTCAATACTAGGTGTGATGCTTCGTCGTTCAGTAAGAAATGCTTGTCGTTCAGCATCAATTTCCGGCTCTGTCCGCCACTCTTGGCCTTGTTCTATCCAGTAAGCTTTCCATGCCTCTGTATCATCATTGGCGGGACGTTGTACAGAACGAGCTTGCTTGTTAATCTGCTGATTGGCAATACTTGTTTTGCGGCTTCTGCGTTGTTTTGTCGAGGACTGTGCGCCATCTTGCTCACTCATGTGGCTTCCCTCTTCCTTAAGAACTGCTCAACCTCTACTGAAGAAAGTATATCCCATAATGGCATCAACGTAGAAAGAGATAGATCATACAACAGTTGTCACTCACTGAGTTTTGAGACGGTATTGCAGAGTTTCATAAACAGGGCAGCGTGTTGAAAAACACTTATATTGATGACTTTGGCCCATGATGTGTTCTTCATTTGCGCTTAGATTTTACTGTACACATACAAACAGATGAGGTTATGTGGAGTTTTTCAACAGCCTGCTAGCGTTTACGGGCAGCGTCAGAACTGAGAACAAGGCCCAGTAGAGAGACCCTTCTTCTGGTATAATGAGGGTCATTGAGCCCATCTTCATGAGGAGGAAACCATGAACTGCTCGCATTGCGCTTCACCTACCACCAAGGAAAAGACCAAGAAGACGTCGCTGGGTTATCGGACATTCCGTTGCTCAGACTGCAAGCGAACTTTTAATGAGCGTACAGGGAGGCCGTTCAACTTTCTGGAATATCCCACCGATATCGTCCTGCTCGTCGTGCTGTGGCGGCTGCGGTACAAGTTGAGCCTGCGAGATCTGGCTGAGATGTTTTTGGAACGCGGCTTTGAGTTCACGCATGAAGCAGTTCGAGACTGGGAAAAGCGCTTTGCTCCACTCATCGCAGATCAACTACGAACCAAGCGACGAGGGCAAGCAGGGCGATCCTGGTACGTCGATGAAACCTACGTCAACGTCAAAGGGAAATGGTGCTATCTCTATCGGGCCATCGATCGCGATGGGAATCTGGTTGATTCCATGCTCAGTGAGAAGCGAGATATGGAGGCGGCCAAGCGCTTTTTCAAACAGGCTGTCGACGTCGTCGGCCACGCCCCAGAACGGGTGACGACCGATGGGCATGATTCCTACCCGCGTGCGATTCGTGAGACCCTGGGCAGGGACGTGCTCCACCGGACCAACCGCTATCTCAACAATCGACTCGAGCAAGATCACCGTGGCATCAAACAGCGCTACTACCCTATGCGCGGATTCGGAAGCGTGACCTCGGCAGCGCGCTTCTGCAGAGCCTTCGATGAGGTGCGCCAGTTCTTTCGGGTCCGTACCACGATGAAGCAACACGTTTCCTTGACAGAACAACGCGCTGGGTTCCGTCAACGATTGGATGCCTTGAAGGCCATGGTTGTGATAGCCTAACACAGAGAAGAATGGGGCGAGGCTGTCGGTCACAATCTTGTTAACTTCTGTGGTCTCAGTTCTGACACATCCGACTCCAGGGCCGCGCGTACTTCTTTGACCAGATCCCACGCAATCATTGGCATGGTTTCTGACTTGCTCTGTCCGCTCATCCTGGTCTCCAGTTCCAGGGCGTCCCACCGTCCTGCTTGCCGTCGTTGCGCCTGGGGCTAGCTCCAAAGTCTCCCCAGCCCTGACCATCTTTCGTGTATCCGATGCTGGCCGTGCGCTCGTCACGTCAACTCACCCGGGTCGAGTTTGCATAAAGCCCCCATCTCTTTGACTGGCAGAGAGAGTGTTGTCCTGGTGACAGAGGTGGGTCTGTTTGACTCTTGAGTGCGGTGAGATCATTTCTGTAGGAATAGGAGCCCAGGCGAGGCTCCTACCTGAGCGAAAAGGAAGACGAACAAGATGTTCCCAGGACCCAAGAGGAATCCTGGGAACGATCGCGGAACCGACCGGAACCGACGGGCTACGACTACGCTGTCGCCAATTTTATACCTCTTCCAATTACCCACCTCTACCCTTTCCCGCAAGCTCCAAAAAGTCCTCTCGGAGATGGCTGTCCCGCCTGTGGGTGAGGCGCAGCAAAGACCAGGGCCGAGAGATATTCCCTACGGCATACCGGAAGAAGAGTGGCCGGTTGTGCTTGCGCGGGTTGGAAACCATGAGTCATACTGCGCCATGGCCAAAGACTATCAGGTCTCGCGAGAAACCATACGCCGCTTCGTACAAGCCTCTCAAAAGGCTAGTTAGTCCGTTTTACGGGCTTTGGAAATGCTTGAGCGAGGCTGTTTATGTGACGGTTCACGTCTGCTAACAACTGGTATGCCTGTTTTGCCCTATCAGCCCTGCTGAGGATTTCACAGCCCAGTGGCGGGAAAGCCCTGAAGCCAATTGCTAGGAACGCTGTACCCGAAACGTGAGCGTGAAGACATCGCCCGGTTTGACTCGCTGCATACATGGCTCGTAGAACTCTTGCAGGAAGGGCAGCGGGTCGGCGGTTGGCTCCGACAGACCGTCCCCCTCGAAGAGCCGGTCCTCGCGCAGGTGAACGCTTCGCTCGACCTCCCGGGGCAGGAGGTCGAGCCGCACCGCGACCGTCAGGTCGTCACCGGGCAGCAGCGCTGTGTCTACCGCCTACTGGTACATCGTCGCCAGGCGGGACAAGAACTCCGCGTCGTTGGCAGGCGCTTCTCGCTCCGAAATGCGGAAGACGCGCTCCCCCTGCCCATTGCTCCTGACCTGGGCCGTCACCCTGAAGTCTGCTTCAAACATGCATTGCACCTCTCTGCTTCTAGAATCGTTGTGCGTAGACAATGGCTACTGCCCAGGGTGGCAAACATGGCCACGGCGGCCGCGCCCATGCCGAGGAAGGTCAGCCAGACCAGCAGGTTCGAGAACCAGCCGCTGCGATACGGCCCCATGATCTTCTTGTTCCTGACGAGGAGGCGCCATGACGAAGAGCAGGGGCACCGCCACCACCCCGTTGAGCACCGCAGCGTAGACCAGGGCTTTGATCGGGTTGATCCCGATGAAATTGAGCAGCAGCCCGGCCGCGGTCGCCACGATGATGACGCCGTAGAATCCCCACGCCCTGGTGAGTTTCTGGTCCAGCCCCTCGACCCACTGGAGACTCTCAGACACGGCATAGGATGCCGAGCCGGCCAGGACCGGGACAGCCAGCAGGCCGAGCCCGATGATGCCGGTGGCGAAGAGCGCCTGCGCGACGCGGCCCGAGTTGGGGAAGGTATGCACCAGGGGCAGCAGGGCCCGGGCCGCATCAGCCGCCGTCTGGATGTTCGTGACGCCGTTGCCGGGCAGGACCGTGGCAGCCACGACGATGATGGCCCAGCTCACCGCTTGTGAAGAGAACATGCCGGAGATGGTATCGATGCGCATGATGCGGATAAACCTCCAGGTGATGCGGGATACGCACCTGCACCAATGTGTACTGCCGAGCGTTCGACCAGGTGATTCTGAAGGGAACAGAGTTCGCTCTGTTCTGCATGGCTCGAGCACATTTGCAGCTTACTTGCAGCGCGTGGGAAACAGCGTGTGAAGGGCCGTAAAACTTTTACTCAGCGGGAAAAGATGCGAGGGCAGATCACCATCAGCTCGTAACGGCTTTCGTCTCTGTGGTAAGACACCGGGATCGCGGAAAGCGAAACAGTTTCGCGTGTTCGCTCCACATGTGGTATGCTAGAGGCAGAGAGAACAGGGAGACTGGGCCTATGTGGCAGTGTTCCAGCCCCAGGCAGGCGTTCACCCATGCAGCGGGCACACCCGACAGGTATCAGTGTAGCGGATGGGTCCTCCTGAAGTCAGCGTCCAGCAGGTGACATGTGACTGCACACCTCACTGCACCTTCCTGCAACGTGTGTCGCTGCGCCGGGTTACGCGAGAGCAGGAGATCGCTCGTGAAGAGACATGGGTACCGTGAGCGCGACTACGCCTTCGCTCAGTTGGTGCTGACGCTGCGCACCGCCATTGGCCTCTCGCAGGTGGGCCTGGCCGAGCGGCTTGGCGCCTCCCGGCGCGCCGTCACGGATTGGGAGGGAGGCCTGAGCTACCCCAAAGCCGAGCGTCTCAAACAGCTCATCGCCCTGGGGATGCAGCAGCACGCGTTTGCCGCCGGGCGCGAGGAGCAGGAGATCCGCGCGCTGTGGAAGGCGGCCCACCAGAAGGTGCTGCTGGATGAGGACTGGCTGCAGGAGGTGCTCCGTCAGCCCTCTTCCTTGACAACACTGGCGGGGGAACCGCCCGCAGCGCGTGGACAGGACGGCGCGGCTTCCTCCGCCGAGCTCGCGCTCTAGACGGTGCCCTATGCGCGCAATCCGCATTTTAGCGGGCGCGGCGATCTGCTCGACCAGTTGAGGCAGCAGTTCGCCCCCTCGCAGGCCGACCAGCCGGCGACTCTCCGTCGCGCAGTCCTGACGCAGGCACAGGTCATCAAGGGGCTGGGGGGCATCGGCAAGACGCAGACCGCCATCGAGTACGCCTATCGCGCGCGCGAGCAGGGCCGCTACACGCATACCCTCTGGATCGCCGCTGGAAGCGAAGAGGCTCTCCTGGCGAGCTTTGCGGCCCTGGCAGAACTGCTGCCGGGCGTCGCTCCAGGCGCGGAGAGCGATCAGCGCAAACTGGTGGCCGCCGCCGGGCGCTGGTTGGAGCACTGCCAGCAGCCCTGGTTGCTGCTGGTGGACAACGCCGACGACCTGTCGCTGGTGCAGCCCTATCTGCCCCTGCAGGGCAACGGCAGCGTGCTGCTCACCACGCGGGCGAGTGCGGCTGGCTGGTTGGCGTCCTCCCTTGAAGTAGACGCCATGGGCGTGCTGGAAGGTGCGGAACTGCTGCTGCGCCGCGCCGGGCGCTTTGCCGGTGCCACGGATGAGGAGATCAACGAGGCGGCCAACCTGGTCGTGGCGCTGGCGCAGTTTCCGCTGGCCCTCGATCAGGCCGGGGCCTACCTGGAAGAAACGGGCTGCAGCCTGGCTGACTACCGAGAGCTCTACCAGTCGCACCGGCAGGTCCTGCTCTCGCGGCGTGGCAGGCAGGCCACGGGGTACCCGGCCTCCGTCGCCACGACCTGGTCGCTCTCGTTTGAGCAGGTCGAGCAGACCAACCCGGCAGCCGCCGAGCTGCTGCGGTTGTGCGCGTATCTCTCTCCCGATCACATCCCCGAGGAACTGCTCACGCAGGGCGCTCCCTGCTGGCCCCCTGCGCTGCAGCAGGCGGTGGCCAATCGCTTCCGCTTCAACCAGATGCTGGAAACCTTGCTGGCCTTTTCTCTGGTCAAACGGCTCTTAGAACACCGCCTGCTCAGCATCCACCGGCTGGTGCAGGCGGTGCAGCTGGAGCGGATGGAACTCCAGGAGCAACGCCAGTGGGCCGAGCGGGTGGTGCGTGCGGTCAACGCCGTCTTTCCCCATGATCCGCAAGAGGTGGACACCTGGCCGGCGTGTCAACGCTATCTGGAGCAGGCACAGGCGAGCGACACGCTGATCGGGCAGTACCAGCTTCTGCTGCCGGAGGCCGCTGCTGTGCTCGATCGCACAGGCCTCTACTTGCATGAACGTGCGCTCTACCGCCTGGCCGAGCCGCTTTTGCGACGAGCGCTGCACATGCGCGAGCAGCTCCTGGGCGAGACACATCCCGACGTGGCCTTGTCGCTGCAGGGACTGGCAACCCTCTACTGGGAACAAGGGAAGCCTGACGAGGCCGAGCCGCTCTTTCTGCGGGCGCTGGGCGTCTGGCAAGCACAGCCGGGATCCGAGCCTCCCCTGATGGCCTATTCCTTGCACAATCTGGCGAGCCTCTACTGGGGGCAAGGGAAGTATGCCGAGGCCGAACCGCTTTTCCGGCGAGCGCTGCGCATCTGGGAAGAGCAGTTGGGACCCGAGCATCCCGATGTGGCGTTTGGCCTGTGGGGGCTGGCCCGCATCTCAGCCCGGCAAGGACGAGCGAGCCAGGCGGAGGCGTTGTTTGCGCGCGCGCTCGCCCTGCGCGAGCGGCACCTGGGAGAACTGCATGTGAGGACGGCTCAGGTGCTGCATGATTTCGCCGGCTTTCAGCACGGGCAAGGCCGTGCCCGGGAAGCAGCGGTCTTGTACCAGCGCGCGCTGACCACGCGCCAACGCCTCCTGGGACCAGATCACCCGTTGACGCGCGACACCCGCCAGCGGTTGCAGGAGGTGCTGGCGGCGCTGGACCAGAGGCAGGATGCAGCGCCAACGGAAAGGGAGAGTGGCCCCCGCGTTTCCTCATAGTCACGAGCAGCGGGGCGAGTGGCTGGGCGAGCGAAATGCATGCCCCTGAATGAGCTTGAGAAGCCGTACTAAACTACTCTGATAGATTTTTGCACAATCCTAGTGGGCCACTTGTCACGCCTCTTGCCTTTGTGCAACCAGGGTCCGGTGAGAGCGAAGCACGCGACGACTGTAAGCACCACTGCCGCCTAAAGCGTGTCGTCGGTCTCGCGCTCGATCTCGCCGCCGTTTGCGTTTGCCTCCCCACACGAAGGGCGTGGGATCGGCATTCCAGCCCTCGGCTGTCTGCTCCAACCAGTCGATGATCTGTTGGGGAGTGCTCGGATGCTCACCGTCTAAGGCTCGCCGCACGATGATGCGCTGGATCGATTCGCTCATATTGAGCCAGGAGCCACCCAGTGGGGTGTAAAGCGGCATGATGCCGTGCTCACACAGCCACATCACGAAACTAGGGGTGTGGTGGCCACTCAAATTGTCCAGCGCCAGGAGCAAGCGCAAGGGGGGCATGTCTTCACCGATACTCGGGGCGATCTGTAAGCCCTCCTGCCAGTGTTGCCACCGCTCACGGTTCTGCGCAGGACTCAGTTCCAACGGGGCTGGTAGCAGGGCAAGAATTTGAGTTAATTGCTCTTGTAACCACGCATGCAAGACCCCGTTAGGACAGGTGGTGATACCTTTCACGCGCACCTGTCCCGTGGCAGGATGGAACAAGGTGAGCATTTTGGCAGTCCCATTCCTGGCATATTCATGGGGCTGTCTGGCGGGCTCTCCTTCAGGCTGCCAATGATGCCCAGGATAGGGGATCGTCTGGTAGGGTCCGGCTTCGTCTTGCGTCCAGACAGGTAATCCTTCTTGCTCAGCTATGGTGTAGGCCTGCTCGATGAGTTTTTTTTCGCGCAAGCATCGGGATCGGTTACCTCGACTGTCCCGCTTGTACGCACGCGCAGGGCTTTGCCTGTCTGACACCACGTGCGATCTTGTTGCCAGGTATAGCCCGCTGCATGCAGGGCACAGCCAATGGTATGGGGACTCACCTGGGAAAGACCGTCTGGCGCACGACGTAAGGCTCCCTGGAGCGTGACCAATGACCAGCTGGCGGTGCCGTCGAGCCGGCGATCAGGAGCACGTCGAAATTCACGCAGGATCCGCTCACACTCGACCGCTGTGTAACGGAAAGGTGGACCGCCCCCATGGCGAGTTTCCAGTGCAGGCAGCCCCTCTCGATTGAAGCGAGAGATGAGATGAGCCACCGCATCGCCGCTTTTTCTTCCTGCTAGTTTCGCCGCCTCTGTAAAGGTATGACCATCTGCCACGGCTAGTATTTCTTTGGCATGGATCACTTGATCGGCAGGCATCGTCAACGAACGACTCACTCGCTTAAGCTGGTCTCGTTCTTCTGCATTCAACGGACGCAACGGCTCTTTTGGGCAGCGGCTCATCATTCTCTCCTTTTGCACATAACCAAGTGAAGTATCTCTTCTTCACTCTATCCCGTTTTTACTGCAAAGGCAAGAGGCGTGACAAGTGGCCCACTAGAGCTGTTTAACCGCTTGCCGTAGCAATCCGGGCTGGCCTCGCACCCGAACGTACCTATCCATTCGCCCCTAACG
>Ga0070697_100004841_pt1 | contig 10323 bp, 9 predicted proteins | sample KBSK1501metaG_FD_65475 | JGI IMG/M metagenome (GOLD analysis project Ga0070697, IMG submission 65475) | Corn, switchgrass and miscanthus rhizosphere microbial communities from Kellogg Biological Station, Michigan, USA - KBS K1-50-1 metaG | ecosystem: Host-associated > Plants > Roots >... | reverse complement strand
GTTTCGGCCCACCACTGACCGAAGTTGGTTTGATTTCTGCGAAATCTGTCCTGAGAGTTGATTCAATCTCTGCCGGGTTCCAGTCGCAGCCGTTGTAAATGTGGCCGCTCTTTCCTTTGATGATATCACCCACATAGTTGTGGACATCATTTGCCAAGTAAGTGTGGCTGACCGAGGTGACATAGTCGGCTGTGTAGCCTCCGAACTTTTCAAGAGAGTTGCGACAAAGGTCTCGCCATACCTGACTGTATCTCAAAGTCGAGACCTTCTTCCCATCAGTTCGTAGGGAAGACTGTGCGTCTCTGATTCCGCACCAGTCCTCCGAAGCATAGTGCCAAGGCAATGTTACTCCACTCAATAGGTGGACTGTGAAGACGAGAGGAACAACTACCCCTCTCTCTCGAAGGCGTTGTCTTACGAGGGTCCCCGCGGGTACCATATGCCAGTCGTGGGCATGGACTAGGTCCGGCAACTCTTTTGTTCTGCCCATTGAGATCAAATATTCTGTGTAACTTCCGAGGGTTCGTGCGAGAAGTGACATTTTTTCGAAAGTGGTCTCGTGGTCGTAGATTATCGGGTCGTCCAGCCACTTACTCGTTGCCGAGTCGAGACCCTTGGCTAAGAAATAGTTGACTCCGTCCAGCGATCCCTTCTCTATGCCCGCTATGTAGTTGTACGATAATCCGTTGACTCCGGTCCGCTGACCTTGAGCTATGAACGTCGAGAGATCATGTAGACCGTAGCTCTCTCTGATTCTGGGGTCCAGGTGTCTCCCGTGACTTGGGAGAAACACGCTGACGTCTATCTGAGAGTCGAGAGCCAGTGTCCTGGACAATCCAGCCACCGCCTCTCCAAGACCGCCAGCCTGAGCAAGACCCGCGCACTCGAGGGAAAACATCCACACTTTCGACACCGGTCGACTTACAGAATGAAAAGCGGGCCTTCTGGGAAGCTTCGGGTTAGTAGCCGGCATTTTCGGGAACTCAAATAGGTGGTCTTCTAGATAAATGCCCAAAGTTTGATAGCCAAGCACCACTCGACCGTTGAGCAGAATCGGGTGAGACTTTGGCAAACAAGATTTTGAGAAACATTGCTTCAAACGTTCTCCGAAGCGTACCCCCGCAAAACGCATTCTACTTCTATCGAGCAATTGGAGCTCCGACCGGAGCCGCGGCTCGTAATCTGCCTGACTTTCTAGGAGTCCTCAACACTATCGACATCGCTTCCCTTCAGTTCCATCTCGGGCGCGGTGACTTTGAGAACTGGGTCAAGATGCTCGGCGACAACACTCTCGCAAAGCAGCTCGCAGGTTTGAAAGAGAAGAAAATGCGTGGAGAAGACCTCAGGCTACAGCTGGTAGACATCGTCAAGGCACGAATAGATACCCTACAGAAGAGCCCTTAGATAATCTCCTTCCCGTCTTTGCCAAATGCTACTGGCGATCGTAGCGGAGTCAGGTCCAAACCTTGTCTGCCTGGATAGGATAGTTCTCTGAAAGCGATCGCGGTAACACCTGGCAAAGCCAATAGCATTCGGCTCATCGATGTGCCCCAACCTGCCCCTTCGGCAGGACAGTCTCTACTCCGAACCAACAAGATCGGAATCTGTGGAACCGACCTAGAGATAATTCAGGGCGGATACGGAGAAGCGCCTTCGGGCGCTGACTATCTGATAATCGGACACGAGTGTTTAGCCACTGTCGAAGAAGCACCAAATAATTCCACTGGAATCAAGAAGGGCGATCTTGTAGTCCCGACCGTGAGGCGGCCGGATGCCTGCCTAAATTGTCAGAGGGGCGAGTCCGACATGTGTCTGACTGGACAGTATAAAGAGCATGGAATAAAGGGCCTCCACGGATTTTGCTCCGAATATTCGGTGTCTGACCTCAATTACCTGGTTCAGGTGCCGGCGGAACTCTCAGACGTGGCTGTGTTGCTTGAGCCGACGAGTGTTGCTGAGAAGGGAGTTTTCCAGAGCTTCAAGATTCAAGAGAGAATGATCTGGAAACCGCAGAAAGCGCTCGTCCTAGGAACGGGCCCAGTGGGCCTCCTCACCGCCTTGCTCCTCAGGCTCAGGGAACTCGACGTGACAGCTGTGGCCACACGGCCAAAAGATAGTCTCAAGGCTAGCATAATCGAGAAGATCGGAGGGACCTACGTCAACGCAAACGATCAACCAATCACCGGCCTCGGAAGGTTCGACCTGATACTTGAAGAGACTGGAGTCGCAGCGTTAGCCGCTGAAGCGCAAGGCTTGCTGAACAATAATGGAGTTCTCTGCCTGTTAGGCATCTATCGACCCAACCTAGCTACGCAGGACATTGGCCACTCGTATGATGATATTGTCTTGGGTAACAAGATAACGTTCGGTTCCGTAAACGCGAACAGACGATACTTTGTCAGCGGGATCCAAGATTTCAAAACCATTCAACAAAAATTTCCGGGAATTCTCAAATCGATGTTTACCAAAGTGGTCGCACCTTCCAATTATTTGCAGGCATACAGCCCCACCAAAGATGACATAAAATCCGTAATAGATTTTCAAACCCTGAACTAGAGCCGCTTGATTCGCACTTGTGTCAGAGGTGCCCGGAAAACGGGGGAAGTCACCTAGGATTGTTAACTAGGCTCTTATCTATCTCAGATATTGTTCGTCGACCAGTGAGCGCCATGACGGTCGCAACATCTGTCTTGAGCAGAGATAACAGCTTTGAGACGCCTGCCTCTCCCCCGGCTGCGAGGGCCCAGAAAACGGGTCGTCCGACCCCTACCGCCCTGGCTCCAAGTGCGAGAGCCATGATAATGTCGCTCCCTCGCCTGATTCCACCGTCAAAGTAGACCTCAACTTCAGACCCCACCTCATCGGCCACTTCTGAGAGAGCATCGAGTGAAGCGGGAGCCGCGTCCAACTGGCGCCCGCCATGATTCGAAACAACAACGCCCTTGACACCGTGAACAACCGCTAGCTTAGCGTCCTCGCGGGTGAGGATTCCTTTCAAGATCAAGGGGAGTCTCGTTATTTCCTGAAGATGATCTACAACTTTCCAAGTGTTGGAGGCTTCTTTGCGAATATGGGCGCGATCGCCTTCGACGACAGGGTTTCTGAGAGGACGTACAATTTCCCTCCCGTTTCCCAGAGCCCCGGGCGAGGCCAGTGGAGAGCCCGCTTGATTCTCTCTGTCCCGATTGCCGGCGACAGGCATGTCGACGGTCAAGATTATGGCCTTGTAGCCGGCCTTCTCGGCTCTTTCGACTAGAGTCTTTGTGCTGGAGAATTCTGGTTGCAAGTAGAGCTGGAACCATCTTGGACCGGTCGGAGCTGCCTTGGCTATGTCTTCGAGAGAGATTGAGGTCAGTGTGCTGAATGCGGCGAGTATGTTGGCCTTACTTGCCGCCCTCGCAGTGGCCGCTTCAGCGTCGGGATGCACTAGACCGTGAGATGCTGTGGGAGATACGTAGAAGGGTGCAGACACTCTGGTTCCGAGGAGGGTCGTGCCGAATTCTAGATTCTCAACATCTACCAGTACTCTGGGTCGTAAAGTCCGCCGATGGAACGCTTCGCGGTTCGCCCTAATCGTCCATTCTTCGCCTGCACCGCCTTGGATGTAGGCCCAGGCAGACTTGTCGGTCTTCCTTGAGGCGGCTTCTTCGAGGTCGCTTAGAGTCGAGAAGCCAGCTTGGGAATCATCTGTCATGATCAAAGAGAAGATGCGGCTGATTCTCTACTTCAATCTGACCACTTGATACGACGGGATGCTGGGAGAGACGATGTCTCCGTACATACGAGAGCGTGGTTGACGATGAAAGCTTAAGCGTCAGCAAGCTAGGTCTTTTGGCCGAGTGCATTGTCGGAATCCGCTTCTGAGACTATCCTCTATGTGAAATGTCCAAGCTGCGACACAGCTATGGTTGACATGGGCGACATCCCGTTCCGAACCGGAGGAACTAGCGGGGCCGCTCACCTGCTGTTTGGGAATTGGGCCGAGCTCGGAGAGGGCGTTCTTCACCTAGACGCGTTTGTCTGTCAGAAGTGTGGAAGGGTTCAGCTCTTCGCCGACTCTCGGACGAGAGACTCTCTGAGCACCTAGTCAAGCCTTGGAGGGATTCGCGGCCACCGTAGCCGTTAGGCTGTTTCTTAGAGTTGCGACATTCTTGGCGACTGAGGCCGATTTGTTGTAGATGCTGGACCCGGCTACTAGGACTGTCGCCCCCGACTTCACCGCTACGGGTGCCGTCTTCGAATCAATTCCTCCATCGACGACTATCGACGTCCTCAAGTGCCGCTGGTCAATCTCCCTCCTTAGATGCTGAATCTTGCTTAGCTGGTCCTCCATGAAGCGCTGGCCGGCGAATCCGGGGTGGACTGTCATAACTTGGACGGAATCCGCAATATCGAGGACCCTCTCTACCTTCGTGACGGGCGTCTCGGGGTTTATCGCAACCCCCGCCTCAACTCTCAGCCTCTTGATCGACTGAAGAATCGAGGGTAGGTCTTTGCAGGCCTCTTCGTGTACTATGATCCGGTTCGCGCCGGACCGTGCAAATTCTTCTAGAAGACTCTGGGGATTGTCGATCATTAGGTGAGCATCAAGGAAAATGTTTACTGATTTTCTCAGTGCTTTGACGATTCCGGGTCCGAAGGTGAGGTTTGGGACAAAGTGGCCGTCCATCACATCTATCTGAATTCCTTCCACTCCAGCGTCTTCTGCTTCCTTTGCCTGCGCACCGAGCCTGGCGAAGTCAGCGCTTAGAATTGAGGGTTCGATGGAGATTCGTGGTTTCATGCTGTCTGGCTCTTGGATTGGTAGATTGACTCGAATTCCCGGACTAGATCTTGATCGCCTAGGTATGTCGGGACCCGCTGGACGATGCTGTTGGGTTCAACGTCTAGAATGTTTCCGGTCCCCGTGCTGGCTCGTCCTCCGGCTTTCTCTGTGATGAAGCCGACAGGGTTGGACTCAAACTGCAACCGGTACTTCCCTTCAGGAGCATCGGTCAATTCGGGGTACGCGAAGAAGCCTCCCTTTGTCAGGACCTGATTATAGTCGCCGACGAAAGATCCTCCGTACCGGAGAGATAATTTGCGCTTCTCAAGACTCTCCACAAACCCTCGGACGCTGGGAGTCCACTTCTCGCGGAGGCCGCCGATGCCGTATACCGCTGGTGGTTTGGGCAGCTGGCGGATCAGACCGTCCGACACGAACCTGGCTCCTTGAGATCCTTTGCCGAGCGCAGCAAAGCTGTGGACTCCATCCTGGAGCGCGAGTACGAGTTGATGATAGGGTCCGTATAGGAAGTACATGGCCGCCTGAAGATCTCTCCCCTTGGCAGGCAGCGGCTTCTCCCGATACACGCCGACAATAGTTCCAAGAAGGTTGTTACTCTTCAGATTCGAAGAGCCATCCAACGGGTCCAGAACGATCGAATACTCTCCCGCCTTCGCCTCTGCAACCTCCTCCATTTCTTCCGATGCGAGTCTCTTGACGAGTCCGCTTTTCAGCAGCTTCTTGGTAAAGAGATCGTTTGACCAGACGTCGATCTGCAACTGATTCTCTCCATACGGGTTGATGCCTCCTGCTAATCCCAACTCTCTGGGAAGCATATCGCGGACAAGGGTCGATAAGTGAGCGATCAGCGAGATCAGCTTGAAGAGACTTCTCTCCTCAGTTCCGATAATCTCCTTGAGCGTCTTGTCTTTCATCGGCCTAACCTATTTCGACACCGTTGTTTGCGCTTGATCATTTCAATTCTTTGATGACCTTCGAGAACTCGGTCCAGGCTGGTTTTTGGACTCCCTTATTGTCGAACAGCCCAAAATGATTCTCTTGTGGTGGAAAAGATCTCCAAGCCGTGTCGATGTAACGCCATATTCCAATTCCAGTCACGCCCTCAAATCCATGCGCAACTCTACACGCCTCTGATACATACTTGGCTTGACTATCCGCTGAATAGCCAAGCAGTGACGGCCCGCTCGGGTATCCAGTCTCGGACACGATAACAGGCTTGCTCAGTTTCTTCGCGACTTGGTCGGCCAGTTTCAAAGCCTTCGGATTGATTGGATGGGAGATTTTGTAGTTTGGATAGAAATCCAAGCCAAGGATGTCGCAATATGATGAGTAGATTCCAGAGTCCAAGGTCGTAGCATCGGCCTCTAGATTGATGATCGTTGTCGCTGAGGGGTCTTCTGCGTGTACCGCACCCTTCAGTGTCGATAGCAGTTTATTTCTGAATCCGTGTTCGTAGACCCAGGCAAAGCCCGACCGCCACCCTCCGGCGGCGTGTTCAGCCCACCAGTTCGGTTCGTTCTCAATCTGCCAAGACTTGATTCGATCCTTATGGTGACGCACAATGAGCCGAGTATGGATCGAGACGCGTTTCAGGTATAGCTCTCGGTTTGGGTCGGGCTCCAATCCCTGCGGAAGCATCCGCTGATAGCCGCAAGCTACCACCGGGACGACGCCTATCCCTCGATCAGTCAGAGTATTGACGAGATCATCCATGGGCCATTGAGCGTACGATTTCTCAAGCAGTTGGTCAAGCGATTCTTCAGGCACGGGGGAGGGTTCGGAGTATTTCCATGGGAACCAGCATCGCACGAAGTCGACACCTGCATCGACGAGCGCGTCGGCCAGAGCGATCACAGCTCTGCCTGAAACAGTCCCTGGTTCCACTTCTCCGCGTCGTCCAATTTCTTGCTCATCCGCCTCGTCAAGGATCTTCCCTTCAGGGAGGCCGACTGATAGTAGATGCGGGATGATTATCGATCGCGGGGGAGTTACCCCACTGTATCTCCAAGGGTCGTCGAGGTCTATTCCGAAGGAGAATCTCTTGGTAGGATCTAACAACGATGTTTGATGAAGGGAGTCTTGTGGTAAAAGGCTTCGACCTAGAGAAATGAACGGGAAGCCACGTCATCCCTCATAGGAGTGTGTTTGATTCTAAGGAATGCTACCCGTTGCTGTCCTGTCATTGGTCTGCGCTTAGATACCCAACCCATTTATGATTCCCGGCACCTCTCATCATTGTTAGGGCCGTTAGAGAATGCTCTCGACTAGTCAGCAAGCTCCAATGGGAAACCGTTCTACCCTGGTCACTATCGGGAAGAACGGGGAGGTGCGGCACCTCTTCTGGCCGAGTCACAATTATCCTCAGCACGTTCGTGGGTCCCTTCCAGGGATTTTGGCAGGGCGAAACGGTAAAGGTGTTTTCAGCTGGCTGACGGACGATCCTTGGATACGGAAACAACGATTTCTTCCTGACAGTACGATTCTCGAGACGAGTTTTGCGAACCCGGACGGGATACAGGTAAAGTCTACAGATCTAGTTCTTCCTAACAAGGACGCTCTGGTCCGGATCTTCGAAGTGGTCAATGGAGGGAGTGAGCCTTCGAAGTTCAGTCTTCTCTACTACAACGACTTCGACATAGCCGAGACGCCTCTGGGCGACGCTTGCTATTATGACGAGAAGACTGACAGCGTAGTCTCATACAAGCGACACTACTGGTTCGCATACGGGGCAGACAAACCTTCCTCGCAGCATCAGTGCGGAGTACATGAAGAAGGATCAGACGCGTTCGTCGATGCGAAGGATGGTCAGCTAAGCGGAAACTCCCTTGCCCTACATGCCGGCCTCAAGGGAGTAAACTCCTGTCTGAAATGGGATCTCGGTGAACTGAATCCGGGATTGAGGGAGCAGCTTGTCGTCCTGATGAGTTTCGGCCACAACAAGCAACAAGCGCTCGAGATCTTGGAAGATTCCCGACAGAGCTCGCTTGCTGAGATGGTCAACGACGTCAATAGGTACTGCCAGGATTGGCTTAGAAGGAATAAGGCGATTGTAGTCCATGAGCAGTGGAGGGAGCTTCTCCGAAGATCCCTGCTAACCCTCCAGACCCTTGTCTCGCCTGACCTCGGAGGAATAGTTGCAGCCCCAACCCTGGATCCCGACTACCGTTATGTCTGGTCGAGAGACGCCACCTACGTCGCCTACGCCCTCGACCGCTGTGGTTACAACCAAGACGCGGCCGGCTTCTACAAGTGGTGTAAGGAAGTTCAGCAACCGGACGGCGGCTGGGCCCAGAGATACCACGTCGAAAAGTCGCCGGGACCCTCCTGGGGAGAACAGGAAGATCAGTGCGCAACTATTCTCTGGGGTATCGGCCAACATCACAATCTGACGAAGGACGAGGACTTTCTCTCCGACATGTGGCCCACTGTCAAGAGGGGGGCGGAGCACCTCCGTGCAAATAGAGATCCTGAGACAGGCCTGGTCGGACCGTCTTTCGATCTATGGGAGGAGAAGCGGGCTCTTCACACGTACACCAACGCGGCCGCCACAGCCGCTCTAAGAGAAAGCGCTAAGATCGCGTCAACCCTCGGATACGAGGTACTGTCAAAGTCATGGTCGGACGAGAGCAGGAATCTTCGCGAAGCGATTCTCAAACACTTGTGGGACCAGCAGAGCGACCGCTTCTTGAAGTCTGTCAAGCCCCATGACTCGTCTATCGACACAGCAATACTTGGCTTAACGTATCCGTTCAGGGTTCTCGAATCTAATGATCCCCGAATCATTAGTAGTTCTCGACAGATAGAGAATGCATTCACCTACGCTTCGGAAGGAATCGGGCGGTACCCAGGGGACACGTATCACGGGGGAAATCCATGGTTTATCACGACCCTCTGGATGGCGCTCTACCATTGTCAGCAGGGAAGCTATGAGAAGGCGAAGACCCTGATTGAATGGTGCGTGAAACACGTTGACGAGCTGCACCTCTTCGCGGAACAGGTCCACAAGGACAATGGAGAGCCAATCTCCGCGTCCCCCCTCGCCTGGTCCCACGCGATGTTCATCTTGGCCCTTCTTGATTACAGAGAAGCTTAGAGCAGCGTCCCCCTTCGACTGCTATCCAGGATTCCGTCAGAATAGAAAAAGGAAATTCGGGAATTTCGAAGTAGAAGTTAGGTAACTCGGCGGATTCTACTTCTTACTCTTCTTTTTGGGCTTAGCTCGCGTCCCGAATTCACCGTATCCTACATAAGCTGACGTTTGAATATAAATCTATTGTATTCCGCGGCTTGTTTTGAAACTCGTAACTATTATGGGATTGTTTACCTAAAATTACCGTATTTCTCCCACTTTCTAAGTTCGCGTACGAATCTCTGCAGTTTCCGGAGAAAAAGTTCCCTGGAATTCGCCCAGCTCGCTCTGCTAGTCGAAGCTCGCTCAGGATTCACATTTGAATGTCAAACTGCCAGAGTCAGAGATGTGCTCCACAGTTTGAGCAGTTCTGGCTAGTCTCGAAGTTGAGGGCGTTGCAGTATTTGCATCGGACCTTGACGATCTCCCTGAAGACCTCTGTATGGGTCGAAGGCGCCTCTGCTTTCTTCTCGAAACCCCCCATTGCTCCTACCACCACCAACATGATTCCGATCAGCATTATGAAGAACGAGATTCCGATCGCGAAGAAATTCGTCGTATCCAACACAACCACCAAGACTGAGAAGACGAGGAGGAACACTCCGGTGAAACTCGTCATCTTGGTGCCTGCTGGCTTAGGTTGCTTCGACAAGTGCAACCCTACGACTCTAGATGGCGTTGAATTGATGCCGTAACTTGTTTTCATTTTCAACAGTTACAGGCCACATTCACCGACACTAGGGATGAAGTTTGGGAGCAGTCTATCCCAGCTAGTGAGAGCCTGTTTGACGCAGCCTAGTCACAAGATTGCCCCCCGACAGATGAAGAATGTCGCTGCCCAGAGATAGAAGCGAAGGTTCAGAGCCGAGAATTGCGGAATCGCCGAAACGAGGAATATGACGGCGACAGCAATCTCGAGATGGCGACTACGTCTATATTTTCTCAGTCGATCCTGAGTTACTAATCCCTTTTTTCCTCTCTTGCGAGAACGTGTGTGAACAGGGCTAGGATTCCATAGATGGCGCCTATGTCCAACGCGTATGTGGTCGAAGCGGCATCGTAGAAAGCCGTTGTTTGTGAGGCGCCGAAGAAGATGAGGTTGAACAGGTAGGGCTCGAGGACAACGAGGAAGAGCAGGATAGTGTTGAGGATTCGAGTCCCGGTCGTCTCGGCGGGCAGAGCTTACATTATCCCGGTCAAACGGAACCAGATCTGAATCAGTATCAGGAAGCTGAATCCGAACGCGATGATAGCCTGGTAGATCTCTTGCGGTTGCAGGGGCTTGTTGTTGATCAGACTGATCCCCTCTATCGAGAGAGCTAGGCCGAAGACGAGATCCGTGAGAGATTCTATTCGCCCCCGAGGGCGTTGCGCTCGGCGAGATGAGTCGACCGTTTCAGTCTTGAAG
>Ga0070697_100004837_pt1 | contig 10326 bp, 6 predicted proteins | sample KBSK1501metaG_FD_65475 | JGI IMG/M metagenome (GOLD analysis project Ga0070697, IMG submission 65475) | Corn, switchgrass and miscanthus rhizosphere microbial communities from Kellogg Biological Station, Michigan, USA - KBS K1-50-1 metaG | ecosystem: Host-associated > Plants > Roots >... | reverse complement strand
CGCATCAGCTCGGCGTGCGTGCCCTGCGCGACGATCGCGCCGCGATCCATGACCACGATGCGGTCGGCATGCTGCACCGTCGCGAGGCGGTGCGCGATGGCGAGCGTAGTGCGGCCGCTCTCGAGCGCGGCGAGCGCCTGCTGCACCATGCGCTCGCTCGCGGCGTCGAGCGAGCTGGTCGCCTCGTCGAGCAGCAGGATCGGCCGGTCGGCAAGCAGCGCGCGGGCGATGGATAGCCGCTGCCGCTGGCCGCCGGACAGCGTCACGCCGCGCTCGCCGAGCGCGGTATCGATTCCCTGCGGCAGACGGTCGACGAACTCGAGCGCGAAGGCCTTGGCGCACGCCGCGATGGCTTCATCGCGGCTCGCCTGGGGCCGCCCGTAGCGCACGTTGTCGAGCACGCTCGCGGCGAAGATCACCGGCTCCTGCGGCACGACGGCGATGAGGCGGCGCAGTGCGCGCGGCTCCATCTTCCGAACATCCGTGCCGTCGATGCGCACCGCCCCTTGCTGCGGATCGTAGAAGCGCAGGAGCAGCGCGAACACCGTCGATTTTCCGGCGCCCGACGGTCCGACCAGCGCCAGACGTTCGCCGGGCGCGACACGCAGCGAGAAACGCTCCAGGGCCGCGGCTGCGGGGCGGGCGGGATAGGCAAAGCGGACGTGGTCGAATTCCACATCGCCCGCGGTGCGCTGCACGTGAACGGCCGGCACCGGCGGCGCGACGATTTGCGGACGCGTCTCGAGCAGCTCGATCAACCGCTCGGCGGCGCCGGCGGCGCGCTGCAGCTCGCCCCAGACTTCGGACACCGTCCCGGCCCCGCTCGCCACCACGGACGCATAGAACACGAACGCCGAGAGCTCCCCGGCGGTGAGACGCCCGCTCAGCACGTCATGCCCGCCGATCCAGAGGACGACGCCGACCGCGCAGAAGGCGATGAGCATGACGGAAGAGATCAGCCAGGCCTTCTGCCGGATGCGGGCCACGCCCACGCCGTACGCGGCCTCGGCGTGGCGCGCAAAAGTTTCGCGATCGCCTTCCTCGTGAGCATACGCCTGCACGGTGCGAATCTCGTGCACCGCCTCGTCGACATAGGCGGAAACGTCGGCCACCCGGTCCTGGCTGCTGCGCGACAGCCGCCGCACGCGCCGGCCAAGCAGCAGGATCGGAACGAGGGTCGCCGGCACGCCGAGGAGCACCAGCAGGGCCAGCTTCCAGCTGGTGACGAAAAGCATCACCGCGGCACCCGCCATCATCAGGAGGTTGCGGACGAACATCGACAAGCCGTAGCCGATCACCTGCTGCAGCTGCGTGGTGTCGTTGGTCAGGCGCGAAATCACCTCGCCGGTGCGGGTCGCCTCGAAGAATGCCGGCTCGAGGCCCAGAATGTGGTCGAACACCGCGCGGCGCAGGTCGGTGACGACCCGCTCGCCGGTCGACATCATGAGATAGAAGCGAAGCCAGGTCGCGACGGCCAGCGCGGCCGCTACGACGATCATGGCGGCGAGCGCCTGGTCGAGAAGGCGCGGATCGCCGCTGCCGAAGCCGTTGTCGACCACGTGCTTCACGCCCTGGCCGAGCGCGAGCACGCAGCCCGCGGCGACGACCAGAGCAGCCGCCGCCGCGGCAATGCGCGCGCGATACGGCATCAGGAAGCGCGCCAGACCCGGCCCGGTCGAGGCGCTCATCGGCCGTAAAAGCGGTACTGGTTGCGGCCCAGCTGCTTGGCGCGATACATCGCGGCGTCGGCGTTGCGCAGCAGCGCATCGCCGTCGCCGGCATCGGCCGGGTAGAGCGAAATGCCGATGCTCGCGCCCAGGGTAAGCGCGCGGCCGTCGACGCGGAACTCGGCCGCCAGCGCGCGCAGGATCTTGTCGGCGACCATCTGGCAGTCGGCCTCGGCGTTCACCTCGGAGATCACCACCACGAACTCGTCGCCGCCGTGCCGCGCCAGCGTATCGGCCCTGCGCACGCAGGCGGCAAGGCGCTGCGCGACCTCCTTGAGCACGGCGTCGCCCGCGCGGTGCCCGAACAAATCGTTCACCTGCTTGAAATTGTCCAGGTCGATGAGCATCGCCGCCACCTTGCGGTCGCGGCGCTGCGCGAGGTGCACGGCCTGCTTGAGACGATCATCGAGCAGGCGCCGGTTGGGCAGCCCGGTGAGCGAATCGTGATAGGCGAGGAAGCGCACCGCGTCTTCGCGGCGCTTGCGCGCGGTGACGTCCTGCGAGACGCCGACCATGCGGTAGACCTTGCCGGCCGGGTCAAACATCGGCACGCCCCGCACGCCGAACCAGACAAGGCGCCCGTCGGCGGTAGCGATGCGGTACTCGATGTCGAAGGGCACGCCGCGCGCCACCGCCCCCCGTCCGGTGGCGAGGTATCGCTCGCGATCGTCGGGGTGGACCATCTGGGCGTATTCGCTCCACGTCTGCGCGGTGCCGCCGGCCGGCTCGGGCAGCCCTTCCGGATTGCGGCTCCAGTGCATCCGGTCGGTCGCCGCATCCCACTCCCAGTAGTACAGGTCGGCCGCATCGACCGCCAGGCGCAGCTTCTTGATTTCCTCCGTCACGTCCGCGAACGCCACGAGCGTGCAATTCTGCGCCGCGCGGCTTGACAGCCGGCACCAGAGCCGGGAACCGTCCTTGCGGCGCAGCTCGACTTCGCCTTCGAGCGCGTCGCTGTCCGCCAGGGCAGCGAACGGCTTCCCGGCGAGCTCGCCGCTCGCATAGCCCAGCATCTGCTCGAGCGTGCGGTTGCAGCGCGCAATGCTGCCCCGCTCGACCAAAGCGATGCCGACCGGCAGCAGATCGAACAGCGATTCTTCCTCGGCCAGCAATCCGGCGTCGGTCAAGCGACTTTCTGTACTTCGACCAGGCAGTCGTAGAAGGTCGCGCCGCCGCCGAGGTCGGTAGTGCGTTGCGAAGTCACGTTGTTGGCGTTGCCGCCGTCGCGCGAATATTTCTTCCACCACACCGACGGCGCGACGACCACGCCGGGACGCGGCTTGCCGTTGACGCGCGCCCGCAGCGTATAGCCGCCGCGGTCGTTGAAGATGCGCACCAGATCGCCGTCGCGGATGCCTCTGCGCTCCGCGTCGCTGCGATGCATGTCGAGATGCGGCTCGCGCTCGAACTCCCGGAACCGCGCCAGGTTGGCGAACGAGGAATTGAGGAAATGCCGCGCGGGCGGCGAGATGAAGGCGAGCGGGTACTTGCGCGCGAGCTCCGTGTCGGCATCCGGCGCCTCGACGGGCGGGTTGTAGAACGGCAGCGGGTCGACGCCCTGCTTCTCCAGCCACTCGCTGTAGAACTCGCATTTGCCCGAAGCCGTCGGGAACCCGCCTGCGGCGAAGGGGGTGAAGCGCTCCGGCAGCTTGAGCTTTTGCCAGCCGGCTTTCTTGAGCGCGTCCCATTCGATGCCCCGCATGGCCGCTTTCGACGAGGCAAGCGCGGTGCGGCAGATGTCCTCGTCGGAGTCGCGGAAGCACGGCTCGTCGAACCCCATGCGCGCCGCGAGCCGGCGAAACACTTCTGAATTCGGCAGCGATTCGCCGACCGGCGCGATCGCCGGGTTGTTCGCGAGCACATACAGGTGCCCATAGGACTTGTGCACGTCGTAATGCTCGAGCTGCGTGGTCGCGGGCAGGACGATGTCGGCGTAGTCGGCGGTATCGGTCTGGAAATGGTCCATCACGACGGTGAACAGGTCATCGCGCGAGAAGCCGGCGATGACCTTGTCCGACTCGGGGCACACCGCCACGGGGTTGTTGTTGTAGACGATCATGGCGCGCACCGGCGGCTGCGCCGTGGTCAGCGCGTCGCCGAGCTGCGACTGGTTGATGACGCGCGGGCGCCTTCCGGCGAGCAGGTCGGCGCGCTCGAGGGCAGCGTGATCGAAGCCGTAGAAATCGGCCGTGCTGAGGACGATGCCGCCCGCCGCGTCGCGCCAGGCGCCGATCAGCGCCGGCAGGCAGGCAATGGTGCGCGCCGCAATGCCACCGCCGGCGTGGCGCTGCATGCCGTAATTGAGGCGGATCGCCGCCGGCCGGATGCTGCCGTACTCGCGTGCAAGCTGCACGACCTCCTCGCGCGTGATGCCGCAGGTTTGCGCCGCCCACTCGGGCGTGTAGCGCTTGACGCGTTGCGCCAAAGGCTCGAAACCGACGCTGTGCCTGGCGATGTAGTCACGGTCGAGCATTCCCTCCGCGATCAGCACGTGCATCACCCCGAGCGCGAGCGCGCCGTCGGTGCCCGGGAGCAGGGCGATGTGCTGGCTGCACTTCTCCGCAGACAGGCTGCGGTAGGGATCGATGGCGATCACTTTCGCGCCGCGGCGCTTCGCCTCCTGCACGCGCGACCAAAGGTGCAGGTTGGAAACGATCGGGTTCGCGCCCCACAGCACGATCAGCTTCGATTCGTCGAAGCGCTCAGGGTCCATGCCGACCGAGCCGCCGAGGGTCGCCTTAAGGCCGAACTTGCCCGCGGTCGAGCAAAGCGTGCGATCGAGGAGCGACGCGCCGAGCTTGTGGAAAAAGCGCCGGTCCATCGAACTGTACTGGACCATCCCCATGGTGCCGGCGTAGCTGCAGGGCAGAATGGTCTCGGGATTCTCCGCGGCAAGGGCCTTCAGCCGCGCCGCGATCTCGTCAAGCGCCGCGTCCCAGGTGATTCTCTCGAACTGCCCCTTGCCCTTCGGCCCGACCCGGCGCATCGGGTAGAGCAGTCGATCCGGAGAGTAAGTCCGCTCCAGGTAGTACGCGACCTTCGTGCACAGCGTGCCATCGGTGAACGGCATGGACGGATCGCCCTGGATCTTGGTGGCGACGCCGTCCTCCACCGTCACCAGCATGCCGCAGGTATCCGGACAGTCGTGAGGACAGGCAGCGCGTACGATCTCGGCGCTCATGGCGTCATTTTACGCTCCAGCGCGTCATCGAGAAGCTCGATCCAATGACGGACCGGAGTGTCGGTGCCGGCTTGCAGGTGAGAGAGGCAGCCGACGTTGGCGGTGGCGATGGCGAGCGGCAGCCCTTCGTGGAGGGCGGCCAGCTTGCGCGCGCGCAGCTCGCCGGCCATCGCGGGCTGCAGCAACGAATAGGTCCCCGCGGAACCACAGCATAGGTGAGCGTCGCGCACAGGGGTCAGCTCGTAACCGGCCCGCGTGAGCAGCGCCTCGACGCGGCCGTGGATCTGCTGGCCATGCTGCAGCGTGCAGGGAGACTGGAAGGCGACGCTCGTCGCTGCGGTGCGTTGCGGAATCGCGTCCACGGGAATGACTTCGCAAAGATCCTTGGCGAGCGCGGAAATGCGTGCCGCCTTGTCGCGATACTGCGGGTCCTGCGCCAGCAGATGGCCATAATCCTTGACGGTCACTGCGCAGCCGCTCGCCGCGATGACGACCGCCTCGATGCCGCCGCTTTCGACCATCGGCCACCACGCGTCGATGAGCGCGCGCATGTCATCGCGCCCGGCTGCCTGGCGATTGAGGTGGAAGCGAATGCCGCCGCAGCAGCCGGCGCCGGGCGCATCAAGGAGCGACACTCCGAGCCGGTCGAGAACCCGCGCCGCCGCGGCGTTGATGCCGGGCGCGAGCGCCGGCTGGACGCAACCCCCGAGCACCAGCATCTTTCTTCGATGGCGCGGCGTCGGCCACGGCCCGGCGGCTCGAGTCTGGAGAGGTATTTTCGCTTTCAACGCCGGCGGCAAGAATGGCCGCAATAGACGACCGAGCGACAGGGCGGCAGCAAACAGAGCGGTACTTGGCAGCAGGAAGGACAGCGCTGCGCGTTGCAGCCGGTCCCACGGCCTGCGCACCGTGCGCTCTTCGACCAGCGCGCGGCCGATGTCGACCAGCCTTCCATACTGCACTCCCGAAGGACAGGTGGTTTCACAGGAGCGGCACGTGAGGCAGCGGTCCAGGTGCAGCCGCGTGCGCGCCGTCACCTCGGCGCCCTCGAGGGCTCGCTTGATCAGGTAAATGCGGCCGCGCGGGCTGTCCAGATCATCGCCGAGGACCTGGTAAGTCGGACAGGTCGCGGTGCAAAAGCCGCAATGCACGCACTTGCGCAGGATCGCGTCGGCTTCCGCGCCTTCGGGCGTGTCGCGGATGAAATCGGCGAGGCCGGTCTGCATTACATCTCGGCGTAAAGCCGGCCGGGATTGAAAATCCCCGCCGGGTCGAAAGCCGCCTTGAGCTCGCGGTGCACGCGCATCAGCACCGGGTCGAGCGGCGCGAAAGCCGCCGCCGGCTTGGCGACGGCGCGGAACAGCGTGGCGTGGCCCTTGGCGCGCTGCGCCGCCTCGCGCACGATGTGAGGACTCGCGTCGGACCTGAGCCAGCGCAGGCCCCCACCCCATTCGATGAGCTGGTTTCCACCGAGGTCCAGCGGCGCCGTCGGCGGCGGCACCGCGATGCGCCACAGCGGCTCGGGGCCGCCGAAGAATGGCGCGGTCTGCTCGCGAATGCTGGTCCAGAACGCTTCCCCTTCGGTTCTTTCGCCCCCCAGCTTTTCTGCCGCGGCCCTCACTGCGGGTGCCGCGCCCGAGAGGCGCAAGTGCAGCTCGCCGTCGTGCCACGCGCTGGCGGAGATCGGCAGCGGCTGTCCCGCCCATCGGTTCAGCGCCTCGATGGCGCGCTCTTCGGGCATCTCGAAGCGCAAGCTCAGCTCGGAGGGCGGCCGCGGCAGGACCTTGAGCGAAGCTTCGGCGATCAGTCCCAGGGTGCCGAGCGAGCCGGCGAGCAGCCTCGACACGTCATAGCCGGCCACGTTCTTCATCACCTGGCCGCCGAAGCCGAGGACTCGTCCGCGGCCGTCGATGAGCCTCGCGCCGAGCACGTAATCGCGCAGCGCGCCCGCGCTCGAGCGACGCGGGCCCGATAGCCCGGCTGCGATGCACCCCCCGAAGGTCGCGCCGGCGCCGAAGTGCGGCGGCTCGAACGGGAGGAACTGGCCGCGCTCGGCGAGCGTGGCGTCCAGCTCGGACAACAGCGTGCCGCAGCGCGCGGTCACCACCAGCTCGGTCGGCTCGTAGCTCACGATGCCCGCGAAGGCGCGCGTATCGAGCACTTCGCCGCGCGGCGCGTTGCCGTAGAAGTCTTTCGTGCCGCCGCCGCGCAGCCGCAGCGCGGCGCCGCGGCCCGCGGCATCGCGGATGCGCTCCTGTAGCGTCTGCAGACTCAAAAGCGCGGCAGCTCGGCGTGCGGCAGCTTGCCGCCGCGCACGTGCATGCGGCCGTACTCCGCGCAACGCGCGAGCGTCGGCACCGCCTTGCCCGGGTTGAGCAGGCGCGCAGGGTCGAACGCGGCTTTCACCGCCTGGAACATCTCGAGCTCGTCGGGCTGGAACTGCACGCACATCTGGTTGATCTTCTCGACCCCGACGCCGTGCTCGCCGGTGATGGTGCCGCCCAGCTCGATGCACTTCTCCAGCACCTCGGCGGCGAACAGCTCGGTGCGCCGCAGCTCGTCGGCGTCGTTCGCATCGAACAGGATCAGCGGATGCAGGTTGCCGTCGCCGGCATGGAACACGTTGGGGCAGCGCAGGCCGTATTTCGCCTCCATCTGCGCGATAAACTGCAGAATCTCGCCGAGGCGCTTGCGCGGAATGGTGCCGTCCATGCAGTAGTAATCGGGCGAGATGCGGCCGACCGCCGGAAACGCGGCCTTGCGGCCGGACCAGAAGCGCAGCCGCTCGGCCTCGTCGCGCGACACTGTCATGCGCGCGACGCCCGAGCGCTCGAGTACCGCCTGCATGCGGGCGATCTCGTCTTCCACCTCTTCGGCCGTGCCGTCGGATTCGCACAGCAGGATCGCTGCCGCCTCGAGGTCATAGCCGGCCCCCACGAACTGCTCCACCGCGCGCGTCGCCGGCTGGTCCATCATTTCCAGTCCGGCCGGGATGATGCCGGCGGCGATCACGTCGGCGACCGCCTGGCCGGCTTTGCCGACGTCGTCAAACGACGCCATGATGACGCGCGCGCATTGCGGCCTGGGCAGCAGCTTGACCGCCACTTCCGTCACCACGATCAGCATTCCCTCGGAGCCGACGGCGAGCGCGAGCAGGTCATAGCCCGGCGCATCGGGCGCCTCCGAGCCGAGCTCGATCGCCTCGCCGCGCATGGTGAAGCCGCGCACGCGCACGACGTTGTGCACCGTGAGGCCGTACTTCAGGCAATGCACGCCGCCGGAGTTCTCCGCCACGTTGCCGCCTATGGTGCAGGCGATCTGGCTCGAGGGATCCGGCGCGTAATACAGGCCGTAGGGCGCGGCGGCTTCCGAGATCGCGGCATTGCGCACGCCGGGCTGGACCACCGCGACGCGTGCGCGCGAATCGACCCTCAAGATGCGCATGAACTTCGCCATGGAGAGAAGCACGCCGTTCCCCGGCGGCAGCGCGCCGCCCGACAGGCCGGTGCCGGCGCCGCGCGGCACCACCGGCACGCCCATTGCCGTGCAGGTCTGCAGGACGCGCTGTACCTGCTCCTCGGTTTCCGGCAGCGCCGCCACCATCGGGACCTGGCGGTAAGCCGTAAGCCCGTCGCACTCGTACGGCCGTGTGTCCTCTTCTTCCCACAGCACCGCACGTTCAGGCAAGAAGGCGCGCAAGGCACTGGCGACTTCGCGCTGACGCGCGGTGTCAATACATTCTAGAGATAGGGCTTCGCCCACTTCAGGCCTTCGAGGGTGTCACCTGCAGGATTGTATTCGCAACCGATCCAGCCCGAGTAGCCGATGCGGTCGATGTGCGCGAGCAGGAACGTGAAGTTGATCTCGCCGGTGCCCGGCTCGTGGCGCCCCGGCACGTCGGCGAGCTGCAGGTGGCCGATGCGCGGCAGCAGCCGCTCGATCGTCGCGGCGAGATTTCCCTCCATGACCTGCATATGGAACAGGTCGTACTGGATAAACGCGTTGGGGGCAGCTACCTCTTCGAGCGTGCGCTCCGCCTGCGCGCTGCCGGTGAGGAAACAGCCGGCGACCGTGCGCTCGCTCAACGGCTCGATCAGCAACTGCATGCCTTCGTCCGCGAGACGCCGCGCGGCATATTTCAGGTTCGACACATACGTGGCATGCAGGCGCGCGCGATCCGCGCCCGGCGGAGCAATGCCTGCCATGCAATGCACGCGCCTGCAGCCCGCCGCACGCGCGTAGCGCACTGCGATTTCCAGGTCGTCGCGGAAGCGGGCTTCGCGACCCGGCAGGCAAGCGGTGCCGTGCTCGCTGCGCTGCGGATCGCCGCGCGGCATGTTGTGCAGCACGACGTCCACGCCAGCGGCGCGCGCCCGCGACGCGAGCTCCTCGGGCTTCCAGGCGTACGGGTATTGGTACTCGACGGCGCGAAAGCCGGCGCTCGCAGCGGCGGCAAAGCGGTCCAGAAAATCGATCTGCGGGAACAGCGTCGATAAATTCGCGGCGAGCTTCGGCATAATGCGAGCATAGCTTGAAAAATCTCCGCTTGATCCACGTCGCCGCTCTGGTTCTTGCGCTCACCGCGTCGGGGCCGGCGACGGCTGCCGACGGCGCCGCGCTGCCGTGGTGGATCTGGCCGATCGCGCTGTTTGCCGTGAGCTTCATCATCGGCATCGTCGCCGTGCTGGCGGGCGTCGGCGGCGGGGTGCTGTTCGTGCCGATCGTCGGCAGCTTTTTCCCTTTCCATCTCGATTTCGTGCGCGGCGTCGGGCTGCTGTTCGCGCTTTCCGGCACGCTGGCTGCCGGCCCGGTGCTGCTGCGCACGGGGATGGCGAATCTGCGGCTGGTCATGCCGCTGGCGCTCGCGGGCTCGATCGCCTCGCTGGCGGGAGCCGTGGTCGGGCTATCGGTAGCGACCGACCTTCTGCAGATCGCGCTCGGCGCCACCGTAATCACCATCGCCATCATGATCTGGGCCATGAAAGCCGCCGACTTCGGCGTGGTCGAGTCCGACGCGCTGGGCGACCTGCTGCGGCTGAGGGGTGAGTTCGAGGATCCAGCCGCCGGCATGCGCATCGACTGGCGTACCCGCCGCACGGCAGCCGGTCTCGCCGCGTTCGCCGCCATCGGCTTCTTCGGCGGCGTGTTCGGCCTCGGCGCCGGCTTCGCCAACGTTCCTGCGCTGAATCTGCTGATGGGGGCGCCGATGAAGGTCGCGGTCGGCAGCAGCGGGCTCATCATCTCGATCATCAACAGCTCCGCGGCATGGGTTTACATCCACCGCGGCGCATTGCTGCCGCTGCTCGCGGTGCCCTCCATCCTCGGCGTCATGCTCGGCTCGCGCATCGGCGCACGCCTGCTGAGCCTGACGCCCGCGAACGTAGTCCGGCGGCTGGTCATCGCAGTCATGCTGCTTGC
>Ga0070697_100004836_pt1 | contig 10327 bp, 9 predicted proteins | sample KBSK1501metaG_FD_65475 | JGI IMG/M metagenome (GOLD analysis project Ga0070697, IMG submission 65475) | Corn, switchgrass and miscanthus rhizosphere microbial communities from Kellogg Biological Station, Michigan, USA - KBS K1-50-1 metaG | ecosystem: Host-associated > Plants > Roots >... | reverse complement strand
GGTCACGAACCAAGTTTCACAGAAACCATTTCCGCTTTGACTGGCGCGACGCTCAAACTCTCGAAAGCGGGCGTCGCACTGGTCGATGTGGATCTTTCTTCGCAAAACGGGAGGTTGCTTTGGCTATTCCCGCCCAAGATCATGAAGAAGTGACTCGGGCTATTTCTTAGCCGGCCGCCTCTTCTTCTTTTTCGACTTCCAATCTTTGATGAAGATCGAGATTCGTTTGGCAAAGGCTTTCGGCGGTTCCGCATAAAATCGCCTTCCTAACTCCGTCGCGTTGCGTTGCAGTTTCCGGCTGCGTTTCCGGATCAGTTTTTGCAGGGCCGCATGTTCGTCTTGCAGCGCCGAATCGCTCCGTTCCTCCTCGAGGCGAGCCAGGAGGAAGGCGAAATCGTGGTCGAGACCGAGTAGTTCGCCGAGTGTTCTCGCGTCGCTGGCGATCTTTTCCAAAACAATCCGATTGAGCGGTTGCAGAAGTCGCAATTGATACCACAACTGTTTCACCTCTTTTCGCCACTCGTGAAACGTTTCCGGACTTGGTTTCTTCAGCACCTGGGCGAGAGCGTCGCGGCCGCGGCGGTACGATTTCGCGATGGCGCCGCAAACCTGTTTCCAAGTCGTATCTTCGAGCGGCCAGTCCGACAGACGTTTCTCGGTCGCTTGCAATTTCGGGATCGCTTGTCTTCGCCAACCGGCAAAAGCGGCCGAAAAACTTTCCCGTTCCATCGCCAACAATTCCTCGATCTTGGGAAACGGATGTGCGGTGGCCTGACCGCGCCCGTCTTCGCGAATGCGAGTGAGCGTTTGCAATCGGACGTGCGCGTCGCGCAAATCCGACACCAGCTTTGCAATTTCGCTCAAAGAACGATCTTCCCGCGCATGCCGATCTTTCCCCCCGAAAGCTTTCGGGGCCAGCCGCAGCGCTGCGCGCAGTTTTTTGAGGTGCTTGCGCGTCTCGTGCACGGTAATGCCGCGTTGCTTGAAAGGATGGCGGCACAATTGCAGAGCGGATTGAGTCTCCTCGCGAAAGATTCTCTTCAACCCTTGCGAAGGCGTTTCCCCTGATTTCAAGCGGTAACTCATTGCCAATCGCTACTCTCGCGCCAACTTCACATTGCTGTAGCGCTTTTCGCCTGTCACTTCTCGGCCAAACCACCTCGGTGGTTGGAACTTGCGGGCGGCAGCATGAGTTGGGAATTCTACTTCCGCGACGACGAGGCCGGCATTTCGCCCACGATAAGTATCGATCTCGATGATCAAATTCTTCCACGGGACCTCGTGGCGGAGCTTGCGCAATCTCCGGCCCACGGTCGCCGGCCAGAGCGCGGCGAATTGTTTCGCACTCAGTTGGATCTCACGTTCTTCGCGGGCGCTGCCGCGGCCGACCTTGAAAGTAAGCGACGCGGTCTTTCCCTTTTTTCGCAAACGAACGTGTCTTCCTGGCTCGTTCGCCAGATACCCCTGCGCAATCGGATAACTCCGGAAACGGTTGAGTCCAGGCGGCAGCTCTTTGACAAGAAATTTGCGCTCAATTTCGCGGCCGTTTCTCGCTGGGTTGTTCATTGCAATAGAACTGCTCTAATCGCATAAGCGGCTTGTCGCGATGCGCAAGTCGCAAACAAACTTGCGGCTGCTCAAACTATTCCCTAATCGGCTCAGCTCCCAGTGCGCTGGAGGAATTCGTTCAGCGCATCGGCGGCGGCGAAGATTGGCCACGCCGAAACAGCCACGATGATGGCGAAGAACAGCGCTTCGATGGCAAATTCCCAACTCTTTTCGCTCGCGAAATAACTCCGGGTCAATTCGCGGAATGACCGGCGCGTTGCCGATATTTTATTCGGCGTCCGTCTAATCACCGTTCTTTTCACTGTAATCACATTCATACTTGAGCCTCGATAAGCCGGCGCCATGAGCGCGTCAGGTTACGAATTGTCAAGATCGCGTGACGAAACGGTGACAGCGGGCTCTGCCACGCCGGAACGCCAGCCATTCTCTCGTCGGGCTGACGAGCACAGCCTGCTCCGCGCATGCGGCGGGATCCGGAGACTATTTTTCTTTCATGCCCCGGAGCCGATTAGTTCGCGCGTCCGCGGCTGCGTTTGCACGCGTTTAGCCGACGGCGGGTACCTTATGATGTCGATCTTGCCGTCGTGCTGCTCGATTAGCGCCGAGCAGGTCTCCACCCAATCGCCGCAGTTGTAATAGGTAACGCCGCCGAATTTTCGGATGGCCGCGCTATGAATGTGACCGCATATGACGGCATCGACCGAAAATTTTTGCGCGTAACGAACAATCTCTTCTTCGAAGCGGCTGATGAAGCTGACCGCGTCTTTGACGCGCTTTTTTGCGAAAGCGCTGAGCGACCAGTAGCCGAGGCCAAAGCGGCGCCGGACAAAATTGATCGCCGGATTCAACGAAAGTAAAAACTGATAACCAACGTCGCCCGCGAACGCGAGCCACTTCACATTTTGCACGACGGTGTCGAGCTCGTGCCCGTGAATGACGAGCATGCGGCGGCCGTCGCTCAAACGGTGGATGGCATGCTTTTGCACAATGATGTTGCCGTAACCGCCGTAAAACTTGGACAGCAGGTCGTCATGATTGCCCGGGATGTAGATGATGCGTGTGCCTTTGCGCGATTTGCGCAGAATCTTTTGAATGACGTCGTTATGCTGCTGCGGCCAATAAATTCCGCGCCGCAGTTGCCAGACATCGATCAAATCGCCCACGACGTAAAGCGTCTCGAACTCGTACTCGCGCAGGAAATCGAGCAGCGCGCCGGGATTGCTGCCGCGTGTGCCCAAGTGCACGTCGGAGATCCACGCTGCGCGCACACGGCGGGTTCTACCGGATTCCAGCCGAGGCTGTTCGAAAGAAAATCGCGCGGTTAAGCTCGGCATCGTGCGCGATAAAAGATGAGCGAAAAGCCCGCCGAGGCGCTTTCCCGGCGGGCTTTCGCTGACCTAACCGTGTTGTCTTTGCTTGAGTGGACCAAAATCCAATTTATCCCTTTTCCACGCGAGTCAGCCGCAAGTCCTGGATCAGAACATCAACTGCACGCGCGCGATCACTTCATCGAATTGGTCATCCCCGAATTCAGGATGCGCTTCGCGGAAATCGGACCAGGTGTGAACATAATCGACCATGAGCTTGATCGCATCGCCGTGGATGTAGTAGTTGAGGCCGCCGGTAATAGAGTGGATGCCGTCGTTGCCGACTTGCCCCGGGTTTAACGCCTCCCATTTCACCACTGCTTGGAATTTTTTCGGCACGAGGAAATAGCTGCCCTGCACGTACCAACCGTCCGCGGTGAAGTCCGCGAAGCCTGGCGCCACGCCGGCCACGGTGCGGCCATCAACATCTTCCGAAAGGTATTCGCCGATCAAATCGAAGGGACCCATCGTGAACCATGCGTCCACGCTCCACGCCGTTCGCTCGTCCGCTCCTGGCAGGACGTACGGCGAGAGGGAACCATCCGCGTTTACTAACAGGTTCAATGTTTGCGAGATATTCGTCCCCTTGTCGTCGCGGCTGTTCAGGACGTCGGCGCCAAGCTTCAAGCTGGAATCTTGACCAAAGAGTTTGCCTTTGAACGGGAGCAACTCCAGCCGGCCCACATACATGAAGTTGTTGTTGTCGTTGGTCGTGGTGTTGCGTCCGTTCCCGTTAAAGATTCCAGCGTAATAAGTCAGAAGGTCTTTCTGCTCCGGCCAAATGTTCGTGAACGGCTTGCCCCAGATTTGCACACCGATCTGCCGCTCCGGCGTGAGCGCACCCGTCGGCAGACTGCGCTCGATCGTGAAAAGGATTGTGTCGGGTGTGGTCTGTTCCAACCCAAATGGCGCTTTCCATTGGCCAACCTTGACCTGTGCTTCGGGGAATTGATGCCAGTTAACGAAGATATCCGTGGCCTCGAAGGCGGTGCGACCGGATGATATGCCATCACTATTCTCGAAGTCGCCCTCGATTTTGAAGTCGAAGTTCTCCGCGAAATCGCCGGTTAGATTGATGCGTGCCCGGCGCAGACGGAACCGATCTTTCAACGCGGTCATACCAAAGCGGCCCTCGAACGCGGAGACGTCGCCGTCCTCGAAATTCATCTGAATGAATCCGCCCAGCACCAGCTTGATTTCCGGTCCGCGCGGCACGACGTAAACCGGCGCTTTCTCTTCTTCTGCGACGGCCTTTTCGACATAAGATTTCCCGTCGAAAAAGACTTTCGTTTTCATTTTTGCGCCCGCGGGGAACTCAGCGGTCTGCTTTTTCAAGCTTTTGACTTCCTGTTCCAGCTCGGCGTTGCGTTTTTGCAACTGCTCGACTGCGCGCTCGAGTTTTTGGAGCCGCTCCGACTCGGAGGGCGTTTGCGCGCCAAGCCGTGGCGCTGCCAGCAAAACAATTGCAGCCAGGCTCCCGCCCGCTGCCCGTAATACGAACTTCTTAATAAACATTAGGTTTCTCCTTTTTTGGTGAGTGAGGTTTTCAAATCTTCCGTGATTCGCTTTCCGCAAACGCGACCGAAGTTAGAAAACGATTGTTACAGCCTTATGACAGCGAAGTAACAATCTGGCAAACTTTGCGCACGGGGCCGCCGCGCGAGGTGGATCGTCCCCGAAAGCATTCGGGGCCGATCCACCTGCTTTGCACCGTCGGCTGGCTCTCGACGCGAGACGATTGTAGCCGCGGTCGTTGGCCCCGGCATTCTCGCTATAAGCTAAGGCTTCTTTTTCGCCGAAGGGGCAGGAGACGCGGATGGCGCAAGCGGCGTGCCGGCGGGCGGGGAAGCAACCGGGGTCGCGCTGCCTAGCGGCAAAACGCCCGTGCCGGAATCAGGCGCGGCGGAAGAAGCCGGCGAAGGTCGGGAAAGTGCCGGCGCGGGAGAAGCCGGCGCGGCCGCTTGCGTTTTCATCAATTCGCGCCGAAGCGCGCTCTCGCCAGCGCTCTTGCGCGCATAGAGGATCGACAATATGAACGTCACTAGGAAAAAAATCCCCGCCAGCCAGGCCGTGAATTTCACGAGCACGTTTGTGGTTTGTGCGCCGAAAATATTTTCCGTCACCGCCCCGCCAAATGCTGCACCCAGCCCTTCGCTCTTTGGCCGCTGCATCAAGATCACCAGCACCATGAGCAGCGCCACCAGCACCCACACGGCCAGAAGCAGACTAATCAGGATCGACATCAGGACGGGAAATATGAGCGCCAAATGACGAATGTCGAATGACGAATGACGAAATAAGAGCGCATGCTAAACGGTTCGTCATTCGTGCTTCTTCATTTTCACTTCGTTCCAAATCTCATCCAGGTCGCCAAGATCGACATCTCCCAGCCGTTTGCCGCGCGCTCGAAGTTCGTCTTCCAGCCGATTAAAACGCGCCACGAATTTATTCGTGGCTGTTTGCAGCGCGTCCTCCGCGTCGAGTTTGCATTTGCGCGCAAGATTAACGACCGCGAAAAGCAGATCGCCGATTTCATCTTCGAGTGATTGTCGATCTTGCGACGCGATGGCCGATTTCGTTTCGCCGAGTTCTTCTTCAACTTTTGCCAGCACGTCGCGCAGCTCGGTCCAATCGAAATTGACCCGTGCGGCTTTTGATTGCGCTTTTTGCGCGCGCATCAGTGCGGGTAAAGCTCTGGGCAAACTGGCCAGATAATGTGAATCGCTCCTTTTTTCCTCGCGCTTGATCGCTTCCCATTGCTTTAAGACCGCGCCGCTGTCGCGCGCGCTGTGCGACGAGGGCGTCGCAGCTACAGTGGCGGCGGCGCCTTCGCCGCCGGTGAAGACGTGCGGATGCCGCCGAATCAGTTTCTCCGTCACGTCGCGCACCACATCACCGATGTCGAATCGGCCGGCTTCGCGCGCGATCTCGGCGTGCATCACAACCAACAGCAAGAGGTCACCGAGTTCCTCGCGAAAATGCGCTTCGTTCTTGGCGCGGGCGGCCTCCGCCACCTCGTAGGCTTCTTCAATCGTCGCTGGCAAAAGCGATTCGTGCGTTTGCTCCCGGTCCCACGGACAGCCGCCCGGCGCGCGCAGCTTTGCGACAATTTCGCAAAGCTTGTTGAAAGTTGAGGGTTGAGAGTTGAGAGCCGCGGAGCTGAGACTCGATAACGATTCGGCCATGGCCGATCTCTCAACCATCAACTCTCAACTATCAACTTCTTCAGAGTCTCCAGAGCGAGCGGTGGGTGCCGAATTCTGAAATTTCGCCGGAAGTTTTCTTGCCGACGTAAATTGTAATCCCAATCACGCTGATGAAGGTGCCCACAAAGACAAAGGCGACCAGCCATGAGGGGATGTGGCCGACGCGCAACGCTCGATAAAAAGCGGGCACACTGTTCATGGCCATCGGGGCGTGCAGGAAAATCTTTGTCACCCATGCCACGAGGATGAGAATGAAAATGAAAACGTAATTGCGTTTCAAGCGGCGCCCGATTGCTTCCAGCTTGCTGATCTTAAAGCAGGGCAAAATCAGATCTTCGCAGACGAGCTTCTTCCATTCGCCCTGGAGCAGGTCTCTATTTTCCATCACCATCGGCACCAGGAAATGCGCTTCGAGCATGCGAATGCGCGCCCGGAAGGCATCGTAGAACCGATAACGCCGCGCCTCGATCCAAAGCATCACCCATACAATGGCCAGGTTGAAAAAGAAAATGATGTGCGGCACCTCGCGATTGGCGAATGCGATCGTAATAATAGCCGTGCTGCTGGTGATGGCCCAGTTGGTGGTGATGTCGAGCCGCTGCCGCCAGACCATGATCCGGCCCATCTCGCCGCGATAAAAATGCGACATGGCGTTGACGTAGCCCGGATCGTAAATGCTGTGCTGCAACGAGACCGTCGCCTCGTCCGTCGGTTGGGTTGCGGTATTTTCAGTTGCCACGGCTGTCACATTAACTGGATAACTGCCTTTGCCCGGATAATCCAATAAATCTCGCTGCCGCTCATGGCTATCGCGCTGGCTGACCTCCTCGATGAAAAAGATGTCGTGCTGCAATTGCGCGCACGGAAACAGGCGAATGCCTTGCGCGAAATCGTCCAGTTGCTGGCCGCGAATGGGAAGATCGACCATCCCGAAAAATTTCTCGACGCGGTGCTCGCGCGCGAGCAGGCAAACCCGAGCGCGGTGGAGCAGGGCGTCGCATTTCCCCATGCCCGCACCGATTTAGTCGATCGGATTGTCCTGGGCATTGGGCGCAGCCGCGTCGGTGTTCCGTTTGGCAAAGGTCAGCGGGCGCGCCTTATTTTTGTCATCGGTGTCCCGCAACGGTTGATCAACGATTATTTGATTTGCGTTGGCACGCTGGCCCGGCTGGTCAAAGATGATATCACCCGAGCGGCGCTGCTTTACGCCAAAACGCCGCGGCAACTTCTGGACGCACTCACGGCGCGGTGAGTAATTCTGTAGAGGCAGGCGTGCCGCCTGCACTTTTCGCGGTTCGCAGCCGACACGGCTGCCACTAAAGCAGACGCGAACGACGTCTACACCGCCACGCGGTTGCCTTCGACTTCCGGCGCGCTCGCCACGCCTTTGCTCATTCGATACCGCCAGATCGCGAATCCGACGAACAAAAGGTCGAGAAGTACAAACGTCGCTACATAAGTCTCGCCGCCGATGCCAAACCCGTAACTGTGCAACCCTTTCCCGAGAACAAAGTTCACTCCGTACCACGCCATCAGCACGGCGAGAAAACAAACCACGCTCGCCACGACGAGGCCGAATTCCGTCCACCAGCCTGCGAGTCGGCCGTGCAAGGTCAGGATGTAACAGAGCAACGCGATCAGTGCCCAGGTTTCCTTCGGGTCCCAGCCCCAGAATCGCCCCCAGCTGTAATTTGCCCACACGCCGCCGAGAATCGTGCCCGCAGCGAGCAAGAGTACGCCAAGCTGCAGCACGCGATAAAGCCAGAAATGCATCGGCGCATCGGCGCGCGCCGCGCTCGGATTGCGCGCGTAGCGCCAGAGCAAAATGTGCCCGAACCCCATGGCGAGCGCGAACGCGGCGTAGCTCAGGGTGATCGTTAACACATGAATGGTCAGCCAGAAATTATCGCGCAACACCGGCACGAGCGGGTCGATGCTCGACGGCATCGCGATCGGCATTTGATGCACGAGCAACAACGCCACCAGCGTGACCGGCAACGCCGCCAGCAGATAAACCGGCGTGCGATAGCGCGTGAAAAAGATCATCCCGAAAAACGAGACTGCGAACGAGACCCAGATGATCGACTCGTACATGTTCGTGACCGGCGGCCGGCCGGCGATCAGGCAGCGCATCACGATCCCGCTGGCGTGAAACGCGAGACCAAGGATGGCAATCGCTATGCCCGTCAACTGCAGCGCGCTGATTCTGCTCCCGGACGCTTCGCGCAGCGAAGCCCCGAATGCTTTCGTGGTAGCCGCCGCCCTGCTTGCCACGCCGAAACTTCGCGAAGGCGGGTGGACGGCGCCCGATGCGCGACGCAGATGCGCGATGAGCAAGAGAAGAAACGCTATGCCATAACACCAGGCCGCACGATAAAAACCGTCGAAGTGATTGTAGAAATATTCGAGGCGCAATTGTGGATCTTGCGGATAAATTGCCGGACTCAGATCGTGTAAATTCTCGCGGAGCTGATTCGACGCGCGACTGAAATTAAAACCGTCGCCGTTCGTGTAAGCGGTGGCCAGCGTTTGCAGTTGTGTTTGAATCGGCGCGAACTGCGCGTCTGTGTAATACCGAGAAAATTCCGGTGGCACCACCCACGCCTCCGTTTCGTTCTTCGAGGCCGGCACGATCAAGAACGCGCTTCCATCCATCACGTGCGCGAAAAGCGCGAGCCGTTCGGTCACGCTCATCACTTCCTGCTGCGAGCGATCGAGCGGCTTCTCCGCTTTGCGCAGCGCGTGCGCCTCGTTCGCCAGCCGGTTCAATTCTGGCAACGCGGTCAATTGTGCGAACGAGAATCTTCCTTGCGTTTTATCGAGCCCGAGCTGCTCCTTCAATTTACCTAAGGACACCAGCACTATCGGCTCGCTCTTCCAGTGGTGCGTTTCCAGCAGCGCCGACAAAACGAAATCGTTCGGCGTCCATTTCCGGCCCGCTTTGTCGGTATATGTCGATCTTCCCGTGATCCGGATCAGCGTCTCCTTGGCGAACGTGTCCACCGGTTTGCGACGTCCACCATCCTGAATCGTCAGTAGGCCGAACTGTTTGAAATCCAATCCGCGCGTATCGGCGACCGGCTCCTGCGCAGGAGAAAGCTCGGCCGCCAGCATCAGAATCAGGAAACTAGGAAGGCACCAAAATTTTTGCAAGGCACAAACCTATCCTCGCGCCGCAATTTTCACAATTCTCGATTCCGGGTAGCGCACGCGGCTCGCGTGCTGGTTTGGGCGGCTCGCCGAGACGAACTTTTCTCAGCCCAATCATGAAACCGCAGATTAATGGGGATTGCTGCGAATTTTGTTTTCCGCCTCCTCGCAGGCAGATTGCTGATGTGGAAAGAGAGGCCGAGCCGCGCGCCATCGTTCATCTGGACATGGATTGCTTTTATGCTGCGATCGAGGTGCGCGAGCGGCCGGCGCTCCGCGGCAAACCGGTCGGGGTGGGCGGGGCGCGCGACCGGCGCGGCGTGCTAACGACGTGCAATTACGAAGCGCGCAAGTTCGGCGTGCGCTCGGCCATGCCGACTTTTATGGCGCTGCAACGCTGCCCGAATTTGATCGTCTTGCCGCCCCGGTTCGATGTTTATCGGCGCGAGGCGGCGGTGATCCGCGGAATCCTGCATCGGTTCACTGCGCTCATCGAACCGCTCTCGCTCGACGAAGCTTATCTTGATGTCACGGCGCATCCGGGGGAACCCGGGCCGCTGGCGCAGATCATCCGGGACACGATTTTCCGTAAAACCAAGCTGACATCGTCGGCCGGGATCGGCCCGAACAAATTGGTCGCCAAGATCGCGAGCGATCTCAACAAACCGAACGGCCAGTTCGAAGTGAAACTGGAGAACGTGCCGGGATTCATGGAGAAACTGCCGGTGCGCAAAATCTGGGGAATCGGTCCGGTCATCGAGAAAGAGCTGGAAAAGTTGCAGATCGCGAACTGCGGAGAATTGCAGCGCCTGTCGCGCGTCGAGCTGCAAGATTTATTCGGGAAATTCGGCCTCGAGTTGTACGATCTCTGCCGGGGAATCGATCATCGTCCGGTCGAGCCGGACCGGGAACGGAAGTCACTTAGCACGGAAGAAACATTTCCAATGGATCTCGAAACGCTGGAGCAATGCGCGGAGCGGCTGGAACAATTATTCGAAGAGCTGATGGCCGAGCTCGCGCAAAAAACAGCGACCC
>Ga0070697_100004834_pt1 | contig 10331 bp, 8 predicted proteins | sample KBSK1501metaG_FD_65475 | JGI IMG/M metagenome (GOLD analysis project Ga0070697, IMG submission 65475) | Corn, switchgrass and miscanthus rhizosphere microbial communities from Kellogg Biological Station, Michigan, USA - KBS K1-50-1 metaG | ecosystem: Host-associated > Plants > Roots >... | reverse complement strand
TGCGTTGTGGCTGGTTGTTCTGCGCCGCGACTGTCACCGAAGAGAGTGAGACTCACTCCGCCAAGTACCAATATGATACCGACCCAGGCGAGAAGGCTCGGCGACTCTCCCAACACCACCACTGCCATAAGCACGGTAACCGCCGGACCCAACATCATGATTATAATTAACTGGTGCGCGCCGAGACGTTGAAGCGCGGCAAAGAAGAAGGTGTCGCCGGCCGAAATGCCCAATAGCCCACTCAATGCCAACCAACCCAGCGCGTCACTTTGCGGGGTTGTCCAACCAACCAAGAAGAGCGTGATGAGGAGGAGCAGCGCTCCGGCGATGCTTTTGATAAACGTCATCGCCATCGAAGAGAACTCGGCACCGACACCCTTGAACAGAATGGTTCCGAGCGCCCAGGAAGCGGCTGATCCTAGCGCGGCAACGATACCGATAACGTGGTCATTCAAATTATCGCACGAACGCTGGGCTTCTCTGGTTGCAGTGGTAACTAAGATCCCGCTCGCTTCTTGAAGATCAGCACATAGCGCTGCGGAATGAACTGGTATTGTTCGATCAGATCAAAGCCGTAGTAGTATAGCTGACCAATGATCAACTCCTTGGCGATGTGCGGACCGTGGTATGGTAGTTTGCCGGAAGGAACAATTGCATTGTCCACAACCACAAAATGACCGTCCGGTTTCAGCGCCTTTTTGATACTCTCGATGAATCGATCTTTTACTTCTTCAGTCGCGGTGGCGTAGATGATGTGATACAGCGAGCACATAAATACTAGATCGCTGTTATTGGCTGGGAGATCGGTTGAGTCCGGCCGGTCCTTGCGGGGCTCGATATTGCTGAGCGCAAACTTCTGCGCCACGTTCTTTACATAATCAAGATGGGCTTGAACCGTATCGAGGGCGTAAACCTTCCCGGTGTTTCCAATTAGCTCGGAAAATTTGAATGTGTAGTAGCCCGGACCACTGCCAACGTCGGCAATCGTCATCCCGGGCTTGATTTTCAGGCATTCAATAATCTCGCTCGTCTTCTCCCACTCCTCTCGGCGGGGATTATTGAACAGAATGAAATCTTCCAAAAATGCAATTCGTTCCCGGCCAGCCTCGTTATCAGCGTCCGAGAATTTGGTCAGATGATATTTGCGGCCAAGGTATTCCTTGAGATTGGCGTAATCGTTGGCACTGAAAAACTCAAAGAAGCTGCGGTGATACCGATCGGCGAGCATCTCCTGGCGTTGCTGGTCGTTTCCTAACAGATAATCACAAAACCACTCCAAAGCAGTATACTCGCCGCCGTAATGCTCGACGGGAATGATCTTCTCGTAGATCACCTTGGCCTTCATCGGATCATCGAGGGTTTTGTTTTGCAACGCGGTCAGTAAGAGACGCCCAGCTTGAGTCCCTTGTTCGGTAATCGTGAATGAATCGATACTACCCAGATGAACCAGGGAAACCTTTGACGTGATTTGAGCGGTATCCGGTGGCGAGACCGAGTCATTGCCCGCGGCCGGCAGATTGCCAATGGTGAGCGCCAGGGAAATCGATACCCAGCGAATAGGACAAAAATCGGACATGGTTAAAAAGGCGGGACCCGAGAATGAGGTATGAGTATTAGCGAACGACTATGCGTCCGATCCGCTTAGTCGAAGCATAATGCGCTTAAAACTATCGAGCTGCTCGGCCGTCAGAATTCTTTCTACGTCGGCGCGCTCGGCCTGCATGATTTCGTCAGCGGCTTGGCGGAGTTCCTGTTCTTTCTTCGCGCGTTCCTCATCGTTCAGTGTGGATAGCCGGGTCTCACCCGCCTGGCTGGATAGCTTTTGGCCATACTCAGCCGCTAGCTTTGCGATCTTCTCGCTCTGTTCAACCGTGAGCTTGAGTTCGGCTTTGATATTATCTGTCTGCAGTAGCAACATCGGATCGATTCCGAGTGGATTGGCCACGGGACGACGTTTAAGCCATCGCGGCATGGTCGCGTCATCGCCGGCGTATACCAGCACCGAGACCGCGAACAGAAGAGTGGCACAACTCAAAAGCAATTTTGGTGTATTTCTTAATTTCATCATTCTGCGCTAACGAAAATCATAATCGCCGCGGGATCAGGCCGGCAGCTCGCAAAACAAAAGGCACATCTCGGACCGTTTGGCGATCCTTCTCTTTTTCTGGCTCCGGCAGTTCGTCGTAGGGCACGAGCATCGGATGACGGCGAAGCTCATTGTCTCGGATTTTGCCATAGGTCCAACCGGCCAGCTTCCGATCAGCACTCCAGCGGAGGTGTTCCAGCTTGGCCAAACTTTCAAACTCGTCGTTGGAAAACACAATCGGCGGTCCCTTTGCTTGCGGATCATTTTCCAAGCCATAGCCCAGCAGGCTGAGCTTGTACAAGATATGGTCTGCTTGCTCCTGATTGGCCTGACGCAGGTCCTCTCCGATTTGGTCCCACGAGCGGAGACTCGGATTATCGACGGCCAATTCACCGGCTGCGATCCGGCACTGGCAATAACGTTCATGGATCGATCTCGGCAAACCAAAACGTCCCGCTTCTTGGAACCGCTCGAATGAAGCAATACAGGAAAGATCACCAAAAAATCGGATGCTCCCCAAATCAGCTCCCCATTCGAATCGTTTTCTAAAGATATTATTCAGCCGCTTGCTCTGGAAATCAGCGACATAGGTTCCGGCGAATCGACTCAGCGTTTTCCGCTCTCCGGCGCTGAGAAAAATTTCAAGCGTTCTTGCCCCCTCCGCGAGGATCAAAACTCTGGTCGGGAGAGCCAAAGACTCCAGCACCGTGCGCACCCCAGAGTCGGAGGCGTGAAGCGTGAGAATGCAAGCCTCCTTGAGTTCGGGATAGCTGGTACGGATATGGATCGCATAATCGCCGGGAACAATCCAATCCAAATTTGGTTTGGTGCCATCGATTTGTCCGCCTAATCGAGCGATTTTGAGAGCAAGCGATTCAGCGATAGGGCCCGCCCCAACGAGCAGAAAACCATCGGCTGTCACCAATGAGCGACTACTCTGGGTGAAATGTTCGTACAGAAAATCCCTAGCGATATCTAGCTCTGGCAAAAAAAACCGAACCGGCAGATTGGGATTCAATTCGGGAGACAAGGTGCCGCGACGAACGGCCGAGAAGCTTTCGATAGTCGGAGCTCCGACAAACACCTGAAGCGGACCGCGCCTACCCTTCGCATCTAAGAAATCGGCTGTGTTAGTCAACCACAGAACCATTTCACAAAGATCAGCGGGGAACAGCACCAGATGAGAAGCTTCACTCAGGCCGACCTGAGGCAGGAATGCAGAATAGGTAAGCGGATCGGCTTGAAGAGCGTTCGCGGCCGCGATTCCAACAGCGAGCGAATCCGGCGCCGTTATCAGTCTGGTAGCGATGCCTTGCCGAGCCAGATCGATCGCAGTTAATCCAGCAAAAGTAGAATCTCCGGCTACAAAAAAACGTATATTTTTGAATGAGCCGTCTCTCATAACTGCCGCAGCGACATCACCGCAGACTGTACCAGATCATTACGCGGGTGATGGCCAGCGCACCCAGCCCGAGTAAGACCAGGACAAAAGCATTATACCATTCGGTCGGGATCTGATTATTCCCTCTCGACAGATAAGTGAAGTCTTTATCGTCACTCTGCGCCTGGTTGGAGACTAATGGCAGCGATTTGTACCGTTGCAGCAAATCAGTAGATCTCCCTTGCACCCGATGTAGGTGATTATTGTCCCACACCCCTTTCTTGAGTTGATCCGTGACGTAGGGATGAAAAAAGCCTTCCTTTAGTCCGGTACCGGCAATCTCCTTCCCGTTGTTGTCCTTTTCCGCATCTCTTTTGTCCCGGGTCAACGCGGTAATACTCTCTTTGAGGAGTGTGTAGGGCGATTTCCAACCTTTGAGCGCCTTGGGATCTTCCGGTTTATCGAAATCGTTGTTGTTGGCCGAGGTGTTGATATCCGCCTCCAACTTCTCCAGTTTCTCGATTTCACCGTAGCGAGAGTTATTCAGGTGAAGTGCGATCAATCCCTCGTAGGCCCAGCGCGACGGCATGATCTGAGCCATTTCCGGTATTTTCTGTTGCTGCTCGCTGTGGGTCTGTAGAACGAGGTGCTGCAAGTCCCCAAAAGAAAAAGCCGGCGACCCGCATAATATCAGCTGCGGCACCAATACCAACGGAAGAAGCGTTGTGCCGACCCCTTCGTCTCGCAGATCAAAACTCGACAACATCAAACCCAATGACACGCCCACCGACGAGACCAGCCAAAGGTATAAAATATACTGAAGATATAGCTCCGGGACACCGAGCAGCAGAAGCGCGACAATCGTATAAAGCGCGATCGGAATAAAATTCGCTACGACCAGAGTCACAAACTTCGAAGCCAGCCAAATCGTAAAATTGATCTTTAGCAGTCGTTCCCGGCGCATGATCGCCCATTCTTTGTTAATCTCGGTGACGCTGGAAGCCATGCCCAGGAAGAGTGCCACGATGGCGGCCAGAAACGGGAAAGATTGTAACAGTCCGTTCCGTTCCAGCGTGTAGCGCTGATCAAAGACCCACAGCCAATACTCGCCTGAGGTTGGAGACTTGGAACGCAAAATCAGCCCAGTGATAATTCCCAGGCCGAGAGCGGCTACAATCAGAAGACGCAATCCGGAGTCGCGCAATTTGCGTTTAAATGATCGGTTAAGCAGAACCAGATGCTGCCAAAGCGTAAGCCGCGATGCCGGCATGGAAGACCGGAACTTCTTGAGAACCGGAGCAAGCACTGGAGTCAAATGCGTTTTTCGGAAGCTCTCAAATCGGACTTTCCAATAACTTGGCTCAAACATCCGTCGCTCTTCCACTCGCCCGTCGATCTGCCGAAAGGGAGTTTCCAGAGCGGCCAAAAACGCACCAGGATCAAGCCCTTGCAGTTCACGAACATTGGTGACTGGAGCGACCCCAGCCAAATAGGCTCCGGCATTCTTCGGATCGCCATAGAAGGCAGTCACTCCGCCGCGATCCAAGAGTAAGAGCCGATCAAAGAGCCGGAAAAGCGTCGCGCTCGGCTGATGGATGACGACCAAGACCAGCGCTCCCGAATCGGCACGTGCTCGCAAAATCTGCACAATTCGCTCAGAATCGCCAGAAGAGAGACCCGACGTTGGCTCATCGAGCAGGAGGAGCGTTTTGGGAGTAAGTAATTCGAGTGCCAGGTTCAAACGCTTGCGTTGGCCGCCGCTCAAGGTCTTGTTGTTTATATCTCCGACTATTTCGTTAGCACGATCGGCTAGATCGACCTCCTGGAGCACCTCGCGAACGCGCTCGTCGATTTCCTGTTTTGCGGCGCCGGGCAGACGCAGGCGAGCGCCATACCGCAAGTTTTCCGCCACGGTCAGCGTTGGGAAAAGCAAGTCATCCTGCGGCACATAACCCAGAAAACGAGGATTTTCTCTGACCAGTTTGGTGAGATCGACTCCATCGATTGTGATTGCTCCAGACGACAGCGGCACCTTGCCTGTCATGGTGCCTAACAGCGTTGATTTGCCGCAGCCGCTCGGTCCCATCACAGCAACCAATTGGCCGCCAGTGGCTGAAAAAGTAATCTCTTTGAGTCCGGGGTTTTTGCCGAATTTGCAGCAGACGTTATTCAGCTCGAGCAAGCATCGAGGAATCCGTTTGCGTGCATCGAGTTCCACCGCTTCGCCCCGAGGGAGCGCTAGAATCACTTCGGCGGTTTCCGAGACCGGTATGGTCATTCCAGGAATCTGAATGTGTTCCCCCCATTTGAATGGCTGCTCGTGATTTTGTTCACGGACTACCAAATGAGTAGGCTTCAGAGAAACAGTCCGTGCGTCATGGTTCTCTCCCGGACGGTCCAATATCGGCCGGCCATTCTGGCGTAACGCAAAACTCGGGACTCCCTTGGTCCCGGCATTAAACCAGCGGTAAAAAACCTGCAGTTCGCGGAAGAGGAGTCGGAACTTTCCCGACCGTAGCTCGTCCATGTAACTGAAGCGAAAGGCGAAATTGGATGGAATCGGTTTGCCATCAAGCGATGCGTCACCGCTCCGAGTGGATAGATAGTACTCTCGATGACGGCGCGTCACATAAAACAGATCCTCCAGATTCGGAACTTGAAAACAGCAATTGGAATTGCCGGCACCGATTTCGAAATGAACCAGTTTACCGTCAACTGCCTCCGCCTCGTTCAGAGTGTCAGGATCGACAACCACCCGGACAAATGCGACATCCGATGAAGAAAGCTCGAGGCCGCCGCCGATCGGTTTGAGAAAACGCACCCAGTTGTGGTCGGCTCTGCGTAATATCTCGCAAAGTTTAATTGCGAAAAATGCCCGCGCCGATGCATCCCAACGAGCGTTGAGACCCTGAAGCGCGGCTGGCAAAGCAAGACCAGATTCTCTGGATTGCTCTACCGCCAGCTTGAGGACTGAGGCGCTTTCCACGGGAAAATTGAACCCAAGATAGTCGTCAACGCCTTCATCGACCTTGGCTCGAGCCTCTCGAGTGCGAGGATCGTCCCCCGGAAAGAGCGACCACAATGATGCAAAGACCCGGATGATTTTCCCGGTGATCTCGTCCTGGTAAAGAACGTTCTTCAGGAACACCGGAGTCTCTTGATCTGCCATAATTGTCAGCGAACGCCAATGAACAGCGGCGAAACGTCAACGAACGTCAACGAGCGCTGGCGTTCGTTGTTGTTCATCATCGTTCGTTGAACCGACTCGACGAACACGGCCCTTCGCTGGCAAACTCGCTGCGTCCTTCCGTTAGCGAGCCAAAGGACGATCCGTCTTCAAGCTTCGATTTTCTTGATCAGATCCGCGGCTTGCTTGCGGATGTTTTCGACCTCCTCTTTCGTCAAAGGCTTGGTCGGCTCCTTTTTAACCAGGTCGGCGATTTGAGTCACTCCGACGGTGACATCCTGAACGGTGGAGCTCTTCGTTTTGTCTTCCTGCTTACCGCCATTCTTTTCCTTCACCGTATCTGACAATGCCTTTAATTGGGCTACAATCAGCGTCGGCAGCGGGCCTTGTCGAATGATCAATGCGCCCTTCTCCGAGTATTGAGATCCCAGAGCATCGGCCACCAGATGGACTCCGGCTAGCCATCCCGTTGCCATGGCCATGGTCGCCTCTTCTCTGCGACTGCCGTTCTTCAGTTCCTTGCCCACTACGTCAGCAATTTTATCAATGGTCGTCTTTACCGCCGCCCAATCTCCCCCCTTTGCCTGCTGTTCCGCCTGATCCGCATAGGATTTGATGGTCCCCGCCTCCTTGAAAGACTTGGTCAATTCCACTGCAACCCCGGCGGCTTTCTTTAACGCATCATAATCCTTCGCATGCACGGCGATGAATGCAGCCGCGAGCCGAACACCCAAATTCGAGATTTTCGCGACGTTATCTGAATAATCCGTTTTTTGAAAATTCGGATCATTGACTTCCTTCTCCACTACCGTTTTCCAATCGAAATTCGGAAATGCTTTATCGAGCTCATCGAAAAGCAAAGAAGGAGAGGGTAAGCTACCACTGCTCTGATACTGTTCCGCAGTAGTTCCCGACGGTGTCGGGCTTTGTGCTTGGGTACTACCAACGAACGCTATCAGGACGGAAGCACAAAGTCCGGCCCGCCAAAGTGAGTGAGGAATTTTCGCCATAGGTGCACGTATTAGTCGGTTCTGAGCTATCAGATTGCGAAAAAAATGCGAGCACGAAGCACATCCTGCACCAACGCCGGTCTCCGAAAATGCCGAATTAATGACAAAAACAACGATTTCCTGCATTTTCCCTTTGACCGGCCGGGCAGTTTCTTCGTGCAACCGGCAAAAGACACGAGGATTAACCCGCTTGTTCGTGTCTATTAGTGTCCATTCGCGCGGATTCCGGTGTTCATTTTGCGGCGGTCTAGAAAAGTTATGGGATGGCAAGTTCGAAAATTTGTAGTTGGCGATGTAGCAGCGCTCCGCGACCTGCGATTAGAAGCTCTCCAAACCTATCCAGACGCTTTCGGTTCCACGTACGAAATCGAAATGTCCAGACCGCTTAGCTATTTTGTCGAACGACTGGAGAAAAACGTGATCCTCGGCGGATTTGATCACGGCGAACTCGTTGGAATGGTCGGCTTCTATCAGATGACAGGTCCAAAAGACCGGCACAAGGGCGTCATTTGGGGTATGTATGTCAAACCTCGTTTGCAGGGCAACGGATTAGGTTCCACGCTCTTGGACTCGGTCATCCAATTAGGGAAAATGCAGGTCGAACAAATTCAACTCACCGTCGTAATAACCAATCAACGCGCCGTTCGTTTTTATGAGGCTTCAGGATTTCGTGGTTATGGAATAGAAAAAGATGCCCTGAAAAGCAGTGAAAGTTATTTTGATGAATTGCTGATGGTTCGATTTTTGACCTGAAGAAGTCTCTTGTTCAGTATTCGCAATCTTCCCGGACCTGGCTAGTGCACCTGATCGGACAAGGATGCGCGCACAATCTTGGTGATATGCGAATTTTTTAGTATCAAGCCAGAGTGAAGGAATTGCGATACCACCTGAGGCATGTCGGATACGGATTGCGCGACCGAAAGAGATAAGGCCAGGCCGGCGCATCAATTCCATCGAAATGATGGGCTGGCAGATAAGCAGATTGCACGATTGCTGCTGAGCATCGGTTGTTTGCTCACGGCGTTAGTCGATTCGAGCGCAGCCGAATGGGTGCAGATCTACAGTAGCCAAAATCTAACGGTCTACGCTAAGGATCGACCTGGCTCGTCCATCAAAGAACTTCGTGCAGTCGGACTCGTCGATGCACCAAGTTGGGTAATTCTCAATGTCTTGGACGAAGTTGCAGATTATCCGGATTTCATGCCCTATACGACGAAGGCGCAACTGATCGAACGAAGGCCGCACGGAGCCATTATTTATCTTCGTTGGGATCCACCGATCATTGGTGCTCGCGACGTGACTATAGAGGTAACTCAAAGCTCGACCAAGCGTGCAGATGGCAAGACTAATTATCAACTGCAATGGGAACCGACTAATACGGTCGGCCCCGCCCCTTCCCCTGGTGTCATCCGGATTACACTAGACGAAGGTTCATGGAAGCTCGAACCAACTGAAGATGGAAAAGAGACCACGGTAATTTACGATATTTTTACCGACGGCGGAGGAGGTTTACCTGGCTTCGCGATCAACATAGCAAATAAACAGAGCGTCTTTGACCTCTTCCAAGCGATCCGCAAACAGGTAACGCTGCCAAAATATTCACAAAAAAATCCGACAGAGTGAGTTGGCAGCGCTTTACCCCGTCGAGCCATGGAGTAATGGAGCGTTGTTCTCTCGCTTCTTGTTTCCGCCGCCCTGTCGTGATAAAGGAATCGATGCCGACACGTTCGATTGCTTTAATCGGAGATTACGATCCCGAAGTTACCGCGCAGCGAGCAATTCCCTTGGCTGTTGAGCTCGCCTCGCGGGAAACGGAACCAACCGGCGTCACTTGGTTATCTACCGAAGCACTGGTCTCAACGCCCGATGACGCGCTCTCTCGATATGCTGGCTTTTGGTGCGTTCCCGGGAGTCCGTACAAGAACATGGAAGGCGCCCTTCGGGCCATTCGGTTTGCGCGCGAACAAGAGCGCCCTTTCCTGGGCACCTGCGCTGGTTTTCAGCATGCTTTGATTGAGTTTGCCCGCTCAGTCCTTGGGCTTCTCGACGCAGATCATCTGGAATCCAATCCGACGGCTCAGCTTCCTTTGATCGCGCCACTACGGTGCGCGCTAGTCGAGGTGGAAGACCGAATCTTTTTGCAAAAAGGGTCACGTGCTGCTCGCATCTATGGTCAAACCGTGATTGACGAACGATATCACTGTCGATTTGGCTTAAATCAAGAACACGCAGCAAAATTTGAAAGCGGATCGTTGCGGATAACGGGCGTCGATAAGGACGGCGAGGCGCGCGTTGCGGAACTGGAGAAGCATCCTTTCTTTTTTGGCACTCAGTTTCAGCCAGAAAGAGCTGCCCTCGTTGGCCGCAATCATCCATTGGTCGCAGCGTTTGTGACGGCGGTTAGAAGTTGCAATACGGATCATCCCGCGCGGAGACCTAAAGGTGCGAGGCTGGACCAAGAGCCGCAGCAAATCGTGTGATAGACGAAATAGCAGCAAAGAGCGTGAATAACGCGCGAAGAGCCTAAAGTGGGAGGCGTCATCCCAATTGCGGCTTTCGAACTACAAATAGGTGGCCAAGCACGAATTTCGGGCGTGACCAACTCGAGGGTCGTCCGTCTTCAGATTTCGTACAACGCCAGGGCGCAAATGCAAAACGCACGTAATT
>Ga0070697_100004832_pt1 | contig 10333 bp, 10 predicted proteins | sample KBSK1501metaG_FD_65475 | JGI IMG/M metagenome (GOLD analysis project Ga0070697, IMG submission 65475) | Corn, switchgrass and miscanthus rhizosphere microbial communities from Kellogg Biological Station, Michigan, USA - KBS K1-50-1 metaG | ecosystem: Host-associated > Plants > Roots >... | reverse complement strand
CTTTGAGCTGCGTCGTGGACGCGTTATCTTAAGTCGTGTATACGACGCACCGGAAGCGATAACACCCACGTGACCTGCGTCTATCCTCTCGTCGCTGCGCTTTTGAGTTCTAAGCCGCGCGCCCAGAACCTCACGTCAGCGACATGGCTCCCCTGACGGCGTCGCTCGCCCGGCGTATGCCGGCTACGCCGCGCGGATGACCGATGCCCGGGAGTCAGCCACCCCAGCCGGGAAGTTACGTCTCGCGGCCGACGCGGGCCAGCGGCAGGGCGGCCTAGCTTGCCGTACATGGATGCCCTGCGTTGCCCGGCCAGCACTGGCGGGCGAACACCCGATCGACGGTGAACCTCGCGGGCCGGCGACGATCGGCGCTGCTCGTGACGGTGAACCTGGCCGCCGCTGCGATATACCTCGTTCGTCTCGGCCACGGCATAGGCCTGGGCGGGTACCGCCTTGACCTGGATGTCTACCGCACTGGCGCCAGGATGTTGCTGCACGGCGGCGATCTGTACGGCCGGCTGCCCAGGCTCGGCGACGGCCATGAGCTATCGTTCACCTACCCTCCGTTCGCAGCCCTGAGCTTCATCCCACTTGGGATTCTCGGCTACAGCACGGCGAACTGGCTGCTCACCGCAGCCACCATCGTCAGCGTTGCGGCCAGCCTGCGGTGCTTCGCCGCCAACGCCGGAGCTGAGACCGGCGCCCGGATGCGGCGGCTCTTGCCCTGGGCGCTGCCTGCCGCGCTGCTGCTCGAACCCGTCCGCTCCACCTTGACCTACGGGCAGATCAACGCGCTCCTGATGGCACTGGTCGCGTTTGACTGCCTGACCCGGGCGCCCCGGTGGCCGCGCGGGGTCCTTGTCGGCGTCGCCGCCGCGCTGAAACTCACTCCCGCGGTCTTCCTGCTGTTCTTCCTTCTTCGCCGCGACCTGCGCAGCGCGGCCCGAGCCGGGTTGAGCTTCGCGGCCTGCACCGGTGCCGGGTTCGCCCTCGCCCCGCACGACTCGCTCCGCTACTGGACCCAGATCGCCTACCAGCCCGCGCGGATCGGCGGAATGTCCTACGCCTCGAACCAGTCCGTCCTGGGAACCCTGGCCCGGCTCGGTCTCAGCAATCCCGCACGGGCCTGGCTCTGGCTCGCCCTGAGCCTGGTCGTCGCGGCCCTTGCCGTCACCGGCATGCGCGGCGCTCTGAAAGCCAACCAGGTCACGTCCGCCCTTTCGCTCAACGCCGCAGCCGGGTTGCTGATCTCGCCCGTATCCTGGTCACACCACTGGGTCTGGGCGGCCCCCGCGCTGCTCACCTGCCTCAGCACCACCAACCCGAACCGCCGGCGGCTGCTGACGTTCGCGGTCCCAGCACTGCTCACCTTCGCGATAGGACCGCACTGGCTGCTCCCCTCCGGGGGAGGCCGTGAACTGCACTGGGCATGGTGGCAGCAGGTCGTGGGCGACTCCTACGCCCTGATCGGGCTCGCTGTCCTGACCCAAGCCGCGATCAAGAACCTGCTACCCCGCCCGGAACGCCGGGATCCGAGCACAGAAGGCAGGCGGCCAGCACCGCACGATCAAGAAGTTGGACCGGTACCCATCCAAGACCCGGGACAACGCGACCGTGCCGGCGTCCGCCCTGCGCGGAGCGAAGCCCTCGGGGGTGACGGGCTACCAGCGGACGATGAGGCCGAGGGCGGCCGGCCGGACCGCATGCAGTCACCGGCGCGAAGCGTGAGCCCCGAGTCCGCGCCGACACCGCGACAGGCCCCTTGGCGATCACAGCTGGCTGTTCTGGGCGTCGGAACCCGCCCGCAGACGTGGAAAGGAATGAGCAATACTCGGCGATCTGTAATTGCTTACACCATGTACAAATTGTCTGCTTGTCGCGTAATACGACCGGCACGACGCACTTCACCTGAGGCACGAGCTATCCAATAGCTGTACATCGGTGTCTATTCCGGCATGAAGGTCATTCAGTCGAGCTGGCCCGGTACAGTTCCGCTCCCGTGCCGGACTCCGCGACCGGCCCGGCGGCCGGGAAGCGCCGGGGCAAGGCCGCCATCGGAGGTTCAGGAGGCGATCGCGATGGCAACCGGGAGCCGGCCCACCTTTATTGGCCTCCCAGGCGAGTTCGTCGCGACGTGGATCGGAATGACCTGGCCCGGCGCGAAGGGCGGCCTCCCGGACCGGAGTCCGGGGCCCAGCCCGCCGAATATGTTCGAATCGAGCACGTATACCGTCGTGCCGTCCGGGCTGACCGCCAGCCGTGTCGGGATCTTCCCGGCGGCGATCGCCGGCTCGGCCCAGCCGTCGGCGAGCCGGATCGGGGTGACGCTCCCGGACGCGTAGTTGGCGACGTAGGCCATCTTCCCGTCCGGGATAAAGGCGATGGGGGTCAGTCCGACCTTGATCGGGTTGCCTTGGGTGCCGGTGCGGACCCGGACCGGGACGACGAATCCCTGCTGGCTGTCCGGGTCGGGCGTGGCCAGCACGTAGGCCGTGCCGCCAGGCGCGACCGCGAGCGCGTAGGCCCCCTGGATCGCCACCGGCTTGCCCGCCCGGTTCGTTGCGGTGTCTACCGGGGTGACGCCGGCGCCGGTCAGGACCAGGACGGTCGTGCCATCAGGTGTGACCGCCATGGCATCCGGCGAGGGGCCCACGGTGATCGGCTGTCCGGGCTCGCCGGTCGCCGTGCTGATCGGCGTGATGGTATCGCCATCGGAATTCGCCACGTAGACGGTCCTGCCGTCGGCGGCCATCGCCAGAGCCCCGGCCGACGCGATCCTGATCGGCTCAGACGCGGCATCGGCCCCGGCGCGCACCGGGACGACCTCGCCGGGGCAGGAGACATAGACGGTCCGGCCGTCCGGGGTGACCGCGATCGTGTCCGGGTTGATCCCGGTCGCGGCGGTCAGGTTCCCGCCTGCGCAGACCGTCACGATCCGGCCAGGCCTGTTCGTCGCGGTGCGGATCGCGGTCAGCGTGACCGGAGCCGCCGCACCGGGCAGCACGCTGCCGGAACCGAGCACATACGCCGTCTGGCCATCCGGGCTGATCGCGATCAGCGCCGGGACAGGCCCGACCCGGATCGGCTTGCCCGCGGTGTTGCTGGCAGCCAGGATCGGTGTGACGGTACCGTCGGCCGCATTGGCGACATAGACCGTAACCGGCCCGGCCGTGCGCCCGGCACGACCCGCGACAAGCGTCCCGCGTGCTCCGCACCCGCCAATGCCCGCGATCAGCAGCAGCGCCAGGACGGATACCCAGCGTGGACTGCATCTAGTCACGTAGACCCCTGAATGACTCGAATCGGCGTGGAAGAGCTCACCGCTGTGCGCCGGAAGCAGCTTACGCCGGGCAGCTCGCGTGATCGTTCGCCGCCGCCGTCTCCCCGGCCAGCCAGGCTCCGGCCCTTGCTGGCGCGACACAACCTCCGGCACGGCCATCCGCGCCTCCGCAGCCTCCGGGCTGGAGCGTCGAACACCAGCTGGCCCGGTGCACCATCGCGCCGCGTCATATCCGGCGCCCGGCCCGGCCCGGTCCGGACCCGGCGACCTTCTCCGGGACTCCAGGCTGGCCCGCCCGCCCTCATCCTGAATCGCGTGATCTTACGAATGTCCACACCGCCGGACTTCACCTGGAAGTCCCGGAAACGCCGGAGAAGGGAACGCAGGTGCTCGCGTGGTGCCATGGCATAGCGCCAGGCAATTCTGCAGGCGCATCCGCCGTGCGCTCATCGGAGACCAGAATTCGCTACGCAGATCTGTCCATCACCGCGGGCTGAGAACTCACACTTCTGACCCTGATCGGGTGCGCTCTCATGCCGCGAGTCGCGCGGCATGCGAGATGCACCATCTGTGGCTACGGACGGCCACCAGGGTGTTGTGCGGGTGAGTGCGGGCCGCTCGCGAAGGGATCCTTCGCTTAGGAGCGTTCCCAGTAAAGGATCTGAACGATATGCGTCAACCTGGCCGGCAGGACGATCATTGCCCGGCTGCATGATCCATCATCGCCCGCATCGACCGGGCCCTCACCGACCTGCCGGAGGTCAGGCCCGGCGCCGGACCTTACCTGCGCCGTCTGGCCGAGTGCGGCTGGTCCGGCGGCACGCAGCACCCGGCGCGAAGCCTCTCACCGTGTATGGTTGGCGCGGAAAGGGTCATCTACCGGCACTGTTGCGACGACCCCTTGAACCTGGGCAGTACCTGGCCATCCGCTACACCGCCCGGCTGGCCCAGGCCGGTGCGATAGCCTCGGCCGGGACCGCCGGGGATTCCTGCGACAAGACGTGGGCTTCATACTGCACCTCCTGATGTTGTTGCGGTGTGAACTCGCCTGGCGAGCTTGCTGCCCTGGCGTTTGACCAGCCGGGGGTCGGCGGGGTGGGGCGGGTCGAACAGGGGGATGTTCTTGTCGTTGGCCTTGCGGGCGGTGAGCAGCCCGGCGCGGCGCCAGGCCTTGATGGTGGAGACGTGCACGCCGAGCTGTGCTGCTATCTGGTCGAGGGTGAGCAGGCCGCGGGCGCGGAGCCGGTCGGCGTGGCTGGGCAGGTGGTGGGCCTGGCGGAGGTCGAGCACGATCCGGCCGGTGAAGGGCTTGCCTTCGCCGGAGCGGTGGCCGGCGGCGTTGAGCGCCTCGGCGGTTTCGCCGTCGGTGTGGTCGTCCAGGAGCCGGTCGAGCAGGGCAAGGGCCTCCGGCTTGGTCTGGCGGAGCTGCCAGGCGGGCGCCGGGATGGGGACCTCCAGGCTGGTGGCCTGGCCGCCGCGGAACCGGACGTGCAGGTGGATGCGGTCGGTCTTGGTCATGGTGACGTCGTCGATGAGCAGCCGGGCCATGCGCTTGCGCTCGCGGTGCGGGGTGGCCGGGTTCGTCCACAAGGCGGGGAAGCCGGCGGCCAGCGTCCGGATGCGGGTCTTGTCGGTGCCGGTGAGCGCGGCGGCGCCGGCGGCGGCGGTGTCGTAGTCGTCCTGGGCGGCTTGCAGGGCGCGCAGCGCCTCGTTCCAGTCGGCTTCCAGGCTGGTCGCGACCAGCCGGTTGCCCGGGTCGACGGCCAGGTAGCGGCGGCGGGCCAGGTCGGCGCGGTAACGGGCGCACTCGACGTGGCCGCGGCGCATCGCGTCGGCGTCGGCGGCGCGGGCCTCGATCTCGGCCTGGACGGTGAGGGCGACCTCGAGGGTCAGCGGGGTGAGCGTGTCGAGCAGCAGCTGGCCGATGGCGGCGTCGGCGGCGGCGCCGTTGATGGCCTGGCAGCGCGGCCCGGCGTTGTCGATGGCCTCGCGCACGCACTGGTAGTCCGGGACCTCGGTGCCGCCGCGGCTGTGGTAGGCGACGGTCATCCGCCGGCCGCACTTCCCGCAGATGGCCAGGCCTTGCAGCAGCGCGGTGCCTTCCCGGGCCGGCCCGGCGGCCCGGTCGGCGCCGCGGGCGGCGGCGTTGCCGGCCAGGGTCTGCTGGTTGGCCTCGTAGGTCTCCCAGGTGATGTATCCGGGGTGGCGCCGGGGATCAGCGCGGTCCACTGGTCGCGGGGCAGCGGCTGGAGGCGGTTCTTGCCGTTGGCGCTGGTGGTTCCGCGGCGGCGGCCGTAGACGAACGCGCCGGCGTAGCGGGGGTTGTGCAGGGTGCGCAGCACCCGCCAGTGGGTCAGTGGCATCCAGGCCAGCTCGCCCTTGCGCGGCCCGGTGCTGATCCGCACCGGGAACGGCAGTTTCTCGGCGGCGAAGGCGGCGACCACGGCGCGCGCCGAGCCGGTGCGGGCGAAGACCGCGAACAGGTGCCGGAGCGCCTGCTGCACCCCGGCGTCGGGGTCGAGCACGACGTGCCCGGCGCCGTCGTAGACCAGGCCGACCGGCAGGCCCATCCGCAGCTGTCCGCGCCGGGCCGCCGACAGCTGCCCGCCGCGCAGCCGGGCCCGGATGAAGTGAAGCTCGGCTTCTGAGAGGGTTCCTTTGAGGCGAGCAGCATCCGGTCGTTGAAGTCGCCGGGATCATACAGCCCGTCCTCGTCGCAGATCAGCGTGCCGGTCAGCGCGCAGATCTCCAGCAGCCGGTGCCAGTCAGCGTTGTTGCGGGCCAGCCGGCTGCACTCGAGGCCCAGCACGATGCCTGCCCGGCCCATGCTGACATCGGCCACCAGCCGTTGGAAGCCTTCCCGGTCTGCCGCGGACGCACCGGAGTGGCCCTGGTCGACATCGACTACGATGATCTGCTCCGCGGGCCAGCCGAGGGCGATCGCCCGCTGACGCAGATCGTACTGGCGGACGGTGGACTCGGTGTTGTTCAGGACCTGCTTGAGCGTGGACTGGCGGATATACAAATAGGCGTTGCGGGCCAGTTGGCTGACGGTCACCTTCAGCGCCTCGGCGCTCATCGCGGCTCACCCCCGCGCGGCCAGGCAGGACAGTGCCATCGTGGCCAGGGCCGCGACGAGCTGCTCCCCGCTGCCCGGCGCCGGACGGGCCGGCGGAGCTGGCGGCAGCGCGGCCGGGTCCGGGGCGGGCAGGTCGTCCCATGCCCGCAGCCAGCCCGCGATCCCGCGGTTTTGCAGCACGCCCAGGCCCAGCCGCCAGCCGCCCGCCTGCCCGCCGAGGACCTGCTCGCGCAGCTGCTCATACCGGGCGACGTCACCGGGCTGGCCGCCGGGGCGCTCACCGCTGCTCTCCGTGTTCCGCGGCGCTTTTCGGGGCGGCGGCGCGGGCCAGCCCCCGTTCCACCGAACGCGGGTGCACGGTGATCCCGAACCGGTCCGCGATCGCGGCGGCCAGGTCCGCACTGCGCAGCGACGGGTCGGCGTCCCGGAGCTGGCGGGCGAAGGTGACCACCTCGGCGGTGAGCTTGTGCGCCCGCCGGGGGCCCGGCCGGGCCGGGACCAGCGCCGCCAGCCCCCCGGCATCGACCGCGGCGGCCGCCTGGTAGTACGACGGCCGGGAGAACCCGAACGCCGCCGCCGCCGCGCTCACCGGCTGGCCCTCGGCCCGCACCCGCCGCACCATCTCGTACTTGACCTGCACCAGGTCGCGGGCGTCGAAGAACTCCGGGCCGGCGGTGAACGCCTGGTCGGCCACCGCCTCCGGCCGCGGGTTCAGGCACCGCGCCTCGCGCAGCGCCGCCTCCTTCGGATCATCCCGGCGTCGTGCCATGCCGCCTCCCGGAATCACACGGATGTAAGAAGCATTATGCCGGGCAGGATACGCCATCCTGGGCTGGAATGCGGCATGTTCTGCGAAAACTTCAGATGCAGGTCGGCAGTCAGCTCAGGGCACGCATTCTGCCCGGCATAATCTGCTTAACGGCAGCGGCAGAATCTGCCTTACACCCCGGTCACCGGGACACGAGGCCGGCGGCCCTCCGCCAGCCGCGCCAGCGCCAGCAGGTCCGCCACCCGGAACGGGCACCGGCCAGCCGCCACCGTCACGAACACGTCCGGCCCGGCCGCATCCGTCCAGCCCACCGGAAGCGAATGCTGCCTGCCCTCGGCGTCCAGGAAGAACACCCGATCCTCAGCCCAGGTCTGGCGGACCGCCACGAACACGAACTCCCGCCCCGACCACGGGTGGAACGGGTGCGTCACCCGCACGACTCGCTGCGCAGAAACGGGATCGGGCGTAGTTGACGACGCGGGATAACGCCTTGGCCGAGACCATCATCGGCTTGTACAAGGCCGAGCTGATCCACCGGCGCGCCGTGGAAGACCCTCGCCGGCCTCGAGGCGGCCACCGCCTGGTGGGTGTCCTGGTTCAATCACCGGCGGCTGTACGGCCCGCTCGGCGACATCCCGCCCGCCGAATACGAGCAGAACTGGCAGGACGGCCAGATGCCATGAGCCTCCCCGCGCCAGCCAGCCTGCGCCCGGTCCTCGCTGCCGTCAAGGCCAAGCCCTGCGGGCGGCCTGCGGCCGGCCTTGACAGCCGCTGCGGTCCCGGCGTCTGATATCAGCGGCGGGAACGGGCCCCCGGGAAAGACTCACAAGATCACAAGATCAGCAATCAGGGGGGAAACCGAGTCTCTACCAAACTCGGGGCGGTGTAAAGAGGAGCAGTCATGAAAAACACCTGGACAAGAATCATCATCATCGCGGCGTCAACGGCAGTGGCCATCTTCGGCATCATCACATCAGCGGGAGCATCCACTATCGAATGCACCGCTGGCACCTATGCCGGGTACTGCGCCACGCAGGCCGACAACGGGACACCGCAGCTCGTGATGGACAACAGCAAGCTGGGCACCGCGGTCAACAACCCCGTCATCGGGTGGACGGACAGCAGCACCGATCCGGCGACCGACTGGTTCCAGCTCGCGTACAAGGGCGACAACGCCCTGGGCGTCATGTTCTTCTGGGCACCGACCGGGGTGAACCTCGATCTTTGCGTGGCCGACCCCGGCAACGGCCTGGTCGTACTCCGCGTGTGCAACGGGTCCAACTTCCAGCGCTGGGTCGCCGCCCCGGTCGGCTCCAGCGGGTTCTTCACCTGGACCAACCGCGCCACGCACCGCATACTCGCCGCTGGCGCGAAGGGAGCGCAGCTACGCACCGTGGTTCCCCCGACTGTGACACTAGGTACGCAAGAGTGGAAGTTCGCGGGCTGACTTAGCCGCACACAAGACAGGCCCGACCACGGTAAGCCTTCCGTGGTCGGGCCTTTGTGCTGCCCTGTGCTGGCGGCCAGCGGCCAGCCTGGCAAAAACCCTACCGGCTGCCTGCTGGCAGCCTGCCAGCGGACAGCAGGGGCGCGGCCAGGCCGGTTCACCACCAGGCAACTAGTGTTATCGCTTATACGCCTATGCGCAAGGCAATGATTGCGACGGAAAGTGGAGATCCGGCGCGAGAGCCGGGCATTGCCAATTCTGCCCTGGAGTACAAGGATGCGCTGACTCCGCGGCTCAGGGCGGTAATTCTGCGCCAGCGATCCTATTCGAACGCGGCCTTGGGTGAAGTCATTGCTTCGGCCCGGGACTCCGATGAAGCCGTTATCGAGGCTGTCGCGGGCGAAAATCAAGGTGAGCAAGACCGAGCACCGTATTGCACGCCAACTTACGCGTCAATGGAAGCTGGGGCGTCCTGGATTCTCCTCGGGCATCCCAAGACCGCACTTCCGATCCTGGAAAAGAGCCGCACTGAGTGGCTGGACCATACCCAGGTCCGCGATTACGCATTGTGCGTGTCACGCCTAGCGATAGCTTATGCCGATGGGGCGAACTGGAGAAGGCGTGCGCGGTCGCTGACGAGGTCATCAGGCTTGCTCAGGGGCTTGGGTCACGCCGCGTAGTTGGCCAGATTAACCTGCTCCATCGTAGGCTAGCCGCATGGCGCGGCACGGTAAGCATCTCGTCAAGCACCCTTCACTTTATGACCGATGACATTTATCGCTCTATCACGGATGCGGGCTTGACCTCACGGGTCATCTTGAATTGTCATGGAGGTAATTATTCTCTGGCCAACGTTGTCCAGGAAGGAAACGCCCACGGCAAGAGAATGGCACTATTCCCGTCCGGGAGGGGCTGGGCGGATGCGAGGCAATCAGCAGGGCTCGCCACCTCGAACCACGAAGATATGCACGCGGGGGAGCTTGAGACATCCATCCTGCTTCACACGCAGCCCGAACTCGTCCGGGACGGCTATCACCAGGCGGACTGGGTAGCAGACGACAGGCGCCATCTCCTGACCACCGGGATGGGGAACTACACGCAAAGCGGCGTGATCGGCCGACCCTCTCTGGCTTCCGCGGAGAAAGGCAAGGCAGTGCTTGCCTCGCTGGTCGACAGCTTCGCGTCCGTGCTAGAGATCTTTCGGCGGCCATAGCCCCGAGCCGCGACCCCACGAGCAGCACATCGCGTAGGTCTTTCCGGTGTCGCGAGATTTTCCGCAGCCGTGAGAATCACGGCCGTCCAGGGACGGTGAACCCCGGCAGATCCGGGGAACGAGTGCCTGACGACACTGACGGCTCTGCCGGGGTTTGTTAACCGGTACAAAGCTTGCCATAGCTCTAGCAAGCTTGGTCAACGAATGCGCAGGTCAGCCTTGCTCTACTATGATCAACCGTGCCTGATCTGCCCGACTTTAGCGTCGACAGCCCGACGCCCGTGTACGTGCGGGTCGCCGATTGGCTTGAGTCGCGCATCAAATCGGGAGAACTCAAGCCGGGCGCGCGCTTGCCGCCCGAACGCGAGCTAGCCCGCGACTTCGGAGTTGCCTACGACACCGTGCGGCGCGCCGCGGCGCTGCTCCGCGAGCGCGGCCTGATCATCACCGTCCACGGGCGCGGCACCTACGTGGCATAGCCTCCGGCGCACATCAGGTGCTTAGTAGCGGCGCAGCTGCCTAACTTGGGGCTAACTGAAGATCTT
>Ga0070697_100004831_pt1 | contig 10333 bp, 10 predicted proteins | sample KBSK1501metaG_FD_65475 | JGI IMG/M metagenome (GOLD analysis project Ga0070697, IMG submission 65475) | Corn, switchgrass and miscanthus rhizosphere microbial communities from Kellogg Biological Station, Michigan, USA - KBS K1-50-1 metaG | ecosystem: Host-associated > Plants > Roots >... | reverse complement strand
TCCCTTGAACGTATCATCGCCGGTTCGAGCAACGAAGGCGTGGAATTCATTTGTACCCTTGCGGGCAACTTCGAAACCCTTGGCAGGGTTCAACACATACACTGTGGCGTTGTCTCTGAGGTGCGGTGGCAGCGCGCTGAGCGCCAGCTGAATTTCCAAATCTCGCGGCAACGGCTCGATGGTGTTCTGGGTGCTCGCTGCGAGCGAGACCACGAGACCTACAGCTACTGCAATTGTCTGAACCGTTCTCATCGTGAGCTCCTAGGTTGGTCTTCGACGAACGCCCTCAGGCGTTCGGCCGCGTCGTCCCATTGCGCCGCGATCTGATCGATGTACCGCTTTGCTCTATCCAGACGTTCGCGATTCAGGTCCCAGACCCGCTCACGCCCCCGGCGGGCGTGGCGCACGAGCCCCACGTCGCCGAGGGCGTGGAGGTGGCGCGTAATTGCCTGACGCGTCACCCCGGTCCCTTCACTGAGACGAGTAATCGAGAGGGGCCCGCCGGCGGACAGGCGTCCCAGCAGGCGGAGTCGAGTCGCGTCGCCCAACGCGGCAAACAGCGGCGCCGCGTCGGGCATTTGCAGCGCGGTGGCGCTGCGGCTACGCGACATACCGCTCAAGCTGCTTGATCTGTCCGGCCCACCCGTTTTCGTTCATGCGGAACGCCTCGGCGCGACGAGCGAGCGGGATGCGATCGAACCCGGACTCGACGATGGTGAGGGCGGTGCCGCCGTCTGTTTCCTCGAGCTTGAACTCGACCAGCGTCGTGGGCTCGGACGAGTAGTCCACGGCGGGGTCGACGGCGTAGGGGTGCCAGCGATACGAGAAGTACCGCTCCGGATCGATGCGCTCGACCAGCATTTCCAGCGTGACATGCTCGTAGCCCGGTATGCTGAGCCTGCCCCGGACCGGCTTGCCCTCGGCAAACTCGCCCTCGAGGTTTACGCGGAACCAGGTTCCAAACTCTGCTGCGTTCGTGAGGGCGCGCCACACGCGCGTGCGTGGGGCGCGGAGCACCACCTGTTTTTCGATCCGATCGGTGCTCTTCGTGTCGTTGGGCGTTTCGGTTTTGACTGCCATGGGTTGAGTCCTCCGGAAACCAGGTAAACAGCCGTTCGTTGATATGCAACATTCATGTTGCGTATTATACCAGCCAGTTCCTTTAAATGCAACCCCGATGTTGCGCTTTCTTTGGGCGGAGAGCACAGAAAAAAGCCCTACAGCGGAAATCGCTGCAGGGCTTGATCTTCACTCAGTCGGGACGGCGGGATTTGAACCCGCGACCCCCTGAACCGACGGCACCTTCTGAGCCGCGGTCCGTCGCGTCAATGGAATACCGCGACGCGCAGCCCCGGCACCACGGCATTCCGCGCCGCCCGTGTGCCCCCCGGATGGATCACGTATTGTACGTCGGGCTGCACGGTCAGCCAGGAGCCGAACTGCGCAAGGTACGTAAGCTCCACCGTGGTCTCCCCGGCGGCGGGGCGTCCTGCTGCCGTCTGCGTGCGCTCGTAGTGCGATCCATTCCGCGCGCCTGCCACTGCCAGCCCCAGCGCGTCCTGCGCACGACTCGAGAAAGGCGCGGTGAACGTGAATCCGCCGCCGAGGTAGCCACCGATCTGGTTCACGCGGCCATCGCCCAGCCCGAGCTGCGCGAAGGCTGTCAGGGACCCCAGGGTCAGGTCCCCGATGAGGTACGCGCCGCCGCTCCCACGATGTTGCACTGACGCGCCGTTCGGAAGCGTGTCGACGAGATCCGAGAATCGCGCCGTGTAGTACCACGCGCCGATCGCGAGCTTCCCGCCGTAGGGACGCGCCCGTCCGCGGCCGATCCCGAAGCGTCGCTGTCGCGGCACGCCCACTGTGTCCGGACGTGCGAGCAGCGCTACCTCGCCGACGAGCAGGGCGCCGTCTCCCGACGCGAACACCCGAATCCCGTCCCCCGGGCGGTCCACCGGCACGCCGTCGAGGACGGCGGCGCGCCACACGACGTTGGGCGAGGGCTTGAAGTCGACGCGCGTGCCGACGGCAGTGTTGGGGAAGATCGACGGCCCGGCCACGCCGCTGTGCGCGAACTCCGGGCCCATCCCGAACGAGCTGTTGATGAACAGCGCCCCGGACTGCAGGCGGTAGAACTCCGTATTGAGGTCGTAGCGCCCGACGAGCCACGACAGTCGGTTGTCGAGCAGGTTCTGCTGCAGCCACGCCTCCTCGAGCCGCACCGCGGCGGGCGCCTGGAGGTTGCTCACGCCCTGCACATCGCCCACAAGATCACTCGGCGCACCGCCGTGGGTGCCGAGCGCGAACGCGAAAAGGCGCGCGCCATGCCACCCCGCGAGCCGCCTGAGCAGGAGCGTGAACTGCCCGCCCGCCGCGCCCGCGAAGGTCGCGCCGCGCCGAGCGCCGCCGCCGGCATTCTGGACGAGCTCGCCGGTGTACGAGAACGTAAGGATCACGGGGCGCGCGCCGCTGTCCCCGCCGGCGCTCTGCCCGCACACGGGCGGCGCGCCGCAGGTCATCGCCGCCAGCACGCTCATTGCACCAAGCTCGAGCCGCGTCTTGGCCGTCATGGTTCGGCCCTCATCGAGTACTGTCGAGTACGGCCTGGGGACGCCGACCACACCTTGCGCCGCCACGTCCGGATCCTTGGAATCCTGGGGCGCGGGTGTCGCTTATGCTGGCAGGCGAAGAACCGGGTGGCTAGATCTCGAGCCTCGTGCTAGCGGCACCCCCTGATGCACGTACAGGAGGTCGCCAATTGCTGTTCTGGTTGCGGTCATGGGATAAGGTCCGGCCCGAGCCGAGACCTCCCCGCCGTCAATCCTTCGGGGTGTATTGTGCGAGCAGCGCCCGGAACCGCGGCTGCTCGCGGATCGGGTCCCAGAGCGGGTCGAGCCGCAGCGTGTGGACGCTGAATCGAGGGGAAGGCCCGGCCAGCAACCGCTCGATCGCATCCAGGGCCGAGTCGGGTTCGCCCACCTGTGCGAGGATGCGGGCGCGATCTTCAGCGGCGGCCGGTCCGAACAGGGCGTCGCGATACACCGGCGATTCTCGCAGCCACCGAGCCTCACGGACGGCCGCGTCACGACGGGCGAGGCCGGCCAAGGCCAGACCGCGGGCCGCATGGACACGCCAGTCGTCCGGGAGGTGGGCGATCACGGAGTCGAGGAACACTAAGGCCGAATCGAAGGCGACGCGCGCCGCAGGTCGATCCCCGCGTACCTGGTGCGCCCAAGCGGCGTAGAGAGAACTGGGCACGAAAACGAGCTGCCCCTCGAAGACGCGGATGCCCGCGGTCGTGAGGAATCGGAGCAAGCTGTCCGCCTGCCGCTCCCAGAGCAGGAGCTCAACCTGTTGACCGGCTACCGTCCCGAGCGTCCCCAACGCCGCGTCCCTGGGCAGCCGGCTCAGGACCGCCCGCAGCGTGTCGAGTTGTCCCTGCCAGAGCACATACGTTCGTCCTTTGAAGACGGCGGCGAGGTGAAGGTCGGGGGCGAGGCTCAACGCCCGATCGAGCGCGCGCACGGCGTCGGGGTAGCGGCGCACGGCTCGATAGGTATTCCCGCCGAGGTCCCAGAACAGATTTGCGTTGCGGGGGTCGAGCTGTGAAGCCTTCTCAAACGCCGCGATGACCTCGTCCCAGTTGCCCAGGCGGCGGTGTACGCCGCCGATCAATTCCCAGAGCGGGGCGTCGGTAGGCAGACCTTTCAGGGCGATCGCGAACTCGTCCAACGCGCGCCGGTAGTCACGGCGGCCCCAGTACTGCGCCAGGCCCATGGCGACGTGCGCCTGCGGCAGGTCGGGCGCGAGCCGCAGCGCGGCCGCCGCCTCCTCGCGCTGGCGCGCCGCGCGCGCGGGCGAGGGATCGTAGCTCCACCAGTACATCCGGCCGTGCACTTCGGAAAGCGCCGCGTGCGCCAAGGCGAACCCCGGATCGAGGCCCAAGGCCCGTTCGAAGAGTTGCTGGCCGGCCTCGAGGTTCGGCCGCAGATAGCCGGGGCGCGTTTGGTACTCGCGGCCCTGGAGGTAGAGCCGGTACGCCTCCGGATTGGCCGTGGGCGCTGCCGCGATCGCGCCCGCCTCCGCTCGGGTGAGCGTCGTCCCCACCGCTCCCACGATCGCCCGGGCGACCTCGCTCTGGACCGCGAACGCATCGTTCAGGGTTCGGTCGTATCGCTCGGCCCAGAGGTGCCGATCCGTCGCCGCATCAATCAGCTGCACGTTCACGCGCAGGCGATTCCCCACGACCTGCACGCTCCCCTCCACCACGCTCCCCACCCCCAGCTCGGCGGCGATCACCCGGAGCGGCTTTCCCGTCCCCTGGTAGCCCATCACCGAGGTCCGGCTGATCACCGTGAGCGCCGCCACCTTCGAGAGCTGGGTCAGCAACTCGTCCTGCAGCCCGGGCGCGAAGTACGCTTGCGGGCCCCCAGCGCTCAGGTTCTCCAATGGCAGCACCGCGATCGCCGAGCGAGGATGGCGCGACCCCGACGCGCGCGGTCGCAGCCAGCGCCCTGCCGTAACGGCGCCCACGATGACGGCCACCGCCCCCATGCCGACTACCACGGTGCGCCGCCACAATCGCCGGGCGCGAACGGTCGCGGCCCACACGGGCGGCGTCGTGACTCCTGCCGCCGCTGGGGAGCCGAGCGCTTCCGCGAACCGCGCCACCGGGTTGAACCGATCGGCCGGCGTTTTGGCGAGCGCCCGCTGGAGGGCCGCGGCCACGAAGGCCGGCACGGCGGGGCGGATCCGGGTGATACTCGGAGGCTCGACCGCGAGATGCTGGTGGACCACGCTCTCCACCGTCGGGCCCGTGAACGGCGGCTGCCCGGCCAGCATCTCGTACAGCACGCAGCTGAGGGAGTAGAGATCCGACCGGCCGTCCAACTCCTCGCTCCCCGCCGCTTGCTCGGGGCTCATGTACGCCGGCGTCCCGATGGCCACTCCCGTGGCGGTCAGGTGTTCGCCGCCCGCCGCCGTGATCGCCCGCGCGATTCCGAAGTCCGCCACCACGGCGTGCCCCGATTCAAGGAGGATGTTCTCCGGCTTGATGTCCCGGTGGATCACACCACGGCTGTGGGCGTAGCTCAGCGCGTCGGCGACCTCCCGCGCGATTTGGAGCGCGTCGTCCAGGGGGAGCTGCTTTTCGCGCGTGAGCCGGTCCCGCAGGGACTCGCCCTCGACCTGCGGCATGACGTAGTAGAGGAGGCCCGCCGCTTCGCCCGAGTCGTACAGCGGGACGATGTGCGGGTGACGCAGCCGAGCCGAAATCTCGATCTCCCGCAGGAACCGCTCCGGTCCCAGCGCGGCAGCGAGTTGGGCGTGCAGTACCTTGATCGCCACGGGGCGATGGTGCTTGAGGTCTTGGGCAAGATAGACCGTGGCCATCCCGCCCGCGCCGAGCTCTCGCTCGATCGTGTAGCGGTCTTGCAGGGCGGACGTCAGCCGCGCGGCGGCGTCGGTCAGGTCAGCCTTGATCGGTGGGGCGGAGCACGAAGGTACCGCCCCGAGTGGCATCGAGCCAGTGCGGTGCCCAGGCAGCGGCGCTCAAAAGATGGAAGGGGGAGAAGCGTCGGCACCCCTTCTCTCTTAACCCCTTATACGCTTCACAGCAAACGTATACCGGAACCAACCTGATGCACGTACAAGGGGTTCGTCGCCCAGGGCAGGACGAAGAAAAGCCCCACATCCGACGTCGACGTGAGGCTTCATCTTCAAGCAGTCGGGACGGCGGGATTTGAACCCGCGACCCCCTGAACCCCATGGAGTCGATTAGTCGGGGGAGTCACGACAGAATGTAGCAACTACGCGATGTTCTGGGCATCGGTGTTGTGAGTCGGACCCCGAAGATCGACCGGGAATTGCGGCAGAATCACAACAAAACTCACAACAGAATTGAGCACAAACAAAAATGAAAATCCATCGACCCCCTGAGCGAATCAGGGGGTCGACTTTTTTTGACGACGCCCACCCCGTGAGCCTGGAAACCACTCACAACGACTCACAACGGGCTCACAAGCGGACGACCCCCTGAAACGCAGCGCAGGGGGTCGTGATGATCTCCACGGAGAACACAGAGTTCTGGTGCCGCGAGGCCGATGTAGCGAGGATGAACCGCTGTCCGTAGAATGGATAGGTCAGTCCAATTCACCGTTAGGTGTCACTCATGCCAGAGGTCTTATTGACGGCAGCCGAGCAGTTGAAGCAAGATCGGGCCAAGCAGTTGCAGCAAGATCGGAAGGACGACAGCCGCCTTCTGCTGATTCTCGGGGTTGTGACAGTGATCGGCATAGTCTCCGGTCCTCTTCGATCTCAACTCGCTGCGTGGACAGCGATCCTAGCAGTCGACGCCTACCTGTCATTCGTACTTGTGTTGGCCGCCTTGCGCACAGATCACGCACCGACTTTCAGGGCAAGTTACCCATGGATCGCTCGGTTGTTTCCGCGCCGAACGGCGGGTTTCTTCCTGATAGTCTTTCTCCTGACGTCAGTCGTTTTCGGTTTCGCCGGTCTCTACATTGGCTCCGACGTCTTCTGCCACGACAAGAGCTGGCTTGATGCGATATACATCAGCTTTCAAACACTCGGCTTCTCTGACTTTCAGCCGAAGGCCGGCTATGGGCAGCGTGTAGTAATCGCCGAGCTTGCGAGCGGAGTACTCCTGCTGATTGGAGCCTTCCCGCTACTCATGTCTCGAATGTCCACTTTCGAGTCGACGTGACACCTAACGAGCATTGCCGCTGGCGCGCACGCTGTGGTGTGCGGCTGGCTCACTCCATTCGCTAGCCGCATTGTTCTGATCGCGCCGCAGCAGAATTGCGGGCGTTAGGCCGCACTGGGGAGGAACCGGGATGACTGGGTACGGAGCGATCTGCAGATTGGGCGTCTTCTACGACGGATCGTTCTTCTCGTACGCACAGAACTGCTACTACCACGAGCGGGACCTGGGCTGGCTTCGCTTCCCCGAGTTCCATCACTTCCTGGAGAAATTCATCGGGTTGCGAGAGCAAGGGTTTGCTAGCTACAAGGTCGTCTACGCCGCCTGGCACCAAGGTCTCTTCACCTCCAAGGACGCGACCCCCGATCAGCTGAAACGTGATCGCAATCGGCACCACGACTTGATGCACGCCGGCGTGGAGCCCAAGTATCTGCCCATGTCGCAGACGCAGGGCGAGAAGGGCGTAGACGTCGCCCTCGCCGTGGACGCCCTGCAGGTCGGTTTGGGAAGAATGATCGATGTGGCTGTTCTAGTGACCGGCGACGGCGACTTCGTCCCGTTGGTTCGGGCGCTGAACAAGCAAGGTGTTCGCGTGCTCGCGGCCTACTTCGCGTTCGAGAGCAAGGACGGCAGCAAGAGCTTCATCAACGAGCGCCTACTGGCAGCAGCGAACTACGGGGTTGACATCGACGCCCTCGGATCGTCCAAGGAGCACAAGCAGGACTTCGCGACGCTGTTCAGGAAAGCGTGAGCGCTGTCGGGCTAACAATAGCTTCCACCTGACTCGCTTCGCTCGCAGGTGAAGCCAAACCAGTTAGGGCTCTTCCACCTTTGAGAATCGGATGCTGCAAAGCCCGCTCCGCTTGATCAAGCGATGCCGCGAGTACGTTGAGGAGCGCCGGGTTCTACGCGTCCCGCGCGACCTGCGCGGGATCTACGTCCTCTATCGGAAGTCAACGCGCTCGAGTGGGAAGGTGCATTACGATGTGGTCTACGTCGGTATGGCCGCCAAGGGCGGCATGCGAGCGCGCCTGAAACTTCATCGTCGCAAGAAGAGGGGTCACTGGACTCACTTCTCGCTCTTCGAAGTGTGGGACAACATCCGCGACGAGGAAATTCGTGAGCTCGAAGGCCTCTTTCGGCACATCTACAAGTTCGACTCCCAGGCTAGCCCGCTGAACGCAGCTCGCGGCTTCAAAGCGATCCGAGCCATCCCGAAGTTGGAAATCAATTAGCACGCAGCCGAACCAACGCGTGAAGTTGACGGCGCGTTTAGATTGATGGATGAATCGTTCTTCAGCGCGCGCCACCCAAACAGGACCGGTTATGGCAAGGCAAACGAGCAAGACAGTTGCGTCAAAGGCGTCCAAGGTGCTGTCAGATCCCAAGTCTACCGCAGCCGAGAAGTCGGCTGCAGCCAGCGCCTTGACGCAGTACAAGACCGCGAAAGAGGAAACAAGCGCTAAGGCCGCCTCCAAGGCTTCTGAGGTCCTTCGCGATCCGACCTCCACGGCGGCCGAGAAGTCGGCAGCAGCCAGTACCCTTTCGCAGCGCGCCGACAAGTAGGGCGTCAAGAGGACAAAGGTTACCGCGTCGCGTAATCCGACGTGCTGCCCAACAAGCGCTCGAGGCTGACGGCGCGCGTAGATTGAGAAAAATGAGTCTTTCTTCAGCGCGCCGCAGCCTAGCGGCAATCCGTTAGGCCGCGGCACTTCACTAAGGTGATACCGAACGCATGCGACTAAGGATTATGGGGCTGCTCAGTGGGCCCGGAGGCCACACGATACGCCTTGGCGACCTCCTGTCAGGAGACGTGGAGGCTGAGTATCGACGCGCGATCTCCCTCCTGGAAGCGTTCCGTGCCTCTCGTGAAATCGCGCCCGTAATGAATGGCAACCTCTTTACATTCCTTGGCACGAAGGTCCAGCTGCTGGCCTTGATGTCTCAGCCCCGAACCGATCGGGCCGAGATGATCCGCCTTTACCGTGAGCTCAACCGGACGTTTGCAAATCTTCTTTCCTCGATACGTCTATACAGAGACCATACGCTCCGTCGCTTGTCCCACACTTATGGCCGTTCAAGTTCACAGCGTGTTGTTTTTGAGAGCGCATGGTCGAATGCCGTTAAGCGTGATTTCGCGTTCGGTTTTATCTGGGAGTTTCGTAACTACGTGCAGCACTTTGGAATGCCGTTCGACATTGCGTCAGTCTCGATCGCGACGCCCTCGACCGATCCAAGCAAACGCAAAGCCGAACTTGGGATCGCGACCGCGACCCTTTTGAGATATGAGAAGTGGGGGGATTTGCGGTCGCAGATTGTTCGTCTGGGAGAAGTCATTCCGGTTCAGGAGTACGTTCAGAGCGTCTCAACGACACTCAATGCGATTGATTCGACGTTGGTCGCGGAGGAGAAGCCTGTTCTTGCAAGTGCCGGCAAGGCTGTTGTCAGAATCCTGCGGCCCGGGTTCGGCGATGGTGCATATCCCGGAACGATGGAAGTTGAGGACGAGAATCTTCCGACAGGCCTTCGGTCATTTCGCTTGGCCCCGATCGAGATGCTTGATTTTCTTGGGTTAGCGAAAGCAGAACAGACGTCGGAAGGTCCCAGGACAAAGCTCAACGATGCTGCGTGACTCTTGCTGATTATCGAGCAGCTCGTTCACGACACTCTCCAGTCAATAGAACTCCTGCATAAGAACGACCGCAATACGCAGGCGCTCATCCTGCTCTACTCCGGGATCGATACGCTCGCATGGCTCGGAGCACCCGGTGACACCACCAGAACAGTATTTCGGCAATGGGTAGACCAGTATCTTCTCCCCGGTACGACGCTTGGTTCCTCGTCCTTGGATCTTTACTCCGCTCGGTGCGGGCTGTTGCACACTCACGCGGCAGAATCCGCGAGCACAACGACAGGGAGCGCACGCCAGATCTGGTATTGGACTGGCCAACAGTCTCAGCAGCTCCTTCAGTATGAGGTCGGGAATCGTACCGATGTTGTACTCATCCGGTTTAGCGATCTGGTTGCCGCGTTCGTCCAGGGCGCAGAGCGCTTCGTGGCCGATCTTTTGCAGGATGCTCCGCGTGCTGCCCGCGCTCAAGAAAAAGCTCGGCTTTGGCTGGCGTGGGTTCCTGCGCCACCTGCGGCATAACACGCGCTTGTCGCTGCGCGCGTAGATTAGGAAATGACATTCTTTCACGAGCGCACCACAGCGTAAGCGTGACCCGCTAGCCGCACGCATGGTCGACCTCCCGAATTCCGACTCGGCAGATGTGTATGAACCCACGATTGCGCGCTTGCACGAGGCTGCACAGCCATACGCTGCGTGCGTCGTACCGATTCTCGGACGTGGCCGGAGGACCCAGTACGCCTCCAAGGGTTCTGGGGTGTTACTCGGCAGCGGCAGTCCGCAATTTTTGATCAGCGCGGCCCACGTGCTGGAGGAGAGCCGCAAAGGGGGCGTTCTCAGGATGGCGCTTGGATCTCGTATCGTACCGCTGGCTGGTCGGTTCGCCGCGACGGAGGCGCATGGCCCCGGTGCTCTCGATGTAGGCGTCTGTGTATTTAATGAGTCCTCTCTCCCCTTTTCAGACGTAGGATGGATCAGTCCTG
>Ga0070697_100004830_pt1 | contig 10333 bp, 11 predicted proteins | sample KBSK1501metaG_FD_65475 | JGI IMG/M metagenome (GOLD analysis project Ga0070697, IMG submission 65475) | Corn, switchgrass and miscanthus rhizosphere microbial communities from Kellogg Biological Station, Michigan, USA - KBS K1-50-1 metaG | ecosystem: Host-associated > Plants > Roots >... | reverse complement strand
TCGATCGAGGCGAGGTCGAGGACCTCCTGGATCCGATCGGCCTCGACCGGTACGTCCGACGCGAAGAGCAGCGCCTCGACCACGTCAATCGGTTCCGGCATCCGTCAGGACCTCCTCCCTCCCACGCTCGATGACGATGTCGGCGAACAGCTCCGTCTGCTGAGCCCGCGCGCGCCCGAGCCGGACCAGCTCGAGCAGCGCGAGGAAGGTCACGACGAGCTCCGCCCGCTGCCGCTCCGGACCCACCAGCGTGGAGAAGAGCAGCGACCAGGTAGAGCGGAGGAGCGAGACGATCTCCGCCATGCGCTCGAGTACCGACGGTGGGTCCGGCTCCACCGCCCGCGGCGCCCGCCGACGCTGCGCTTCGCTGAGCCGATCGAACGCGCGGGCGAGCAGGTGCACGCTCAGATCCTCGAGGGGGATCTCCTCGGCCGCCGGCAGCCCGCCGCCGGACCGGCCCCAGAGGAGCGCCTGCTCCGCCTCGCGCTCGCCGAGCCAGGCCCCGAGCGCCTTGACGCGCGCGTACTCGCGCAGGCGGGCCTCCAGCTCGAGCCGGAGCGCCTCGCCCTCCTCATCCAACTCCTCGGACGCGCTCTCGTCCGCGGGCAGCAGGAGCTTCGACTTGAGGTAGATCAGGGTCGCGGCGAGCACGAGGAACGCGCCCGCCGACTCCACGTCTTGGAACTCGATGGCTTCGAGATGGGCCAGGTACTGGTCGGTGACGGTCCGGATCGGGAGCCGCGAGAGATCGATCTCGCTGGTCCGGCAGAGGTGCAGGAGCAGGTCGAGCGGGCCCTCGAACTCCTCGACTCTGATCGTGAGCGCCGGGGTGGCGGCGTCCGGGGTGAACATCGTCACGGCACGATCGGCGCCGCCCGCCGCACGTCTTCCATCGTCCGCGTGGCGACCTTGCGCGCCTTCCGCGATCCTTCGTGGAGGATCTCGACGATCTCGCTCGGCTTCTCCGCGAACTGTTGACGACGCTCGCGGATTCCGGCCAGGCGCGGCAGCATGTGCTCGAGGAGCCTGCCTTTGCAGTCGAGGCACCCGATACCGGCGGTCCGGCACCCGGTCGCCGCCCACTCGCGGTCGGCCGCGGGCGTGAAGATCTTGTGGAGATCGAAGACGGGGCACACGTCGGGGTTACCGGGGTCCGAACGGCGCTTGCGAGCGGGGTCCGTAACCATCGGCCGCACCTTGGCCGCCACGACCTCGGGGGCGTCCGAGAGATAGATGGCATTGTCGTAAGACTTTGACATCTTCCGTCCGTCGGTCCCGGGCACCTTCGGGATCTCGGTGAGTTTGGCCTCGGGCTCCGGAAACACCTCGCCGAAGGTGTGATTGAACCGCCGTGCCACCTCCCGCGTCAGCTCGACGTGCGGTACCTGGTCGACGCCGACCGGCACCCAGCGCGGCTTGTACATGAGGATGTCCGCCGCCTGGAGCAGCGGGTACCCGAGGAGACCGTACGAGGGTGACTCGAGGCCGAGCTGCTCCACCATCTCCTTGTAGGTGGGCACGCGCTCGAGCCAGCCGAGCGGCGTGACCATCGAGAAGAGCAGGTGCAGCTCGGCGTGCTCCGGGACCAATGACTGGATGAAGAGCGTCGACCGCTCGGGGTCGAGGCCGGCGCCGAGCCAGTCCGCGGCCATCTCGATCGTGTTCCCGGGAATCTCCGCCGCCGCCTCCGCCCCCGTCGTCAGCGCATGCCAGTTGGCGACGAAGTAGAAGCAGTCGTACTCGTCCTGCATCCGCACCCAGTTCTCGAGGGCGCCCAGGTAGTTCCCCAAATGTAGCTTGCCCGTCGGCCGCATCCCGGACAGAACGCGATCCTTCGTCTTCACGCCTTCATCTTCTCCCACGCCTTGACCGAACGCACGAATACGTAGTGGGCGTAGAGCGATGCCAGCACGAAGCCGCGCCAGCCGTCGAGGAAGCCTCGGTGGAGGACGTACATGGACAGGAAGCGCCCGAGGGGACGGAACACGAGGTCGGCCGGTCCGACCCGGCGGCCGCGCTCCGCGAGGTCCTCGGCGGCGAGCGTGGCATAGCGGTCGAATCGCGCGAGGCAGTCGGACAGGTCGCGGTAGCTCGCGTGCAGCAGCGGAGCATCGAGCCGCCCCACCGGGCCCTCGACGCGCACGGACTCGTGCACCGGGAGATCGACGAACCGGCCCCGGCCGCGCCGGAAGAGCCGGAGCTGCCAGTCCGGGTACAGCCGACCGTGCCGGACCCACTGCCCCCAGAAGATGTTCCGCCGTGGCACGGCGTACCCGATCGCAGGGCCGTCGAGGCGCAGCACCCGCTCGATCTCGTGCCGGAGCTCCGGCGTCACCTGCTCGTCGGCGTCGAGCGACAGGATCCAGTCGCCCCGAGCCTGATCGAGCGCGAAATTCTTCTGGCCGGCGAACCCCGGCCACGACCGGACGAGCACGCGGTCGGTGAACTCGCGGGCGATCACCACCGTCTTGTCGGACGATTCGGCGTCGACCACGACGATCTCGTCGGCCCAGGCGACGCTCTCGAGGCACGAGCGGAGGCGTTCCTCCTCGTTGGCGGTGATGACGCAAACCGACAGACGTCGCATCAGAGGAACTCCAGCGCGGTTTCGAGCACCGTGTCCGGCGCGATCGACGCCATGAGCCCGTCCGGGCTCTGGAGGCCTCGACCCTGCGGGCCCCACGGGCGGTTGCGCTCGGAGGGCGTGGGTCCGAAGAGTCCCACCGTCGGGGTGCCGACCGCCGCCGCGAGGTGGAGCGGGCCGGTGTCGCCGCCGATCAGAACGGAGCACCGGCGGAGCAGCGCGCCGAGCTCGTCGAGGGTCGTCGGCGGCGAGAGCACAGGGCGCGACCACAGTCCCGCCGCGATCCCCCGCGCGAGCTCGCGCTCGCCCGGGCCCCATACGACGACGACCCGGGCGCCGGTGTCGCCGCACAGGCGATCGGCGAGGGTGCGGAAGTGGTGGATGGGCCAGCGCTTGTTTGGGCGCCGGGCGCCCGGGCAGAGCGCCACCAGGCGATCACGTGGCTTGAGCCCGTGGGCCGCGAGGAACTCGTCCATGCGCGCCCCCGCCAAAGCACTGGTCGGAATCGCGAAAGACACCGGGCCACCGCTCGCGCCGAGTGGCTCGAGGAGCGACCGGTACTGGTCGATGACGTGCCGGGCCCGCGCGGGTGGCGCGACGCGGCGGTTGGTGAAGAGCGCGTTGAGCGGCTCCCAGCACCGCGAGGCCGCGAAGCCGATGCGGAGCGGCGCCCCCGTCAGCGCCGTGAGCAGCCCGCTCTTGATCAATCCCTGCAGGTCGATCGCGACGTCGAAGACCGCGTCCCGCATCCGGCGACGCAGCTGCCGGATGTCGCTCCACACCTCCGCCGCGCCGCGCGGCGAGAGGAGCATCCCGCGCCAGCGCCGCGTGTCCACCGGCATCACGGCGTCCAACTCGGGATGACCGCGCAGGATGGCGGACTCGCGCATCTCGACGATCCATGTCAGACGCGCCGCCGGCCACGCGGCCCGCAGCGCACCCAGGACCGGCAGGGCGTGGATCACGTCGCCCAGCGAAGAGAGCTTGACGATCGCGACGTTCACGGCCGGGACTTCCCAAAGCGCTCGAGGATCAGCCGGATGAGGTCGCCAGTGGCGTGCACCTTGGGATCGCCCGCGATGGCGACGGATCCCCCGATCGCCTCCACGGTCTCCCGCTCGGGAACGGTCGCCTCCGCGTAGTCGGTACCCTTCGCGTGCACGTCGGGCCTGAGACGGCGCACGAGGCCGTCCGCCGTCTCGTCGTCGAACAGGACGACGTGATCCACGCACCGGAGCGCGCCCAGGATCTCGGCGCGCTCGGCCGCCCGCAGGAGCGGGCGGCCGGGTCCCTTGAGGCGAGCGACCGAGGCGTCCCCGTTCAGCCCGACGAACAGCACGTCGCCCAACTCCCGCGCCGCGGCCAGATAGCGCACGTGACCGACGTGGAGGAGGTCGAAGCAGCCGTTGGCGAGGACGATTCGCTTGCCCTCGGCGCGGAGCCGGCCGGCGAGCGCGGCCGCTTCGTCGAGGCCGAGGGGGCCGGCGACGCGGCCGCGGGGCAGGCGCCTGCGCGTGTCGCGAGCGGTGAGGCGCATCGGCCCTCCGGAGGGGTCCTCAGGATTCGTGGACCCGCCTCCCGTCTCGGTCCCGCGCGCCCGGCGGCCGCCCATGGGCGAGCGCCTCGAGCAACTCTCGGCGGTCGACCGTCGCCGTGCCGCGCTTCATCACGACGATGCCGCCGGCGACATTGGCGATCCGCGCCGCCTCTATCGGCCGGGCACTCCCCGCGAGCGCCACCGTGAACGCGCTGATCACCGTGTCGCCGGCCCCGGTGACGTCAGCGATCTCGTCCTTGCCAAAGACGGGGATCAGCGTGGTGCCACCCTCGCGTTCCATGAGGGCCATTCCCCGGCTGCCGCGCGTGACGAGGAGATACCGCGTCTCGAGCCGGTCGATGAGCTGCCGGCTCGCCTTCTCGAGCGTCGGCTCGTCGTCCACCGACATGCCTGTGAGGTGCTCGACCTCGGGCTCGTTCGGCGTCGCGGCCGTGGTGCCCCGGAAGCGCGGAAGCTCGTACCGGCTGTCGACCGTCACGATCGCTCCCGTGCGCCGCGCGAGCGCCTGCAGCTCCTGGAACAGCCGCGGCGTCACCGCGCCGTAGCCGTAGTCGGAGACGATGATGGCGTCGGCGTCGGGCGCGAGCGCGGCGAGCCTGGCACAGAGCAGGTCCTCGGTGGCGGGCTCGGGGCCCGTGGGCGGCTCGCGATCGACGCGGACGACCTGCTGCCGTGTGGACTGATAGCCGCCCGCCATGATCCGTGTCTTGATCGGCGTCGGCCGTCCAGATTCGACGACGACACCCTCGCTTGGGATCCCCGCCGCCCGGAGCAGCGCCAACATCTCCTCGCCCGCGGCGTCGCTCCCCACCACGCCGATCGGGATGACCCGCGCCCCGAGCGTGTGCACGTTGTGCGATGCGTTGGCGGCGCCTCCGAGCCGCGCCTCGCGCTCGGTAAAGCGCAGAATCAGGACCGGGGCTTCCCGCGAGATCCGCGCCGGCTTGCCGTAGATGTACTCGTCCACGATCAGGTCGCCCACGACCGCCACCGACTTGGAGGGAAAGCGGGTGATCGCGTCCCGGAGCCGCGCGCCGTCACCTGTCACGCGCCGGCCGCTCCGAGGATGCGGACGACCGCGTCGAGGAGGTCCTCCGCCACGCAGTCCGGCGGGACGGGGAACATCGCCCGACGGTACTCCCACTCGCCGAGCCCGTAGCCGGTGAGAACGAGCGCGGTACGGGCGCCGACGCGATGACCGACGAGGACGTCCGAGGCCTTGTCGCCGACCATCCACGAGCGGCGGAGGTCGAGGTCGAGGTCCGCGGCAGCACGGACGAGCAGTCCCGGTCGGGGCTTTCGGCAGTCGCACGCCGCCCGGAACGGCGGCGAGCCTTCCCGCGGGTGGTGCGCGCAGACGTAGAGCGCGTCGAGATACGCGCCCTCGCGCTTGAGCTCGGCGACCAGGGACGCGTTCACCGCGGCGAGCACCTCTTCGCTGAAGTATCCGCGAGCGACGCCGCTCTGGTTGGTCACCATCACGGCCGGAACCCCAGCGCGATTCAGGCGGCGGATCGCCTCGGAGGTCCGCGGCAGGAGGCGAAGCCGGCGGGGATGATTCACGTAGCCGACCTCCTCGGTCAGGGTGCCGTCACGGTCTATGAAAACGGCGGGCCTTGCCACTGTTGCAGAGTGTAATGTGGTCGGGACCGATTGATCAACGAAAATCGCGCTTTGCGGCTTGGATCTCCCGGTAGATCCGCTCGTAGCCGGCCAACTGGGCGGCGTACGTGAAGGGCTCGGCGCTCCGCCGGGCCGCCAGGCTGAGCCCGGACCGCGGCAGGCTACGTAGCCGGTCGAGGGCGTGTGCGATCAGCCCAGGATCCCCCGGCTGCGCGAGCACGCCGTTCTTGCCGTCCTCTATGAGCTCGGACCCGCCGGCGACCGTGCTCGCCAATACCGGCACCCCGGAGGCCAGGGCCTCCAGGTGCACGTTGCCGAACGGCTCGTAGAGCGAGGGCACGGCGACGGCGTCGGCGGCTCCGTACCACCGCTCGATGTCCGACCGCGGGCCCGCCCAGACGATGCGCGACGCGACGCCGAGATGGTCGGCGAGCGCGCGGTAGGGCCGGGTGTCGCCCTTTCCGACGACGACCAGCCAGGTGGAACCCGCGCCGCGCCCGCCGAGCGCCTCAATCAGAAAGCGGAGCCCTTTCCGCTCGAAGCCGCTCCCCGCAAACAGCACGACCCAGGCCTCCCCCGGGATCCCGGCCTCGGCGAGAGCGCCCGGGCGGTAGCGCGCGCGGTTGTCAGGGTGGAAGCGCTCCAGGTCCACGCCGTTGTAGACGACGCGGATCCGGCTCAGGGGCACGCCGTAGAGCCGCTCGATCTCGTCCCGCCCGCGGTGGGCGATGGCGACGATGCGCGGCGTCCGGCTGAAGATGCGGCGCTCGAGGGCGAGGACGACGCGATGGTACGGGCTCGCCCCCGGTCCCCCGCGGGTGGCGAGGTAGGCGCGGTGGCATCCCTCCCCCGCCCGGTAGATGTCCTGCGACAGGGTGCGCTCATGGCTCTGCACGACATCGTAGTCGGCCGCGCGCACCGCCCGCGCGACCGCGACGGGCAGCCAGAGTGCTCGCGCGAGGGAGGGCGCGCGCACGACCGGAAGGCGGCGGCCGATCACCCCCGGGAGCGGCAGCTGCCCCGGCGGGCTGTAGAGATGCACCTCGTGCCCGTGAGCGACGAGGGCGCCCACGAGCCCCGCGGTGGCGGTCTCCACGCCGCCGTGGTAGACGAAGGGGCGCGAGATGATCGCGAGCTTCACGCGCCCTGGCCGGCGCCGGCGGCGACCCGCTCGACGAGCGGGAAGAGCTTGGCGCGGGCCGCCGGAAAGCTGTAGAGGGCCTCGCAGCGGACGCGACCGCGGGCGCCGAGCTCCCGGGCCTCGGCGGGATTGTCGAGCAGCCACCCGATCGCGTCCGCGAGCGCCTTCGGGTCGCCGGGTGGAATCAGAAGGCCGCAGCCGTCCAGGATCTCCGGGATCATCGAGACCCGCGTCGACACGAGCGGCCGGGCGAGAGCCATCGCGTCGAAGAGCTTGGCCGGCACCTGGGCGACGGTGTCGCTCGTCGCGCGCTGCGGGACCGCGACCACATCGGCGGCGGAGAGGTAGCGCGGGACGTCGTCGAACGCGATCGGGTCGGTCGCGATCACCCGGGGTCCGTCTGCCCAGCGCCGGCCGGCGCCGATCAGCGCCAGCACGATATCCGGTCGCCCGAGGAGACGCACGGCCTCCACCAGGTCCTCGATCCCCTTGTAAGCGCGCGCCGTGCCGAGAAACATCACGATCCGCCGCTCACCGACACCGAGCGCTGCCCGGGCCTCCGCCGGGTCGAAGCGGCCGGGCGCCCAGGCGTCGGTGTCGCGCACGTGTGGGATGAGCGTGCCGCCGAAGCGCGCCTCGAGGAAGCGCGACGCGACCGTGAGTCCTGAGGCCAGCGGCACGAGCCGCTCCATCAGCCAGGTCCACGGAAGCCCGTTCGGGTTCCCGAAGTTCAAGAAGCGACCGAGCCGCCCCCACGCGCCCGACCGGTAGAAGAACCCGAGCTCCCAGTCGTCGATATCGAGCAGGAGCGGCCGCCGTGCTCCGAGCCGCTTCAGGAGCCCGACGCCGAAGCTCGTGGGGCGCGGCTTGGACGCATAGATGAGGTCACCGCGGATCTCGCGGAGCAGCGCGGGCAGGCGCGCGGCGAACGCCGGGTAGCGCGCCCCGGGCACGGACCGGTGCGGGATCGCCCCCGCCCGCACCGGCTTCCACACCTCCCGCCCGAAGAGCGGCCCGACGACCTCGACCTCGTAGCGTCCGGACAGGAGCCGGGCGAGCAGGTCGGCGCGACCGGTGGCGTTGTCGGAGAGATCGAAGGCGAGGACAGAGATCTTCAGGCGTGACCCAGCACGGTCCGGTAGATTCGCTCGATGTCGTCCACGTAGCGCGTCGGTGTGAACCTCGCCTGGGCGCGCCGTTGCCCCGCCGCCCCCATCGCGCGCGCCCGCTCGAGGTCCCCGAGGATCGCGCCGAGGGCATCGGCGACGGCCGCGGGCCGGTCGTCGTCGAGGAGCAGCCCGGTCTCTCCGTGGACGATCGTCTCCGGCAGGGCTCCGACCGGGCGGGCGACGACGGGACAGCCCGCCGCCATCGCCTCCAGAACGGCACGGCAGGTCTCGTCGGAGCCAGCGGCCATGAGCACGAAGCAGTCGAGCGCCGCCAGCACCAGGGGCAGGTCGCGATCACGATACCCGGCAAAGCGTATGCGGCCGGCGAGCCCGTTACCCGCGACATCGCTCTCGAGGGCGGGCCTCAGCTCCCCCTTGCCGCAGAGGAGGAGGCGGGCCTCGGGCAGGCGCCGGAGCAGCTCGCGGAATCCCGCAATGAGCTCCCGATGGCCTCGCCTCGGCGCGAGCCGGGCGACGCAGCCGACGAGCGGGGCGCCGCCGATATTGAACTCGTCGCGAATCGTCCGGCCGTCGCGCGGCCCCGCGAAGCGCGCAACGTCCGTGACGCCGGCCACGCGCCAGACCCGCGGGCGCGGCAGCCCGGACCGGAGGCAGCGCGTTTCGATCGAGGCGCTCACCGCGATCGACGCCGCGGTACGTGCGTAGAGCCATTTGCTCGGGAGGCCCACCCTGACCGCCCGTTCGTTGTGGAACGTCCGGACGAGCGCCGCGCGCGGTCGGGCGAACGCCGCCAGCCAGTGGTCGTGTGAGTGGTGGGCGTGGACCACCTCGACGCCCTCGTCATCGATGAGCCGCCCGAGGGCGGCCACGTCGCGCGCGATCCCGACGGGCCATCCCTTCGCGTCGAGGGCCACCGTCGTGAGCGGCTCGATCCCAGCCTCGCGCGCCTTGGCCTCGAAGCGGTCGCCCCTGATCACCGCCAGCATGACCCGGTGCCCGCGCTCACGGAGCCCGCGGCAAAGCGTCAGGATCGAGTCGGCGCTTCCGGTCCACCAGCGGTTGGCGGCGAGCTGCAGGATCGTCACCCGAGCTCTCCATAGAGCGCGAGGAGCCGGTCGATACAGGCGTCACGGGAGTACTGTCGCTCCACGAGCACCCGCGCCGCCTGCGCCCGACGCCGGGCGGCCGAGGGATCCCGCAGCACCGCGCCGATCGCCGCGGCAAGCGCCTCGGGATCCTCGCCTGGGGTCAGGAGCCCCGTTACCCCGTCCTCGATCGCCTCCGGGATGCCGCCGATCGCCGACGCCACGACGGGGACGCCGACCGCCATCGCCTGGAGCAGGGACTGGGGAACACCCTCCGTCCGCGTGGAGGCGAGCACGAAGCAGTCCATGAACCGGAGCAGGTCCGCGACGTCCCGGCGGAAGCCGGGGAAGCGCACGGCGGAAGAGAGGCCGCGCTCCCGCGCGAGCCCCTCGACCCAGGCCCGTCGGATTCCGTCGCCGACCAGGACGAGTTGGGCCTGGGGAAACTCGGGCCGCAGCCGCTGAAAGGCGTCGAGCAGGTGCGGGTGCCCCTTCGAGCCCCGGAACATCGCAATTGATCCCAGCACGGGGCGACCCAGACCGAACTCGCGGAGCAGCGCCTCGCTCCGTCCCCCCGGCCTGAACTCGGCGAGGTCCACGCCCGCGGGAGCCGCGCGGACAGCCTCCGGGCGGACGCCACCGGCGAGCATGAGCGAGCGGATCGCTTCGCCGCTCGTCAGGACGCGATCGGCGAGCCGGGTATAGACGGGATTGAAGCCGGCGCGGATCGGGATCGACACGTGCCGGGAGCGGACCACCGGCACGCCGCAGAGTCGAGCCGCGCAGCCTCCCACCCAGGCGTCGATCGAACTGTGGGTGTGGACGACATCTATCTTCTCCTGGCGGACGACCCGCGCGAGCCGGAGGATCGCGGGTACGTCCCACGCCGCGCGCATCGCGACTTCCACGGTCTCGACGGCGACGTGCGTGGCTTCTCGCCAGATCCGACTTCCCGCCTGGGCGGCCAGCACGACGCGCACCCCGCGCTCGCGCAGCCAGGTGGCCTCGGTCACGATTCGTACCTCCTGACCACCCCAGCCCAGAGACGACTCGGTATGGAGGACCGTCAGGGACATACGATTACACGTCGCCCTGCGGGGGCGACATTACTCTTCGCCCCTGCGGGGCTCATTTGCGCGCCCGGGCCGCTGTGAGGCCCCGCCAGGTTCGGCTACGGGGCTCGGTGATGCCCCCTCCGAGATCACGCTCTGC
>Ga0070697_100004826_pt1 | contig 10335 bp, 13 predicted proteins | sample KBSK1501metaG_FD_65475 | JGI IMG/M metagenome (GOLD analysis project Ga0070697, IMG submission 65475) | Corn, switchgrass and miscanthus rhizosphere microbial communities from Kellogg Biological Station, Michigan, USA - KBS K1-50-1 metaG | ecosystem: Host-associated > Plants > Roots >... | reverse complement strand
CGACGCGCCTCTGACAATGTTGCAGGTAGGATTGGGCGGCCTCAAAAGACAGTAGTTGAATTGCTGGCTTCCTAGCGTCATGCGAACATCTCACGCATTCGTGTCCGTCCTAACTGGCATTTGTGGCCACTCTCGCCAATCATCCAGCCGTAATATCCACACAACGTGTTTTCTCCTTCACTTGCTACTTCATTCTCGACATACCAATCGCGGTTCGGGAAATCGCCGGGTCATCCGCTGCGCTTTTCATCCAGGTTGAATGAAGGATGGTGTCACAAAACGCCGGGATGCTCTGTCATAGCGATACAAGAGACCGATGGCTTCGAACAATGTGTTGGGCGGCCATAAAGGAGACAAATTATGAAAATCGTCGTGATCGGCGGTACCGGACTCATTGGATCAAAACTCGTCAGCAAGCTTCGTGAACACGGGCATGAAGCAGCAGCGGCAGCACCCAACACCGGGGTCAATACCCTCACGGGCGAGGGACTGGCCGAAGTTCTGAAGGGTGCCTCGGTAGTCGTCGACGTATCAAACTCTCCCTCCTGGGAGGACGCAGAGGTACTGAAGTTCTTTGAGACATCAACCCGTAATCTCCTCGCCTATGAAGCGGCCGCAGGCATAGGACATCACGTTGCGTTGTCAGTGGTGGGAACCGACCGGCTGTCTGAAAGCGGTTATTTCCGCGCCAAGATCGCTCAGGAGAAACTCATCAAAGAGTCGTCAATCTCTTACACCATCGTTCACGCGACGCAGTTCTTCGAATTTCTCAAGGGCCTCGCTGACATTTCCGTGGTCGACGGCAAAGTGCATTTGCCACCTGTGCTCTTCCAGCCGATGGCTGCTAACGATGTCGCGTGTGCCTTAGTCAGGGTTGCAGTGGGTGAGCCGGTAAACGGGATTGTCGAAATTGCGGGCCCGGAACAGTTTCGCCTGGATGAACTTGTCCGGCGCCGCCTGGCCTCGCTCAAAGATCTCCGCGAAGTAATCGCTGATCCAAACGCGCTTTATTCCGGAGCAAAACTCACCGAGAGAACGCTGGTTCCCGGTAATAACGCACGACTGGGCGAGATGCGTTTCGAAACCTGGCTCAGTCAGTCTGCAGCAACCGGCGTCGCCGCGTAAAGAAACAGAAAGAAACACCCAGGAGGCAACAGAGTCATGAACGAAGCCGACATCGTGGGCACGTACATCACTGAGTGAGTGGAGTGAGGGGGCTACGCTGGGGGTCGAATCATCCCTACCACGACGAGATTGCCCAACTGGCCGTCAGACTGTACGAAGCTCGTGGACGGCGGGACGGCCACGACGTCGAAGATTGGCTGCGCGCCGAACAGGAACTCGTGCGCCACTATTCGTAACTCCGAAGCACCGACCAATACAGCCGACACATTGGAATGGCGTCGGTCAAGCGAAAGGTTTAATCATGACGTTCACAAAAGTGGTTTTGGCGCTGGCGTGTCTCCTGTCTGCCTCGCTGCTAGCACAGGAGGCCAAGGTAACGGAGCTCATGTCGAAAGATCTGACGAACCTTCCTGGCAAAGAAGGTTTGATGATCACCGTGGAATATCCGCCGGGCAATGTCGACCCTATCCATCGCCACAATGCACATGCGTTTGTTTATGTGCTGGAAGGCGAGATCGTGATGCAGGTGAGAGGCGGAAAAGAAGTGACTCTGACACCTGGTCAGACCTTCTATGAAGGCCCCAATGATGTTCACGTCGTTGGGCGCAACGCAAGCAAAACCAAACCGGCAAAATTCGTCGTGTTCTTCGTGAAGGAGAAAGGCGCTCCCGCGTTGGTACCCAGCAAATAAATCAAAAACGTGCTGTCTAGATGGACGCATCCAAGGAAAGTTGCAGCACACTGAAGAAGCCCCGCAGCTCCTGAAAGGGCTCCGCCGTCGGCGGTTCGAGCGGCCCAAAGTGCGCCGCTTTTGCGCGCGATGGGGTGCATCGATTCCGTCCCTGGCCACCATTGCATACTGAACATTCTGGCTGAGGAGTCCTCCTAGCTGATTTCCATTACAATTCTCGTTTTCGCGCGATGGGAGGAAGGAATGTGTATCACTTGCGAGCACCAGCTTTTTGAGGAACACCGTAACGCTGAGGCGAAGCCATTTGATGCTTGTCCGCAATGTGGGCGATTTCAAAGCAACGAGGGCCGGCCATGCTATCACTGCTTCAGTGTAGGTAGCATTGTCGATGAGTGCGCAGAGTGTTCGGGCAAGCCCTGGAGTCAGGAATTTCTAGAGGTTAAGGCGAAGATTGACAGTAGTCTACGAACATCAATTCAGTAGTAACGCGCTGACGAAAAATCATTAAGTCGAACTGGTCTCCCGGGACATCGAACCCCCAAACAGATTCCTGTAAACTCAGCGAGGACCCAACTTCATGACCAGCCCATCGCCGCTTGCCGCAACCCTCCCGCCAGAACGCCAAAAGGAATTGTTCCCCACGCTCAGCCCAGCCCAGAGCGCGCGTATTGCTGCGCATGGAATCAGGCGCCGAGTCCGCAGGGGAGAAGTACTGGTCGAACAAGGGGATCAGGCCACGAAATTCTTTGTCGTGGCATCCGGCGAAGTGGAAATTGTGCGTCCCACGTGCGACGACGAGGAGGAAGTTGTTGTTGTGCACCAGGCCGGGCAGTTTCTGGGCGAAGTGAACCTGCTCGCCGGGCGCCGCGCCTTGGCGCGTGCTCGGGTAAAAGAAGCAGGGGAAGTCATTGAGCTAAGTCGTGAGCGGCTCTTGGCCCTGGTGCAGACTGATGCCGAGCTGAGCGAGATTCTGATGCGGGCTTTCATCCTGCGCCGCGTGGAACTCATCAGCCAGAGGAAAAGCGATGTCGCGCTTATTGGGTCTGGCCATTCCGCCGACACGCTTCGCATTAAGGAATTCTTATCGCGCAACGGCTATCCCTATGCCTACGTCAGTCTTGAGCGCGACTCAGGCGTGCAGGAAATCCTGGATCACTTCCAGGTCAAGGTGGAAGAGGTGCCGGTGCTCATCTGTCGCGGCACGCTAGTGCTGCGCAATCCCAGCAACCAGCAGGTGGCTGATTGCCTGGGCTTCAATGTCTCTATCGATCCTGCCTGGGTGCGTGACGTTGTGGTGGTGGGCGCGGGGCCATCGGGTCTCGCAGCCGCTGTCTATGCTGCCTCCGAGGGGCTAAATGTCCTGGTGCTGGAGACGCATGCTCCTGGCGGCCAGGCAGGCACCAGCTCCAAAATTGAAAATTATCTTGGTTTCCCCACCGGCATTTCAGGACAGGAGCTTGCCGGCCGTGCCTACGCGCAAGCGCAGAAATTTGGTGCAGAAGTAATGATCTCGCGCAGCGCTACGCTGCTCACCTGCGATCGCAAGCCATACAGCATCGAGATCGAGGGAGGCACGCGCATACAGGCCCTCACGGTCGTGATCGCAACCGGCGCGCAGTACCGCAAACTGCCGCTCGAAAATCTCTCACGCTTCGAAGGCAACGGCGTCTACTACAGCGCCACATTCATGGAGGCGCAATATTGCGCTGGTGAGGAAGTTGTTGTGGTGGGCGGCGGTAATGCTGCCGGGCAAGCGGCGGTGTTCCTTGCCGAGAAAGCCAAGCACGTTCACCTGCTGGTGCGCGGGAAGGGGCTGGCAGACACTATGTCGCGTTACCTGATTCGCCGGCTGCAGGAAAATCCCGGCATTACCTTGCGCACCTCTACGGAAATCGCTGCGCTCGATGGTGGCGATCGCCTGGAATGCGTGCGGTGGCGCAACAATCAAACAGGTGCGCAGGAGACGCGGGAGCTGCGTCACGTTTTCGTCATGACCGGCGCCGCCCCGAACACGCGTTGGCTGCAAGATTGCGTGGCTGTGGACGAAAAAGGCTTTGTAAAGACCGGCCGCGACTTGCTACCTGAAGATCTCGGCAAGGCACACTGGCCGCTCACCCGGCCGCCCTTCCTTTTTGAGACCAGCATGCCGGGAGTGTTTGCGGTCGGCGATGTCCGCTGCGGCAACCTAAAGCGTGTGGCCTCGGCGGTAGGGGAAGGCTCCGCCGCCATCAATATGCTTCACCAGGTGCTGCACGAATAGAGTTCGAAACAATTCATGCGTTCGGCAGGCTTCCTTATAGGAAGATCAGTCCCCGGCGAATTCCTCGCATAACGGCTTCCGTGCGGCTGGCGGCGCCAAGCTTGCCCATAATCGAACTGATGTGGAATTTGACCGTGTGTTCAGAAATACGCAAGCGGTCGGCGATTTCCTTATTGAGCAGCCCCTCGGCCAGCATCGCCAGTACCTCGTGCTCGCGTGCAGTCAATGATTCGGCTGGAACCTGAAGTTCGTCCGCGTCTGGATGGAGTGGCGGGGGCGAAATTCTCTCGCTAAACTCCGGGCTGAGCGCCACCAGACCGGAGGCTACGGCCCTTGCCGCGGCCGCCAATTCCTCTCCAGAGACTCCGTAGGGAAGCAAACCTCGAACACCGGCTTGCAAGGCTTGGCGAATCCACGATGTGGAGGGATCAGCCGCCAGGGCTATCGTGACCACTGTTTCCGCAAATTGGTTGAGCAAAGCGATAGATTTCCCGTTGTCCGATTCGTACTCATCGATGTCGAGAACCAAAACATCTGGATCGAGATTGCGAACTGCGCTTGCAAGCTGGGTTGCGTTCGCGGAAGAAACAATTACTTCCAGGTCGGCATGCACTCGCAGCATGCCTTCAAGGCCGGCGGCGGTCAATGGCAGGGAAGAAGCCACCAAAACCCGCAACCGCGGTGGGACGGATTGTTTCCCCGGCGGCTTTCGCCCAGTTGCGCTCCTCTTGCGGCCCTTCTTCATGCAGACTACTTGCGCATCGGCCTATCACCGGCGGCGACCGCGAACTCGCGCAGCTCTCCTCCGCGGAGCACAGCAAGCTTAGCTTGATCGCCTGTGCGCAAACCGCGAATCGCGTCCTGCATAACTGAGAGCTCACCTACGGCTTTACCATCAATGCGCAGAATTACATCGCCCAGCATGAGCCCCGCGCGACTGCCCGGAGCATCAGGCTCCACATGCACCACCAGCAGACCTGCCGGCGACTCCAGTTTCAGTTTTTTGCCCACGTCTTCAGGAATTGCAACTGTCTGCATCGCCACTCCCAAATAGGGGCGCCGTATGTGGCCATGCTCAAGCAGTTCGTCCAGGACGCGATCCACGGTTGCGGTCGGTACGGTAATAGCTGCCATCCGCGCCAGGGCGGCGGTGTTCATGCCCAGCACCTCCCCTTGCGCGTTGACCAAGGCGCTGCCCGATTGGCCGGGATACAGCCTGATATCGGGCCGAAGCAACTGATCGATATCACCTCCGCGCCAAGTCCGCCACCGAGCACCCAGACGCGCCACGATTCCAGCGCTGGCGGCGAGATCTCCCAACTGCGATCTCCCCACCGCCGCTGCAAAGTGGCCGACCTTGAGTCCAGTTGGCGAGCTGGTCTTAATCGCCGCAAGCCGCTTGGCATTTTCGAATTTTAGTGCCGCCACGTCGGTGCTTGGATCCCTGCCAACAAGGGTCGCGGGAGCTGAACTCTGGTCGGGCAAGGTGATCGATAGCTCTTCGTCGCGACGAATGGTGTGGCTGGCAGTTACGATCAGTCCTGGCCGCCAATGAATTCCGCTGGCGCCAATACGGCCTCCCCCCCGTACCGCCACAATGCTGCTGCCCACCTTTTCGATTATGTTGGCGAATTCCTGAGAGAACGCCAGCCATTGTTCATTTCGCATAGATGATGCCATTTGGATTCCTCCTGCCCCCGCAGGTCGCAAGGATCGCGAAGGCAGCATCAGAATGCCGTATCGAGATAAAGATGTCATCGGAAGAAAGACCAGGTAGCCCCTGGAAATTCGGGCAGGGTTTATCGAGGTGAGCAAATGGCGATTCTGAGGCGCTGGGCCGACGAATAGCCTGTGAGGGCAGGTGATCTCCTCGTGCGCGAGACCACCGTACCCTCGAATAGCTTCGTGACTTGTGCGTCAGGCGATACTGGGAATTCGCGCACCGCCTCTCACGGGCGCTGTCTCCGCTGCGCGAACTTCGCTCAAACGTCCCAAGGTATAGGCCCCGACCGCCATCACCAGGTCGCGGACGGCAACATCGAGGAACCCCGCTGCCAGCAGGTTCAAAGCGATACCCACGAGCCATACCGCAGCGACGTAGCTGCCCAGCCGCGTCCAGCGCGTAAGGATCGCAATTCCGACGATCATTTCAATGATCCCGGCAAAGTGCATGAACGTGGTGGCGCTCACCGGCAAGAGGTGCTGTGCCAGCGGGCTCAAGTACTTGTCCCAGTGGGTGAGGATGTTGAAGAACTTGTCCAGGCCGGCCAGAAACGGCACTGCTCCGAATGCTATGCGTAACGCCCAATAAGGTGAGTTGATTTTCTCAATCGATTCCATCTAAGTACCCCCTTCTAACGGTATGGAGCGTCGGAAGGGATTTTGGTTACAGTGGCTTAAGAGGTGTAACCATTTAGGCGAATGCCACTCTATATAGGTCAGGCGGAGGAGTGACTCGAGTGCCCAGCGAGACCGTGGACGCAACCCGATTGAGTGACGAAGAGCTTGTCCAGTGCGTGCTGGCGGGAGAGAAGCATTTGTTTGAAGTCCTGATGCGTCGCTACAACCAGCGGCTTTACCGAGTGACGCGCGCTATCCTTCGCAATGACGGAGAGGCTGAGGATGTGACGCAGGAAGCCTATGTCCGCGCCTATCAGCACCTTGACCAGTTTGCCGGCCGCGCCAGCTTCGCCACCTGGCTGACCCGCATCGCCATTCATGAGGCCTTGGCGCGCGCGCAACGGCGCCAACGAAATGAGGAGATTGACGCTATGGAAGAGCCCCGCAGAGATTCGCTGCAACAGCTTTCAACCAGGGTAACTCCGGAGCAGAGCGCCTCCTCAACCGAGGCACGCGCACTTCTGGAAAAGTCGATTGATGCCTTGCCCGACACCTACCGTGAGATATTCACCCTGCGCGATGTGGAAGAGATGAGTACCACCGAGGCCGCAGAATGCCTCGGCATCTCCGAGGAGAACGTGAAAACCCGCCTGCATCGCGCCCGCGCCCTGCTGCGCAAAGAACTTTACGCGCGGGCCGGCGCCCAGAGTTCGTCTGCCTTCCAGTTCATGGGCGCACGCTGCGACCGTTTAGTGAACAGTGTGATGCTGCGCATCGCAGAGCTGCCAAGCGCCGCCTCTCCCGCAAACTAACCGGCAGCAGTGCTTTTAAGCGGTAGCGCGTGCACTGCCGACGATGGCTTCGATCTGGCGGAGGTGATTCAGATCGTGTCCCGCGAGGTGCGTGATCATCTTGCGGACCGACTCCTGGCCGCGCTCGGAATGGATCCCAAAATAATCCCACTGTTCCGGAGACAAAGCGCGGAACAGGCGCAGGTTCAGTGCGCGGTTGGCAGCATGCGCCTGGGTGGCAAGCGAAACCGGAACGTCGTTGTACTTTTCCGCGGCTGCCCAACTATCTTGATCGAAGGCCTGAATGGGCCCGCCCGGGGCACCCAGGACGAGTCGAACGCGGAAGCCCACCACCATTTCCACGTCGGCCAGATGGGCGACAATCTCCGCCACCGACCACTTGTCGGGCGCAGGCCGGCGCCGAAGCAGGCTCTCCGGACGGCCGGTGGTTAAATCGCTTAGCGCGCGGGGGGTGGCCTCAAGGACTGTCAGCGGGTCCTTACCTTGCACGTTTCCCAGAATGCGAGCCATGTACTGCGAGGGAGTTTCATTCATTAAGGCACCTCGTTGGGGGGAACGCCGATTGTAGCAATTCCGCGCCTGGTTGGTTGGCCATTTGGCGTAAAGCCAAACCATTTGAGGACCAGTATCATGGCCTTGGCTGTCGATTTCGCGGTATTCAAACGTCGTAATGGTGAAGGCATAAACTCCTTCGGGGAGACCCAACACATATGCGTTACATGCTGCTGATTTACAACCAGGAGAACTACAAAGGACTTAGCCCTGAGCAAGGCGATCAATCCTCGGCTACGCACAGGGCAGTTATGGATGAGACCACACGCCGGGGCATTTTCCGTGCTGCCGAGCCGCTGCACCCAACGTCCACTGCCACCACGGTACGCGTCCAAAACGGGAAAGTAATCACTACCGACGGCCCCTTCGCGGAGACTAAAGAGCAACTGGCCGGCTACTACATTCTGGATTGCAAAAACCTTGATGAGGCCATCGAATGGGCGGCCAAGATCCCTACTGAGTGTTCCGGCGGCGCCGGCTGTGTTGAGATTCGCCCCATCCGCGACATGTCGGGCCCGTTGCGAGACAATACTAGGGAGACCCAATACGCGACTCCCTGAATGGACGATCCCCGCAGTGTCGTTGAAACCGTGTTCCGGCAGGAATCGGGCCGCATCATTGCGGCGCTGATCCGGATCTCGGGTTCCTTCGATCTTGCGGAAGAAGCGATGCAGGAGGCGCTTACCGCGGCCCTGGCGAACTGGCCGGCCAAGGGAATTCCCGGCAACCCCGCTGCCTGGGTAATGACCACGGCGCACCGCAAGCTGATTGACCGGGCGCGCCGAGAGCAGACACGGCGCGATAACCAGGCTCCGCTGCTCTACGAGACCGAAACCGTCACGCGCGGCGGCCAGGAAGCGCTTGATGACAATTTGAGCATGTACCCCGACGACCGCCTTCGGCTCATCTTTACCTGCTGCCACCCGGCCCTGAACCGGGAGGCGCAGGTAGGGCTTACGCTGCGCACGCTGGGCGGGCTGACTACCACCGAGATCGCGCGCGCGTTCCTGGTCTCAGAGGCTACGCTGGCCCAACGGCTGGTTCGGGCCAAGCGAAAGATTGAACAAGCCCACATTCCCTACGAAATACCGCCGCTGCACGCGTTGCCAGGGCGCCTGGAAGCGGTGCAGGCAGTGATCTACCTGGTTTTCAACGAGGGCTACACTGCCACCGCCGGCGAGCGCCTCATCCGCACCGACTTGTGCGCCGAAGCCATTCGCCTGGGCAGAATGCTGTGCGAACTAATGCCCGATCAGGGGCCAAGCATTGGGCTGCTGGCTCTCATGCTGCTTCAAGATTCGCGACGCGATGCCCGCATCGATACCCACGGAGATCTGGTGCCGCTCGAGGAACAGAATCGGTCGCTATGGCATCGTGAGCAGATCGAAGAAGGTATCGCGCTGGTCGAACGGGCGTTGCAACGTGGCAATCCCGGCGCTTATCAGTTGCAGGCGGCAATCGCCGCACTGCACGCCGAGGCCAAGAGCCCGGCGGAAACTGACTGGCGGCAGATCGCGGTGCTCTATTCCGAGTTGCTGCGGCTAACGCCCTCTCCGGTGGTTAGCCTCAATTACTCCGTGGCGGTCGCCATGAGCGATGGATTGGAAAAAGGACTGGAACTCATCGAGCAACTGGGCTCGTCAGGCGAGCTTGGCGAATATCATCTCTTCCACGCGGCCCGTGCCGACATTTTGCGCCGACTGGGCCGGCAAGCTGCGGCTGCCGAGGCGTACCGTAAGGCCCTCGCACAAGCCACCAATCGCGTTGAGCAAAAGTACCTCAGCCGGCGCTTAGAAGAGGTAAGCGGAAAAAATGTCGCTGCGGGCTAGCGCGACTCGGATGCGCTATTGCACGGTTTTCGCGGCGGCTATGATTTGCTCCGGACGCGCGCGCACCCAATAATTTTCCGTCATATTCACCCAGCGCACCGTCCCGGATGAATCCACCAGGAACTCGGCGGGACGCGCCACAGCCTGCCCGTTCACGCCAGCGCCAGCGTGCAATAGGTCATAGCGTTTGATCACCTCCGCTTGAGGATCGGAAAGAAGCGGATAGGTGTATCCGGCTTTCTTAGCCAGGTCGCGCGAGACCTCGGGAGCATCAACGCTGATCGCGACCGGCCGAATTCCTAATTTGGCGAGCGCGTCCAGATTCTTTTCAATACCCCGCAACTCGGAGTTGCAGGCGGGTCACCAGTAGCCGCGGTAGAACACCAGAAGCACGCCTTTGGGCGTTTGTGCGGCCGCAGGCAACGGAGCAGACAGTAGCTGCGACAAGGCGACGGACTTGCCCGTGCTGTCGAGCAAAGTAAACTCGGGCGCTTTTTGTCCGACCTGTGGTGCGCCATGTGACGTCGGCAATTGCTTGGCGGCGACAAAAACGCCATAGGAGAAGAAGGCGAACACCGCTACGCTGAGCACCGTCAGGACGGGGCCGAAGATTTTTCCGCGGTAGAGAGTTGGTTCACGGTAGGCGCGGCGCAATCCTACGAACAGTAATACCGCCGCCAACGCGAACAGCAACAAATTCGCCCAGGGAAAATCGCGGGTGATGGG
>Ga0070697_100004825_pt1 | contig 10336 bp, 8 predicted proteins | sample KBSK1501metaG_FD_65475 | JGI IMG/M metagenome (GOLD analysis project Ga0070697, IMG submission 65475) | Corn, switchgrass and miscanthus rhizosphere microbial communities from Kellogg Biological Station, Michigan, USA - KBS K1-50-1 metaG | ecosystem: Host-associated > Plants > Roots >... | reverse complement strand
GGCCGCGAAGCGCGCGGCCGACATGGTGACCGTCGACTACGAACCGCTGCCCGTCATCGTCGACGCAACGAAGGCGCTCGAGCCGGGCGCGCCCATCCTCCACGAGGAGCTGGGGTCGAATCTCGTCTTCACCTATCCCGTGAAGGGCGGTGACATCGACAAGGCGTTCCGCGAGGCCGAGGCTACGGTCAAGCTCCACATCGTCAACCAGCGGCTCATCCCCAACGCCATGGAACCGCGTTCGGTCGTTGCGAAGTTCGAGGCGGGGGAGCTCACGGTGTGGACGAGTACTCAGATCCCGCACTTCGTGCAGCTCATCCTCTCGGTCAATCTGGGCCTCTCGCAGAACAAGGTTCGCGTGATCGCGCCCGAGGTGGGCGGTGGGTTCGGAAGCAAGCTGCAGGTCTACGCCGAGGAGCTGCTCGTCGCGCATCTCGCGAAGACCCTCGGTCGTCCGGTGAAGTGGACGGAAGACCGGCGCGAGGGCTACCTGGCCACGATCCACGGTCGCGACCTGGTCGAGGACGTTGAAGTGGCCGCGAAACGCGACGGCACGGTGCTCGGCGTGCGCATTCGCACCGTGGCGAACATGGGCGCGTACCTGCAGGCATTCGCGCCCGGCATACCCACGATCCTTCACGCTTTCATCATCCCCGGCGCATACCGCATCCCCGCGTTCGACTGTGAGGTCAGAGGCGCGTACACGAACACGACGCCGGTCGACGCGTACCGCGGCGCCGGCCGGCCCGAGGCGACGTTCGCCATCGAGCGCGCGATGGACCGTCTCGCGGACGAGATCGGAATGGATCCGGCGGAGCTCCGCCGCAAGAACTTCGTCCCGAAGGAAGCATTCCCGTTCTCGACGATCAGCGGGATCACGTACGACAGCGGTGACTACGAGCCCGCGCTCGATCGTGCGCTCGAGATGTCCGACTACAAGGGCTTCGAGAAGCGTCGCGCCGAGGCGAAGGCGCGCGGAAGATATCGGGGTATCGGCCTCTCGAGCTACGTCGAGATCTGCGGTCTCGCCCCATCCAAGGCGAACTCCGCGCTCGGTGTCGGCTGGGGTGGTTACGAGAGCGCGCGGATCCGCGTGCATCCGACCGGTGCGATACAGGTCTTCACCGGAACCTCACCACACGGCCAGGGCCACGAGACGTCGTGGGCGCAGATCGCCGCCGACGCGATCGGTGTCACGCCGAACGACATCGAGGTACGTCACGGCGACACGTTCGAGTCGCCGGGCATGGGCGTTGGCACCTTCGGCAGCCGCAGCCTCGCGGTCGGTGGCATCGCCGTGCATAACGCGGCCCAGAAGATCCGCGAGAAGGTCATCCAGATTGGTGCACATCTGCTGGAAGCCGCGCCCGCCGATGTCGTGGTCCAGGGCGGCAAGGTGTTCGTGAAGGGGGTACCTGAGAAGGCGAAAGCGTTCGGCGAGATCTCGATGGCGGCCTACCTCGCGTCGAATCTGCCGGATGGCATGGAGCCGGGGCTCGAGGCCACCACGTATTACGATCCGCCGAACTTCACGTTCCCGTTCGGCACCCATGTCGCTGAAGTGGAAGTAGACCCGGAGACCGGAACGATCGAGATCATCCGCTACTCCGCGTGCGACGACTGCGGCCGGCAAATCAATCCAATGATCGTCGAAGGCCAGCTGCATGGTGGGATCACGCAGGGCATCGGGCAGGCGCTCTACGAGACAGCGGTCTACGACCCGAATGGTCAGCTGCTGTCCGGCAGCATGATGGAGTACCACGTTCCCACCGCGGCGGATGTCCCTGCGTTCGCGCTGGATCACACCGTCACGCTCACGAAGACGAATCCACTCGGCGTCAAGGGCATCGGCGAGGCCGGCACCATCGCATCGACACCCGCGATGGTGAACGCCGTCATCGACGCCCTGTCACCCCTCGGAATCACGCACATCGACATGCCGCTGACCGCGGAAAAGGTCTGGCAAGCGATCCGCAAGGCCGGGGAGGAACGACGATGATCACGCATCCGTTCACGTACGAAGCGCCAACGACCATCGATGATGCTGTCAAGGCACTCGGCCGCTCGGGCGAAGCCAAGATCCTCGCCGGTGGCCACAGTCTCATTCCGCTCATGAAGCTCGGGCTGGCCGAGCCCGAGGTGCTCGTGGACATCGGCCGCATAACCGGTCTTCGTGACATCAGGAGCGAGGACGGCGCGATCGTCGTCGGCGCGCTCGCGACACATCGGTCCATCGCGGACAACGCCGCGATCGGCAAGGCGCTCACCGCTCTGGCGGAGGCCGCGGCCCACGTCGGCGATCTACAGGTCCGTTCCCGCGGCACCATCGGTGGAAGCCTTGCCCACGCCGACCCCGCGGCCGACGAGCCTGCGCCGACCATCGCGTTCGACGCACAGGTCCGCGTCATCGGCCCGAAGGGCCGCCGCGACATTCCCGCGCGCGAGTTCTTCAAGGGCACGTTCGAGACCGCTCTCGCGCCGAGTGAGATCGTCGTGGAGATCGCCTTCCCCGCGCCCGCGGGCCGCTCGGGCAGCGCCTACGCGAAGTTCGCGCATCCCGCATCGGGCTTCGCGATCGTCGGCGTCGCCGCGGTCGTGGGTCTGAAGGCTGACGGAACGGTGGAGCGCGCCGCGATCGGCGTGACCGGCGCCGCGGCGGGACCGTTCCGCGCGACCGCGGCCGAACGCGCCATCGCGGGCACGCGTGGCGATGCGAGCGCGATCGCGGCCGCCGCGGCCAAGGCGGCGGACGGTGTCACGATGCTGTCGGATCTCACTGCGTCGTCGGAGTTCCGCAAGCACCTCGTGAGCGTCCACGCGCGGCGTGCGCTGGAGCGCGCGGTCGAGCGTGCCCGCGGCTAAGGCGTTTCGCGCGTCCTGATACCCGGCCGGCACCAAAAACGGCGGCGGGCGCCGTTGGCATGGTGTGCGCCTGGCTGTTCGTATGCACCGACACGCGACCGACACGGAAGCTCCCTCCGCTGGCCCTTTCACGCGCGCCGTCGGCGGGGACATCGTCGTCCGATGACGACGAACGAAGCCCTGGACACCATCGTCGAGATCCGCGCTATCTGGGCCCGCAAGCACGGCCGCGTCACGCTGGCCGACCTCGGCCTCGTCCTCCGGCGCTGCGTGCGCAGCCGCGGCAGCGCAGCGATGCTGCCCGAGCGCTGGCGTTTGTATCCCTCGGTAAAGTCCGTCCGCCACGAGTGGATCCTCGAGGCCTGAGACGGGGCACCGGCTCTCGCTGAAGGACTAGGATCGGTCCGTCCTTTCGAGGATGGGGAGCGTCCGATGGTGTCCATGCCGTTCCGCGCGCATCCGCACTGTCCACTGACACGTACACGAGGTGCGGTCGCGCGCGTCCGCGCAGGGAGAAGGAGGGGGCGATGATCCCGGCAGCGTTCGAGTACGAAGCGCCGACGGAGCTCGCGCAGGCCATCGACCGGTTGGCAAAGTACGGGGGTGAGGCGAAGGTGCTCGCCGGCGGGCAGAGCCTCATACCGCTCATGAAGTTCAGGCTCGCGCAGCCGGCACGCATCATCGATCTGAATCGCATCGCCGGCCTGGCGTACGTCCGCGAGAACGGCGACCTGCGCATCGGTGCACTCACGCGTGAAACAGATCTCGAGGAAAGCGCGGTCATCCATGACCGCTACGCGATCATCGCGGACACCGCGGCTGTCATCGCCGATCCGATCGTGCGCAATCTCGCGACGGTCGGTGGCAACGTCGCGCACGCCGACCCCGCCAACGATCACCCGGCGACGCTCCTCGCGCTGCGGGCGTCGGTCGTCGCGCGCGGTCCTCGCGGCGAGCGTGTGATCCCGATCGACGACTTCTTCGTCGATACGTTCACGACCTCGCTCGCTCCGGATGAGATCGTCACCGAGATCCGCATTCCGCGCGCCGCACCGCAGAGCGGCGGCGCCTACGTGAAGTTCGAGCGGAAGATCGGGGATTTCGCGATCGTGGGCGTCGCCGCCCACATCCTGCTCGACGCAAAAGGAAACGTCGCGACGGCGGGCATCGGACTCACGAACGTCGGGCCGACGGTCATCCGCGCGCGCCGGGCTGAGGAATCGCTCCGCGGCCGCGCGCCCGACGACAAGGCCATCGCCGCGGCGGCCGACGCGGCCGCGGCTGAGGCTGAACCAGTGGCGGATCTCCGCGGACCCGTGGAGTACAAGCGAGACCTCGTCCGCGTCCTCACGACGCGATCGTTGCGCCGTGCGGTGGTCCGAGCGAAGGGGGGCAAATAGATGCGCGTGCAGTTGACGGTGAACGGCGCCTCGATGCAAGCCGACGTCGAACCGCGCCTCCTTCTCGTGCACCTCATCCGCGAGAACCTGCTCCTCACCGGCACGCACATCGGTTGTGACACGACCAGCTGTGGTGCGTGCACCGTGCTCCTCGACGGCCGTCCAGTGAAGTCGTGCACCGTCTTCGCGGTGCAGGCCGACGGCCGGACCGTGTCCACGGTCGAGGGCCTGGAGCAGAACGGCGTCCTTCACGCAGTGCAGGAAGGCTTCACCAAGGAGCATGGGCTCCAGTGCGGCTTCTGCACGCCCGGGATGATGATGACGTCCGTGGCGCTCCTCGAGCGCAACGCCGCCCCCACCGAGCTCCAGATCAGGCAGGCCATTTCCGGGAACCTGTGCCGTTGCACGGGCTACGTGAACATCGTGAAGGCCATCCAGTACGCGAGCACGAAGATGGGCGAGGCCAAGGCCGAGAAGCAGCCGGCCGCGGCGGGGAGGGCATGACCATGGCGGTAGAGATCGGCGGCATCGGCCACTCCGTCGGGCGCAAGGAAGATGCGCGCTTCATCCGGGGCAAGGGCAACTACGTCGACGACGTGAAGCTACCCGGCATGGTGTACCTCGACATCGTGCGCAGCCCGTACGCGCATGCCCGCATCCTGAAGATCGACACGAGTAAGGCGCTCGCGATCCCCGGGGTGCTCGCGGTCATCACGGGTAAGGACCTCGTGCCACTGAAGCTGGAGTGGATGCCGACGCTGATGGGCGACAAGCAGATGGTGCTGCCCACGGACACCGTCATGTATCAAGCCCAGGAGGTCGCGGCGGTCGTCGCGACGGAGCGCTACATCGCGGCCGACGGGGTCGCCGCGGTCGAGGTCGAATATGAGCCGCTCCCGGTCGTGGTCGATCCGATCAAGGCGCTCCTTCCGGACGCGCCGGTGATCCGCGAGGACCGCGCGCAGAAGAACAACCTCATCTGGCACTGGGAGACCGGCGACAGGGAGGGGACCGACAAGGCATTCAGCGCGTCGGACGTCGTCGTGAAGCAGGACATCTACATCCCGCGGATCGTGGTCGCCTCGATCGAGACCTGCGGGATGGTCGCGAAGTTCGATAAGGTCGATGGACAGCTCACGGTCTGGATGACAACGCAGGCGCCGCATGCGATCCGCACCGTCATCGCACTGGTCGCCGGCCACCTCGGGCTATCGGAGCAAAAGATCCGCGTCATCTCGCCCGACATAGGTGGTGGCTTCGGGGGAAAGGTCCCGGTGTATCCGGGTTACGTGCTCGCGATCGGCGCATCGGTGCTGACCGGCCTCCCCGTGAAGTGGATCGAGGATCGCTCCGAGAACATTCAGGCCGACTCCTTCGCCCGGGACTACCACATCACCGCTGAGCTCGCCGCGAAGAAGGACGGAACGATGAAGGCACTGCGGGTCAAGACCGTCGCCGACCACGGCGCCTTCGACGCCGCTGCGAACCCATCGAAATTCCCAGCGGGCCTCTTCGGCATCGTCACCGGCTCGTATCCATTCGAGAAGGCGTTCGTCGAGGTCGATGGCGTCTACACGAACAAGCCTCCGGGAGGGATCGCATACCGCTGCTCGTTCCGTGTCACGGAGGCCGCGTTCGCGATCGAGCGGCTCGTGGACATCCTGGCGCTCGAGCTGAAGCGGGATCCGGCGGACCTGCGTATGCAGAACTTCATCCCGCCACAGGCGTTCCCGTACATGTCGACGCTCGGATGGGAGTACGACAGCGGCAACTACGCCGGCGCGCTGAAGCTCGCGATGGACAAGATCGGCTACGCGGGGCTGCGCAAGGAGCAGGTCGAGAAGCGCAAGCGTGGTGAGCTCATGGGCATCGGTATCTCGAGCTTCACCGAGATCGTCGGCGCAGGTCCGTCGAAGCACTTCGACATCCTCGGCATCAAGATGTTCGACTCCGCCGAGATCCGCGTTCATCCCACGGGCAAAGCGCTGGTCCGGCTCGGCGTCAAGTCACAGGGACAGGGACACGAGACGACGTTCGCGCAGATCGTTGCCGAGGAGCTCGGCCTGCCGGTCGGTGACATCAAGGTCGAGGAAGGCGACACCGACACCGCTCCCTACGGCCTCGGGACATACGCGAGCCGCAGCACGCCGGTCGCCGGCGCCGCGACGGCGATGGCGGCGCGCAAGATCCGCGAAAAGGGACGGCTGATCGCCGCGCATCTTCTCGAGGCGAGTCCTGATGACATCGAGTGGAAGGACTACAAGTACCAGGTGAAGGGCGTGCCCGCCAAGTCCAAGACGATGGCCGAGGTCGCCTTCGCCGCGTACACGAACCACCCGCAGGGGATGGAGGCCGGACTCGAGGCCGTCGACTACTACGACCCGCCGAACCTCACCTATCCCTTCGGCAGCTACATCTGCGTCGTGGACATCGACAGGGGCACCGGCCAAGTCAAGGTGCGCCGGTTCTTCGCGGTCGACGACTGCGGCACGATCATCAATCCGATGATCGTCGAGGGGCAGATCCACGGTGGCCTGACCATGGGTCTCGCGCCCGCCCTGTACGAGGAGATCAACTACGACAAGGACGGCAACATCCAGGGCGGAACGCTCATGGACTACCTCATGCCGACCTCGATGGAGACGCCGAGCTGGGAGACGGGGAAGACGACGACGCCATCTCCGCACCATCCGATCGGCGCGAAGGGCGTCGGAGAGTCCGCCACGGTGGGAGCGCCAGCGGCGATCGCGAACGCGGTCGTCGATGCGCTCGCTCACCTTGGTGTCAGGCACATCGATATTCCGATCACGCCGTGGAAGGTGCAGCAGATACTGAAGGAGAAGGGCGTCGCGGAGTGACGCGGAGGTAGCGCGGCAGCGTCATGCATTTCGAGGGGACCGCTGATATCGGCGCGCCGCGCGAGCGTGTGTGGGCGTTCGTGACCGACCCGGAAAAGGTGAGTCGGTGCGGCCCGGACGTGCAGCGTGTTGATGTCATCGATCCGACGCACTTCAAGGTCGTCGCCCGCGCGGGCGTTGGCCCGATCCGCACGACGTTCGCGCTGGACGTGGTGTTCAGCGAGCTCCGCGCGCCGGACCACGCGTCCGTGCGCGCGCGCGGGCAGGCGCCTGGTAGCGCCGTAGAAATGACGAACACGATCGACCTCGCGGATGCCGCGCCGGGTCGGACCACGCTGCGTTGGACGAGCGAGGTCACCATAAACGGGATGATCGCGAGCGTCGGCGCGCGCCTGATGCAGGGCGCCGCCGACAAGATCACGCAACAGGTCTTCGCATGCATCAAGGAACAGCTGGAAGCTCCCGCTGCGGCGAGCACGTGACGCAGCGGACGGAGCCGACGCCGTCTTGGACGACGCCCGATGAGGTCCGCGCGGCGCTGGAGCGGGAGAAGTACGTCGCCGATCGCGATCTCGCGGTCACGCTCTTCCTCTCCCTGCGTCTGGGCAAGCCCGTTTTCCTCGAGGGTGAGGCCGGCGTCGGCAAGACCGAGGTCGCGAAGGTCCTCGCGTCGGGGCTCGGCCGTCGTCTCATCCGCCTGCAGTGCTACGAGGGTCTTGACCTCGCGTCCGCCGTGTACGAGTGGGACCACGCGAGGCAGATCCTCGAGATCCGCCTGGCGGAGGCCGAGGGGCGAGCCGCGGCGGCACGAACGCGCATCTACTCGGAGGAGTTCCTGATCAAGAGGCCCCTCCTCGACGCGATCGATCCGGCCGGGACGCCCGCAGTGCTGCTCATCGACGAGGTCGATCGGGCCGATGAGGAGTTCGAGGCGTATCTGCTCGAGCTGCTGTCAGATTTCCAGATCACCGTTCCCGAGCTCGGGACGTTCCGTGCGACCACGCCACCGCCCGTCGTCATCACCTCGAATCGGACGCGCGAGGTGCACGACGCGCTGAAACGCCGCTGTCTCTACCAATGGATCGATTACCCCACGCCAGAACGCGAGCTCGCGATCCTGTCACGCCGACTCCCCGACCTGTCGGAGCGTCTCGCGCGCAGCGTCGTCGCCGTCGTGCAAGCGCTGCGGCGCGATGACCTCTTCAAGCGACCGGGCGTCGCGGAGACGCTCGACTGGGCGCTCGCGCTCACAGCCCTCGGGACGGTCGAGCTCGACCTCGACTCACTCGGCAGCACGCTCGGCGTCCTTCTCAAGTACGAAGAAGACGTTCGCCGCGTCCGCGAAGAGTCGCTGCCGCGTCTACTGGAAGAAGCCGGTGCGCGCTAGCCCCGTCGCGTCGAACCTCCTTCAGCTGCCGCGGCTGCTGCGCCGAGCTGGCATCCCGGTGGACGCGGAGCGCGCCCGGCTTCTGTTGCGTGGGCTCGCGGAGATCGATCTCGCGCGCGCCGACGATGTCCGGGCCGCGTGCCGAGCGATGCTTGTGACGCATCCGGCCGATCGCCCTCGCTTCGATGAGGCCTTCGATCTGTTCTGGGCGCTGCTGCGCGGGACGCGCGCCGTGCTGCCGAGCGACGCACCGGCGCGCACGAACAAGGGCGACGGCTGGGCAGTCGCGTCGGATGCGCCACCATCGCGCGAGGGGCGCGAGAGCATGACTCGCACGCTCCGCGTCGTCGCGAGTCCGGCGGAATTGCTCCGGCTGCGGGACTTCTCCGTGATGACGGCGGAAGAGCGCACCGCCGCCGCGCGCTTTCTCGAGGATCTGGAGTGGTCGCCGGGGCTGCGCCCGAGCCGCCGCTTTTCGCCGGTGGCGCGCGGCGCGGACCTGGATACCCGAGCGACGCTGCGTCGCAGCCTTGCGCGCTTTGGCGAGCCGATCGAGCTGATCCGGCGCGGACCGCGCCAAAAGCGCCGTCCGCTCGTACTACTTCTCGACGTGTCCGGATCGATGGAGGCCTACACCCGGCTGCTCCTCCACATGAGCCACTCGCTCATCCGGGGCTGGGGCCGCGTGGAGGTCTTCACCTTCGGGACGCGGCTCACGCGTGTGACGCGACAGCTGCGTCACCGGCGTCCGGACGTCGCCCTCTCGCGCGTCGGTCGGTCGGTGACGGACTGGTCCGGCGGCACGCGCATCGGCGACGCCCTGCGCGAATTCAATCGGCGCTGGTCGCGCCGCGTGCTCGGCCGCGGGGCGGTGGCGCTGCTCGTGACCGATGGCTGGGAGCGCGGTGACCCTTCCCTTCTCGCGTCCGAGGCGCGTTCGCTGCAACGGGCCGCGTACCGTCTCGTCTGGCTCGATCCGCTCGCCGGCACGCCCGGATACGCACCGGAGGCGTCCGGCGCACGCGCTCTTGCCTCCGCCGCGGACGACCATCTTGCGGCGAATACCGTCGACGCGCTGGTCACGATCGCGAAGCTCCTGGGGCAGGCCGGTCGCGGCCGGCCCGTGCGGCGGCAGGTGCGTGGATGAACGAGCGACTGCGGTTCTTCGCCGATGCGGCCGATCTCGTCACGCGCCGCGAAGCGTTCGTGACCGCGACCATCGTTCGCGCCGATCGCCCGACCTCGGCGAAGCCCGGCGCGAAGGCGATCGTCACGGCCGAGGGGACGCTGCATGGCTGGATCGGCGGAAGCTGTGCCGCGCCGGTCGTGCTGCGCGAGTCCCTCGCCGCGCTCGCGGAGGGCGAGCCGAGGCTCATCGTCCTCTCGAACAGAGCGTCCTCGGCGCGCGACGGGGTGCGACACTTTCCGATGACCTGCCACAGCGGCGGGGAGTTGGAGATCTACATCGAGCCGATCATGCCTCCGGAGCAGCTCGCGATCGTCGGCACGACGCCCGTCGCGCGTGCGCTCGTCTCGATGGGCGGGATGCTCGGATTCGATGTCGTGTCGACGCTGGCCGATGCTCGGCTCGACGACCGCGCGGCGATCGTCATCGCATCCCGTGGCGACGGCGACGAAGATGCTGTCCGCGACGCCCTTGCGACACCGGCGCGGTACATCGGACTCATCTCGAGCCGCAAGCGCGGCGACGAGCTTGTCGGCGCGCTACGCGACCTTGGTGTGAGCGGCGAAGCACTCGCGCGCCTCAAGTACCCGTCCGGCTTCGACATCCATGCTCGCTCCGAGGAGGAGATCGCGCTCAGCATCCT
>Ga0070697_100004824_pt1 | contig 10337 bp, 11 predicted proteins | sample KBSK1501metaG_FD_65475 | JGI IMG/M metagenome (GOLD analysis project Ga0070697, IMG submission 65475) | Corn, switchgrass and miscanthus rhizosphere microbial communities from Kellogg Biological Station, Michigan, USA - KBS K1-50-1 metaG | ecosystem: Host-associated > Plants > Roots >... | reverse complement strand
AAGCCACCACTCTGTTTGCCAAAGCTTGCGAAGATACGCCATAATAACCACTTGCCGACAGGTGTCGGGAACATCTGGCAGTTTTAACCCCTGAAAGGACAAGAGCTTACAGTGTTAATGATTCGTTTGGCGCGCGTTGGTGCGCGCAAACAGCCGTACTATCGTGTGGTGGTGATCGAGAAGGAACGTGCGCGGAACGGTCGGGCGCTCGAGGTGGTGGGCACCTACAATCCGCGGACTACTCCGACCAGCATTGATCTGAAGCGCGAACGAATTGATTATTGGCGCTCGAAGGGCGCCCAGCTTTCTGATCGAGTCGCAAAGCTGTTGACCAAAGCTGCGGCCCCCGCCAGCGCCACTTCGGCTGCTTAAACTGCGCACCACGAGTGCTTTTGCGCCAACGGTTCCCGCCACTGATCAAGTAACCGGGCCCCGCATCACAGGAGCGGCTTATGGCGGGCGAGCAAACACAAAGTGGGGACATGCGGGCCTTGATAGAGGACATCGCGAAGGCCCTGGTGGACGATCCGCAGAAAGTATCTGTCGAGCAGATCGAGGGTGAGACGACGGTTTTGGAGCTGCGCGTCGCGCCCGGAGATCTAGGGAAGGTCATCGGCAAGCAGGGACGCACGGCACGCTCGATGCGTACGATTTTGGGAGCTGCCGGCATGAAGTTGCGGCGCCGCTTCACGCTCGAAATTATCGAGTAACGTGCTTTAGCCCTAAGTTCTGTGGATTCGCTAGACGATCAGTTCGTAACCATAGCCCGGGTGGTAAAGCCGCAGGGCCGCCGCGGTGAGGTGATTGCAGAACCGCACACCAACGTCCGTGAGCAATTCACTGTCAGCAGCAAGCTGCAGGCGATCTGCACTGGCGGCATAAGGCGCGAACTGCAACTGGAAGAGCACTGGTTTCATAAGCAGCGCATCGTATTTAAGTTTCGCGGCGTGGATACGATCGACCAGGCGGAGCAGCTGCGAGGTTGTGAACTGCAAATTGCCCGCCGTGAGCTGATCGAACTGAAATCCGGCAGTTACTACGTGGGGGAATTGACCGGCTGCTCAGTGTTCGACCGCGGCACTGAAGTTGGTGTAGTCGTGGGTGTGCAGTTTGGCGCAGGTGAAGCGCCGCTGCTGGTAGTGCGCGGCAAAAATGGAGACGAACTGCTGGTCCCGTTTGCCGAGGAGTATGTGGTGCGGACCGATGTTAGACGGAAAGTAATTGAGATGTCGCTGCCGGAGCGGTTGCTCGAACTGAATGCGCCGCTGAGCGCTGAGGAGAAGCAGGCGCAGCGACGCTCCGGATGACAGCGGCACGCAGGTTGGCGATGAAGTTCGAGATTCTGACTATCTTTCCGGACTTTTTTCGCGGACCGCTGGAACACGGCATTGTTCGCCGCGCGCGCGAAGCCGGGCTCATTGACATTCGAGTGCACGACCTCCGCGGGTTCACGCGAGACAAGCATCGCACCGTGGATGATCGCCCGTTCGGGGGCGGTGAAGGCATGGTGCTGAAGCCTGAACCAATCTTCGAGGCGGTGGAGTCGTTGCAAATTGCCCCGAAGCCGGAAAGAGAGCGCGACAAGGCACGCGAATCCGTAGTGCTGCTTTCGGCCCAGGGCAGGTTGTTCCAGCAGGCACTGGCAGCGGAACTGGCGGCGCTGGAGCGCATTGTCCTGATATGCGGGCGTTATGAAGGGGTAGACGAACGGGTGGGTGAGTTTGTGGCTGACCGTGAGCTCTCGATCGGCGATTACGTCCTGAGCGGTGGTGAACTGGCAGCCGCCGTAGTCCTGGACGCGGTCACGCGGGTTTTGCCCGGGGCGCTGGGCAATGAGGCATCGGCGCAGCTCGAGAGCTTTAGCCTGGAAGATGTCGGCAATAACGCTGCCGGGCCGCGCTCGACCTGCAGTTCGGGCGGCTTGCTGGACTACCCGCACTACACGCGTCCGGCTGAGTATCGCGGCATGGCAGTGCCGGAAGAGTTGGTGAACGGCAACCACCAGCAGATTCGGCGGTGGCGGCGACGGCGGGCGCTGGAAAAAACTTTGCGTAACCGGCCTGATCTGTTGGAGCAGGTTGAGCTGACTAGTGAAGACCGCAAGCTGCTCGATGAAATACGCGAGCATCTGCATGCGCAGGAAATTCGTTAATCGAGGAGCACAGTTATGACGTCATTGTTGGAAAAATTTACTGCCAAGGTGCAGCGCAAGGACTTGCCCGAGTTTAATCCCGGCGACACTGTCCGCGTGCACGTCAAGATTAAGGAAGGCGATAAAGAGCGCCTGCAGGCTTTCGAAGGAACCGTAATTTCACGGGCGCGTGGCACGCAGCCCAGCTTCACCGTCCGCAAAATCAGTTTTGGACACGGCGTGGAGCGTATCTTCCCCACCAACTCCAAAGTCATCGATAAGGTCGAGGTGCTGCGCTCGGGCCGCGTGCGGCGCGCCAAGCTGTATTATCTGCGCGGCCTCAAGGGCAAGGCGGCACGACTGCGCGAAGTGGAAACGGTTTAGTTCACCGCCGAGCACGTTCTTACCGCCGGAGCACGCAGAGGGCGCCGAGCTTATCAAGGTTTAACCAGTGGAAGGGAGACAGCAGCGCGGTTGTTGCGCTCTCTCTTCAGAAGTGAGCCGATGAATAAGTGTGCCGATTGCCCCGGCGTGCTCGGCGGTAAATAGACCTAGAACAGCGATGCCCGAATCTGCCGCAGGCCGGTCATCTGCTTGAGCAATCCGGGATGCGGTGGGGTGCCGAGGTCCTCGGCCAGCATGCGCCGTAGTTTGGCGCGTTCATCGAATTCCATTTTTACGAATTCGAAGCTCACGTGCTTGTCGGTTTCGCGGGTATAAATCTGCGCCCGTACTTTCTTGGCTCCGGCCTGAAGCTCGATCATCACTTCGCTACCAGCCTGCAAGCGCCCCTCAGCAGAGCCGATTCCTCCACCTAGACTCAACTTGCTCACATTAATGCGGGAGAAGCGATTCTTGCCGGTGGTAAGCACTGCCGGCACGGGAGCAGCGCTGATTACACGGGCGTAGCGGCGCTGCCGCGCCCAGGGACAGGAAGGTGCCGGGTTCAGCGGGCCGAAGGCCATATCGTCAGCGGTGAGCCCCTTACTTGCCACAAAGTCTTTTGAGTTATCGGCATCGATCATCATTAACGCCTGGGCGGCGGCAATTCTGAACTCACGTGGATGCAGCCAGTGAAACAGATGGCGCGCCGCCACAATGGTCTGTAACTCTCTTGCAGCACGCGCTTCGCGCAGGCGTCCTAATGCTTCAACAGCCTTTAGACGATGGTAGGGCGAACGGTCAGGTTCCGCATGATTGATGAAGCCCATGAGGTAAGAATAGGCATCGCGCTCGCCGCTCATTCCGAGTTCGTCAATCACCTCCGGTAGCAATACCGGATCTAGCGAATCCAGCACCTTCAAGAGAAGCTTGCCGCGATCGGTAGCACCTGCCGATGCGATCTGGCGGACCACCGCATCGTGCTGCGGGCGTCCCCAGTGCACCAGGCGGCCGGGCAGCAACTCGCCGAGAAACCTGGGATCAGTTCGTGACAGCATGCCAATTGCAAGCACCGCTTCCGCAGGAGGTCGCTGTGAGAATTTTTCATAAAGGTGCTCGACCGCCGGCGGGCCCAAACTCTTGGCGACTTCGAAGATGCGCTCGCACTCATCGCGCCGGCTGGCGGAGTCGAAGCGCTCCAGCAGGCGATCGAGGGCAGCTTCGGGGACACGCTTGAAAACCTCGAGCATCTCGGCTGAGACTCGCGGGCCCGACGTGGCCTCCGCGATGAATTCCGGCAAGCGGTCGTGCACTCCCAAGCACGGGCGCATCATGTTCGCCAGTTCCGGCAGGCTGTCTTCAAGCACATCGAGCGACGCCATAGCCTCCAGCAACGCGGACATCTCACTGCGGGCAGCCGCCTCGCGGCTGAGCCGCGTGAAGCTGGCGCTCAGCAGTTTTTGCAGCTCGGGATCAGCTTCCTGGCTCAACTGCTCGCCTGTTTTCGTAATGCTGTGGCGCAACACATTGCCGAACTTTCCCAGGCTTTCCGCCAACTGGCTCAAGCCGACAGCGGTTTTTTGGCGCGCCTCTTTGTCGTCACTGCCGATACATTCGGCATAGTTCTGCAAAATCTTTTCTGCCAGCGCGCCCTCGCCCCGCTTGTGTAATTCCTCTACGTAGCTGGCGATGTTTCGCGGGGGAATGCAATACGCATCCGGCGAAAGCAGCACCTTTTGTTTGCCGGAGTCCGGCACTGCCGCCCAGAATTGCCGGTCAAGGATGTCGAGTTGCGACTCCACGATCATTCCGGCGCGCGCCATTTTGTTTTCGTGGGCGCTCAACACCTTGCGCAGGTTGTCGACCTCCTGGTTCATGCGCTCAAGCATTTCGCGGATGGCGTTCACCCGCACGTCTCCGCGGTCGTATCGCTCCAGCGCAAAGCGGATTGCGAGGTGCTCGGCGATCTTGACCAGTATCGGCGTCTTGTCCTGGGTGTTTACGTTGGGCACAATCGAGCGCAACACGTGCTCGAGCGAACTGCGCGGACCTTCCGGCAGCTTCGAGAACTGCTGCCGAATGCCCTCTTGGGTAGCATGGTCGCGCTGTTGTGTCGCCTCACCAAAGCGGGAGAAGAGGCGGATCATGTGAAGGATTTCTTCCTCGCTCGCGGCACCATCGCTGGCAGCTTCCGACGCAGAAGTGCCACTGCCCGCTCCAGCATCCCCGCTAGCTCCGATCGCTTGATCAACTTCCGATAGTCCAGGTGCCTGGAAGCTGGCGGTTGCCGGCTGGGCGTGAGCGGCGGCAATCATTTGCAGGAGTTTTTGCGGATCGCTGAACAGCGATTGCACCTGGTTGGCTTCGTCGCCGAGTGAGCGTGCTGCCAGCGCCGCGGCTGCGGAGGCTCCTGGACCAACCTCGTCGCCCTCACCGGCGGCCACAAAGCGCAGAGCGTTGATGCGTATGGTACCGCCACTCTCCGGTCCGACCGCACGCTGAATCTGGTCAACCAAGGTGCTGGCCTTGCCTTGGGTGAGCATGAAGGCGCGCACCAGCCTCTCAAAATCCTCACGCGTGACGCCGTTCGTAAAGTGGATGCTGGCCATGCCGGCGGCCGCGAGTAATTGGGTGACTCCCCGCTCGCCGCTGGCCGCATCAACCGGAACTCCGTCGATGAGCAGCTTATCGCCAGCAACCCCGATCAGGACCCCGGCTCCGCCCTCTTGCGTAATGGCAGAGTGAAGTTCATTCCAGGTGGTCTCAAATTGTCCGGCTGTACGCGCATGCTCAAAGCCGTACAGGCGCGCGTATTTCAGCACGATGCTGAGACTGCGCAGGAAGGTGCGCGCAGTAGACAAGTGGGTACCACTGTTGGGGGAGCCTGGTACAGCCGCCACGGGTATACCTCTCCTGGAATACAAGTGTGGTGTCCAAGTGGCCAATGGGCAAATTACGGAAGGATGGAAGCCGCCGTGGCCTGTCGTGTTCACAGTTCATTAACCCGTAAGCTGCTGCAAAATCGGGCATTGCAGGTTTTCGGGCTTCAAGGCAAACTGGCGTTGTCTCCGCAGGCAGTTATGTCGGCTACCTCAATATCAGATCGGGACGAGAACGTCACTAAGCGCGAGGTCTCCAAGGCCACCCTCAAGCTGCGTCTGCTGAAAAAGCTGCGCTGCACCCTTAAATTCGAGAAGCAGGCGTGGGCAACAGGGGCGAAGCTGGTTGCCGGGCTGGATGAGGTGGGTCGCGGGTCGCTGTTTGGCCCGGTGGTAGCAGCGGCGGTAATCCTTGACCCCGGCTATCGTATCCGCGGATTACGCGACTCGAAGTTGCTGCCGGCCGAGCGCCGCGAAACCCTGGCTCCGCGCATTCGCGAGCATTGCATCGCCTGGGCTATCGCTTCGGTAGATGCCACCATCATTGACGAAATCAACATCTACCAGGCCTCAAGGCGGGCCATGCTCGAGGCCGTCCAGCAGCTCACGCCCGCCCCTGACCACCTGCTGATTGACGCCCTCAGAATTGCGCACGACTGCCCGCAGACTCCGATTATTCACGGTGACGCTCGCTCAGCCAGCATCGCGGCGGCTTCCATTATCGCCAAGGTTGAGCGTGACCGCATGATGCGCGACTTGGACCCCGTCTACCCCGTGTACGGACTGGCATCAAACAAGGGCTATAGCACGCCCAAGCACATTGCCAGCCTGCGCGAGCACGGGCCTTCACCTCTGCACCGGCAATCGTTCGCTCCGGTTTGGAATGCCAATGTTTCTCCCCAGGAGATCATGGAATTCATGCAGGAAGAGGACTCGCCGGAGTTACAGCAGGAAGAAGCGGACTCACCGGAGCTACAAGAGCTGTCTGACGAAAGCTGCGAAGCTACATTAGTTCCAGGTGGAAACGCGTAAGCCGATCGCCGGTGCCGTCGAATACTTCCAGCAGAATTCTTTCTTCCACGGGAACATTGTCGAGATCAAAAACCAGCTGATAGATACGCTCGTCGTAAGCCACATCTGCGGGAACCCCCACTTGCTCCAATCGCACTGGCTTGATTTCGCGATAGTCCAGGCCGCGAAAGACCTTCAATCGAAAGCGCAGGCTCAGAAGGTACTGGTTAAGGTCCACGTTGGCATCGACAGGCACGGGCTTATCGTCCAAAGACTTGCCGCGCGCGGTGGCAGTCACCCGGAAAACCACCTGCCGAGGATAAACGTGTATCCGGCTGCCATCCGGACCAAGTACTACCCGGCTGCCGCCGTTACCTACCAGGCGTACCCCTTCAAATTGCTGGCTTTCTGCGGATGCCAGCAAGTTGATAGTCTGCTTTGCAGTACTCAGTTTGAAGGATTCGACCCCGAGTGGCACCACGGAGTGGAACTCGTATGCCACTTCTGGATAGGCGCTTGCCTGCGCGTCGGCGAGGTGGCTGAGAGACAGTGCCACGGCGAGCAATAACAGGAGACCTCGACCAACTACGCGCCGGAACACCATTTCGCCCTGCAAGTCTTGATTTACGGCTGAAAATTTGGATGCCATTTACCGCACACCGGGTCGCGTGGTACTTATGACGGTTTTGCAAATGGGTCGCCAAAGCCCAGTGAGACAGCCATGCCACTGAAATTAATGTGTGTCACAGCCCATCCCGATGATGAAGCCGGGAACTTCGGCGGGACCCTGTTGAAATATGCTCAGCGCGGGATAGAAACCAGTGTCATTTGCCTGACACCCGGGCAGGCCGCCACCCATCGGGGGAATGCCAAGTCAGACGCTGAGCTGGCCGAGGCGCGGCGCCGGGAGCTGGCGGCCGCTTGTAAGCTGCTCAACGTCGCTCATTGCGAGGCACTGAACTACCCTGACGGGGCGCTCGATAAGGTCGACCTCTATTCGGCGGTGGCCGATTTAACCGGGCGGATTCGAGCGGCAAAGCCGGAAGTTGTGATGACCATGGGCCCCGAAGGCGGGGTGACCGCGCACCCCGACCACTCCATGGCATCGCTGGTTGCGACCATGGCATTCCATTGGGCAGGCCGTACGAACCGCTTCCCTGAACAACTCCAGGACGGACTCAGCCCGCACCGGTCGCAAAAGCTGTATTACGCAACTGCAAACTTTGTGATCCCTGACCGGCAGCCGGTCGCGCTTGCTCCTATCACCACGACGATTGACGTCACCGGCTACGTCGACACCAAGATTGCGGCCTTCAGGCTGCATACCTCGCAGGCGCCGTTGTTTGGATTGTTCGAAGGCATCGTCCGGCAGCGCGCGGCGAACGAACACTTCCATCTCGCCGCGGCTATTACTCCGCGCCAAGCCGAAATGGAAACCGATTTGTTCGTAGGGGTGAGCGCCGCTTAATTCTTCGCCGGCTCAGAAGTTTTGAGGGTGCGCGTCAATCCAGGCCAGAACTTCCGCCTTAACCACACGAAGATCTTGACGCCAACAACAAACGAAAAAACGACTGCGAGAGTCCAAAGCAGGATCACCGGCAGCATGAGCAGGAAATAGACCACGAAGTCGGCAAAATTGGCCAAGCCCTCCACCATGTCGGCAAAGGCGAGCTTGGTTTGGTACCAGGGCCGCCACTCCGACGCCTGCGCCACGCTCTCCACTCTGAGAGCTACAGCAACCGATGCCATTTCGACCTGTTGCGACAGATATTTGAGCTCCGCCTGAAGTTGTTCTATGCGACCGCGGACGTCGCTGAGGCGCTCCGCCGTCTTCAGCGTATCTTCCACTTTGGTGGCGCGGCGCATGATTTCCAGATACTGCTGCTCTTCGGCCTGGTAGTTGCGCAGGCGCGCCTCATTGTCCACGAACTCCTTGGTGACGTCGCGGGCTTCTGTCTTGTCTACCTCTGCCAGTCTCGCCAACCGCTTCAGCTCGGAACGGGCCTCATCCAGACGGCTCGCCGGAACCCGAATTGTGATGCGTCCGCTTGCAGTGCTGCCTTTGCTCTGTGAGATTTCCGTGCTCTCGACATAACCACCGAATTTCTGCGCCACCGCCTGAATCTGATCGGCGGCTTTGGAAACATCTTCCACCAGCAATTGCAGGTAGGCTTCACGAATGATCTTGCGATCCGTTTCTTGGGCGGATTCATCTCGATCGCGGCCGACAGGCCCGTCCGGCGTCCCCGTTCCTGAGGGCTGCATCTTGTATTTTCCAGGCTGTGCTCTGACATCCTGATAACTTGGCGGCGGGACGTGATAAGCAGAGATTCGCGCCCGCATTAGGTTTGGGATGAGGATGACGAGAGCTACCGCGATAATCGCCAAACCAGAAATGATCGCAACAATTCGAGAATCTCTTTGCATCGGCATTCGCCTCCAGCGAGCGAACTTTTACCCAGAACGAAGAACGCTTCTCAACTTGCATGGGACTTGCCTGCAAAGTAGTGCATAACGCGCGATCTGCTCGAACCGATCCATCGTAAAATCCTGCTGCGATGCAGTACTAAGCTACGGGTTTTCATCGAGCCATCGTCTCCGTGCTCGATTCGATTGGTGCAAGCGCAATGGCAAGTTGAAGACGGAGAGTTATATGCAAGGAGAAGCTGACTTGGAGCAGGACAACACTCAAGAACAGGCAATCGGCACTTCTACTGCTGGCGAGCACCGAAAACGCCCGCCGCACCCTCTTATCGCCGGTGTTCTTTCTGCCTTCATTCCTGGTCTTGGCCAGGCGTACAACCAGGAGCCCCGAAAAGCCGCTATATTCATCCTGGCGTTCACGATGCTCGCGCTGGCGGTTGCGCTGGGACGGTTGCCCGCAACTTTCGCAGGTATGTGGCTTACGCAAGTGCTCGCGCTTGCTTTAGCCTGTGCCACCGTTTGGAACGCACTGTTTTCCCGCCGAGCACGGGCACGCCACAAGGTCTCGCGCTGGTGGGCATGCTTATACCTGCCGTTGGCGTGCATAGTCGTTTATGGGCTGATCAATCTTTGGATCATCACCGTAGGCTTTCGAATTTACGACGTGCCCTCCAAATCAATGGAACCCACTATTGGTCCGGGAGAGAGCATTGTTGCCGATACACGTCAGTACGAATATCGGCGGCCGCAGCGCGGCGAGGTCATTCTGTATCGTCATCAGGATTATGTTTCCACCAAGCGCGTGCTAGGGCTGCCTGGTGACACCATCGAAGGGGGCCGCGGGGGCATTGTCGTCAATGGCCAGGCCTATTCCGAGCCCTACGTCATTCACACAAGTGATGCAGTTGGAGCCTACGATACCTTTGGGCCTTTAACCGTTCCGCCAGACGAACTATTTGTGTTGGGCGACAACCGGGATGTCAGTTACGATAGCCGTGCCCCCGAATTTGGGCACCTGCACATTCACGATGTCCTTGGAAGAGCACTGTACATCCTGCGTTCCACCTCCGAAAACCGATTGGGCAAAAGAATCGAGTAAGTCTGGGTTTGAGGACAGGGCGCTGCTCTGAGAACACGGTTCCGGGGCCCGCCTCTTGGTGCGAGGACAGCCTTGCCACGACAACTACTGTGCCGGCGTTGCTACCGGCTTGATGATTTCACTCAGCAAGTCCGGTTTCGAGGGATCCCGCTCCAGGTGCGCGTACTTTTCGCCCTGGTTGTAATTAATCCTGAAGGTGCGGTAATACTCGCCATTCTTGATCAGCAGCTCCAGCGGCTGGTTCCCACCCTTCCCCAGGCGTAGAGCTTCGCGCAGGGTCTTCGGTGAGAATGCCTTGCCATTTACTGCGATCAACGTCATCCCCGGGCCGATACCGGCCTGGGCTGCGGGCATCCCAAAGATGGCGTCATTAATGTCGCCGTAATCCGGGGAGCCGCTGTCGGCGCGGATT
>Ga0070697_100004823_pt1 | contig 10340 bp, 8 predicted proteins | sample KBSK1501metaG_FD_65475 | JGI IMG/M metagenome (GOLD analysis project Ga0070697, IMG submission 65475) | Corn, switchgrass and miscanthus rhizosphere microbial communities from Kellogg Biological Station, Michigan, USA - KBS K1-50-1 metaG | ecosystem: Host-associated > Plants > Roots >... | reverse complement strand
GTGGCGCTCGAGGAGCGCATCCGCTCCATCTGCCGCTGGAACGCGATGGTGATGGTGGCGAAGGCCAACAAGAGCGACGACGAGCTCGGTGGCCACATCGCCAGCTTCGCCTCGGTCGGCACGCTGTTCGGCACCGGGCAGCAGCATTTCTGGCACGCGCCGCACGACGGCCACGGCGGCGATCTCATCTACTTCCAGGGGCATTCCTCGCCGGGTGTGTACGCGCGCTCGCTCATGGAGGGACGGCTTTCCGAGGACCGGTTGCTCAACTTCCGCCGTGAGGTCGACGGCAGGGGCGTGTCCTCGTATCCGCACCCGTGGCTGATGGCGGACTACTGGCAGTTCCCCACCGTGTCGATGGGGCTCGGCCCGATCCAGGCGATCTACATGGCGCGCTATCTCAAGTACCTCGAGGCGCGCGGCCTCGCGCAGACCGCCAACCGCAAGGTATGGGTGTTCTGCGGCGACGGCGAGATGGACGAGCCCGAATCGCTCGGCGCGATCGGCCTCGCGGCGCGCGAGAAGCTCGACAACCTGGTGTTCGTCGTCAACTGCAACCTGCAACGCCTCGACGGCCCGGTGCGCGGCAACGGCAAGATCATCCAGGAGCTCGAGGGCGATTTCAGGGGCGCGGGCTGGAACGTGATCAAGGTGATCTGGGGCTCGTACTGGGACCCGCTCATCGCCAAGGACAAGGACGGCATCCTGCTGCGCATCATGGAGGAGACCGTCGACGGCGAATACCAGAACTACAAGGCGAACGACGGCGCGTTCGTGCGCAAGCATTTCTTCGGCAAGCACCCGCAGGCGCTCGAGATGGTCGCCAACATGTCGGACGAGGACATCTGGCGGCTCAATCGCGGCGGACACGATCCGCACAAGGTGTACGCCGCGTATGCCGCGGCCGCGAAGCACAAGGGGCAGCCGACCGTGGTCCTCGCCAAGACGATCAAGGGCTATGGCCTGGGCAAGGCCGGCCAGGCGAAGAACCCGACCCACCAGCTGAAGAAGGTCGACCTGGAGACCCTGAAGGAAGTGCGCGACCAGCTGCGCATCCCGATCCCCGACGACAAGCTCGACGAGCTGCCGTTCTACATCCCGCCGGCCGACGCGCCCGAGATGAAGTATCTGCACGAGCGCAGGAAAGCGCTCGGCGGCTACCTGCCGCAGCGCCGCCGCAAGGCCGACAAAGTCCCGGCAGTACCGCCGCTCTCGGCTTTCGACGCGGTGCTGAAGGGCTCGGGCGAGGGCCGCGAGATCTCCACCACGATGGCGTTCGTGCGCACGCTCACGGCGCTGGTGCGCGACAAGGAGATCGGCAAGCGCATCGTGCCCATCGTGCCGGACGAGGCGCGCACCTTCGGCATGGAAGGGATGTTCCGCCAGCTCGGCATCTTTGCCGCCGAGGGCCAGAAGTACGAGCCGGTCGACAAGGACCAGGTGATGTTCTACCGCGAGGACAGGCAGGGCCAGATCCTCGAGGAGGGCATCAACGAGGCTGGCGCCTTTTCCTCGTGGATCGCGGCGGCGACCTCGTACAGCCATTCCAACGAAGTGACGGTGCCGTTCTACATCTTCTACTCGATGTTCGGCATGCAGCGCATCGGCGATCTCGCCTGGGCCGCGGCCGACCAGCGCGCGCGCGGCTTCCTGCTCGGCGCGACCGCGGGCCGCACCACGCTGAACGGCGAAGGCCTGCAGCACGAGGACGGCCATTCGCACGTCTTCTCGTCGGTGATTCCGAACTGCATCTCGTTCGATCCGACCTACGGCTACGAGGTCGCCGTGATCGTGCACGACGGCCTGCGCCGCATGGTGACCAACCAGGAGGATGTCTATTACTACATCACCCTGATGAACGAGAACTACGAGCATCCGGCGATGCCGCCGGGGGTCGAGCAGGGAATCCTCAAGGGAATGTATTTACTTAGAGAAACAAAAACGAAAAATAAACTGCGAGTGCAATTGCTCGGCTCGGGAACCATCCTGCGCGAAGTCGAGGCCGCGGCGGACTTGCTGGAGAAGGACTGGGGCCTCGCCGCCGACGTCTGGAGCGCGCCCAGCTTTACCGAGCTGCGCCGCGACGGGCTTGCCGCCGATCGCTGGAACCTGCTGCATCCCGAGGCGAAGCCGCGCGTGCCCTACGTAACCAAAGTCCTGGAAGGAAAAGCCGGACCCGTGATCGCGGCGAGCGACTACGTGAAGACCTTCGCCGACCAGATCCGGCCGTTCATCCCGAAGGATCGCGCCTACCGGGTGCTGGGCACCGACGGGTTCGGACGCTCCGACTCGCGCGCCAGGCTGCGCCATTTCTTCGAGGTCAATCGCTACTTCGTGGCCATCGCCGCGCTGAAAGCGCTCGCGGACCAGGGCGAGGGCAAGGCGAAGAGCGTCGCCGACGCGATCAAGAAGTACGGAATCGATCCCGACAAGGCGGATCCAACCACCGTATGAGCCAGGTTGTCGTTCCCGACATCGGCGACTTCAAGGACGTCGAGGTCATCGAGGTATTGGTGAAGCCCGGCGACGCCGTTTCGAAGGAGCAGTCGCTCATCACGCTGGAGTCGGACAAGGCGACGATGGAGATTCCGTCGCCGGCGGCGGGCGTGGTGAAGGAACTGAAGGTAAAGATGGGCGACAAGGTGTCGCAGGGCACGCCGATCCTTGAGCTCGACGCGGACGAAAGGCCCAAGCGCGCGGAGAAGAAAGCCGAGCAAAAACCGAAGACCGAGGCGTCCAACGACTTGACCGTTCCCGTGCCCGATATCGGCGATTTCAAGGAGGTCGAGGTCATCGAAGTGCTGGTCAAGCCCGGCGATACGGTGACCAAGGAGCAGTCGCTGATCACGCTCGAATCGGACAAGGCGACGATGGAAATCCCATCGCCGTCAGCCGGGGTGGTGAGGGACGTGAAGGTCAAGGTCGGCGACAAGGTGGCCAAGGGCACACCGATCCTGGTGCTCGATTCGAAAGACGAAGCCGCAAGCGAAACAAGAGCCGAGGCGCCGAAGCCTCCTCCCCCCAAAGCGGCGGCGGCGCCTGCGTCAGCCCCGGCGCCGATCGCCGCGGCTCCCGCGCCGCGACCGGTGCCGCGCGAACCGCAGGAAGAGGCCGCGACCAAGCCTCACGCCTCTCCTTCCGTGCGCAAGTTCGCGCGCGAGCTCGGCGTCGATCTGACCAAGCTGCGCGGCAGCGGGCCGAAAGGCCGCATCCTGCATTCCGACGTGCAAGCCTTCGTGAAAGGCGTGCTGCAAGCCGCGCCGGCGCCCGCGCCCGCCGCGAAGGCAGGCGGCGCGCTGCCCTTCAACCTTCCCCCCTGGCCGGAAATCGATTTCGCGAAGTTCGGCCCGGTCGAGGTGAAGCCGCTGTCGCGCATCCAGAAGCTGTCGGGGCCCTACCTGCATCGCAACTGGATCTCGATCCCGCACATCACGCAATTCGACGAGGCCGACATCACCGATCTCGAAGCGTTCCGCAAGGCACAGACCGTCGAGACCGAGAAAAGGGGCTTCAAGCTGACGATGCTCGCCTTCATGATCAAGGCCTGCGTCACCGCGCTGCGCCAGTACCCGGTGTTCAACTCCTCGCTCGACAAGTCGGGCGAAAGCATCGTCATCAAGAAGTACTTTCACATCGGCGTGGCGGTCGACACGCCGGGCGGACTGGTGGTGCCGGTGGTGCGCGATGCGGACCGCAAGGGCGTGTTCGACCTCGCGCGCGAGCTGTCCGACATCTCCAAGCTGGCGCGCGACGGCAAGCTCAAGCCCGGCGACATGCAGGGCGGCACGTTCTCGATCTCGAGCCTCGGCGGCATCGGCGGCACCGCCTTCACGCCGATCATCAACGCGCCTGAGGTGGCGATCCTCGGCGTGTCGCGGTCCGCATTCCGTCCCGTATTTGCCGGGAAGGACGAGAAGGACAAAGACAGCTTCAAAGCCCGGTTGATGCTGCCGCTATCGCTTTCGTACGATCATCGCGTCATCGATGGCGCGACCGCCGCCCGCTTCTCCAGCTACCTCGTGTCGGTGCTCTCGGACATCAGAAAGTTGATTCTCTAGATGGCCACGGCGGGATGGTGATGCGCGAGGTGAAGGTCCCCGACATCGGGGACTTCAAGGACGTCGAGGTCATCGAGGTCCTGGTCAAGCCCGGCGACGCCGTGGCGAAGGAGCAGTCCCTCGTCACGCTCGAGTCCGACAAGGCGACGATGGAGATTCCGTCGCCCGGCGCCGGCGTGGTGAAGGAGCTGAGAATCAAGCTCGGCGACAAGGTCTCGCAGGGCTCGGTCATCCTGGTCCTGGATTCGGCTCAAGCCGCTCAAGCTGCACCGAAGACGACCCCCGCGCCGGCCGCGGCGCCGTCGCCCTCGGCCGCCGCAGATCTGGAATGCGACATCGTCGTCCTGGGCGCCGGTCCGGGCGGCTATTCGGCGGCGTTTCGTGCCGCCGACCTCGGACTGAAGACGGTGCTGGTCGAGCGCTATCCGACGCTGGGCGGGGTGTGCCTCAATGTCGGCTGCATCCCCTCGAAGGCGCTCCTGCATACGGCGGCGGTCATGGACGCGGCGCGCGATCTCGCCGACCACGGCGTCGCGTTTGGCCAGCCGAAGCTCGACCTCGCCAAGCTGCGCGCGTTCAAGGACAAGGTGGTCGGCAAGCTCACCGGCGGGCTCGCCGCGATGGCGAAGATGCGCAAGGTCACGGTGCTGCAGGGCGTCGGTCTTTTCACCGATCCGCATTACCTTTCAGTCGAGGGCAAGGACGGCAGGAAAACCGTGCGCTTCGCATCAGCCATCATCGCGGCCGGCTCGCAGGCGGCGAAGCTTCCCTTCCTCCCCGACGACCCGCGCATCGTCGATTCCACGGCGGCGCTGGAGCTCAGGGGCGTGCCGAAAAAGATGCTGGTGATCGGCGGCGGCATCATCGGCCTGGAAATGGGCACCGTCTACTCGACGCTCGGCGCGCGGCTCGACGTGGTCGAGATGATGGATGGGCTGATGCTCGGCGCCGACCGCGACCTGGTCGCGGTGTGGCACAAATTCAATGCCGGCCGCTTCGACGACGTGATGCTGAAGACCAAGACGACCAAAGCGGAAGCAGCAAAAGAGGGCATCAAGGTTTCTTTCGACGGCAGGGACGCGAAGACCTACGACCTGGTCCTCGTTTCGGTCGGCCGGGTGCCGAACGGCAGGAAGATCGGCGCCGACAAGGCCGGAGTCCAGGTGGATGAGCGCGGCTTCATTCCGGTGGATGGTCAAATGAGGACAAACGTCGCGCACATCTACGCCATCGGTGATATCGCCCGCAACCCGATGCTCGCGCACAAGGCGGTGCACGAGGGCCATGTCGCGGCCGAGGCGGCCGCCGGCCAGAAAGCGCACTTCGACGCGCGCGTCATTCCCTCGGTCGCCTTCACGGACCCCGAGATCGCCTGGGCCGGCGTTACCGAGGACGAGGCGAAAAACAGCGGCATGCAGATCGGCGTCGCCAAATTCCCGTGGGCGGCCTCGGGGCGGGCGATTGCCAACGCGCGCGATGAAGGCTTCACCAAGCTGATCTTCGACGGCGAGACGCACCGCATCGTCGGCGGCGGCATCGTCGGCACCGGCGCCGGCGACCTGATCAGCGAGGTTGCGCACGCGGTCGAGATGGGATCGGACGCGACCGACATCGGCAAGACCATCCATCCGCATCCGACGCTCAGCGAGTCCGTCGGGATGGCGGCGGAATTGTTCGAGGGGGTGTGCACCGATTTGCCGCCGCGCAAGAAATGAATCAGGATGAGTTGAAAAGACTTGTTGCGCACGCGGCGCTGAAGCACGTGGTGGAGGACCGTGTGGTCGGCGTCGGTTCCGGCTCGACCGTCAACTTCTTCATCGACGCGCTCGCCACGATCAAGGGCCGCATCGAAGGCGCGGTGGCCGCCTCCGAGGCGAGCGCCGAACGCCTGCGAAAGCACGGCATCCGCGTGTTCGACCTGAATAGCGTCGACGAGCTGCCGGTCTACGTCGACGGCGCCGACGAGGTGACCGAGCACCTGCACATGATCAAGGGCGGCGGCGGCGCGCTGACGCGCGAGAAGATCGTCGCCGCGGTGGCGCGCAAGTTCGTCTGCATCTGCGACGCCTCCAAGCTCGTGCCGGTGCTCGGCAGGTTCCCGCTGCCGCTCGAGGTGATCGCGCTGGCGCGCAGCTACGTCGGCCGCGAGATGCTGAAGCGGGGCGCGCAGCCGGTGCTGCGCGAGAACTTCAAGACCGACAACGGCAACCTGATCATCGATTGCCACGGCCTGACGCTGCTGGATCCGCCCAGGCTCGAGGCCGAGCTCAATAATGTCGCCGGGCTGGTGAGCAACGGCATCTTCGCGCGGCGGCCGGCCGACGTGCTGCTGCTCGGGGAAGCTTCGGGTGTCAAAACACTGACCGCCCGAAAATAGGGTCTGTCCCTGTTTTCCCTATTTCTTCTGCGGGGGAACGTAACCGGAGGCCACCTCGGCGCCTTCGCCGAAGAAGTGGCGCTCGGTCTGCTCCATCAGGTACTTGCGGGCCTTGGGATCGGCGAGGTTGAGCCGGTTCTCGTTCACCAGCATGGTCTGGTGCTTCAGCCATTGCTGCCAGGCTTCCTTCGACACGTTTTCCCAGATCCGCTGGCCGAGTGCCCCGGGGTAGGGCGGGAAATTGAGCCCTTCGGCCTCGCGGCCGAGCTTCACGCACTTCACCATTCGCGCCATGGCGTGAATTATATTCTCTTGAGGAACACCTTCGAGCCGCGGCGCCAGTTGTAGAGCGCCTGGCGGCGCTGCGGCAGGGCCGACACGTCGGCGGCGCGGAACCCCTGCTCGAGGAACCAGTGGGCGGCGCTGGTGGTGAGCGCGAAAAGCCGCCGCAGGCGCAGCGCCTTGGCACGCTCCTCGCAAGCCTTGAGCAGCCGCTCGCCGTAGCCCGCGTCGCGGTACTCCCCGGCGACGGCCAGGCAGGCGAATTCCGCGCTCTTGTCCTCGGCGATCGGATACAGCGCCGCGCAGCCGACGATCGTGCCGTCGTGATCCACCACCAGGAAGTTGCCGATCTCGGCCTCCAGCAGCTCGCGGCTGCGCTTCACCAGCGTGCCGTCGGCCTCCAGCGGCTCGATCAGCTCGAGCATGCCGCGCACGTCCTCGATGCGCGCCGGGCGCAGCTTCTCCACCGCATCCGCCGTGATCATCGTGCCGACGCCGGTGCGGGTAAACAGCTCGAGCAGCAGCGCCCCCCGCACGCTGCGCGTGATCACGTGCGCGCGCCCGACGCCGCCGCCGACGGCACGCACGGCGTGCGCGATGGCGCGGGCGCTCTGCGGCGCGAGCGGAGCTTTCTTCGCGAGCGTTTCGGCTTCGCGCGCCGTCAGCTCGCCCAGCACCTCGCCCTTTCGGTTCGTGGGCAGCCGGTCGGTGTACAGAAGCAGCTTGTCGGCTTTGAGCGAGACGGCGACGTTTTCGGCGATGTCCTCCCACGCCAGATTGAAGACCTCGCCGGTCGGCGAGTAGCCGATGTGCGGCACCAGCACCACTTCGCCGGCGTCGAGCCGCCGCGCGATGGCGGCGGCGTCGACCTTGCGCACCGTTCCCGTGTACTGGAAATCCGTCCCCTTCAGCACGCCGATGGGGCGCGCGGTGATGAAGTTGCCCGAGGCGACCCGGATCTGCGCGCCGGCCATCGGCGAGCCCGGCAGTCCCTGCGAGAGCTGGGCCTCGAGCTCCACGCGCAGCACGCCGGCGGCGTGCTTTACCGCCATCAGCGCCGCATCGTCCGTGATCCTCAGGCCCTGCGCGTAGCGCGAGCGCAGGCCCTTCGCCTTCAGCTCGGCCTCGATCTGCGGCCGGGCGCCGGGCACCAGCACCAGCCGGATGCCGAGGGCGGCGAGCAGGTTCACGTCGTGAATGAAGCTCGCAAAGCGCGCGCGCTCGGCGAACATCTCGCCGCCGAAGCCGACGACGAAGGTGCGCCCCCGGAACGCGTGCACGTAGGGCGTGACCTGGCGCAGCCAGCGCACGAAAGCTTCCGGGTGTTGCGGTACCGCCACGGGTTCCCCGCGTTGTGATTTTTTTAGATTTTAACTAAAAGTCTCCCCGCAGCGCGCCGAGCGCCGCGAGCGCGGCGAGCGCGGCGGTCTCGGTCCGCAGCACGCGCGGACCGAGCCTGGCCGGCACGAAGCCGCTGTCCAGAAAGGCGGCTTCCTCCTGTGCGTTGAATCCCGCCTCCGGCCCCGCGGCGATCGTCACGGCCCGCTCGATTCCTACTTTCGAGAGCGCGAGCTCGGCGCGCGGCGACAGCAGGATTCTTGTCCCTTCGCCGTTTTCGCGGTACTCGGCCGCGTTCACCATCGGCTGCACCGCGGGCACCCGGTTGCGCCCGCATTGCTCGCAGGCGGCGATCGCGACTCTTTGCCAGTGAACATGGCGCGCCGCGGCGCGCTCGCCCTTGGGCCGCGCCACGGACGCCGCCGCGAGCACCGGCCTGATCTCGGCCACGCCCAGCTCGACCGCCTTGCGCACCGTAAAGTCCATGCGCTCGCCGGAGGAGACGCCCTGCACGAGCACCACGCGCAGCGGCGACTCGCGCTCGATGGCGTGATGCGCCAGCACGTCGACGCGAATGCGCAGGCGCTCGATGGCGGCAACGCGGGCGGCATACTCTCCGCCGCGGCCGTCGAAGAGCGTGATCGCGTCACCGGCGCGCACGCGCAGCACGCGCACCGCGTGGTGCGCCGCGTCCTCGGGCAGCACGCAAGCGCCGCCGGCGCGCAGCGCAGCGTCCACATAAAAGCGCGGGGCGCGCGGGGCCGTATCCTTCATGCTAGGATTTTTGCATGAAGGCGCCGCACTTCGATCTGCTGGGCGTTGACGGCAGGCGCCACGGCCTCGCCGCCGTGCGCGGCCCGAACGGGCTGGTGGTGATGTTCATCTGCAACCATTGTCCGTACGTCAAGGCGGTGATCGATCGCATCGTCCGCGACTGCGGGGAGCTCTCGGCGCAGGGCGTCGGCTCGGTGGCGGTGATGTCGAACGATCCCACCGAGTATCCGGAGGACTCCTTCGAGAACATGAAGCGCATCGCCCGCGCGAAGAGTTTTCCGTTTCCGTACCTTCTCGACGAGACGCAGGATGTGGCGCGCGCTTACGGCGCAGCGTGCACGCCGGATTTCTTCGGTTTCAATGCCGGGCTCGAGCTGCAATACCGGGGCCGGCTCGACGCTTCGCGCCGCGACCCGGTGCCGAACGCGCGCCGCGAGCTGTTCGAAGCCATGCTGCAGATCGCAAAGACGGGCAGCGGCCCAAAGGAGCAGATCGCGTCGATCGGCTGCTCCATCAAATGGAGAAGATGAGGCGCCCTCACATGGTGGCGCCGCACGATTACCTCTTCAGTGGGTGGCCGGGCATCAGCTCATAAGGGTGCACCCAGCCGGGAAGTGCGCGAACACGCTCCAGCCAGGCGCCGACATGCGGGTAATCCGACCAGGAGACGCCGAACTCATCGGGCCAGTAGAGATAGCCGCACAGGGATAAATCGGCGATGGTCGGTCGGTCGCCGATCACAAAGCTTCTATTCTGCAAATGAGAATCCAGTATGCCCAGCGAGGTCTTCATGCGCCCGCGCAGGAAGTCGTGCACCTGGGGCTCGCCGACCTTCGCCAGGTGGACCATGTAGCGCAGCGTGGCGATGTAGCTGGTGAGCTTGTGGTTGTCCCAGAACATCCAGCGCAGGATCTCGCGTCGCTCGTCCTCGTTGCCGCCGGCGAATTTGCCGAAGTGCGCGGCAAGGTAATGCAGGATCACGCCCGACTGGCTCAGGCGCTTGCCGCGATGCTCGAGCACCGGCACCTCGCCCATTTCGTTGACCGCGCGGTACTCGGGCGTGCGGGTCTCGCCGCCGAAGAAATCCACCAGCCGCGGCTCCCACTTCGCGCCGCACAGGTTGAGCATGAGCGCGACCTTGAACGCGTTGCCCGACTGCGCGAAGCAATGCAGCCTGAATTCCGCCATCAATGATTATCGCGCGGCACGAAGGCGCCGCTCTTGCCGACGAGGAAATCGAGGTCGGCGCCTTCGCTCGCCTGCAGCACGTGGTCGAAGTACAGCTTCCAGTAGCCGCGCTCGAGCGGCGGCGGCGGCAGCTTCCAGATCTTCCTTCTCTTGAGCAGGACGTCTTCCGCCACCAGCAGCACCAGCCTGCGCTTTTCGACGTCCAGCTCGATCATGTCGCCGTTCTCGACCAGCGCCAGCGCGCCCCCCGCCGCAGCTTCGGGGCACACGTGCAGCACCACGGTGCCGTAAGCGGTCCCGCTCATGCGCGCGTCCGAGATGCG
>Ga0070697_100004821_pt1 | contig 10341 bp, 6 predicted proteins | sample KBSK1501metaG_FD_65475 | JGI IMG/M metagenome (GOLD analysis project Ga0070697, IMG submission 65475) | Corn, switchgrass and miscanthus rhizosphere microbial communities from Kellogg Biological Station, Michigan, USA - KBS K1-50-1 metaG | ecosystem: Host-associated > Plants > Roots >... | reverse complement strand
TCGTGGGGCGCCCGCCGCAGGAGGACTACTGGCTCGGCAAGGCGACCGAGCGGCTCTTCCTGCCGATCATCCGGCTCATGCTGCCCGAGGTCGTCGACATGAACATGCCGGCCGAGGGCATCTTTCACAATCTCGTGATCGTCTCGATCAAGAAGCGCTACCCCGGTCACGCGCGCAAGGTCATGACGGCGCTCTGGGGCATGGGGCTCATGATGCTGGCGAAGACGATCGTCGTCGTCAGCGACCGCGTGAACGTCCACGATCTCTCGGAGGTCGCCTGGCGCGCCACCGGCAACATCGATCCCAAGCGCGACCTCATGATCCTCGAGGGCCCGATGGACGACCTCGATCACGCCGCGCTCCGCCACCGGTTCGGCGGCAAGGTCGGGATCGACGCGACCGAGAAGAGCGCGCTCGACGACATCGTGCAGCCCTGGCCCGAGGAGATCGTGATGTCGGACGAGATCCGTGAGCTCGTCACCCGGCGCTGGAAGGACTACGGCCTCTGACCCGGGTCGCGCGCGTGCTCGACGCGATCAAGTTCGAGCACACCGTCTTCGCCCTCCCCTTCGCCTACATCGCGATGGTCCTCGCGGCGGGCGGCTGGCCCGGCGGGTGGACGGTCGGCTGGGCGACGGCGGCCATGGTGGGGGCGCGCACCTGCGCGATGGCGACCAACCGCGTCGTCGACCGCTTCATCGACGCCCGAAACCCGCGAACCGCCCAGCGCCATTTGCCCACGGGCTCCCTCCGCGTCGGCGAGCTCAAGCTTCTCGCGGCGGCGGGCGCCGTCCTCATGCTCGTCGCGGCGGCAATGCTCAACTCGCTATGCCTCGCCCTGGCGCCCGTCGCGCTCGTCTTCTTGATCGGCTACTCGTACACCAAGCGCTTCACGTGGACGTCGCACTGGATCCTCGGCTTCACCGACGGGATGGCGGCGGCCGGAGGCTGGATCGCGGTCCGCGGGGCGTTCGACGCGCCGGCGATCATCCTCTGGTTCGCGCTGACGGTGTGGATCGCGGGCTTCGACCTGATCTACGCCTGCCAGGACGTCGAGGTGGACCGCGCGCAAGGGCTCCACTCCGTGCCCGCGCGCTTCGGCGTCGCCGCCGCCCTCGCCGCCGCGCGCGTGAACCACGCGCTCACCGCGGCGGCACTCGCGCTGCTCGGCTGGCTCACCGGGCTCGGCCTCCTCTACTGGCTCGGCTGGGCGGCGGTCGTGGCGCTCCTGGTCTACGAGCACTCGCTCGTCAGCCCCCGAGACCTCTCGCGCCTCGACATCGCCTTCTTCAACGTCAACGGCTACATCGCGCTGATCGTCCTCGCCTCCGTCGTCGGCGGCCTCTGGCGATGAGCGCACGCGAGCATACGCAGAAATCCGAGGTGGTGCGCGCGATGTTCACGCGCATCGCGCAGCGCTACGACCTGATGAACTCGCTCATGACCGCCGGCCGCCACCACGCGTGGCGCGCCGTCGTGGCGCGCGCGGCCGCCGCGGCGCCGCCCGGGCCGGCGCTCGATCTCGCCACGGGCACCGCCGACCTCGCCCTCGCCCTTCGCGCTCTGGACCCGACGCGCCTGGTCGTCGGCGCCGACTTCTCCGAGGGCATGCTCGCCGAGGCGCGGCTCAAGCTGCGCGCACGACGCGCGACGCGCGTGGCGCTCCTGGCCGCCGACGCGCTCGCGCTGCCGTTCGCCGCCAAGACGTTCGCCTGCGTGACCTCCGCGTTCCTGCTGCGCAACCTCGCCGACCTGTCGGCCGGCCTGGCCGAGATGCGCCGGGTGACGATGCCGGGCGGGTTGGTGGCCGCGCTCGAGATCACGCGGCCGGGCGTGCCTGGCTGGGACGCGCTGTTCGGGCTCTACTTCGATCGCCTGGTGCCGCTGCTCGGTGCGCTGGTCGCCGGCGACCGCGCCGCCTACACCTACCTGCCGCAGTCGGTCGAGCGCTTCGTCACGCCGGACGAGCTCGGGCAATTGATGGAGCGCGCGGGCCTGCGCCGGGTCCACTGGCGCCGGCTCGGGCTCGGAACCATCGCGCTACACGTGGGCAGCGCGTAGGCGTCTCAGTCTCTGAGCGCCCACCCTGCCCCTGACCGTTTGCAGCGGCGCTCCACCAGCCCGCGACGCGCGCGTGGTAGGATCGCCGAAATGGCGCTCGACACGCTCCTGGCGAAGTTTCCCCGCAAACGGACCTGGCTCCTGCCGGCGCTCCAGGCGGTCCAGCGCGCCGAGCGCTATCTCTCCCCGGAAGCGCTGGAGGCGGTCGCGGCGCACCTGCGCGTTCCGAAAAGCGAGGTGTGGGGCGTCGCGTCACACTACCCGGAGCTCCGGCTCGCCCCGCGGGGGACACGCGTCGTCCGGGTGTGCGCGGGCGTGAGCTGCAAGCTCCGGGGCGGCGGCGAGCTGCTCGCCGCGTGCGAGCGACGGCTCGGCCTCCGCGCGGGCCAGACCACCGCTGACGGCGCGGTGACGCTCGAAGCGATGGACTGCGCCTTCGCCTGCGCCGTCGCGCCCGTCGTCGAGATCGACCACGCGTGCCATGGCCGCGTGACGCCGGGCGCGCTCGACGCCCTCCTCGCCGCCCGCCCCGCCGCGCACGCCGCGGCCGCGACGCCAGGCGTTGCCCCGCCGCCGCGGCCGACGACCGGCTCGCCCGCGGCGCGCTTCGCGGCGCTCAGGCGCGAGGCCGAGCGGCGGCGCACGGGCGCGCGCCTCGCCGTCGGTCTGGGAACGTGCGGGCGCGCCGTCGGCGCGCGCGAGACGTTCGAGGCGCTGCGCCTCGAGGTCAAGCGCCGCGGCCTCCCCTTCGCCGTCGTCGCCGCGGGCTGCAACGGCATGTGCTGGGCCCAGCCGGTCGTCGAGGTCCTGCGCGACGGCCGTCCGCGGCTCACGACGGGCCCCGTCGCCGCCGCCGAGGTCCCGAGACTCCTCAACGCGCTGGCGGCGAACCCCGCCGCGGCGCCCGACGTCGGCGACGACTGGCTCGGGCGTCAGCGGCGCGTCCTGCTCGAGCGCTGCGGCCTCGCGGACCCCGCGGACATCGCCGACGCGATCCGCCACGAGACGTACGCGACCCTGGTGCACGCGCTCGAGGACGCGCGCCCCGAGCGGGTGATCGAGGAGGTGCGCGCGGCGGGCCTCGCCGGGCGCGGCGGCGCCTACTTCCGGACGGCGGTGAAGTGGGCGGCGTGCCGCGAGGCGAAGGGGGCCCCGAAGTACCTCGTCGTCAACGGTGAGGAGGGCGAGCCCGGCATCTTCAAGGATCGCCATTTGATGGAGGGCGACCCTCACCTGCTCCTCGAGGCCACGCTGCTCGCCGCGTACGCCGCCGGCGCCACGCGCGCCATCCTCTATATCCACGGGGAGGCCGACCTTTCGGCCGAGCGCCTCCAAGTCGCCGTGGCGCAGGCGGCCGAGTGGGGGCTCCTCGGCGAGCGCATCCTCGGATCCGACTTCTCGCTCGATGTCGAGTTTCGTCGCGGCGCCGGCGGCTTCGTCCTGGGCGAGGAAACCGCGCTCCTCGAGTCCATCGAAGGCTATCGTGCGATGCCCCGCACGCGCCCGCCCTTCCCCGTCGAGTCGGGGCTCTGGGGCAAGCCGACCGTCATCAACAACGTCGAGACGCTCTGCGCCGTGCCGTCCATCGTCGCCGAGGGCGGGGCCTGGTTCGCGAGCCTCGGCGGTGGCGGCGGGACCAAGCTCTTCGGCCTCTCGGGTCACGTCAGGCGCCCGGGGATCGTCGAGGTCCCGCTCGGCACGACGCTGAGGGCGCTGCTCGACGATCTCGGCGGCGGCTCCTCGACGGGCCGGCCGCTCCGCGCCGCCGTCCTGGGCGGGCCGTCCGGGAGTGCCGTTCCCGCGCGGCAGTTCGACGAGCCGCTCGTCCCGCGCGGTCCCGTCAATCCGGGGACGGGCGGCGTCGTCGCCCTCGACGAGGGCGTGGCGGTTCAGGACGTCGTGAGAACGCTGCTCGCCTTCAACACGCGCGAGTCGTGCGGGAAGTGCACCCCGTGTCGGGAGGGGACCGCGCGGCTCCTCACGATGCTCGACGGGCCCATCGAGCGTGAGCGCGTGAGCGCGCTCGCCGAGGTGATCCAGATCGCCTCGCTCTGCGGGCTCGGGCAGGCCGCGCCCCTCGCCATCCTCTCGGCCCTCGCCGAGTTCCCGGGAGAGTTCGGGCTATCATGAGGGTCCGATGAGGCTCACGATCGACGCGTGCCTGGTCGAGCTCCCCGAGGGTGCGACGGTCCTCGACGGCGTGAACCGCCTCGCAATCCCGTTGCCCCAGCTCTGCAAGGATCCGGACCGCGCGCCGCTCGGCGCCTGCCGGACGTGCCTCGTCCACGTCGAGGGCCAGCGCGGGCTCTCCGCCGCGTGTCATCTGCCGGCCCGCGAGGGCATGGTCGTCTCGACCGCGCATCCCGACGCCGTGCGCGTTCGCCGTGGCGTCCTCGACCTCACGCTCTCGATGCTCACCCCGGCAAAGGGGGAGTCACGCGGGGGGAGCGTTCCCCCTCTCCACAACGGATTCGGCGCGCTCGGCGACGCGGCCGCGCGACACGGGCTCGGCGAGCCGGGCTTCGCGCCCCTGCACCGCTTCGACGTGGACGCGAGCAAATCGTTCTTCGTGCTCGACCGCGAGGCGTGCATCCTCTGCGGGCGTTGCACGGTCGCGTGCGACGAGGTCCAGCAGATCGGCGCGATCGCGCTCCTCGGCCGCGGCCACACGACGAGGGTCGGCGTCTTCGGCGACGGGCCGATGGCCGCCTCCGTCTGCACCTCGTGCGGCCAGTGCGTGGCGACGTGCCCGACGGGGGCGCTCGCCACAAAGGAGGGACCGGCGACGATCGTGCGCCGCGTGGAGACGACCTGCCCGTACTGCGGCGTCGGCTGCGGCCTCGTCGTCCCCGTCCGCGAGGACGGGCGGCTCGCGCTCATGGCGGACGACGTGCCGTCGAACAAGTCGAGCCTCGGCACCCTCTGCGTCAAAGGACGGTTCGGGACCGGCTTTGTCCACTCACGCGATCGCATCACGCACCCGATGGTCCGGCGCGACGGCCGCTGGGTCCGGGCGAGCTGGGACGCGGCGCTCGAGACGGCGGCGGAAGGGCTGGCGAAGCATCGCGGGAGGTTCGGCGCCCTCGCGAGCGCCAAGGCCACCAACGAGGACGGCTACGCCATCCAGAAGCTCTGCCGCGTCGTCATGCAAACGAACGACGTGGACCACTGCACGCGGCTCTGCCACTCGCCGTCGGTCGAGGCGATGCTCGCCTGCATGGGATCGGGCGCCACGTCGAACTCCTACCAGGACTACGAGGAGGCGGGCTGCCTGATGGTCGTCGGCGCCGACGCGTCGGCGAACCATCCCGTGATCGCGATCCGCTTCCGCCGCGCCGTCAGCCGCGGCGCGCGACTCATCGTCGTCAATCCCAAGCGCGTCGACCTGTGCGACCAGGCGGACCTCTGGCTCCAGCCGCGGCCCGGCACCGACGTGGCGCTCTTCAACGCGATGGCGCGCGTCATTCTGGACGAGGACCTCGCGAACCTCGCCTTCGTCCGGACCCGGACGGCCGGATTTGAGGACTGGCGAGCCTCGCTTCGGCCCTTCACGCTCGAGTACGCCGAACGGATGACGGACGTGCCCGCGAGCGACATCGCGCAAGCCGCGCGCTGGTACGCGCGGCCACCGCGCCTGGGAGACCCGGGCGACGGACCGCGCTCGACTCCCCCGGCGGGCTCCTGTCTGATCTGGGGCATGGGCATCACCCAGCACACCAACGGCATCCACAACGCCCACGCGCTCCTGAACCTCTCGCTCGTCGCCGGCCAGATGGGCTTTCCCGGCAGCGGTATCTCCCCGCTGCGCGGCCAGAACAACGTCCAGGGTTGCGGCGACGCCGGCTGCATCCCGACGAACCTTCCCGGGTACCAGACGTACGATCCCGACACGCTCGCGAAGTTCGCGGCGGGCTGGGGGGTCCGGCCCCCGGGCACGACGGGGCGCGTCGTGACCGAGATGATCGAAGGGTGCCTGGACGGCCAGACGCGCGCGATGTACGTCGTCGGCGAGAACCCGCTCCTCTCGGAGCCGGACCTCCATCACGCCGAGAAGGCGATCGACCAGCTCGACTTCCTCGTCGTGCAGGACCTCTTCATGCACGAGACGGCGGAGCGCGCCCACGTCTTCCTGCCGGCTGCCGCGTTCGCCGAGAAAGACGGCACGTACACCAACTCGGAGCGGCGCGTCCAGCGTGTGCGGCAGGCCCTGCCGGCACCGGGCGAGGCGCGTCCAGACTGGTGGATCACGTGCGAGCTCGCCAAGCGCGTGGCGCGAAGGCTCACGCTCGACGTCGGCGGCCAGTTCGACTACGCGGGGCCCGCCGAGATCTTCGACGAGATGGCCCGGCTCACGCCGTTCCTCACGGGGCTCTCGCACGCGCGTCTCGACCGCGAGGGCGGCATCCAGTGGCCCTGCCCCACTCCCGACCATCCGGGCACGCGGTACCTCTACGCGGAGTCGTTCCCGACGGGGCGCGCGCGGTTCATCCCGGCGCTCCAGACCGCCGAGGCCGCGGAGCTTCCCGACCACGACTTCCCGTTCATCCTGAACACCGGCCGCCTCCTCTACCACTGGCACGGCGGGACGCTCACTCGCCGCGTCCAGGGGCTCCTGGAGCTGGCACCGCGCCTCGAGGTCGCCATCCACCCGAGCGATGCGCGGCGGCTCGGCGTGGACACAGGGGCGCGGATCCGTGTGGCCTCGCGGCGGGGCGAGCTGACCGGCCACGCGCACGTCACCGAGGCGGTGCGGCCGGGCGCAGTGTTCGTCCCGTTCGTGAAGCTCGAGGAGTCGGCCGCGAACTTCTTGACGAACTCCGCGTTCGACCCGTCGTCGAAGATCCCCGAATACAAAGTCTGCGCCGTCCGCGTCGAGCGCGTGCGCGAGTAGCGGTCAGCGGGGTCGACACCCCCCTCCTCGACCACGCTAGCTTTTCCCCGCGAGAGCATTTTCAAGAGCGCCGAGCCCGAGTCATTCCCCTGAAACACGGGTCTCAGAGGGGGAGTGCCGACCCGCTGACCGCACTCGGCAAGCGCTCCAGCGGATTCACGCATCACTTCCGGAGGACGGCCGGCCCCCCGGCTAGCGCCCGAGGAACGCGTCGAGCACGTGGACGAATGCGGCGGGATCGTCGAGGACGAGGTGATGGTAGGCGCCGGGGATCTCGACGAGCGTCGCCAGCGGGATCGCCGCGCGCATCCGCGCGGCCATCTCGCGCGGCAGGACGGGGCTCCGCTCCCCGCGCACGATCAAGGTCGGCGCGACGATGCGCGCGAGCAGCGGCCAGGCGTCGACGGGACGCCGGGAGCCATTGCACGCCGGATCGAACCGGTACGTCCACCCGCCTCCGCGCTCGACAAAGCCCATGCGCGCGAGGTGGGCGAGCACGTCCGCGGCGGCGACGGTCTCCCGCGGGAGGAGACGGAACGCGCGGACCGCCGCGTCGGGGTCGGGGTGCAGGCGCGGCGCGCGACGCCCGCGCGCGTGCATCCAGTCGAGCCGGTCCGCCGGAATCGCGGGCCGGGAATCGACGATCACGAGCCGGCTCACGCGCTCGGGGTGCCACGCCGCGAACGCCATCGCGTTGTGGCCGCCCATCGAGTGCCCGACGACCGCCAGCCGCTCCCAGCCCAGCGCGTCCATGACGCCGACGAGGTCGCCCGCGAAGTCCTCGGTGGCGTACGCGGGCGGCTCGGCCCACTGGCTCTCGCCGTGGCCGCGCTGATCGAGCGAGACCACGTGGAACCGGTCGGCGAACGCGGGCGCCACCAGATCGAACCAGTGAGCGTGCGCCGCGCCGCCGTGCAGGAAGCAGAGCGCGGGGCGACCGGGCACGCCCCACTGGAGGAGGCGCAGGCGGAGGCCGTTGATCCGGAGCCCGCGCGCCCGCGCGGTCTCGCAGCCGAAGCGTTGAAGCGGCACGAGCAGAATTGTATCCGCAAAGTTTTTTCTTGGTGCGGCTTGACGCGAGCGCTAGTGTCGAAGAAAGACCCATGTTCGACGAGTTGACTTCGCGCACGCGACGGCGAGACCTCATCGACGCCGGCTATGCGCTGCTCCTCCTGATCCTCGCGATCGCGACCGGCTACCTGATCCTGACCCCCTCCGACCTTCGCGCGACGCCCCTGGCGCGGCCCCTGCCCGAGCCCCGCCCGGGCCTGGTCACAGACTGGCTGGCGCCCGCGGGGCCTGTCGAGCCGACACGGACGCACCGGAGCTGGCCAAAGACGGTGACCGGTAAGGTTCTGGACAGCCTCCGCCAGCCGCTCGACGGCGCTGGCATCGTCGTGGACGGCAAGGAGTACGTGACGGGGCCTGACGGCACGTTCAGGATCGAGGGCGCGGCGTCGAGAACGCCGCTCCTCGTCAAGATGCCAGGCTTCGAGAAAGCGACGGTCGAGCCTCAGCGGGGCGCCGTCGAGGTCGTGCTCCGGCCGCACGTCATCAAGGCCGCGTACCTGACCTACTTCGGCGTGAGCGACCGCAGCATCCGCAACCGGGTCCTCGACCTGATCGGGCACACGGAGCTGAACGCGGTGGTCATCGACGTCAAGGGTGACCGCGGCTGGATCGTCTACCCCACCGAGATCCCCGAGGCCCTCGCGGCGGGCGCGCGGGGTCCCGCGACGCTCCGCGACTTCGACGCGTTCATGAGCAACCTGAAATCAAGCGGCATCTACACGATCGGCCGTGTCGTCACCTTCAAGGACAACGCCCTCGCGAACCACCGGCGCGACCTGGCGATCATCGACACGCGGACGGGACAGCCGTGGCTGGACAACGAGAGGCTCGCGTGGCTCGACCCCTTCCGCCAGGAGGTCTGGGACTACAACCTCGCGATCGCCCGCGAGGCGGTGCGGCGGGGGTTCGACGAGATCCAGTTCGACTACGTGCGCTTCCCGACCGACGGGCGGCTCAGCGCGGCGCAGTACTCGAAGCCGAACTCCAAGGAGACGCGGCTGCCGACGATCGCCGCGTTCCTCGCGCGCGCGCGCCGCGAGCTCGGCGCGATGGGCGCCTTCGTCGCCGCCGACGTCTTCGGCTACACGGCGTTCAACGAGAACGACACGGACATCGGCCAGCGCATCGAGGAGCTGACGCCGCACCTCGACTACATCTCGCCGATGGTCTACCCGTCGGGCTACCAGCGCGGGATCCCGAGCTATCGCAACCCCGTCGAGCACCCCTACGAGGTGGTGTTCGAGACCGTGCGGCTAATCCTGAAGCGCTCGGGCCACACCCACGTGCGGGTGCGGCCGTGGCTGCAGGACTTTCGCGACTACGCATTCGACCGCCGTCCCTTCGGCGTGCCGGAGGTCCTCGCGCAGATCAAAGCCGCGGACGACGGCGGCGCCTTCGGGTGGATGCTCTGGAACCCGCGCAACGACTACACCAGCGCCGCGCTCAGGCAGAAGGAGGGCCTCGCGGCCAAGTGAGGCTCCTCCTGGTCGTCGCGCTGATCCTGACCGCGGCCCTTCTGGTCGCCTCGTTCGCCGGCGCCGAGCCGCTCCCGCCGAACGAGCTCGGCCGCGTCATGATCCTCGAGTACCACAAGATCGACTACCCCGAGGCGCGGTGGACGCGCACGCCCGAGAACTTCCGGCGCGACCTCGAGACGCTCTATGCGCGCGGTTACCGCCTCATCAGTCTCGGCGACCTGCTCGACGGGCGCATCACCGTTCCCGCCGGCACGACGCCCGTGATCCTCACGTTCGACGACTCGTCGCCCGGCCAGTTCCGTTACCTCGAGGGGAACGGCACGGTCGAAATCGACCCGAAATCCGCCGTCGGCATCCTCGAGGCGTTCACGCACGAGCGCCCGGACTTCGGGCGCGCCGCTGTCTTCTTCGTGCTGCCCGCCGCGGACCCGCCGAACCGTCTCTTCAACCAGCCGGCGTACGAGGGCCGGAAGCTCCAGTACCTCGCGAGCCGGGGCTACGAGATCGGCAACCACACGCTCTGGCACGCGAACCTCGGGAAGTACGACGAGGCGATCGTCCGCGGCCAGATCGCCAGCGCGCAGGAGTGGATCCAGCGCCACGTCCCCGACTACAAGATCCGCGCGCTCGCGCTGCCCCACGGCGTGTACCCGAAGGATGTGAGCTGGGCGCTCTCGGGCTCGGCCAAGGGGGTCACGTACAGCCACGACGCGATCCTCCAGGTCTCGGGCGGGCCGGCGCCCTCGCCGTTCTCGCGGGACTGGGACGCGGTGAGGCTGCCGCGCATCCAGGCGCTCGAGGAGGAGCTGCGGCACTGGCTCGTCTACTTCGAGCGGAACC
>Ga0070697_100004820_pt1 | contig 10341 bp, 7 predicted proteins | sample KBSK1501metaG_FD_65475 | JGI IMG/M metagenome (GOLD analysis project Ga0070697, IMG submission 65475) | Corn, switchgrass and miscanthus rhizosphere microbial communities from Kellogg Biological Station, Michigan, USA - KBS K1-50-1 metaG | ecosystem: Host-associated > Plants > Roots >... | reverse complement strand
GTACCCTGCGTATTGATCGTACCACCGGTGACCGTCAGGCTCGTCGGCTGAGTAAACCACCCGATGGGATACGTGGCAACATTTGTTGGAGTACTGGTACTTATCGTCGGGCCGACAAGCGTGCCCGTATTGCCGCCGCCACTGCGGTCGGCCTCCGTGGCGCCGCCCATGAGCGGCCAGTATCCTACCAGCCCGCTGAGGAGGGGCCAGGAAGGGGCGACTTTGATCTGGCTGACCTCATTCGCGGCCAGAGCCCGGTTGTAAATCTGGACCTCGGCGATGAGCGCCTGGGCGTGCCTATTCTCACTCCCTGAACCCGTATAGCCTCCGATTTGCGTATCATTCACTCCAGCCATACTTCCTGGAGCGCGAGGAGCCCCAGAGGAATCAGAGTAGACGCTTGTCCCATCCAGATACACCGTGGGGTAGCCAGAAGCATTCAGGGTGACAGCCACATGGTGCCAGCCGGTGCCGATATTGACGTTGGTATTTATCCAACGCACGCCCTCGTAGAGAATAATCAGATGGTTGCCGGTATCGTCAAACGTCGTACCGCCGACCCCGATAGCAAAACCGTCCCCTCCGCTTCCATCCGTCTCGGTACCGATTTTCACAAACGATCCATTCCGAGACGCGGAGTCCAAATTGACCCACGCACCAATAGTGGCGTCGCCGGTCCCGAGGCCAAAGGTAGAATTCACGAGAACATAATTACCCACGCCGTCAAAACTTCTGGACGCGGCTTGGACCCTGATATTGCCACTGCCGGCATTCAACGTCAGTGCATGCGCTCCGTCAATCTGCCCCGACAATGTGATGTTCGCGTCCGTTGTGGTCGCATCCGTGTCGATGGTCACATCCGCGCCCAGTACTATGGCTCCCGTCAATGTCACAACACCTGCGGCGGCGGCGCCATTGGCCTTCGTCGACAGATTGTTCTTGAGTGTGATCGTGCCGTTGTTACTGGTCACATCGATTGCCCCGCCCTGCGTCGTGAGCTTGCCGAGCGTCACATTGCCGGCCGCGCCACCGTCCGTGCTCCCCGTGATACTAATGGTGCCTGTGCCCTGCGTTTTGAATTCCAGGTTGGCGCCGTCAGCGCTCGCGGTCAGATCGATCCCGCCGGCGCCATCGCCCACTTGGTTGCGGGTCTGCAGCGTCAAGTTCCGATTGTTTTGCAAGAGGACTTGCGCGCTGCCGAATGTGCCCGAGGTGGTGATGGTCTGCTTGGCCTGCAGGACAATGTTGGCATTCAAGCCTTCAATTTCAGATTCATACACCGTCGTAGGCGTAGCATCGGTAAACGCAATCGTCCCGGCGGTCGCCGCGCCTTGGAAGGTCGCCGTGCCGTCCGCCGCGCCATCACCTGAGCCGCCGGTAATTGTAATGGTCGTCGGGTCCAGCAACAGGCTGCCCGTGCGCCCGTGCGCAGCACTGAGATCCGCCGTGCCCCGGAAATTCAAATTCTGATAGCCGGAGACTTCCACCTGGCCGCCGTCGCCGCCAGCCATACCGCCACGCGCAGTGATATTGCCTTGATAAATCGTGTCGGTATCGGACCACACCACCACGTTGCCGGCCGCGCCGGCACCCGCGCCACTGGTCTCTATATGGCCGGAGGGGGTGACCAGCGTTTCTTTGGTGGAGGTCAATAACACCCGTCCACCTGGGCCTTGATCGACGCCCCGCGCCAGGATCGTGCCGGCGTGCCCGACATATTCGCCCGCGAGCGTCACCTGCCCTTGCGCCGCGCCCGCTTCCCCCGCCGAAACATCCAGCGTGCCATAATTGGTAACCGTGCCGGACGCGCTCTGCACTTTGCTGAGATTCGCCTGCCAGCCGATCGCGCCGCTGTTCTCGACATCGTCGGCCGCGAGTAACTTAATCACGCCACCGTGGTTCACGAGCGAGGTGGCGCGGATCACGCCCTCCTGATTCACCACGGAACGGATGACATCGCTGGCGGCCTTGGCCTGGAGGGTCACCATCCCGCCATCGGCCTGCAGGGTACCGGTGTTCGATACATAGGACGCCAATGGCTTGCCATCCGGACTGATGACGGTGCCTGCCACGGCGTCCGAGACCACGAACTGGATCAGGCCGTCGCCGCGCATGTCGAGCGTGGCCGCCCTGCCGGCCGCGAGCGCAATCGAGCCGAGTTGCGCCTGAATTACGCCTTCGTTGCGGGTGGCGGCCCCTAAGAGCGCGACGTAGCCGCCGGGCCCCGCGGTGATCACACCTTGATTCACCACGGCCGCGTTGGCGAGCGCCGGGTCTTGGGTAAACCGATACTGCCCCGCCAGGAAATCCTGATTGCGCAGGCTGAGCGTGCTGGCGGTCAGCGCGCCGACATCGACCCGTGAGCCGGCGCCGAAGAGAATGCCGCTGGGGTTGATCAAAACGATCTGCCCATTGGCAGAGAGCGAGCCGAAGATCGCACTGGGCTCCGGTCCCAAGACCCGGTTCAAGGCGATTGAGGCGGCGCTCGGTTGCTGGAAGCGGACGGACTCATTGGCCGCGATATTGAAGCGCGTCCAGTCCATGATCAGGCGATCGGTCGTCTGATCGATCCGCAACGAGGTACCGGTTGGCGTGCTGATGGTGGCTGAGCCGGCCGCCACAGTGCCGCCCTGGGGCAGCGCAAGGGCGGAGGTCGGCACGAACGGCATAAGGACGCCGGTCATGAATCCGGCCGCGGTCAGCGCGTGGCCTGAAGACAGCTTCTCCTTGCGGAGTTTTTTAGATTGGCGACCGCTCATAGAATTCAGTTTGCTTATATGTGCTCCTGATCACAGTTTTCGGAAGGTTTGAACATTTTCTTAAATAAATTCAGCCAGTTTGAAAACGACTTAACCTCCGCTGTGGTGAAGAAATGCAAAAGATAAGCCGCCGATAAAATCCAGACAGAAGCTGTCAAACCACGACAGAGAGGCGAACAACGGGCTGGAACTGAGAGCAGGAAAGGTACGGGCCTTTCCAATAGCCGGCAAGCTACAGGTTTATTGACGGAGGGGAGTCAAAATTCGGAACAAGCAGGACCTAGTTTTTGTAATTCTGCTTACAATACTTACGGACAATATTTTTTAGCGTATAGCTGGCAGGTCCTATTTCAAAACAAGCCGGAGACCCTGCGAGAAACCTCCAGGCAAGAAAAACCCGGACAGATTTATTTTTTGCGATCTCTAGGTCCCGGCGCCCTGGATACAAGGTAAAGAACTCTGTCCCGGATTTTTCTCGGACGCGAGGGAGATAGCTCAGAACTGCAATGCGGCGCTCACGTACAGAACCCCGCCCGCGCTATCCCCGTGAATGCCGTTGATGATGATTCCCTGATCACGGCTGCTGGGACGCGGGCGCCCGATCGCCGAGGCCCAGTCGATCTTCAAAGCAAGCGATCCACGGTCGACCGGCTGCGGCACGCCGAAGGGAAGATTAATCCGCAAGCCTACGCCGGCGCCGGTGAGATATTCCTGCGGCCGAGGCGGTGTTTGACCAGGCGGGAAGGTCACCGGCGAAACGAATACCGCGCCGTGATCGATAAAGGCGGCGAGTTGTACGACCTGCTTCCAAGCCAGAGGACTGAACGGAATCTTCTGGGAGAATGGCACAGGAATCACGAATTCCGCCGTCGCCGCGTAACCATGATCGCCAATCTTTTCGGAGACCGGATAGCCACGCACCGTATAATATCCCCCGATCGAGAACCGCTCTGAGGACAGCAGCCGGTCGCTGGCGACTTGGCCTGTCGCCCGCAGGATGAGGTAACTGTCATTGAGGATAGTGGGCAGCACCGGCAGGGTCTGAATGAACGGCAGCGCCAAGGATTGGTATCGCGAGAAATCGGGTGTCACCTTTGTCCAATATCCCGGGCCACCGCCTTGCCCCGGAGCGATTTGGAAACTGGTCCCTGGCGCATTCTGTGCCGCACCTCCCAATAAGGGCACTCCTTCATGGACAGTGAATCCAAAGAAGTTCCGGCCTAGCCATCGATCCTGCGTCTCGCCGCGAAGTCCCAGCCGAAACACCCGGAGCTCATCCTTGCTTTGCAACGCACCAAAGATGATATTTCGAACCGTCTTGAAGTCGAAGCCGCCATTGACCGTGAGCCCCAAGGCGCTCGTCTTGGTGATGGTCTGATAGACATCCCCCGAGACAATGTCCGCGCGGCCGGTGGCACGCTCAAATCCAAACTCTTCGCCGATCACATTTTCCGAATGGCTCCAGTTCACTCCGAGTTTGGTGCCCGCATGACTGATCGGGATCAGATAGCCGACGTTCGTATAAAAAAGCCGGGTGTTCGATTTCAACCCCTTCAGGGTGAGATTGTCGCCAAGGCCGGTCAGATTGCCGATCCCGAGCGTGGCGCCGTACTGCCACGGGCCGGTGAGGCGCGAGCCGTAGTTATCGACGTTGACGGCAAGGGTGTACGGGATCCGCTCTTCGGCGGTGAGTTGCAGATCGGTGAAGCCGCGGCGTTCTCCCGGTTTCAGCGCCGCATGGACTTTTAGCCCCGGGTAGTCGTTTAACTCATTGAGCGCGGTCTCCAGCACGGATTCATTGAGCACGTGGCGTTTTCGGACGGGATCCATCGCGTTTAAGATCGTCGAGGACCGGTATCGTTTATTCCCGGTGACTTCAATCGCTCCGATCTCGCCCTCGAGAATCGCCACTTCAACAACGCCCTCCCGGATCTCCTGCGGTGGCAAATATGCCTGCGCCAAAATGTAGCCATGCGCCACGTAATACTCCGAGACCTTGCCGATCACCCCATTCAACTCGTTCAGGGTCATTTCCCTGCCCAAGGCGGGCGCAACAATTCGTTCGAGTTCGGCGCTCTTAAAAACCGTGTTGCCGCTGAAGGTGATTCGCGAGACGACCAATCTGGCGTCTCCGGGGCCAGGCGGGGGTGGCATGACCGGCTTTTCGATTACCGGAGGAACCTGAGGCTGGAGGTACTGCTCCTGCTTCTTCTTCTGCTCCTCAGCCTGCCGCTGTTGCTCTAAGAGAACACCCGGCGTGTCGGGGGGAAGCGTTTGTGCATGGACGCTAAATCCGGCGAGCGCCGCCGAACTGACGAGAGCGGCACCTAAGAGGAGCCTGATCCTCAATCCGACTGGCAAAGTGACGTTAATGGCAAGCAGGCTCGTGTAATCTCGTTTATTTAGCCCACCAAGGAGTCTTACTGGTAGATTGATCGCCGGCGCGATTGGCAAGGGCAAGGAGACTCTGCAACGAGATCAGCTGGGCGTACATCAGGGCCAGAAACCCGTTCTTTAAATATGTGGACGCCTTCTCCGGTGAGAGACTGTGTAGCTTAGTCTCGTTGATCACCATCGCGCTGCGGATGGCGAATCGGGCGTGATCCACTCCCCTGACGATGTCGACGTTGTAGGGCGTCAACAAATCCTCTTTCTTCAAAACCTCCAGAAACTCCTGTGTCCGTTTTGATTCGGCATGAAACAGCCGGAGAAAATCAATCTGCTCCTGCAGAAACTTGGTGGGAGAGCCTTCGTCATCGAATAACGGGTCGCCTTTTTTTTTGTCGAAGGACCCACTCGCTTCATCGTATGCCACGTCGAAGTCATCCGGTTTCCCGGGAATGTCGGCTAGAACAAAGGGATAGCGTCGAATGAACGCCGGGACGTAGGTCGCGGTCCAGTTGCCTTTCTCATCAAGAAAAGAGTTGCGGTCCTGCTCGAGAGAGAGGACCGCTTGCGCGCTTAGCGCCCCATTCGGGCCTCCGATTATGACAATTGGATACTGTCGGCAGGCGATGGGAAACTCCGCCGCAATTAACGGCACCGCATTGACCTTGGAAGCAAACTCAAAATTGGAAAGAGGGGTAAACCTAAGTTTGCCGTGCGTGACAGTGTTCAATCGCGTCGGCTTTTGATAAAAGAGTAGTTCCGGCATGGGGTTCCTCTTTTGTGGAGGACTTTCCTCTTTCGGGTCAATCCTACTTAGGCTTTAGCTCTAAATCAAGTTTATCGCCCTAGAACTTCTCGATGGCAATGAGAGCTTCTTCCAAAGACCCCTGAATATGGGCAAGTCGTTCTCGGAGCAGGCCTTCTGGCGGTTGCATCCGCGCCAGCCTAAGTTCTCTTCCCAGGAGTTCGAGTTCCGTGACTGCTTGGAGAATGTCACGGTGTCTTTCTCGGTACATCGCGGGTGGCCTCAGACGTTGGATCCGCTTCAAATCTCCTCTCGTTTGCTGCAGGCCATACGCGAGCACGTCCTTCAATTCGAACTCGGTCAAAACCTGTCCTTCAATCGCATTGACCACCACAATCACCTGCGCAAGCGCATCGTCCGTGAGTTCCCGAACCTCCTGTTGATAGACGCGAATCGCATAGGAGGAGGGCTTGAGTGCTCCCTCTTCAATGACAGGCGATGGGCCAGGAGGAGGAACGGAAGGAAAAGATGCCGCAGCAGGAGGAGATGGAGCGGGAGGAGGAGATGCAGCAGGAGGAGGAGTTGGAGCGGGAGGAGGAACAAGAGAGGGGGCAGGGGGAGTTTCGACAACACCTGGTGGGCTAGCGGTTTGTTCGGACACCGATAACGACGGCGATTCTTGCTGAGGTGGCGAAGTCATACCAGGACCTGAAACCTTTGGAAGTTCCGGTTGAGATTCCGGTGGAGGCGCAGGGGTCGGTTTTTGGGAAGGAACCGGGATGGGCGCAGGCAATGACACGACCTCGCGCGGCGGCGGCCGCTGCGGTTCATGAACAGAAAGATATTGCACTCCGGCGATAATCAGCAGCGCGGCAAGGCAGGCCGAAAGCACCAAGACACGCCGCCGCTCGCGATGGCGCATAACCGAGAGTTCCTCGCGGATGACCTTCCTGATAGTTTGTTGCGCAAGGGGTAGCTGCGCGATGGGTTGCTGCGCAACGGAGGGACGGCGCACTATTTCCTCTGGCTCAAGCTCCTTCTCTTGTGGTGTTTTCTGCACCAGAGGAGCGACCTTCGGCAGACTCGCCGCGGCGGCTTGGAAGTGGTTCTCCATGGTCATCGGCTGGATCACCACTGCAGCGCATAACGCCACAGCCGGTTTCAAAAGTTCCTCTGGATTTGAATGCGTCCCGACCACATGGTGAAGAAAGCTTACCAAGGCCATGGGCAAGAAGAACGCCACACCCCGGCCGTTATGATTGCAGCCCTTGCTCGCGAGCGCATATTCGCGAACGGGAGCGACAAAAGTCGACGCAAAACGTGGAAGGCATGCCATGGGATCGCCCGGTATTAAGCGGGTGGGGCATGCGACAAACTGATCTTCGATCCACTCGCGAAGGGTTGCCGCGAAGGTGAGTTGCGTCTCGGGATCTAGCGCCGCAAAGGTCCTGGCTGTCAGCAATGCGACGTGAATTAGCGTTTCCCGTCGCTCGTTGTCTGCAATAGGGGGTGAAAACTCGCTACGAATACAGGCCCGCGTGCGACCTGAGAAACCGATCGTGATCACACTGCTCACGCCTGTTCTGTGTCTCCTTTCAGGCTGCCGGGTGTATCAGGGACAGAGGCCGCCCCACGGGAAGGAAAGCCTGCCTCGGCAGGCTTGGGGCGGGCGGGTGTAATGGCGGCCTTGGGGTGGGCGGGTGCTGTGGGTAAAGGCGGCGTCTCGACGCCGCCGGGGTGGGCGGGTGCCATGTCGCGGGACTGCCGCTCGCGTAGCGCCGCCAGCCGTTGCATGTTTTCTTGCAGCTTGGGCAGTTGGTACTGACGATCATATTGCACCACGCGCTCGAAAAGGTTGATGGCATCATCGATTCTGCCCTGCTGTTCCCGAACGCCGGCAAGCACATACAACGCTCCCGCCAGTCGTAAGTCATCCCCTAACCGCTGAGCGATTTCTGAGCTGGTTTGCACGCAGGAAGCGGCCTCCTCCCACATCTGTCGCGTCGCATAGGTCCGCGCCATCATGCGATACACATCCGCGACACCGGGTTGATTGCCGATCCGACGCATCAATTGCAAGGAGCGCTCGTATTCCCGAAGAGCATCATCGAATGCCCCCGTCTCGCGTGCGACCAAACCAAGGTCTGAATGGAGGATTGCCAGTGCGGCGTCATCGTGCAGCCGATCCAGAATATCCCGCGCCTCCAGATAGTAGGCACGAGCGCGATCCCATTCCCCCACATCAGCGCGCAGATTACCTAAGTTCACGAGGGTCGCGCCGATGCCGCCTTCGTCGCCGAGGCGTTTCTGTAGCGAGAGGACTTCCCGATAGTAAGTATCCGCCTGCTCTCGTTGTCCGCTGACGGCGCAGATATTTCCAAGGTTGCCGAGCGTGGCAATCAACTCGGCAGTATCGGCTGCCTTTCGGTCGTACTCTAAGGCCTTCTGATAACAGGAAAATGCTTCGGCATACCGGCCTCGGCCAAAGTAAACATTGCCAATTCGATTCAGCCGACCGGATGGGGATGGGGCCATGGCGCCCGTATACCAGATTTAGCGGCCTTAGGCAAGCGCTAAGTCAATATATAGTGGAGAAACCTAGTTTGGAGGACATCCATAGATAGTAAGGGGATGATTTATCCCTCGATCGCTCGCCGAACGGCTTCTTTACCCTCTGTAAGAATTGAGGCGCCATCGCCAACGAGCACCATATCAAAATTGTACTTGAGGAGACGCCTCAGACCCTCTTTCGCTTTTCCGATATCAGGGAGTTTTTCTGCCGCTAAGAGGCTCAGATGATTTGGAGGTTTTCCGATGAGGGCGTCCCCGACAATCAGAATGCCCTTGCCCCGCTCCAGAAAGAGCGCCGATTCCCCCGGCGATTTCATTCCTTCGAGATGAATAACCCACAGGCCGCCGGGTAGAAGTTCGCCGTCCGCGTATGTCTTGTCGGGAGTGATGTCCATCTGCACCGCATCGGCAGCCGGGACATAGACTTTCGCGTGAAACTCCCGCCGGCACGCTTCGGTCTCACGCATATGGTCTCGATTCGTCAGCACGACATAATCCAATGGGGGTCCTGTGAGCACCGCCATCCGAGCCTCTGTGTCCAGCGGGGGAGGATCCACGAGAATGCGGTGATCGTTCGTGGTCAATAGCAGGCCGTTAAAGTCTAGCTGTTTCTCGTCGGAGAAGAACGACCATTGCTGAATGCCGGGAGCGATCTGTTTCATTCGTGATACCTGGGAGCCTGCTTCGTGCGTTACCCAAAATGAGTGACGAATCTGCGCCCAGATCTTCGCTCACTCAGAATGACTTTAGGCGGTAGTTAGTTCGGCGATCGCATTTTTGATATCCCCTGCCACCTTTTGGAGAATCTTCTCATCCTCAGGAAGATCGAGGATATCGTCCTCCCCGACACTCAGGAACTTCCGGGCCTTGCCCTTGCTGAGCGCGATCAAAAAGTTCCCTCGGCTTGGCGTGACCGGGATGACAACCTCCACGGCACCGTCGATCGCTTTCACTGCCTCCAGAAATTTCTTCTTACCGTCTTCGAATTCGTCGGACATTCCACCCACCTTGGCCGCTATTACACCCGCCCACCAAACATCCCACCCAACCCGACCCCGGAATCTGCCAAGACAGATTCCTTTTCCCCGGGCTTGCTCGACCCGAAGGCCTGATGATTATTTAAGGCCGCCGGGATAGTGCTCTGGTCTCTGATCTGTATCTCCCTGCGGCGGTCACGCGCCTCCCTCTTTGGAATTCGGCAACAACTTCTCGACCTCAGATTTGATGACTTCAGCTGCGCCGATTTCCATGGTCCCCACGCGTTGCCACCTGATGGTGCCTCGTTGATCGATGATATAGACATTCGGAATGAAGCGCCCGCCTCCATACAGCTTGTCTGTCTCCTTCTTGGGGTCGATCATGTAGGGATAGGTCACCTTGACCGGGAACTCTTTCAGGAAATCCTTCACCTTCTCCCTGGAGTTTCCGGCCGAGTTCACGCCTAACACCTGCACATTCGGATCTCCTTTGAAGGCGTCATTCACCTTCTGAATCTCCGTCCCTTGCACCAGACATGGCTCGCAGATATGGAAGAGTCCCAGCACGACCACTTTCCCTTTATACTGCGATAAACTCACGGTCTGTCCGTCGATCGTCTCCAAGGTGAAGTCCGGCGCCTGATCGCCGATCTTGAAAAGCCCCTTGGCGTGCAACAGAGGAGTCTCGAGGAGCAGGACCACGATAAGTAACATGATGGAATAACAATGCTTGCGAGCGAATGCAACCATAAGAAGTACCTCTCAGTGTCACAATTATCGTGCTGGCATCGTAGCATAGCGAGAAAAACACAGGCAACCGGTCAGGTGTTCATAAGCGTGCGGAAGTGAGGCCATCAGGAGAAACGAACTGTACAGCGAGAGGGACTAGAGTCGGAGATTA
>Ga0070697_100004818_pt1 | contig 10342 bp, 8 predicted proteins | sample KBSK1501metaG_FD_65475 | JGI IMG/M metagenome (GOLD analysis project Ga0070697, IMG submission 65475) | Corn, switchgrass and miscanthus rhizosphere microbial communities from Kellogg Biological Station, Michigan, USA - KBS K1-50-1 metaG | ecosystem: Host-associated > Plants > Roots >... | reverse complement strand
CGGCGTACTTCCTGCCGCTGTTTCAGTCCGCGTCGACGCCGGTAGTCACATCGGGAGGAGGGCTGATCAACCCTGTGTCCGGTCCGACCGAGCCCTTCACCGTCCTGCTGCTCGGATCCGACGACGACTCCAAGTTCGCCGGCGATCAGTTCAATACGCAATCGATGATCCTGATCCGCGTCGACCCCATCAACAAGCAGGCGACGATGATGTCGATCCCGCGCGACCTGTGGGTTCCCATCGAAGGGCAGCGTTACACGGGAAAGATCAGCACCGCGTATCAGACAGGCGGAGTGCAGGCGACCATCGCCACCGTCGAGAGCAATTTTCACGTCCGCATCGACGACTACATATGGATTGGCCTGGCGGGCCTCGTACGGGTGATCGACACACTCGGCGGCGTGAACCTGATCGTCACGAATCCGGTCATGGACGATTTCTATCCAGCCGACATCAACACGTCCAGTCCTTACGGCTACTACCGCGTCGCGCTGCTTCCAGGTCCAGTCCACCTCGACGGCGTGCATGCGCTGCAGTACGTGCGATCACGCCACGGTGACCTGCGCGGCGACTTCGCACGCTCCGAGCGTCAGCAGCAGCTGCTGCTCGCGATGAAAGCGCAGTCGAAGCACATCAACGTCGCCGACTTCCCTGACATCGCGAAGGCTCTCAACGGGGAGCTCAAAACGAGCATCACTCTCGAGCGCGCGCGCCAGCTGTACTCGGTGATGGACCAGTTCGACAGTGCTCACATCAAGCGCATCCTGCTGGGGCCGCCGTACACGTCTGAAGGATGGGCCGGCAGCGAGTCGGTCGTGTACCCGAGCTGGGGCCAGATCCTCCCGCTCATCAGTCAGTACTTCCCGCAGTGAAGGGCGTCACGTACCTCGTCCTGCTGCTGGCGATGGCAGGCTTCGGCTTCGGCGTGTACCGGATTGCGGGCGCGTTGAAGTCGGACGGCACCCACGTGCAGAGGCCGACGTCGACCTACGCGCAGGCAGTACCGGGCAAGATGTTCGTCGCGCAGGGCGGCGCAATTTACCGGTTCCAGAACGGCACCTTCACCCAGATCACCAAGGACGCCGGCTGGACGCAGCCATCGTCGTCGCCGGACGGCACGCAGCTCGTCGCGGTGCAGCGGCACCAGAACTATTCCGACGTCTTCGTCCTCACCGACTCCGGTCGCATCGTGCAGCAGCTCACGAACCTGCAGTCACCATCAGTCGAGGGCAATCACTGGGCGTTCCTACCCCGCTTTAGCAGCGACGGCAGTCGCGTCTTCTTCGCGTACGACGACAAGGTTCCCGGAGTGTATGAGGTTGACCTGACGATCCTGTCGATGCCTGCCGGCAGGCCCGGTCGAGGCGTTGTGTGGACGGTGCCAAACCCATACACGGGAGGCGACACCGACCCCGTGCCCCTGCACGACGGCGGGCTCGTCTACACCAAGTACTCGATCGACAACCAGTCGGCCGTGCATTCGCAGGTGTGGCTGACGACGAGGGCGGGGGCCGCGGGTACACCGCTGACCAGGACCGAGGAGGACTGCGCGCAGCCGGCCGTGTCGCCGGACGGGAGAAGCATCGCCATGGTGTGCCGGCACGGCGAGCTGCAGTCCACGGAGCTGGTCGTCGCAACGTTCGACCAATCCAGTGGCACGCTCGGTCCGGAAACGGTGCTGGTGCAGGGCCAGCTCTCGGCGTCGCCCGCTTTCTCTCCGGACGGGCAGACCATCGCGTTCCTCGCACCCGTGCAGCTGGGCGGGACGTTCCAGCTCTGGACGGTGCCGGCAACCGCGTCGCCTTCGCCGTCCGAGGCGCGTCCCATCACGCAGAGCGTGGGCCTCGATTCCACCTCGGCGCCGGTATGGGACTAGCACCGATTCCCGCACCAAAAAAATCACCGCATCCGTAGTAGCCGTGGAATTCCGCGCGCGCGTTTTCGCAGTGGGAGTGATGACAAAGGTGCTCAAGGGAAAGGGTCAACGCTCACGGAACGAGGTACCCGACCTGCGAACGCAGTGGGAGTCGCTGCTCGACCAGGTCTGGCGGTCCGAGGCCGACTGGCGGCTTTGGGATCGCGTCGACGCCGCGGTACGGCTGGACACGCTGCGCGAGCAGCAGAGCCGGCAGGAGGGGCCGCAGGCTTAACCAGGTTCGGTAGTCCGCGCTTCCAATACGTTGCTTTATTGAGGCGCTGGCCCGCAAGGGCTTGGCGCCTCATGGGAAAGCAATCCCAGAAGGAGGAATGCGGTAATGAAGTGCGACATTTGTGACGAAGAGTTCGACACCGAGAACCAGCTGATGCAGCACAAGGCCCAGATGCACGCCGGCGAGGCGGGCAAGGGCTCGGACGAGAACCCCGAGGATGCCGACCTCGAGGAGCCCGACTACAAGAGGGCAAGCGGCGAGTAGGTAATCGCGTTACGACTGAAATGGTCGGCGGCGACGAGCCGCCGGCCTTTTTTCATGCCTTCGAGATGGGCAGCTCGACCTCGAAGGTCGCGCCGCCACCCGGTGTTTCGGTGACCTTGACGCTGCCGCCATGGGCGTCCACGACCGCGGCGACGATGGACAGGCCCAGGCCGGCTCCGCCACTATCGCGGCTGCGGCTGGGGTCGGCGCGGTAGAAGGCCTCGAAGACGCGGCCGGCGTCGTCCGGCTTGAGGCCCGGGCCATGGTCGACGACCGACATCGTCGCCAAGCCGTCGTGCGTTTCCAGCGCCACCTCGATCGGACTCTCCGATGGCGTGTGCACCAGCGCGTTGCGGATCAGGTTGCCCATCGCCTGTCGCAAGCGCGTGTCGTCGCCCGTGACCACGACGGGCGCGGGGGCGTCGAGCGTGATGGATCGCTTCGGTGCGACCGCGTGCGCGTCCGCGACCGCGTCGCGCGCAATCGACTGCAGGTCCACCGGCGCTTGCTCCAGCGGCCGTCCCTGGCCGAGACGGGCCAGCACCAGCATGTCGTCCACCATCAGCGACATCCGCATCGACTCCTCTTCGATCCGTCGCCGCGCGACCGATGCGTCCTCCGGCGACTCCTGCGCGCCGCGCCTCAGCATCTCTGCGTAGCCGCGGACGGAGGTCAGCGGCGTGCGCAGTTCGTGCGACGCATCGGCGATGAAGCGGCGAAGCCGCTGCTCAGAGCGGGTGCGCTCGCCGAACGCGGCCTCGATCTGGCTCAGCATTCCGTTGAGCGCGATCCCGAGGCGGCCGATCTCCGTGTCCTCGGTCGCCGGCTCGACCCTGCGGGTGAGGTCGCCGGCGGCGATGTCCTGCGCAACGCCGGCCATGCGCTGCAGCGGCCGCAGGCCGATTCGAATGATGATCAACGCGAGCACCGCGGTCGCGGCCACCACCCCGAGGCTGATGAGGACTTCGAGCTGCAGCAGCTGTCCGAGAGTCGCGTTGACGTCGTTCATCGGAATCGCAAGCAGTACGTAGTCGCCCTGGAACGAATCCTCCGGCCAGATGGCCGCGCGGTACTGGGAGACGCCGCCGGTACCGGCCAGCGTGAGCAGCGCCGGGTGCTGCTCGGAGCCCGACGGGAGCGAAGACGGCCGTACGGGCAGCGCGGACGAGGTCGACGACGGGAAGTCGTAGCGGAGTGGATTGCCGATCTCCGTGCCGTCCGGTCGCAGCAGCTCGACCACCGTGCCAATCGGGAACTGTCCGGCTGCGTTGCGCTCGGGGCCCGGACCACCCAGCACGCCGACCGCCGCGGGGCGGCCGTTCGTCAGCTGCGAGTCGACGCGGCCGAGCATGAAGCTCTGCAGCGCGGTGTACGTCGCCACATCGGCGACGAGCAGTCCGAGCACCACCAGCGAGACGATCCCGATGAGCAGGCGCCCGCTCAGAGAGCGAGTCATTGCTTATCCTCGCGGAGCGCGGAGGACGTACCCGACGCCGCGCACCGTTTGCACGAGCGGTGGCCCCTGGCGGTCGATCTTCCGGCGCAGGTAGCTGATGTATGTCTCGAGCACGCTCGCGTCTCCACCGAAGTCGTAGTGCCACACGTGGTCGAGGATCTGGCTGCGCGTCAGCACTCGTCCCGCGTTGATCAGCAGGTAGCGAAGCAGGCGGTACTCGGTGGTCGTGAGATCGATGACGCGGCCGGCGCGCCTCACCTCGTGAGCCTCGTCGTCCAGCTCCAGGTCTGCGAGCTGCAGGCGCCCGCTCTCCTGCCCCGCCGCGCCGTGGCGGCGGAGAACGACGCGCACCCGCGCGACGAGCTCTTCGATGCTGAACGGCTTGGTGACGTAGTCATCACCGCCGACCGTGAGGCCGTGGACCTTGTCCTCCGTCGCGTCGCGCGCGGTCAGAAAGATGATGGGCACGCGATGCCCGGCGCTGTTGAGCCGCCGCAGCACCTCGAGGCCGTCGATGTCCGGCAGCATCACGTCGAGGATCACGAGGGCGGGAGAGAACTGGCTGACCGCAGTGAGTGCCGCCCGGCCGGTGGCTGCGGTCTTCACCGAGAAACCCTCGTACCGAAGCGCCATGGAGACGAGCTCGGTGATGTTCGGCTCGTCGTCCACGACCAGCACCCTGGCGCCGTCATTTGCGGTCGCGTGCTGGGCAAGCTTCTGGCTCACAGCATGATCGTGATCGAGTCTCCTGGGAGTTTGCTGAGAGGAGGCTGGGAGCCGGCTCGGGATCCCCCGGCGAACTCACAGCGTTCTCGCAGGGCGCGCTGAGCCTCCGGCGTCAGTCTCCTCCTCGCGGTCACGAGACCGACACACATATAAGGAGAGAGACATCGACATGAACGGAATCAGGAAAGGAGTGCTCGCGGCGGTGGCTGCCGGCTCACTCGCAGTAGGAGCGGTTGGCGGGGCGGTCCTCTACGCGGCGACCACCATCAGCGCGTCCGCCGCAAGCAACTCCAACGCCTCGCTCGCGGCTGCGGCAACGCCGGCGCCGACCGCGGGCAAGTTCGTCCCCAACGAGAACCCGGCGCATGAGGCAGGCGAGAGCGCCGCTCGGGAGGCGCAGGAGAACGCCGGCCAGGTCCCCACGGTCCCGTAGTCCCCGGCCACCCGGCGTTTTCGCGGAGGAGGGCACGCGTCCTCCTCCGCATCTGTCCTCAGCCCAACATCTGGCGCGCGACGAACAGGACGTTGGCGGGGCGTTCGGCCAGGCGCCTGACGTACCAGCCGTACCAGGCGGGCCCATATGCGATCAGCTGCCTGGCGGTGTGACCCTCCTTCGCCAGCTGCTCGAGCGCGCCGGCCTGGATGCCGTACAGCATGTTGACCTCGATCTTCTCGCGCTCGATCTCGAGTGCCTCCGCAAAGCTCGTGATGCGCCGGATGAGCGGCACGTCGTGGGTGCCGAGCACGAGGCGCAGCCGATCGCGCTTGAGCTCCGGCAGCACGAACGTGCACAGCGCGAGGTAGTTGGCGTCCACGTCCCGTTTGGCGGGAAAGGCGCGATCAGCGGGTTCCGCGTACGCGCCCTTCACCAGGCGGATGGCGGGCTTCAGATCGAGGAGCCGCGCCACGTCGCCCGCAGTCCGGTAGAGGTACGCCTGCATGGCGAGCCCGACGTGCTGGTGCTTCTTGCGCACCGCTACATACAGGTCAAGCGTCGCGTCGGTGTAGGCGCTGCCCTCCATGTCGATCCAGAGCCAGCCGCCGGCCTTCTCGGCGGAGGCCGCCAGCCGCTGCAGGTTGGCAAGCGCCGCCGCGGCGTCGATGTCGAGGCCGACATGGGTCGGCTTGACGGAGATGACCGGGTCGACCCCTGCCTCGGCCGCGCGCGTCAGCACCACCTCGAAGTGCTGGACGACCGCGGCCGCCTCGGCCAGGTCGGTTACGTTCTCGCCAAGCTGAGTGAAAAGCGCGCCGATGTTCCGAGGCTTCCACTCGACCGCGACCTTGAGCGCGTCCTGAAACTCCTCGCCCGGCATGAAACGACGCACAGCTCGGCGGACGAAGCCCCACTGCGGCACGTGCGCCGCCAGCCAGGGGTTGGTCGCGCACCAGAGCAGCAAGGCTCTCATGTCGCCTGATGGTAAATCGACGCCCCCTCCCGGCCTCCCCGCGTGGCGGGGAGGGGATCAATGTAAAGCGACGCCCCCTCCCGGCCTCCCCGCGTGGCGGGGAGGGGAATCCCGACCCCTCCTTACCTCCCCGCGTGGCGGGGAGGGGAGTTCTACGTTGCGGCGCCCAGGCGGACCGTGAAGGTGCTGCCCTTGCCGAGCTCGCTTTCGACCGAGATCGACCCGCCCATCAGGTGGACCAGCCGCTTGCTGATGGAAAGGCCGAGGCCGATCCCGCCCGGCGCGTGGTTGCCGCCCTGGAAGAACTCTTCGAAGATGCGCGCGAGGTCCTCGCGCGAGATGCCGTCGCCGGTGTCCGAGACCGAGATGGCCACCGACTCACCATCGCGGCGCGCCGACACCGTGACGTCGCCGGAGTGCGTGTGCCGGATGGCGTTCGAGAGCAGGTTGAGAAGCACCTGTGTGAGGTGCCGCGCGTCGGCGTGGACCTCGATGCCGGGCGACGGTTCCGCATTCAAGGTGAGGCCCTGGGCGATCGCCATCGGCCGCACCTGCTCGACCGCTTGCGCCACCACGGTGTCCACGGGCACGACGTTGAGCACCATGCCGGCACGTCCCGCATCGAGCCTGGCCATGTCCAGCGAGTCACTGGCAAGCTGCAGCAGGTGGTCGCCCGCCACCTTGATGTTGCCGACGTAACGGCGCTGCTTCTCGGTCAGCTCGCCGACACGTGGGTCGGTGAGCAGCTGGGCAAACCCGAGAATGGAGTTCAGAGGCGTCCGCACCTCGTGGTTCATCATGGCCATCAGGCGTGACTTGGCTTCGCTGTCGCGCTGCGCCTCCTGGGCGCGACGCTGATCGGTAACGTCGCGAACGATCGTCACGAGGCGAGCGGCTCCGTCCTCCGTGACGCGGATGATCGACGCTTCGATGTCCCGCCGGCGACCGTCCTTCGTGACGAGGGCCGAGTCGACGTGCATCACGGGCTCGCCCGACTTGAAACGGGCCGTGAGTGAGCGCTGAATCTCTTCACGCTCGGCCGCGGGCACGAGGTCGAACAGAGAAGGCAGTGCCCTGAGCTCCATGTCGGTGTAGCCGGTCATCTCGAGGTATGCGTCATTGCAGCTCACGTAGCGCCCGTCCTGCGTCGTGACCAGCCCCTCGCCAACATCGCTGAGCGCGGCTAGAAGCGAAGCCTGGCGGGCCGCCTGCAGCATGCGGTCGGTGACGTCGGTCAGGATGACCGATACGCCCGTGACGGCGTCGTCCGCATCGCGGATCGGGCTGAGGACTCCTTCCAGGTAACGATCGGGGTCGGACAGGTGGATCAGCCCGGTCACGGCCTCACCGGCGAGCGTGCGTCCGAGGAACTCGACGGCTTCGGGCCGCCCCTCGAGGACCTCGGCGATGTCGCGGCCCACCATCTGGTCCGGCGTGACGTCGAGGACCGAGAGCCCGCTGCCTTGGGCAAGGGTGATGACGCCCCTTGTGTCGGCGGCGAGGAGGATGACATGCGCGCTGGACACGACCGCCTCGAGGCGCTCGCGGCTCTCCTTGAGGCGGTCGCGCATCGTGAGGTCGCGTATGAAGCACGCGACCAGGCGCACCTCCTCAGGCAGGTCCGTGACGGCGATCTCGATCGGGAACTCCGTGCCGTCGGAGCGCACGCCGGTCGCCTCGAACAGCTTGCCAGCGTATTCGGCGCTGTTGGCCACGCGGCCGGCGCGAGCCCAGCGCTTGAACGCCTCGAGATGCTTGGGCGCGAGCAAGGTCATGGCCGAACGGCCGATCACATCGTCACGCTTGCGCAGAAAGGCGCGCTCGGCCGCGGGATTGAAGTCCACGACGTTGCCGTCGACGTCGAAGACCACGATGGGATCGGGCGCGGACTCCATCACCGCCCGCGTGCGCTGCTCGCTCGCGTTGATGCGTCGGGTGGTGCGCGCTCGCTCGAACGCAGCCGCCGTGAACGCCGCGACCATGTCGAGCGTGCGCGCATCCGTTTCGTCGAACGCGTTCGGCCGCTTGGACATCAGCTGCACCACACCGATCACCTCGCCGTTGTTCGTGAGCGGCGCCGAGATGGCGGCCCCGAACCTGCCCTGGCGCGCGGTCTCTCCATGGGCGCGCGGATCGTTCTGGACGTCGGCCGACCGCTGGGTGCGTCCGCTGCGATAGCAAGCACCGGCCAGGCTCCCACTGATGGGCAGCCGGAAGCCCACCTCGAGATCGTTCATGCCGGCGATGGCGCGCACCACCAGCTCGTCACCGTCGGGCAGCATTACGGCCACGCCGCAATCGCCGACGAAGCGCACGACGCGCTCCGCGAGCGCGCTGAGCATGCCCTGAAGGTCTTGGCCGGCCGCCGCGATGTCGCGCTGGGCCTCGATGATCTCGCCCAGCCGTTCCTGCTCGGAGCGGAGGATGGCCTCGGCCTTGCGCTCCTCGGTCAGGTCGACGACGTGGGCGAGGATGTACGGCGGCACGCCTTCCTTGCGGATCAACGAGGTCGTGACCCGGGTCCAGATGTGATGGCCGTCCTTGTGGATGACCCTGAGCCTGGCGGTGATGACGGTGGAATCGGGCGCGCCCGTCAGCTGCGAAAGGGTCGCGGCCGTGGGGCTGAGGTCTTCGACCACGACCATGGACCGCGCGTCGACGCCCACGGCCTCTTCCTCTGAGTACCCGAACAGCTCGCTGTAGGCCGGGTTGACGCGCACGATCACCCCGGCCATGTCCGTCATGGCCATGGCCACACCCGACGCCTGGAAGGCCCCGCTGAACAGCTGCTCGCTTTCGCGCAATGCGGCTGCGGCGCGGGCCCGCCCGATCGCTTCGCCCGCAAACCCGGCAAGCAGCTCGAGCGTGGCCGGCGTGCCTTCGGGAAAATCGCCATGACGCGGCGACTGCAGCTGCAGCCCGCCGATGACCAAGCCCTCGTGACGGATCGGCGCCATCAGCAGCGAGCGAATGCCCGCGGTCTCGAATATCTCGCGACCGCAGCGCGGATCGATCAGCGCATCCGATGTGGATTGCGACGTGCCCTCCTCGGCGCAACCGTTGACGGGATTCCCCTTGCGCGGCAATCGCTTGCCCACGAGCTCAGCGCCAAAGCCGGCGCATGCGGCGATGACGACCTCGTCGCCTTCGATCATCTGCACCGCCACTCCTGGTCCGCCGGTCAGCTCGAGCGCACGCTCTGCGACCACGCGCATGGCCTGGTCCGCGTCGAGGTCCAGCGTGCCGAGCTGCGTCTGCAGCTCGATCAGCGCACGCAGCCGCTCGGCGTCGTGACGCTGCTGGTCCTCGGCGGCTTTCAGTCGCGTGATGTCAATCGAGCTGGTCACCACCACCTCGACCTCGCCTTTCTCGTCGAAGACCGGCACGGCGTCCACGTACGCCCAGCGACGCTCAGCGCCGCCGTAGCCGACGATCGTTCCACGTACCGGGGCCTTGGTCTTCAACGCAAGCGCAAACGGCCGCTCGTCGGCAGGAATCGGAGTTCCGTCCTCCCGGACGAGCGGAATCGTGCGCTCGCGCACGCCGTTCAGGCGCTCGCCTCCGAGCGCCGACTCGGCGGCGCTGTTGTGCTGGATGGCTCTGCCGTCGCGCCCGTAAACGACGACCATCACCGGGAGCGCCTCGTAAATCTGGGCGACGCTGCGGGCCTGCCGCTTGACCTCGGATGCGAGCCGCGCGCTCTCGAGCGCGGGCGTAACTATCGCCGCCAGCAGCGACAGGAACAGCGCGTCCGCGCTGTCGTACTGGTGGTCGGCGTAGCTGAGCACGGCCAGCGTGCCCACAGGCCGTCCGTCCACCAGCAGCGGCACGGCAACCTGCGCCGCGATGTTGTGCAAGCGCCCCCACGGCGTGGTCTTGCCCGAGGTCTTGTAATCGTTAATGACCACCGGGTGGCCGGACTTGAACGCGCCGCTTATGGCCGTCGGGGCGTTGGCCGCGATCAGCGCTTCCATGTCCTCGCCAGTGCCTACGGTCGCGAGCAGCCGGAACGAGTTGGTCGCCGGCTCGTACCAGCGCAGCACAGCGCCCTCGCCGCCCGCGATCTGGCGCGCCCGTTCCACGACGAGGTTGGCGAGCCGGTCTGGATCGCTCACCCCGCCCGCGGCCACGGCCACGTCGTGCAGGGCGGCCATCGCAGCCGGATGCAGCTCAGGCCCGATCGCGCGCTTCCCCACCTTGCCTTCTACCCCGCCGTCCCCACGTGTATTATATTACGTAGCGAACTATATTGCAATGTCAGCCTCCAGCGACCAGTTGCCCGCCAGCAGATTGCATCAAGTGAAGGATTAATCGGCCTTGATTAATGAAAAGAAGGT
>Ga0070697_100004813_pt1 | contig 10346 bp, 9 predicted proteins | sample KBSK1501metaG_FD_65475 | JGI IMG/M metagenome (GOLD analysis project Ga0070697, IMG submission 65475) | Corn, switchgrass and miscanthus rhizosphere microbial communities from Kellogg Biological Station, Michigan, USA - KBS K1-50-1 metaG | ecosystem: Host-associated > Plants > Roots >... | reverse complement strand
GCTCCAAGCAGGGAATAACGGTCCGGCCGAGGGGCTCCGTACATGGAGAACACATGAACCTCGTGCCGCCGGGCCAGCCGTTCGATGAGCCACTGGAGACACGGGATCCGCCCCACGTCCGGAATCCGCGGCACCCCGCCCAGCACCACGAGCCCGAGCTTCACCGCCTCTGCGAGAATGCCCGCAGGTGTCGTCGTGCGCGGAGCCCCCGCAGATACGACAGGGGATCGGTGAAGGGCCGCGCCCGCATGCCGCGGAACGCCCCGTTCGCTCCGGCCCCCGCCGAACCCGCGTGCACGCGCCGATATCCGTCCGCATCGAGCTGCCAGAACTCTTCCGCCAGTCCCGCGCACGCGTAGAAGGACGCGCAGTATCGCTTCATCCGCAGGCACCGCTCGACACTTCCCCATTGGCTCGCGTAGCACTGCATTGCGGCGAGCAGTTCCTGGACCACGGCGTGCAGCGGCGCGATGAGATTGACCAGCAGCGCCGTGAGCGGCACCTGGATCTGATACACGCGGACGGTCAGGTCGCGCGCGCGAACGTCCGCGAGCGCCTGCGCTAGGCACCGGGCGACGCGGACGTGCTCTGGGTGGAAGTCCACGCACGAGGGCGCGTACACAACGTGCGGCCGCGTCTCCCGCAGCCGGTCCCGCAGGGCGGGCACGAGCGCCGCGTCCTCCCACTCCCATTCGCGCAGGCCCAGCCAGTGCGTCTCCCCCCGTGCGCAGCCGAGCGCTCGAGCGGCGGCCGCCGCCTCCAGCTTGCGCTGGTAGGCCATCTGCTCCGGTCCCAGCCCGCCCGCGCGCGACATCCGGCCGTCCGTCACGTGTACAAGGTGGATCTCGTCGCCGGCCCGCCCGTGCAACAGCAGCGTGCCGCCGCACCCGATCTCATCGTCCGGGTGTGGGGCCACGACCAGCACACGCTGGGCCCCCGGCGAGTGCCAGACGCTCGGCTTCCATCCGGCGACGCCACCCACGACCTGCGCGACGCCGCGCCACAACGCCGCCACCCCTCGCAGGACCACGTGCGACCGCCTAGATGACATCAAAATCGCCCCCCATCAGCCACCAGCTACTCGGATCCCGGAGCGGCTCGCGCGGGATGGAGGGGTCGAGACGAATGACCTCCAGCGGCCACGCACGCCTGCCGAACAGAAAGCCGACACGCCGGAACTCGCTCTCCACGCTGCTTCCGGGAACGGCGAGCGTCACGACTGTGTCCGCTCCCTCCGCGCCGGCGCGCGCGACGACATCGCGCACCAGCGCACGTAGAACCATCCGGTCGCCGGGCGCGAAGACTTCTGGCACCTGGACAGACGTGGTGCCGCCCTCGCGGACGACGCGATGGACGGCGTACCCTGCCGGCGACCCCGCGCGCTCGGCGAGCGTCACACGATAGGCGCGGTTCGGGAAGTTGCAGTAACGCCACTCCAGCCAGGCTCGGTCCCGCACCAGGGATGTCTGGACGTGGCGCGCCCCGCCCTCCCAGACCCGGTCGATGTCGGGCGTCGCGGAGGCGAGGGCGCGGATGGTGACGTCGGGCACCCCCGACAGCGGACGGTCCCACACCACGTTCCACAGGCGGCCCAGGCCGCCTAGGCGGGCGAGCGCCGGGAACCCCGCTTTGCGGGCGAGTATCCGTTCGGGGCGGAGCGGTCGTATCATCCAACGCAGACGAAAGAATCGTTCGTATCCCAGCATGTCGGCGCGAGAGCGCCACCGATCGTTGGCGAGGCCGACGATGAGGGCCACGCCGGCGTCCCGCCAGGTATCGAATAGGCGACGCGCGGTCGCCGTGAACACTCCGCGGCGCCTGAACTCCGCTGCCGTCACGACGTCAGCTCCCACCATCACCGTGCGTCGGTTGCCCAGTACAACTGCCGGGCAGGGAATCCCGACGAACTGAAAGATCGGCCGCTCGTCGGCGGCGGCAGCGATCCCGACGTTTTCCACCGGTGTGGGCCGTCCCTTCGCCTTCCAGCGCCAGTGCTCTTCGGTCATGGGCCGGCCGAACGCCTCGGTCCATAAGGCGACGAGCACTTTTTCGTCTCCCGGCCGATACGGGCGGACGTGCCACGGTAGGGCATTCGTTGCTGCGTCCATCACGGCCGGAGGAGTCATTGGATGGCAAGGACCCGATCGTACGCCGTTCGGAGCTGGCGGCCGATCGCATCGAAGGAGAGATCGCGCTCAAAGTGCTCGCGGGCACGCCGCCGCAGCGCGGCGCGGTCCCGCCGGCTCCAGTCGACGATTGCGGCGGCTAGGGCTGCAGTGTCGCCTACGGGGACGAGCGCGCCGTACTGCCCCTCGCTCGTGATGCGCCGGAACGAGGGGATGTCGGTTACGAGGGGCGTCGTACCGCAGGCGAGCGCCTCGATCATAGCTCCCCCACTCCCTTCCGCGTGGCTCGCCTGCACCAGGAAGTCTGCGGCCCGGAAATAGGTCTCGATCTCAGTGTGCCGCACCGCGCCGAGCAGCCGCACCCGATCGGTGAGGCGCGGGTCCTCTGCGATTCGCGTCTGGACGAAGGCGAGTAGGGGCGCGTTGCGAAAGCACATATGCAACCGGCAGCCCGGGAGTTCCGATGCCACCCGCGCCACGGCGTCGAGCACCATCAGCGGATCCTTGTTGTGGTCGAGGTTCCCGACCCAGAGGAGGCACGGGTCACCGTCCAGGCCCGCGGCCGAACGAGCCGCGCGCTGGTCCCCGGGTGTGAACGAGCTCGATATCTCGATCACCTCGAGGATGCGGACACTCGGGCCGAGTATCCGCGCCGACCGGAACGGCTCCGCCTGCTTGCGCGCGGTGAACGCGACACCCGCGAGCGGCGCGAACCCCCAGCGGAACAACCAGCGCCGCCAGCCCGATGGGCACTTCGTGGCGTGGTCCTGGGCGAGGATGGGAACGCGCGGCAGCGCTGCGGCGAGCGCGCGCAGCTCGCGCGGAAAGAGCAAGCCTTCAAAATGAATCAGGTCCGGTGCTACGGCTGAGACGCGCTGGAGTAGCCGCCGCGGGCGGCGACGCACCTTCCGGCCGCCCGGGAGACGAATGAACGGATCGCCGTGCTCCCTGACGAAATGACAGGGAACGCCCTCGATCTCGCGTTCCACGTCCTCCCAGGCGGCTTGAACGATCACCACGCGCGCCCCGGCGCGGTGGGCCGCCGCCGCGGTGCGCCCGAAGGCGCGCCACGCTCCACTTAGCAACGTCTCGGGGTCGCGACCAAGCGGGTCGAGGTTCATCCCCAGCCACGCCACCCGCGGCCCCTGCCCATTGACGAGCACCATCAGCGAACGCTGACAGATTGCACTCCAGCGGTCAATCCTGGAGGTGGACGGTTGGCTGGGGGTGTCGAAGGGCGGGCGGGTCGGCTACCTTATCTCTTCTTGGGGCCCGCAGCCCTCGATCGCTACACTTCTCACAGAGAGGACGTTGGCAACGCTCTCGCGGTTGAACGGCGGGTTAGGTCAAGGAGTGTTGTACGCCCTTCCCCGTGACGCGATCTGGCTTCGGACCGGCGACCCCCGGATCCTCGCCTTGGCGGACCGTCTGTGGGATCGAGCGCAGGCCGGCCGACGAGTGGTTCGGCGTGCGGGCGTCCCCATGGACTTCGCGATCGAGGTGCTCCTTGGGGGCGACGGCGTCCCAGCGGAAGAGCTGCTCGCGGAACGGTGGAGCATCGGCACCGGTGACGCGGAGCTATCCGTCGGCGACCACCTGCGGGCGCGTATCGACTGGGTCGGCGCTCGCCTGGACGGGCGCGTCTCCGCAGGGTTGGTGGCGCAACACCCCTCGCTCGTAGCGCGGTTGTTGCTGGAGACGCCCGCGGCGCTGCTCCTGGCTCGACGCGGCTACGGCGTAGTGCACGCGGGTGCGATCGCTGGCCCGGCCGGAGCGGTGGTCGTCCGGGGCGCCGCCGGCGCGGGTAAGTCCACGCTGGTCGCGGCCGCGCATCGTTCGGGTCTGGGAGTCCTGGGCGACGAAACGGTGCTCGTGGCCCGGAGCGATCCGGACGAGCTGCTGTCGGCCGTGCGGGACGTCACGTTGCTCCCCGATGCGACGCACCTCCTCGGGCTTGAGGACGCGGTAACGATGGCCCGCGCGGGGACGGAAGCCAAGCTTCGGCTTGACCTCTCATCCTCGTCCACCCCCGCCGTCCGCCGCGCGCGACGCGTGGCCACGGTGCTGCTGGGCTCGCGCAACGGCGGCGCCGCGCGACTCGAGCCGCTCGCTCCCGCGACTTTCCTCGAGCAGTTCCGTCAGGGAGAAATCCCGCAGGAGCGCTGGAGCGGGACCCCGGCGCACATCGCGGCGAACTGGTCGCGAAGCGGCGCGTACCGCCTGTCGGGCGCGGCAGACCTAACCGGTGCGGTTGCGTTGCTGACTGACCTGACTAACCGGCCTCTCGCGGCGAGGCCTGCGTGAGCCAGGGTTCACGAGAGCACCGCTCCGTGCTGTTGGCGCATTCGTACTACCTGCGCTACGATCCGAAGCAGTCCCGGAAAATGAAGCCGTACGCGCCGCTCTCGACGCTCATCGCGGCGGCGCTGCTGCGGCGCGAGGCACGGCCGTTTACGTTCTTTGATGCGATGCTCTCGGAGGGGGTGGGAGAGTTCCGCGATCTGCTGCACGCCACGCGGCCGAGCGTCGTCGGCATCCTCGAAGACAACTTCAACTTCCTGACCAAGATGTGTACCACCCGGATGCGTGAAGCCGCATTCGAAATGATCACTGCGGCCAAGTCCGCGGGCGCGCGGGTAGTCGTGAACGGCTCTGATGCCATCGACCAAACGGCGGCTTACCTGCACGTCGGTGCGGACGCCGTGATCCTGGGTGAGGCTGAGGACACGTTCGTCGACCTCACCACGCGATGGAGCGATGATCTCGACAGCGATCTCTCCCAGGTCCCGGGGCTTGCGATCGCGGGGCACGGCGCCACGCCGACCGCAGTGCGACGGACGCCCCCGCGCCGCCCGATCGTGGACTTGGACGGCCTCCCGTTCCCGGCGTGGGATCTGATCGACGTCGAGCGATACCGTGTGGCTTGGATGGCTCATGGCCGGCTGTCGTGGAACGTGTGTACCTCTCGGGGTTGCCCGTACGCGTGCAACTGGTGCGCCAAGCCGGTGTTCGGTCGGCGGTACACCCAACGCAGTCCGGGCAACGTCGCGGAAGAGCTGGCGCGGCTCGCGCGGGCGGTAGCGCCCGACCACGTGTGGTTCGCGGACGACATCTTCGGGCTGACGCCTCGCTGGATCGAGGCGTTCGCCGGTGAGCTTCGTTCCCGCCGGGCCGCGATGCCGTTCATGATGCAGTCCCGGGTCGACCTCATGACGCCGAGCGCGGTCGAAGCCCTGGCCGAGGCACGCTGCGAGGAGGTGTGGCTGGGCGTCGAGTCCGGCTCCCAGCAGGTGCTCGACGCCATGGACAAGGGAACGACCATCGACGAGGTTCGGGACGCCACCCGCCGCCTCAAGCATCACGGTATTAGGGCCTGCTGGTTCATCCAACTGGGCTATCCGGGCGAGGACTGGAGCGCGATCCTCCGCACCCGCGACCTGATCCGCGACGAGGAACCTGACGACATCGGCGTCTCGGTAGCGTATCCGCTTCCAGGGACGCCGTTCTATGAGCGGGTGCGGATGGACCTCAGGGGAAAGGCGAACTGGTCGGACTCTGACGATCTGGCAATGATGTTCCGTGGGGCCTACTCGACGGACTTCTATCGCGAGATTCGCGACCTGCTGCACGCGGAGGTGAACGCCCGCGGGCAGCGAGGTCGGCCAGCGGTCGGGGAGTTCGACGCTGCTTGGTCGACGCTGGAGCGCCGGGAAGCGGCGCACCGCACGAGTGACTCAATACCGGTCGCCGGGGACTGACCGAGCGGCGTGAACGCGCGGCTTCATCGCCGCTCGAGCTCTAGGAGATAGTGGTCGCCGAGCCAGGGGACGATCGGCCAGCTCTCGATGCGACGCTCCGAGCGATCGAGCGTCTCCACCAGCCGCGGGTGGCGGCGCGCCCACCCTTCGGCGTAGGTAGGCGGGACGAGCACCCCAAGTCCGCCCGTCCGCCGCACGGTGAATTGCGGGGCGAACGCGCGGCGCGTAGCGCGAATGGACGGATACCGAACCACGGTGCCGCGCCAGGGGACACCGCCCCGCGCGAGCCGGCGCAGTGCCTTGCGGGCCTGCCCATGCGCTAGGAACCACGCCCACTCCCACGGCACCAGCGGCCCCATCACGCACAGCACCGCGCGCGCCCGCGGCTTGAGAAGTTGGGCTAGAGACCGCGCCGCCCGGGGGAGATCCGCCACGCAGTTGAGCCCGCCGAAGCTCGAAAACGCGCCGTCGAGCGGGCCAATGCCCTCCGTCACCAGGTCGGTCAAGCGCTCGATCTCCAGTTGCCGCACGGTCACGGACGCGCCGACGCGGGCCTGCTCGATCTTGGAACGTGCGCGATTGACCATCGCGGCGGAGGCATCCGTCGCGAGGACGCCCACGCCACGGGCCGCGAGGTGCACGGCGTCTTCCCCGGTCCCGCAGCTGAGCTCGAGCACCAGCTGACCCGGATCGAATGCACGGTCGAGCCACTGCCAGACCGCCCGGCGCAGAATCCGCCCCAACACACTCTCAGTGAAGCTCGCATCGTAGGCGGGCGCGAGCGCATCGAACACAGCGGTTGGCATCATGGGATCGCGCAATATACCCGAGACCTGGCGGCACTAACAGCGATACGCTAACGTCCGCGCATGACCGATGTCCTGCTCACCCACGGCTACTTCCTCGAGGAGGATTCCAAGGAACGGGAGGTCATGAAGCCGTACCCCCCGCTCGGGCTCCTCTACGTCGCCGCGTACCTTCGGCGCGCCGGGATGGGCGTCGAAGTGTTCGACACGACCTTTGCCACGCGGGAGGCGCTCGGGGTGCGCCTCGCGGCGAAGCCGGCCAGCGTCCTCGGCATTTACACGAATCTCATCACGCGGGCGTCAGTGCTGGACGTCGTCGCCCGAGCCAAGATGCACGGTTGGACGGTCGTGCTCGGCGGTCCCGAAGCGGCCAATTACCCCGCCGAATACCTTGCGTGCGGTGCCGACGTGGTGGTGTTCGGCGAGGGCGAAGAGACCATGGTCGAGCTGCTGCCGGCGCTCGCCGCGCGGGGGCCGCACCGGCTGCATGGCATCGCCGGCACGGCCTTTCTGGACGAAGGTGGCGCTGTCGTCACGAATCCTGACCGCCCGCAGATCCGTGACATCGATGCGCTCCCGTGGCCGGATCGCGACGCGATCGATGTCGCCCGATATGTGGACGTGTGGCGGACGCACCACGGGACAGGCAGCGTGAACCTGATCACGGCTCGAGGCTGCCCCTACCGCTGCCACTGGTGCTCCCACGCCGTCTTCGGCTACACCCATCGGCGGCGTAGTGTCGCTGGCACCGCCGATGAGCTGGAGTTCCTGGTGGAACGCTACCGGCCGGATATCGTCTGGTACGCGGACGACGTGTTCACCATTCACCACCGCTGGCTGTACGACTACGCCGCCGAGCTCAAGCGTCGCGGTCTTCGCGTGCCCTTCGAAACGATCTCCCGAGCCGATCGCATGATGCAGGAAGACGTCGTACGCACGCTGGCCGAGATGGGCTGCTGGCGCATCTGGATCGGCGCGGAGAGCGGCAGCCAGCGGATCTTGGACGCGATGGAGCGCGGCGTCACGGTGGAACAAGTGCTCTTCGCTACGCGGGCGGCGAAGCGCCACGGGATTCAGGTCGGCATGTTCCTGATGTGGGGGTACGACGGCGAGACGATTGACGACATCGCTGCAACGGTCGAGCTCGTGAGGCGCGCGGATCCCGACGTCTATCTTACGACTGTCGCGTACCCGATCATGAACACCGCATACTTTCGAGAGCTGGGTGACCGGGTGGCGGCAACCGGCGCCTGGGCCGTGACGACAGATCGCGACTACGAGGTGCGCGGGCGGTACCCACGAGAGCTGTACCGGCACGCCGACAAGTGGCTTCGCCAGGAGGTTGAAGCGCAGCGCCTGGGGTCGACGGACGGTGCCAAGGCGCGGGATGAGGCACTCAAGGCTCGGGTGGCGGTGCTCGAGCTCGCGGGGAACCACGGCGGTGTGTGATGGTTGAAAAAAGGAAGTCGCTGACATACCATTCGCCGACATCTCTGAAGCCTGGTCCGTGCACTGGAGGTGGTCCTGATGCGCCGGTCACTGTCCCTGTTGGGTTTCGCGACCCTCCTGCTCGCCGCCTGCCATAACTCTGGGGGCGCCACGACAATGGACCCCATGGACCCGATGAACCCCATGATGTACCGGGCCCCGGCGCTTCGCGCGCAGGCCAACCGCACGACCACGAACCGCAGCATCCCGTCCTGCACGCCCGCCACGGCGATTCAGTCGGCGCCGTCAGCGTGCGGCACGCCGCGGTAGGGGCACGCGCGGGGGTTAGAGTCTCAGGGCGCCCGGCCTTAGCGCGCCGACTTGACGATCTCTTCCAGGACCGCCCGCGCGAAGCTCTTGTCCCACGTCACCGCGCTCTTCCGGACCACGACCTGAATCCGCGTCGACCCCCGGTCTTCGGCCCGGAGCGTAACCGTGACGTCCTCCCTGCGCTCGGCCGCCGTGCCTGAGATCTCCTGCTTCTGACCCTCATCGCCCTGCTCCGCAGCGACCTTCGTTTTCCTGATCTTGAAGTGATCGAACGCCTCCTCCGTCGCGCGAGCCGCCCGTTCGACTGACGCGGGCACCACGCCTTCCGCCCCACGCGATGTGAAGTAGATGCCGCCGCCCGCTCCGGCGCCGGCGGCCGCCACCAGGCACCCGGCGAGGAGCGCCGGCAGGCCAGTCGCGGCCCACGGTACTCCCTTGCTCCCGTTCATTCGACCTCCTTAAGGTTTTACCTTTGGCAGCCTCCACCCCCGCGAGGAGACCGCGTATGCCCTCTGGTCACGATGCGATCGATCGTCGTGCGTTCCTGCGGTACGGCACGCTCGCCGCGGCGGCCGCGGCGGTCGACCGCCGCACCCCCGCCCAGCTTCCCGCGTCAACGGCCCCGCGCCCGCCTACCGCGCCACTGCCGTTCGATCTCGCGGAAGCGACCGTCGCGGAGCTGCAGCAGGGAATGCGATCGGGCCGCTACACCGCACGAGGGCTGTGCGAGCAGTACCTCTCACGCATCGACGCCGTGGACCGCCGGGGCCCAGCGATCCGGGCGGTGCTCGAGACCAACCCCGACGCCATCGCCATCGCAGATTCGCTCGACGCCGAGCGCAGGGCCAAGGGTCCGCGGGGCCCGCTCCACGGCATCCCCGTGTTGATCAAGGACAACGTCGCGACGGCGGACCGCATGGCGACGACCGCGGGGTCGCTGAGTCTCGTCGGGGCCCGGGCGCCGCGTGACGCGTTCGTGGCTGAGCGCTTGCGAGCGGCGGGAGCGGTCATCCTCGGCAAGACAAACCTGAGCGAATGGGCGAACTTCCGCTCGAGCCACTCCTCGAGCGGCTGGAGCGCGCGCGGCGGCCAGTGCCGCAATCCCTACGCCCTCGACCGCAGCCCCTGCGGATCGAGCTCGGGGTCGGCTGCCGCGGTCGCCGCGAGCTGCTGCGCCGTCGCGGTCGGGACGGAGACGGACGGCTCCATCGTTTGCCCGTCAGCGGCGCAGTCACTCGTCGGCATCAAGCCGACGCTCGGCCTCGTCAGCCGCTCGGGGATCGTCCCCATCGCCCACAGCCAGGACACGGCGGGCCCGATGGCCCGCACTGTGGCCGACGCCGCCGTCCTGCTCGGCGTGCTCGCGGGAGTCGATCTCCGTGATCCCACCACTCAGGGGGGCCAGAGCGGGGTCTCGACGGACTACACCACGTTCCTCGACCCGAACGGGCTCAAGGGGGCCCGCATCGGCGTCGCGCGCACGAAGTTCTTCGGCTATCACGCCGCGACCGACCGCCTGGTGGGAGGGGCCCTGGACGCGATGCGGCGACTCGGCGCCGTGATTGTCGATCCCGCCGACATCCCCCACGCCGGGGAGTACGACGACTCCGAGCTCGACGTGCTGTTGTACGAGTTCAAGGCCGATCTCAATCGGTACCTCGCCGATCTCGGGGCCGGGGCGGCGGTGCACACGCTTAAGGAGTTGATTGATTTCAACGAGCGCCATCGGGCGGAGGAGCTGCCCTACTTCAACCAGGATCTCTTCGAAAAGGCGGAGGCGAAGGGCCCCCTGACGGAAGACGCGTATCTCTTAGCCCTGGCCAAAGATCAACGCCTGGCGCGGGACGAGGGGCTCGACGCGGTCCTGACGAAGTTCACGCTCGACGCGGTGGTCGCTC
>Ga0070697_100004812_pt1 | contig 10346 bp, 10 predicted proteins | sample KBSK1501metaG_FD_65475 | JGI IMG/M metagenome (GOLD analysis project Ga0070697, IMG submission 65475) | Corn, switchgrass and miscanthus rhizosphere microbial communities from Kellogg Biological Station, Michigan, USA - KBS K1-50-1 metaG | ecosystem: Host-associated > Plants > Roots >... | reverse complement strand
TCAACCGCGATCCTGGGAGCGTTCAGCTTCCTACCCGTGCTGGCCGCCGCCTGGCTGCTCTCAAGATTCCAGGCAATTGGTGTCGCGGCGCTGGCCATCTTCTTGCGGGTTGCGACCGTGCCGGTGGACGGAGTTCATCCGCTCACGGTTGCGGCCGAGGTGGTGACGATCATCGCGATCGCGGCCATCGGCCGGTTGGCGGCCGTGAGTTTGACCGCCTTCCGGGCCGCCGAGACGCTTGCAGAAGAGCGCGAGCGGATATCAAAGGAGCTCCACGATGGGACGATCCAGTCGTTGTTCGCGGTCGGGATCGAGTTAAAGGCGGCTCAGGCGCAGTCGGGTGATGCCCGCATGAAACCGGCGGTTGACAACGCTGTGGAAGAACTCGATCGCGTCATCCTGGATCTCCGGCAATACATCTTGGGACTCCGGTCAGTACTTCTGAGCGACCAGCACCTCGACCAGGCCCTTGGCCAACTCGTGCGGGACTTCGGAGCTAGACGACACCTTCGAGCTGAGGCGAACATCGATCGTGGCGTCGCCGCAGCACTCGCGGCGCAGGGTAACGATGTGGTCCAGATAACTCGCGAGGCACTCTCTAATGTGAGTCGACACGCCAGCGCGGGGAGCTGCCGGGTGAGTCTTCGCCGGGTTGACTCGACCGCCGAGCTGGAGGTCGCCGATGATGGCCGGGGGTTCGACCTGGACACCCAGGATGGGAAGGGCCACGGACTGCTCAACATCCGGGACCGGGCGGCGGCGCTTGGCGGCGAGGCGCGGATCCAAAGCTCGCCGGGCTCGGGAACCGTACTCCGAGTCCGTATTCCGCTCTCGCGAGACCCGTCTGCGTGATCGCCCCGCATTCCGTCCGGGTGATGGTGGTCGACGATCACGAGGTCGTGCGCAAGGGCATCCGCAGCCTGCTCGCAGCAACCCACGACCTGGTCGTGAGCGCCGAGGCCGCCACGATGCGTGAGGCGATTGATCAGGTCGAGCGTAGCGAGCCGGACGTCGTCGTCATGGATGTCCGCCTGGCGAACGAGAATGGAATCGAAGTAACGCGCGAGATTCGCACGCGCCGGCCCGGCATCCGCGTCCTGATGCTGAGCTCCTTTGCGGATGAGGAGGCCGTGCTTGCGTCCATCATGGCGGGGGCGGCCGGCTATGTCCTCAAGCAGATCGGCGGGGATGAGCTTGTGAACGCCATCCGTGCCGTCGCGCGACATCAGAACCTGCTTGATCCCGCCGTCACCAAGAGCGTGCTCGACCGCCTGCGAAGCGAATCGCGGCTGGCCAAAGACAAAAAACTCGCGCGCCTATCCGCCCAAGAGGAGCGTGTCCTTTCCTTGATCGCGACTGGCATGACCAACAAACAAATCGGTGAGGAGCTCCACCTCGCGGAGAAGACGGTGCGAAATTACGTCTCGACCATTCTGGGGAAACTCGAGGTGGCGCGGCGGGCGGAGGCGGCTGTCTATCTCACTCGTCACAGCAGGCACTAGCGGAGCCGACGCTTCGGCCGGCGGATAAAGCGATTTAGCCAGTTACGGTCGACCCCGGAAGGACGGGACGAAAGACACTACCGTCCGAGCATGACGCGCACGACCATTCCTTACCGATGCCGATTGGCCGTGCCCCCGAGATCATCCTGATTTTGATCCTGGCCCTTCTCATTTTTGGGGCGCGTCGCTTGCCGGAGATTGGCGAGGGCATTGGACGGGGCCTGCGGGAGTTCCGCAGGGCCCTGTCCGACCAGCCCGGCCATGACCCATCGCAGCCGGAAGGAGACGCTGCCGGCTCCGGTCCGCCGGCTCGTCCGAAGTAGCAGGCCGCGCCCCGCGTGTCCTCCGCGGAACGGGACGATCGCCCCTATTTGGCGTCGGTCGACACTGCCATGCTGGGCGCGTGGGCGCGACGGATTTTCCCTCCCCCTATCGCTGGTCGCGCGGCCCTCTTCGCGCGACCACTTATCTTCGCATCGTGCGTCGTAGCCCGGGATGTGCCGGGTCAGCCGAACTATGGCTCACCTGACCTGCCCGAAATGCGATGCTCCGTTGCATCGCTTCGAACGTAGTGGCGTCGTCATCGAACGCTGTACTCACTGTCGCGGTGTCTTCCTCGACCGGGGTGAGCTCGAGCATCTCATAGAGGTGGAAGGAGCGCTTCTTTACGGTCCTAGCCCCGGCAACGCCGGTCAGGCGATTGCAGACGATAAGCCGACACGATCAGCCCGCGCCAGAGGCAGGCGAAAGATCCCCGTGACCGAGCGGATCCTGGATCTCGGTTAGGCCCGGCGCCGTGCCGCCATGTCCTGTCCAGGAGGGGACATTCATCACTGGTTCAACCGCCGCTCGCGGGCCATCCTCAAGCAACGTCAAGGGGAGTTGCCCTGGATCAAGGAGGGACCATGAGAAAGCTACTCGGCGGCATAGCCACCGTGACCCTGTTCGTACTGCTCTCACTGCCCGTCGCCGCGCAAGACGAAGGGCTGCCGTGCGACCCAACGGCGCACGGCAACGGTCCGGCCTCCGGGTGCACGGTGCACATGCACGACGTGACCGAGACCTTCACTGACGTCGTCCCCTGCACAAATGTTTCGGTCGAGGTCACGGTCAGCGACGCCAACCTAATCTTTCACATCACTCAGCTGGCAAACGGCACCTACTGGGCGACGTTCACCGAGGAGGGGAAGTTTACAGCCGTCGCCCAAGGGGTTACGTATACGGGTCATTTCGCCGCCTGGGATGGAGAAGCCTGGAACTTGCAGAACGCGACGTTCACGGGCACCTTCAACCTCGTCGGGAGCGGGTCCGACGGTTCACGGGTGACGGCACACGGCCTGTTCCACCTCAACTTCGATGCCACCGGAGTGCCGCACGCGCACATGCACTTCCTCTGCTAGGTCCACCAACCGCGAATTCGGTGGATCTGGCGCGATTTTGCGGGGGCAGGGAGGAAGGCAGGCTCGCAGGTGGAGCGTGGCCGGCTCAATCGATGAACGTGCTTCGGTCAACTCCCCAAAAAGAAGGGAAAATGAAATGCGCAAAGTTCTACCGTTCTTGGCTGCGATCGGATTGACTGTAGCCCTGACAAGTACGGCCCTGGCGAACAACGTCCACCTGAAGGGCGGCCCGAGTGCGGAGCCAGGATTCACTGACAATGGCCTGACACTGAGCGCAGCCGGCGAGCTTGCTGGACTTGGGTTTGGAGACGTGCTGGTCAAGATCTCCGCCGTGGCGGTCCCGACGTCGACCTGTACAAACAACGGTGGGACTCAGGCCCCGGGACAGAATCCGGCCCCGGTTACGGTCACTGGAAGCGAGTCCATCCCGGCCAGCGAGCTCAAGAATGGCAACACTCCATTGAGCGTCACGACGAACGCTCCGGCAACGCCGATCGCTGGTGCGCCGGATTGTCCCAACCCGAACTGGAGTGAGGACATCACCGATATGGCATTCACCAGCGCTACCATCACGGTCGAACAACCAGCCGGAACTCTCGTCCTGACCGTGGCGTGCACTTTCGGCTCCGCCACGACGAACGGGACCGTACCGGCAGGAAACGTCGGCTGCACGAGCAGCTAGAACCGGCGGAAACGAGGGGGCGCCTCGTGCGCCCCCTCCGCAGCTCGGTGCCCGCCGGGGCACGCTCCCCTGCCCGAATGGGAAGCCCGTCCACCTCTTGTCCAACGTCCGTTTGGGTGAGAGCCTGATGCTGCCAGCCGTGAGGTGGAGGTTGTATGCCCAGCCCGGCCAGACGATGAAACAGCAGCTCTCGCGGCGAGCCCCGGGTCACCAGACTGGGCCGGCGGGACCGCGGCCGAAGGCCGGTCACGCCGCCGTCATCGAGCCATCGCTGGCCGGTGGACCGCTCCAGGCGCAGGCGTTGCTCGAGCTGCAGCGCCTGGCCGGCAACCAGAGTGTTGGTCTTCTTCTTCAGCGAAGCCCGGCTGGGACCATCACCGCACCGCCGCTGAAGCGTCCACCGGCCGCCAAGGCGCCGCTAAAGAAAGTGCCTGCAGCTCCACCCGAACCGACGGCGAAGTGGAAGGGAGAGGTTGGACCAAACGCGGGGCCGGGGGAGACGGGCAAGATCTTGCGCATCCCCGTAGAGGGACTGCCGGAAGGTCGTGCCATTGTTCTGGTGCCCACATGGATCGGGAGGGAACCGAAAGAGGTTGAGGTCCTGGTTCATCTCCACGGCTTTGGTGTCGGCTACCGGCAGCTGACGAAGACCCTGATCAAGAAAGGCGAACGCACGTCAGACATGACCGAGGGGCAGGTCCGCGACCTCGCTATCGACAAGACCGAGGCGCAGATCGAAGGCAGTGGTCGCGACGTCGTTGGAATCCTTCCGCAGGCGGCTGGCTCGCAATCGGAGTTCGGCAATTTCACAACCGATAGCTACGTCACGCATGTGTTCGCTGCCCTCACCTCCCTCAAGGTCTGGGATAAGCTTCCCCAGATCCGCGGAGTGGTCCTGTCGGGACATAGCGGAGCAGGCAATGTCTTGACCCCGATGCTCGACAAATCCGAACGGCTTCCCGAAAAGCTCGAGGAAGTCATTCTCTTTGACGCCTTGAATTGGGACTATCAGGTTGGTCATGTCTGGCACTGGCTGGAGCGGCAACTGGCCAGGGACCTCCATGAGTTGGCCGGCCTGCCCACGCGAGCAAAGCGACTCGAATATCTCACGCGGAGCATGCGGTTCCGTGGGTATCACACGCACACGGGAAATTACCCGAGGCGGTATCAGAAGGTCGACGAGGCGATCGGTGGATGGTTCAGCCGGCACAGCACGCTCCTCGGCATCCTCGGAGTCGAGTCCGAGCTCAGGTCCAACTATGTCGTGATCGATGCCGGCGACATTTCTCACGAGCAGGTGATGGGAGAGAAGGAACGATTCAAGGAGTCGCTCGGTGCTCTGGGCCCGGTTGTGGCTGCGCCCGCGCCGCCCGTGTCAGCCGCCGATGAGCAGAAGGAGGCCGCGGCAACCACGACGAGACTGGACAAGGCATTGAGTGGATTGCACTGGGTCTCTGAATTTCCCGGCGACACGACGACCGATAAGCTCAAGGACCCATTCAAGACACACGTGGAGGCCTTCATCGCGCTGCTTGAAGCGAATGGAGCGACGGTCGAGGTCAACGCCACGTTTCGGCGCATCGAACGCGCCTCGCTGATGCACTGGGCTTCCTGGATCGCCTACGGCAAGATCAAGCCGTCCCAGGCCGAGGATGACCAGAAAACTGGAATCATCTGGGACCATGGCGACGACGCCAAGTCGCTCAAGGCGGCCACCGACATGTGCTCAAAGGCCGGCTACGATATCGCCTACCCCGCCGCACTAAATTCCAACCACACGGCGGGACTGGCAATCGACATGACGATCACCGGGCTCCCGAAGATCATCAAGGGACTGCCGGGCAAGAAGAGTGTCGACATCGGAACTGACCCACCAGAGACCAACAGCAAGCTCCACGACCTGGCCTGGAGGTATTACCGGGTCAAAAAGCATAAGACGGATCGCCCGCATTGGTCGGTCAACGGTCGCTAATACCGAACACTCGTTCGCGGGCGGCCTAGATGATTCTTTACTGGGCGTAAGCGAGCTGAGTCTCCGCCGTTTTAGAAAGCGACTACCCCGCAAGGAGGACGAATCGTGCGAATCAAAGCGATCATCGTGGGAGCCATGGCAGCGCTGGCGCTGGCAACCCTGACCGCCGGCGCCGGCACCAGGGCAACCCCCGGCGTGTCGGGGAGCCTGGTCAGCCTGGTGGCGGCGACAACGACCGTCACAAAGACTTCGGATCGAGATGACGTGACGGTGGCGGCGCGGAGCACCGACAGCGACAACCCCGGCGAGCCGGCGGTGAAGCCTGTCGTGGCTGTCAAGCCCGTCACGCCCCGCGTGCTGCAAACGACAGCCGCGTGCCAGCAGGCGATCAATACGCTCAAGACGATGCACCAGGCCGACGTGACCGAGGATGCGGCCGAGCGGGCCGCGACCGCGCAACAGCCGCTGTCGCTGGCGGCCCTCGCTGCCGATCGTACCGAGGACCTCGCCGAGGCGCAGCGTTGGAGCCAGGCGCTGATGGCGATACGCGCGGCCTGCCAGCCGCAGCCCACTACCGCGTGCCAGGCCGCGCTGACCAGTTTGAGGGCGCTTCTCGTGGTGTGGCGACCGGAAGAGTGGAGCGACCTGGTCCGGCTACCGAATCAGGTGGACCTGGCCGCGGTACGGGCGGCCGTCACCGCCGTCGCCACGGCCTGCGCTGACCGCGACTAACTGACGCTACGACGCGAGGGCCCGCTCACCGGGCCCTTTTCTATTTCCAGGCTGACGGCGTCGACGTCCGCCACCGAGCCCAGCACGTGGACGACGGCGAAGCCCTCCAGGTCGAGCCGATCAATGTCGCGGGTCACCTGAGCAACCTGCCGGCGGATGACGGACGCGTGGACGGTCCTCGAACGCGTGGCGTTGCGTGCGAGGCACACCTCCAGCGGCAGGTTGAAGACGATTGCGATCGCCGGGCGTCTGTGCTTGTGGCTCAGCGCGATCAGGTCACCGCGCTGCATCCAGTCGACGTTCGTGGCATCGACCACCGCCAGGCTGCCGGCCGTGAGGCGAGCGTTGAGCCATTCGCGAAGCCGGTTAAAGGCTGCATCGGTGGCCCGCTGGTCGCTCTCGTCCCCGGCAACCAGGCCGCGCAGGCGGTCCGAGGAAACGACCGCGTCAGCGTCGAAGTGCCGCGAGGCGAAGGTGGATTTCCCCGAGCCCGACGCACCGATCAAAAGAACCAGCGCGGCTGGCGGGAGGTGGATCACGAGGCGGCGATCAGCGAGTGCTCGACCCCAGCGAGCCGTCGCAGCGCGGCGGACTTCTCGGTGTGGCCGGCCCGAGCCTCGGTGACGGCGCGCCGCAAGGACTCGATCGTCGCGTCGTAGGTTGGCCGATCAACCGGGAATGGCGTGCCATCCTTGCCGCCGTGGGCGAACGAATATGAAACGGGATCGCGCACCGAGGCAGGCTCGCCATACGTGAGCTCGGCCACCAGGGCCAGTGCCCGCAGCGCCTTGGCACCGACACCGGGGACGGCCAGCAAGGCGGTGTAATCCTCGGGCTGATGCTCGTAGGCCGTTAGAAGGATCCGGGCGAGGCGATCCGGATGCAGGTCGCTGAGCCGAACGTCGTGGTGGCGTGGCATCTCCACCGTCCGCATGCGCGTCATCTCGCTGACCACCCCGGTCGGCGTCTCGCGGGCCAGCGCGACCGCCAGGCTCCGATTGCCCTCCCCCTCGGATGCCACGAGGTTGAGGACCTGCTGGGTCCGGTCGCCGGCGATGGCCGCATGGGGGTCGGAGTCGAAGCGTTCGGGCGGAAGCCAGTGATAGCGGCGCGCCATGCCGGTGCCCTCGTTCATGCCTTGCTGGACGACGGCCCAGGAGCCATCCGTCGCGAAAAAGAAACTGTGGTGATACACCTGAAACCCGTCCTGGACCGCCGCCGAGTCAACTTTGGCCGAAAGCCGGCTGGCGCGCACCAATGGGGCGGCCTCCTGTCCGGTCGTCCAGCAGGCGGCCTCGATCTCCTCGGGCGTCTTGCGCGAGGTCTTGCCCTTGCCGCCGGCGATGAAGAGGCCGGTCTCCTGGGAGACATCGCGCAGGCCTTCTTTCAGGGCGCCGCAGGTCGTCGTGGTCAACCCGCTGCTGTGCCAGTCGAACCCGAGCACGCAGCCAAAGGCCTGGAACCACACCGGATCGGCGATCCGCCGCATCAGGCCGTGGGTACCCTCCTCGCCGAGAATGGCCAGCCCCATCTCGCGCGCGAGCAGGGTCATGCGCTCGAACAGCCAGCGCGGAGCGCGGCCTCCGTGGAGTGGCAGATCCGCGGTTCCCGTGCGCATCGCTTGAGTCTAAGGGCAAAGAAAAGAGCGGCCAGCGGGGGAGCCGACCGCTCAAAACCGACTGAGTCTTACCTAGCTGGTTGCGCTTTTTCGGGATGCGGCCTTATTGGGCGCCGGCGTGCCGTCGACGTGGAGCAGGTTCTCGACGCCGGCGACCCCGGGCACCTTGAGGACCGCCTTCTCGACGTTGGCAATCTGGAAGGCGCTGTCCACCTGGCCGCGGATCGTTACCACACCCGACTCGACCTCGAGATTGATCTGGCCCTTCGGCAGGTCGGGGTTACGGAAGACTTCGCTCTCGACGCGGTCGCGTAACGTCAGGTCATCGGCCGGGCGCGGTCGCGTCGAGCGCAGCGGCACCATGCGCTGGGGGAAGGCAGCGGCGCTGGAGGTCGTCCGCGTGCTGAGCTCGTTAACCGTGCGCCAGCTGCTACGAAGCCGGGCGCCCAGCCAATCGGCGAACAGGGCCCGCCGGGCGCGGCCGCGCTCCGGGTCGAAGAAATACGCCGCCGCGGCGCCAACGATGGCACCCGTGACGACCGACACCCGCGTCGAACTGCCCCGTCGGGGCAGCCGGTTGCGCGCGAGCTTCGCCTGCTTGCGGATTTGCGTCGAGACGGATTCTTCCGCCGACGCCCCGAGCTCGCGAGCGGCGTTCCCCGCTCCGCCGCTCAGCTCTTTTGCAGCCCGTCCGATGCGGTCCGCAACCTCGTCGCGGACCTGCTTGAGGTCGACCTGTTTTAGATCACGCATCATGCTGGCACCTCCCCAGGGTGTGTTGGTATCTCTGGGTTAACGTAAGCCCAGAATTATAGCAAAATTTGATATTGCGATTACCAGATCGGAATCCGGCTGAGCTAGAGTCGACGTCGATCAGCGGCCGACTAAGCGAAGAGCGTCTTGAGCTCGACCGACGCTTCGGCCTTGAGCTGCGCGAGGGTGCAGGACTTCGGCGACTTGTCGGGGCGCCAGCGCTTAAAGCCCACCCCATGGCGGAAGCGCCCGTTTTCGAGTCGATCGAAGGCCACCTCGCAGACCAACTCGGGGCGTAACGGTTCCCAGGCGAGGTCGCGGTCCTGCGACCAGCGACTGGGCCCGCCGGGAGCGCGGCCCCCTTCGAAACTGGTCCCGCCGCGCAGCGGCTCCAACATAGGGACCAGCTCGCGTCGCTGCGTGTCGTCGAAGCCTGAGGTATGGCCGATGTACTCCAGCGTTTTCCCGTCATAGACGCCCAGCAATAACGAGCCCACCCGCTTGCCATCGTTGCCCCAGCGGAAGCCACCGACCACGCAGTCGGCGGTTCGCTGTTCCTTGACCTTGATCATGGCGCGCTCGCCCGGTTTGTAGATGCTCTCGAGCCGCTTGGCGACGATCCCGTCCAGCCCGGTGCCGCGATATTCCTTGAGCCAGTTGATCGCGACCTCGCGGTCGCGGGTCGCCGGGCTGAGATAGATCGACTCCGGCTTGGGCCCGAGCAGTTTCTCGAGCCGCAGGCGCCGTTCCTTCAGCGGCCGATCCAGCAGGCTCTCGTCGCCGTCGGCCAGCAGGTCGAAGGCGATATAGGTCGCGGGCTGCTCGGCGGCCAGCATGTTGACCCTCGATGCTGCCGGGTGGATGCGCAGCGTCATAGCATCGAAATCCGTCCCGAATCCCGTAAAGATCACGATCTCGCCGTCGAGGACGGCGCGCTTTGGCTTGATGCGCTGGATCGCCGGGACCAACTCGGGGAAATACCGGGTCAACGGCTTCTGGTTGCGGCTGTGAATCACGACCTCATCGCCATCCTTGAAGGCGACCGCGCGGAAGCCGTCCCACTTCGGCTCGTACTGCCAGGCGTCGCCGCGGGGCAGCTCGGCCTGGACCTTGGCCTCCATCGGACTGAATGGGGGCATGACGCCTAGTTGCACGCCCCATATACTAATTTCGTGCCCAGCTCCAAGCCTGTCGTCCATCTCCGCGACACCTTCGGGCGCATCGCCGATGACCTGCGGATCTCGGTCACGGACCGCTGCAACTTCCGCTGCGTTTACTGCATGCCGGCGGCCGGGTTGCCCTGGCTGGCCCGGGAGGAGGTGCTGACCTTCGAGGAGATCGTCCGGCTGACTCGCATCCTGGTTGAGCAGTCAGGCGTTCGAACCATCCGGCTGACGGGCGGCGAGCCGCTGGTGCGCAAGGGCATCGAGGACCTGACCGCCATGATCGCCGCCATCGATCCAACGCTCGACATTGCGATGACGACCAACGGCATCCTGCTCGAAGAGAAGGCCGCGGCCCTGCGAGCGGCGGGGCTGAAGCGGCTGAACGTCAGCCTCGACACGCTGCACTCCGACCGTTTCAAGGACCTGGCGCGGCGGGATGCACTCGACCGGGTGATGCGGGGTCTGACCGCGGCGCGCGCCGCGGGGTTCAGCCCGATCAAGCTCAACATGGTGGTGATGCG
>Ga0070697_100004811_pt1 | contig 10347 bp, 8 predicted proteins | sample KBSK1501metaG_FD_65475 | JGI IMG/M metagenome (GOLD analysis project Ga0070697, IMG submission 65475) | Corn, switchgrass and miscanthus rhizosphere microbial communities from Kellogg Biological Station, Michigan, USA - KBS K1-50-1 metaG | ecosystem: Host-associated > Plants > Roots >... | reverse complement strand
ACTTCTACCACGACCGCACTCCGCGGGCCGACTGGCGGGAGCGCAATGCAAGCCGCCTGCGCGCGGGCGAGCGGATCGGCGTCACGATCCACGTGGCGTCGGTCCTCGGCACCTGGGGGCGCACCTCCCCGGTCTATTTCCCGTCCCCGCGGGACCTGCAATACGGCAACGACGCGCTGCTCGCCCTGCAGCGCGCGCACCCGGATCGCATCCGCGGCTACGTCACCGTCAACCCCAACTACACCGCTCACGCCCTGGGCGAAATCGACCGCTGCCGCGCCGCCGGTATGATCGGGATCAAGCTCGCCGCGAGCCGGCGGGCGAACGATCCCTTGCTCGATCCGATCTGCGAGCTGGCGCGCGAGCGCGGGCTTCCGGTGCTGCAGCACGTGTGGCAGCACCGCCGGCGCGATTGGCCGGGGCAGGAAGCCTCGGACGCCCTCGAGCTGTGCGCGCTCGCGGAACGCCATCCGGACCTGCGCTTCATCCTCGCCCACATCGGGGGGGGCGGGGACTGGCAGCACTCGCTCGCCGCGCTCCGGGGGGGAACGCCCAACGTGCTCATCGATCTCTCGGGCAGCGGTGCGGACGGCGGCATGCTCGAGGGTTGTGTCGAAGCGGTGGGCGTCGAGCGGCTGCTCTGGGGCTCGGATCTCACGATGGACACGGGCTGGGCGAAGCTGCGCTATCTCGCGCACCTGCTGCGCGGACCGGAGCTCGAGCAGGTCAGCTGGAAGAACGCGGCGCGCATCTTCCCCCGCGGCGCGTTCCCGTCCGACTGATGCGCGTCGATGTCAACGCCCTGCTGGGCGCCTATCCCTGGCGCCGCGTCCCCGGCACCTCGCCCGAGGCGCTGCGCGCCGCCATGGACCGGACGGGCATCGACGAAGCGTGGGTGAGCCATCTGCCGAGTTTCTTCTGGCGTGCGCCGGGCGAGGGGAACGCGTGGCTGTACGAAGCGACCGGCCGTGACCGGCGCCTCAAACCGATCCCGGCCGTGCATCCGGGGCGGAAGGGATGGGAAGAGACCATCGGCGAAGCCGTGGACCGCGGCGCCCCCGCTGTCCGCTGCGATCCCACCTATTATGGACTCGACCCGGCGGGCGCCGAGATGCGCGTGCTCGCGGCTGCGTGCGGGGCCGCACGACTCCCCCTCGTGCTCGCCGTGCGCCTGGAGGACGGCCGCCAGCGCCACCCCAACGATGCCGCGCCCGAGCTTCCTGCGGCCGCGGTGCGCGCGCTGATCCGGACCGACGACGACGTGCGCATCATCGTGACCCACGCCGACCGGGGACTCATCGAGGAAGCCCACTTCGGCTCCACGCCCGAGGAGGCGGCGCGACTGTGGTGGGACATCAGCTGGATCTGGGGGCCGCCCGAGGATCACCTCGAGACGCTGCTCGCCACAGTCGGCGTGGAGCGGCTGATGTTCGGGACGGGGCAGCCGCTGCGGATTCCCGAAAGCAGCGTGGCGAAGCTCGACCTCTTGGACCTCACGCCGGAGCAGCGGGCCGCGATCGAGGCAGGCAACGCCCGCGCCGCGCTGGCTTTCTGACCGCCCGACCGCCGGACCGCTTGACGAGCCGCCTCGAGTGGGGTCTCATACCCGCGGTGCCCGTGCCGTTCCGCGGCACGGCGATCGCCCGGGATGCGCTGGAAGGGTACGCCGCGTGGATGGCCGGTCAGCAGATCGCCGGCGTAGCGGTCTGGGCCCACACCGGTCGCGGACCGCAGCTGTCGACGGACCAGCGGCGGCGCGTGCTCCAGACGTGGCGCGCCGCGCTGCCGCTGAGCGTGATCATCGCGGGCGCGAGCAGTGTCGAGATGGCCCGCGAGGCCAGGGCGGAGGGGGCGGACGCGCTGCTCGCATTCCCGACACCCGACGACCCGGTGGCCCATCACGACCGCCTCGGCCGTGAGCTCCCGGTCATCGCGTTCTATCTGTACGAAGCGGCCGGCGGCGTGCCCTATGACAACCAGACATTGCAAAGCATCCTGGCGCTGCCAAGCGTCATCGGCATCAAGGTGGCCACGCTCGACTCGGTCATGACGTTCCAGCGCATCGCGGGAGTGATGGGGGACTATCCCGACAAGCTGCTGATCACCGGGGAAGACCGATTCCTGGGCTATTCGCTGACGCTGGGCGCCCGCGCGGCCTTGATCGGGATGGGCGCGGCGCTCACGGATGTTCAGGTCGCGCTGCTGGAGGCGTTTCGTACGGGCGACTTCGCGAAGTTCGTACAGCTGTCGGGGGTGTGTGATCGGCTCGCCGGGGCGACCTTCATCCCGCCGATAGAAGGGTACGTGCGCCGTATGCTGTGGGCCCTCGCCGCCGACGGCGTCATCCCCGACGACGCCTGCGACGATCCGTGGGGCCCGGCGCTCGACGCGCCGGACCGGGTCCGGGTCGGCCGCGCCGTGCGCGATGCCCGCGCCGCGCGTCCGTGAGGCGGCGGTCGTTCCTCGAGTGGTGCGCCGCGGCCGGCGGGCTCGTCGGCTGGTCTCGCTCGGCGAAAGGCTCCGTGGCGATAGCTGAGCCAGTGCAGGTGGTCGTGGTGGGGGCCGGCGCCTTCGGTGGCTGGACGGCCTGGCATCTCCGGCGGCGGGGCGCGCGCGTCACCCTGGTCGACGCCTGGGGCCCTGGCAATTCGCGCGCGAGCTCGGGCGGCGAGACGCGCGTGATCCGGGGGACCTACGGGCCCCGGCGCATCTACACGGTCCTGGCCGCGCGCTCGCTTGCGCTGTGGCGTGAGCAGGAGCGGCGCTGGAAGCGCCAGCTCTACTACCCGATCGGCGTGCTGTGGCTCGTGGAGGACGACGATCAGTACGAGCGGGCGGCGCTACCGATTCTCAAGGAGACCGGGCTCGCGTTCGAGGAGTTGAGCGGCGCGGAGACCGCGCGGCGCTATCCCCAGATCAATTGCGAGAAGGTACGCTGGGCGATTCTCGAGCGTGACGCCGGCTACCTGACGGCCCGGCTCGCCTGCGAGGCCGTGCTCGCGGGGTTCCTGGAGGAGGGGGGCGAGTATCGCCAGCTCGCCGTGCGGCCGGGGGACGTGGCGGGGGACGCGATGCGCGGCGTCGCGCTCTCGGACGGGAGCGTGCTGCGCGCCGACGCGTACGTGTTCGCCGCGGGCCCGTGGCTCGGTCGCCTGTTCCCTGACGTGATCGGCGATCTGGTGCGCCCCACGCGCCAGGAGCTGTTCTTTTTCGGGACGCCGCCGGGCGACACGCGGTTCACCGAGGAGGCCCTGCCCGTTTGGGCGGACCACGGCGCGCGCTTCATGTACGGGATCCCCGGGAACCGGTGGCGCGGCTTCAAGGTGGCGGACGACACGCGCGGTCCGCCGTTCGATCCCACCACGGGGGAGCGGCAGGCGACCGCGGAGGGGCTGCGCGCGGCGCGTGAGTACCTGGGGTACCGCTTTCCGGGGCTCGCCGGCGCCCCGTTGCTCGAGGCCCGCGTGTGCCAGTACGAGCAGAGTCCGGACGAGCACTTCATCATCGATCGGCTTCCCGGCGCGGACAACGTCTGGCTCGTGGGCGGCGGCTCGGGCCACGGGTTCAAGCACGGCCCCGCTGTCGGCGAGCTGGTCGCCGCTCAGGTACTCGATCACAGGGTCCCCGATCCTCAGTTCGCCCTCGCCCGGTTCGCCCGGTAGAACGCGGCAGCGACTGGAGCGTGACTTCGAGCGCTTCAAGCGCGAGCTGCCGCGCGACTTTCCACATCACGTGCGCGAGAGGTACGGCGTCGATCTCGCGGCCCGCTACCTCGGTGTCGATCTCCCTCATCCGATCGGCAAGGGCTCGGGGCAGCTCTCGCTCAACGCGGCCCAGCTCGAGGACGACGCCGCGGCCGGCCTCGCCTTCGCGGTCCTGAAGACCGTCATCGCGGAGGACGAGACCGGCGCCCAGGCCATGGTCGCTTGGGCGATCCACGAGACGAGAATGAAGGTGGAGCGGCGCGGTCGCACGGGATGGACGGTGACCTGGAAGGGGAGGGGCTGGGACCGCTCGCTCGCAGCATACCTGGCGCTCGTGCGCACCGGCCGCGACCTCACGCATGCCACCGGGATGCTCGTCGTGCCGAGCGTGAAGTATCACCTGCCGCGGCTCGCCGAGCCGTTCCGCGACGGCGAGTACCGGCACACGACGCGGCGGCTCGCGGAGGCGTGGGGCGAGCCGCCGCTGCTCCTGGAGAAGGACTTTTCTCCCACCCTCGCGGGCGACGCGCTGTCCGAGGACCGCGCCCAGATCGTGCGGTGGCTGCGGGAGGTGCCGGACAGGATTTGTCAGGCAGCGCCCGCGCCCGTGTTGGTCGCGATGAAGCTCATGAACGCGCGCTTCGACGATGCGTTTCAGCTCGCCATGATGGACGCCGCCTCGGGCGCCGACGCGCTCGTGTGCTTCAATCGTCTCTTCGACTCCGTGACGGGTGTGGCTTACGGAGGCTGGGACCTGAGCGACCGCAATCTCCGGGTCCTCGACGCCTACCGCTCCCACGTCCGCCTGTCCGCCCGACCGCCCGACCGCCGGCTGTGCGGCACCGGCAACGTCTGCTCTGGCCGCGTGCTGCTCGAATACGCGCAGCGCGGCTGCGAAAGCGTGCAGCTCCACACCTTCTTCCAGCTGCCGCTCTCCCAGTTCCCCGCGACCCGCGGGTCGCGCGCCCAGCGCGCGCTGCACGCCCTGGTATTCGATCCGCGGGACGGCTTGGTCGCGGGGATGTTGGAGCTCGAGGCCCAAGGGAAGCTCGAGCGCCGCGGCGGGGAGCTGCACTTCCTGGATCTGGCGAGTGATGCGCATCGCCCGCATTGAGCTGTTCGAGCTCGCCCTGCCGCTCGTCGAGCCGTTCATCATCTCGGGCGGCGCGGTGAGCGAGCGTCGCTCGCTCATCGTGGCGCTGCACGACGACGAGGGGCACGTGGGCTATGGCGAGTCGCCGCCGTTCGAGCTGCCGTTCTATTCGGCGGAGACGCTCGCGAGCGCCATCGATCTGACGCGTCGCGTGCTCGTGCCGCGCGTCGCCGGCCGGGCGTTCGCATCGCCCGAAGCGGTGGACGACGCGCTGCGGGCGGAGATTCGCGGCAACCCGTTCGCCCGGGCGGGCGTCGAGACGGCGGCCTGGGACCTCGCGGCGCACCGCGCCGGCGTGGGGATGGCCCAGCTCGTGGCCGGCCGGCTCGGCGTGGCACCGGCGGCGAGCGTGCCGTGCGGCGTGGCGCTCGGCATTCCCGGAGATCGGCAGCCGGAGACGCTGACGCGGTGGGTGTACGACGCGTTGCAGCTGGGCTACCGCCGCGTGAAGATCAAGATCGCGCCCGGATGGGACGAGGTCGCGGTGCGCGCCGCGCGCTCGGGCATGGCGGGCACGGAGCTGCCGCTCACCGTCGACGCGAACGGTGCCTACCGCTGGCCGGATCACGCGAGCGCCCTCCGCGCGCTCGACGACGCCGGACTCCTGTTCATCGAGCAGCCGCTCGCCCCCGATGAGCTGGTGGGGCACGTGCGGCTCGGTCGCGAGCTGCGTACCCCCGTCTGCCTCGACGAGACGCTCGAGAGCGCCGCGCTCGCCCGGCAAGTGAAGGAGCTCGAGGGCCCTCGGGTCTGGAACGTCAAGGTCCACCGGGTGGGCGGTCTCGCGGAGGTGAGCCGGATCTACCGCGTTGCCGTGGAATACGGGGCGGAGCTGTGGGCGGGCACGATGCCCGCTTCGGGCATCGGGTCCCAGGCCGACCTCGCCGTCGCCTGCTTGCCTCGCTGCGTCTATCCCTCCGACCTTGAGCCCAGCACGCGCTGGTTCGGGCGGGGGGTGGACGTGATCAAGCTGACCATGGGCAAGGACGGCCGGATGGCCGTCCCCGGCGTGTCGGTGGCCCGCCTGCTGGACGCGGGACGTTTCCGTTCCGCCGCCCGCTTGCTACCTTAGAGCCGTTGGCCGCGAGCCCGTCGTCCCGATAACAACGTCATGATTCCGCTCGAGAACCAGCCGCCCACCTACTGGGCAACGACACTCTACAAGGATCCCCGCACGCGTCCCAAAGCCGACGCGCCGATCCGGGATCTCCCCCAGCGTGCCGCGCAGCGTTTCAAGCGGGCCCGCGAGGGGATCCGCGCGCTCAAGCACGTGACCGAGCAGGTCGTGTTCATGGGAACGACCTGGAAGTGGGTATGGATGTACGAAGTCGCCGGACGCAAGCTCGGCTATCTCCATCCCATGGAGCTGAGCGTCAGCGGCACGTTCGTGTTGACGGAATTCGAAGAGAAGGAGCTGGCGCTCACCGACGGGCTCCCCAAGCCGATCCGCGGTGCGATCCGCGACGGCGAGATCGCCAGCGGCGTGCGCTGGTGCTGGGTGCAGTTCCCCGACCTCGATGCGGTGGACGCGTTCGTCGAGATCGTCCGCCTCAAGCACATGCTGCTGGCGCGACCCGAGTAGCGTCCGCGTTTTGCCCTTGTGCGGCGTTCGCCGCCGGGGCTACATTCCGGCGCCCGCAAGCCGTTTGACACCCGAACGATACATTCGCCATCGAGTGCATTGATGACGAAGAGGTGTGGCAGGTTCGCGGCCGGGATCGCCGTGGCTCTCTTCATGGCCAGCCCGCTCGTCGCGCAAAACGGCCAGCCGCAGGAAGCCCGCACGGCGCGCGTCATCAGCGACACGGGCAGGCTCAAGGGTCCCCGCCAGCCGATCTTTTTTCGCCACGACGTTCACGCGGGTCAGGATCGCATCCCCTGCATGTACTGTCACTCCTCGGTAGCGGTCTCGAGCGAGCCGGGGATCCCCGCGGTGCAGACGTGCTTCGGCTGCCACCAGCTCATCTCGGGATCCACGCCGTCCCACCAGGCCGAGATCAAGAAGGTCCAGCAGGCCTGGATCGGGAAGCAGCCGCCGCAGTGGATCCGGGTCCACGCGCTCCCCGGGTTCGTGCGCTTTCCCCACATGCGGCACATCAAGGTGTTGGGGCCGCAATCGTGCGCGACCTGTCACGGCCAGGTCGAGCGCATGCCCCAGGTCTATCAGGTGTCGACCCTGAAGATGGGCTGGTGCGTCAACTGTCACGTGCAGCGCGGGGTGAGCCGCGATTGCACCCTGTGCCACTACTGATGGGCGAGCCGATGGAGCGGAGACGGTTCCTCAAGGTCCTGGGCGTGACGGGGGGCGGCGCCGCGTTGCTGTCGGGCTGCGGCATCGGTCCCGAGCCGACCGAGAAGCTCATTCCCTACTTGATCCCGCCCGAAGACCAGATCCCGGGCACGCCGACCTACTACGCCACGACCTGCCGGGAGTGCCCGGCCGGGTGCGGTCTGCACGCCAAGGTGCGCGAGGGCCGCGTCGTGAAGCTCGAGGGGAACCCCGAGTCGCCGATCAACCACGGACGCCTGTGTGCGCGCGGCCAAGCGGGTCTACAGGGGCTCTATAATCCCGACCGCGTCGCCGGTCCGCTGGAGCGGACGGGGGACGGCCAGTGGAAGCCCATCGCCTGGGATGACGCAATCGGGCGGCTTGCGGCGAAGCTGAAGGGGGCGCGGGGCAAGGGGATCGTCTTCGTGACGGGCCACGAGTCCGGCGCGTTCGGCGAGCTCGTGGACGAATGGATGCGGCAGGTGGGGGGCCGGCACGTGACCTACGAGCCGTTCGCCTTCGAGGCGCTGCGCGAGGGGAATCGCCTCGCATTCGGTACGCCCGCCGTGCCCTGGTACGACTTCGCGAACGCTCGCTACCTCCTCTCCTTCGGCGCCGACTTCCTCGACACCTGGGTGTCGCCGGTCGGGTACCAGAACGGCTTCGCTCGCGCGCACGGGTTCCAGGCGGGGCGCGATGCCTCCATGGCGAAGTTCGTGTTCGTCGGCCCGCGGCTGTCGCTCACCGGGATGAATGCGGATGAGTGGATCGCCGCGGCTCCCGGCACGGAAGGACTGCTCGCGCTCGCGATGGCGTCCGTGATCGTGCGCGAGCGGCTCGCGCCCGCACCGTCCGACGCGGCGCGGCTCGCGTCCCTGCTGTCGCGCCACGCGCCGGCGCAGGTGGCTTCGGCGGTGGGAGTCGAGGCGAGCGTCATCGTGCGCCTGGCGCGCGAGTTCGCAGCCTCCAAGGGCGGTCTCGCGGTGGCGGGCGGCATCGCGGCCCACTACCCGAACGGCGCCGCAATCGTGGCGGCGGCGAACATCCTCAACTACGTCGCGGGCATGGTCGGCAAGACGGTCAAGTTCGGACCGAACGAGAGCCTCGACGCGGCCGGGTCGTTCAAGCAGATGGCCGACCTCGTGTCCGACATGGAGGCGGGCAAGGTCGCGGTGTTGCTCATCCACGGCGCGAACCCCGCACACTCCCTGCCGGGCGCGTTCTCGCAGGCGATCGCCAAAGTCGGCTTCAAGGCCAGCTTTTCGCCCTACGTCGATGAGACGGCGGCGGGTGCGGACCTCATCCTCCCCGATCTCCATCCCCTCGAGCAGTGGAACGACGCGCGCCCGCGGGCCGGGGTCTTCGCACTGCTGCAGCCCGTGATGCAGCCCGTGTTCCCCGAGGCGCGGCACACCGGGGACGTGCTGCTGCGCGCCGCGGGCAGGGACCAGACGTTCCGCGACTACCTGCAGGGCAAGTGGCGTGAGCTGCACCGGCGCCACGGCGGCGGCCAGAGCTTCGAGCAGTTCTGGAGCGAGGCGTTGCAACACGGCGGGATCTACGGCGACGCGCCGGTGCAGCCGGTGCGGCTTGCATCCGGCGCCGCGCAGCTCACGCCGACACCGCCGGCGTTGGCCGGCGGCCCGGGGGAAAACGTGCTCACCGTGTTTCCGTCGATCGGCCTGTACGACGGTCGCGGGGCCAACAAGCCCTGGCTGCAGGAGCTGCCCGACCCCGTGTCGAAGATTACGTGGCACGCCTGGGTCGAGGTCCACCCCGCGACCGCGGCTCGATGGGGTCTCGCGAACGGCGACTTCCTGCTGCTCAAGTCCCCCTACGGCGCCGTGAAAGCGCCGGTGTGGATCACCCCGGGCGTGCGGCCCGACGTGCTGGCCGCCGCCACCGGTCAGGGCCACACGGCGTACGGCCGCTACGCGAAAGACCGCTCCGGCAACGCGTTCGAGCTGCTCTCGTCGGCCCCGAATGGCTACGGGGGCCGCACGTTCACTGTGGCGGTGTCGGTCGTGAAGACCGGAGAGCATCGTCGCCTGGCGACGGCCGAAGGCGATCCCCGCGAGCTGGGCGCGCGCAACGTCGAGGTGTTGCCGCTCGAGCGGGCCCGGCAGCTCAAGTCAGGCGAGCATGCGTTCGAGGAGCACGAGGCGCCCGCCTACGCGGAGCGGGCGCTCGAGGATTGGGCGGCAGCGCAGCAGCAGAAGGCGTCGCTCGGCAACTACGCGGGCGAGCACCCACGCTGGGGGCTGGCGATCGATCTGGCGAAGTGCACCGGCTGCTCCGCCTGCGTCACGGCGTGCTACGCCGAGAACAACATCGCCACGGTGGGCGAGGAGCTCGTGGTGCGACGACGCGTGATGAGCTGGATGCGGGTCGAGCGCTACTACACGGGCGGGGAGCACGGCGAGCCGGTGGGCGCGGTCGTGACCCCGATGCTGTGCCAGCAGTGCGGCAACGCCCCCTGCGAGCCGGTGTGCCCGGTGTTCGCGGCCTACCACACCGCAGACGGCCTCAACGGCCAGGTCTACAACCGCTGCGTCGGCACGCGCTACTGCTCCAACAACTGCCCGTACAAAGTCCGCTACTTCAACTGGTACAACTTCGCGGAGCAGGGCGGCGAGTGGGAGTCCTGGCCCGCGCCGCTCGACATGTTGCTCAACCCCGACGTCACGGTGCGCGAGAAGGGCGTCATGGAGAAGTGCACCTTCTGCGTGCAACGCATTCGCGGCGCGCAGAATCGCGCCCGCCTCGAGGACCGCAACGTGCGGGACGGCGAGATCGTCCCGGCGTGCGCCCAGGCCTGTCCCTCGGAGGCGATCGTGTTCGGCGACCTCCACGACCGGCGCTCCCGCGTCTCAGAGCTCGCGCAGGACCCGCGGGGCTATCACGTGCTCGCGGGCCTGAACACCAAGCCGGCGATCACGTATCTCGCCAAGGTCGTGCACGATGGCTGAGGCTCCGGCGCCCGCTTCGCGAGTCACGTACGACTTCGTCACGCGAGCCATTGCACGGACGTTGGGCAACCCTGGGAAGGGTTACTACGCCCTGCTCGGCACCGCGGTCGGCCTGCTCGCGATCGGGATCATCTGCCTGTTGCTGCTGCTGCGCTACGGCCTCGGCCTCGCGGGGTACTCCCACCCGGTCTACTGGGCCGTCTACATCACCTGCTTCGTGTTCTGGGTGGGCATCGCGCACTCGGGCACGCT
>Ga0070697_100004810_pt1 | contig 10348 bp, 20 predicted proteins | sample KBSK1501metaG_FD_65475 | JGI IMG/M metagenome (GOLD analysis project Ga0070697, IMG submission 65475) | Corn, switchgrass and miscanthus rhizosphere microbial communities from Kellogg Biological Station, Michigan, USA - KBS K1-50-1 metaG | ecosystem: Host-associated > Plants > Roots >... | reverse complement strand
AACCACCAATGAATAATTATTCCCGCCGCCAAAGCGCCAACCAAAACAGCGGTTCCTGCTAAGACCGCGATGAACTTATTAAGACTCATTGAGTAGTTCGCAGTAAAGAAGATGTCTAACGACTGCCTTCAGCTGCGGCGCGCGATCAGCATTCAAGCTGGATGGAACAAGGCTTCTTGAGAAACACGCTACCGCGCCGTCAGCTGCAAGGCTTTGTTGGGCCGCCTACTTCCACAATTGCCACCAACGCTTTTGATTAGCACGAACTCCCCCGCGAATCACGTCGGCTAGGCTAATCTTTCCTTCCCACATCTTCTCAATCTCAGCCCATGCTCGGCGCGACGTGGGGCCCAGCCACTGGATGAAAACATCTTCCCCGCAAGAGTGATTTGATCCGATTGTCTGGAGACTCTCGATGACACCATAACCCGCAATATCGCGCGATTCCTGATCCCCTTCATTCAAGATCTTTTCGATTGCAGCGAATGCGGCCGGAAATTCCAAGGTCTCTCCACTCTCGAAAGACTCAACCAAATAACGAGCGAACTCCGCAGTATCATTGTATGCACCAGGCTCCTCGCCCTTCCACCATTCAAGATGCGCTTGCCAGGTTGGTTGGAAACCAGGGCAGGCTTCGATTAGGAGTGGCATTACTTGTGGCTTCGTGATCATTCAATATCCAAGCGGCCCAACGCTGCGCTTCAGATACGCATTAAAGCCTTCATGATCATAGACACCGTTATCGATTGGTTGTTCCGTCGACTGGCGAAGACGGCCAACGACTGCCTTCAGCTGCGGCGCGCGATCAGCATTCGCGCTGAAGGGAAAGTGACTACTTGAGAAGCATGCTATCGCGCCGTCAGCTGCAAGGCTTTGTTATGCCCGCTGAGGAAAACGCGCTCGTAAGCGACGTGCTCCGAAGTCCCCGCGAGTGCAGTACGCGCAAGGGCAAAAGGGTGGTTGACCTTTGGCGCCTGGAAAGTATCGCCACCCCAGGATTTGAGGCAACAGCTTCGTTCGATGAATCTCCGTCGCTTCGATACGCCGAGGAACCACCACTTCCCAACCCTCACGATTCTCAGCAGCCATAAATACGGCGACGGCTTCGGCAGCGGTCATGGGTCGGTGCGCGTGATTGTAATGACCGACCCAAACCAATTCGTCGTCAGGAATGCGAAAGTAAACGGCCGCGAGGGTCCGACCGCCCCGGCGTTTCAATTCACGCAGCCACTGATGTGAAAGATAAAAGTCACGTGTGACGGGAACCGCAAATGTTCCCGCCGGACATCCATTTGGTGATTCACGACGCGAACGAGCAATACCCCGTCGCCGAATTTGGACGACGGACGATTCGGGCGCGAAATGAACAAACATTGCCATTGATTACATCAAGAAGGGCATAACGGTGGCCTTCAGCTGCGGCGCGCGAACAGCATTCAAGCTGAAGGAACAAGTTTACTTGAGAAGCACGCTACCGCGCCGTCAGCTGCAAGGCTTTGTTCGGTTGCGACCGTACTCACCAATTCCGCACGAAGATCCAAATCCCAAGGGCGATACAGATGGCCGAACAGGCAGCCACAATGATCATGGGTATCGTCTGCGGTTCGCTGAAAAACATGATCGTCGAGGCGAAATAAGCGAGCGGCAACACGACGCCGGCAAAAACCATCTCCAGACCCGCCATCCGGTTCCCGAACCGCCGCCGTTTTGCCCTTTGTTCCTCGCTCATTTGAATGACCGGAAGGCGAAAGACCTGCAGCCAGGCGACATGCGGAAACCAGTGCGCGAGCCGCGACAGTACAAAAGCGGTTGCGATCAGCCCGAGCAGGATCGCTTTTACGCTCTCGGGAAGGAATGTTTCCATAGTTTGCGTCAGAAGCGCGGGAAGCGAATCACGAACCAGAACACTAAGATGGCAAGTCCCAGAGCAGCCAGTAATGCCGCACTGGCACCAATGAGGTGAAGTGTTCGCATCGGCTCACGCTTTTCATGTATTTTGGACATAGCCGCAGCATCTCTACCATCTCATACAAGCGAGCAGCCGAACGCCTGCCTTCAGCTGCGGCGCGCGATCAGCATTCAAGCCGCGAAGTCAGAAGCTACTTAAAAGGCACGCTATCGCGCCGTCAGCTGCAAGGCTTTGTTATGTGCGCCCTGAAATTAACGACTGCTTTTTGTCTAACTCGCTTAACCTTTGAGCAGCATAGAACGAGCGCGCTTTCGCATCGTTTTCCAAGCCCCGCTCATTACACCAGAGAATCAACTTCTCGCTATCGAGGTCAACTTTTTCCACTCGCAGGCCTCGGCCCTTAAGTTCCCTTGCCTCTTCTTCCGCTACCTGCAGCCACTCAACATAACTATTCTCAAATTCATCCGAGTCGACAGCAATGTCGCGAACGCGCTGCCACTGTTCAGGTCGGTACCAAACAATTGCAATGACCGGTTTGTCTTCAGATTGGGTAGAGTCTTTCATAGCTGCAATTTGTAGCACATAACGCTGGCCTTCAGCTGCGGCGCGCGATCAGCATTCAAGCTGAAGGAATAAAATTACTTGAGAGGCAAGCTATCGCGCCGTCAGCTGCAAGGCTTTGTTATCCGTCGTCGGTGTTCTCGCGATCCGCCGACGATAATTCTTCGTAGAGTTTTTGGTAGTCGCCATCCGCGGGTTTAGGCATTGACCCGATGGGAGCATCAACTGCGTCGGTTTCAAACAGTCTGACGGTGACGACGTCTCCTGTTTTTAGCGCGCGTCTGATCCAGTCCAAGTGTTCGTCGGAACTACCCTCGGCACGAGACGTTAAGCCCCCAACTGTGAGTTCGATGTCGTAATGACGTTCACGCTGGTGAGCGCCGGTTGAATTGGGGCCAAGCTTCCCAACAGCGGTTACGATTGCTGTGAGAACCGAAAGGTCATCGGCTCCCGCCGTCCCGAGCAATTCTCCGTTTAGTTCTATTTTGAAAGCAATCATAAGACGGATAACGGTGGCCTTCAGCTGCGGCGCGCGATCAGCATTCAAGCTGAACGGAACAAAGGTTACTTGAGAAACATGCTGTCGCGCCGTCAGCTGCAAGGCTTTGTTGGGTGCGTTTTGACTTATTGCTCACTTGCTCCAATAGCCTTTTGGACTTCATCAGTCGCAACTATATTTGATAAATCTTCGATGCTACCAAAGGTTCAGATCACGTTGAGGCTACAGTTAGTTTTCGAGTTGACCGACGCCAGAACCCAATCTAAGAATACCTTGCTTCTTTCTCTGTTGAAGGATTCTTGCGAGTTTTGTCGTCAACGGAGTTGGCTGGCTAAGTTGTCCCGCATTTTGAGAATTTAGTTTAATCAAACCGTTTTTTTCAATTTCGACGAGAAGCGTTAGAGGATTTGCTTCTGCTGTTGGACTATCAGCATCAGCCATTGACCAAGGAGCAATCCAAAACTTCAAAGTTGTTTCAGGCTTGCTCTTAGTTTGTGCAAAACCGAAAGATGAAGCGGTTATTAAAACGATTGCTGCAAGAAGGTTTTTCATATTTTTACTCATTTCGAGAGCCGTTTAGGACAACCACGAAGCACCCAACGTTGCGCTTGAGCGGCTCGCCCACGCAACTAACGATAAAGACTACTCACCGGCGAGTCCGCTCCAAGCGCTAGTTAGCCGCGACTGCAACAAAGACAACGCCTTACCAAACAACCGATAGGTAATAGGCATACAGACATAAGAGGCCGCTCGTAATGAATAGTGCCAGACTACCGAACGCGAGACGCCACCTCCGACGCGGTCGGTGCATCACAAGAAGCAGACCGATTGTCGCTGTAAGCAAGAAAGACCTTTGCCCAAGTAAGCGAGCGCGATCCCGATGGACTGCGAAGTAATGATCCGGCTCCTCTATGGGACGGCCAAATATTCGCTTCATTTCGTTCTGAGATTTCACCTCCGGAGGTCTAGTCAGGAAATGATAGCCAGCGGATCGTTGCGCTGAGGTCCATCCGTCCTCATATACCCAAGGCGGAAAGACTTCCGATAACAACATCAACATCCCGCCGATGAATAGGACTGTCCGCTGACTTTTGGTCATAAAGTACTTCTGAACCAGTTTCTAGAAGCGGCTAACGTCTGAGTTGACGCGGCGGCGCGAATTTATTCAAGCATCGCCGGACCAATTATGATGCGAAACACGCCTCCGCCGCTCGCGTCCAACGATTTGTTATGTTGCGCCGAAGCATCAAGGGTTTTCAAATTTGCAGATGATGATTCCATCGACTTTTACGAGCTTGCCACCATGCGCTTCGGCGTGAATTTTTGTTGTTTGGCATTCGCCACGGCGGTTTCGTAATAAGTTGGATTGCCACCGACAGCGCGCGCAGAAATGACGTCCCCCATTTCGTCGATTCTTATCTGAACCGTGACGGTGTTCTTGGGAACAAAGTCGGCGTTCGTCACGAGTGTTACGGGCGGACCACACAACGTTCCCTGACTAGTGTGATGCGAGCAGGTGACGAGCGTTTTCGAACGCTTCGCCCGTTTGCGATGTCTGCTCGTTTGAGCGGCAATGAAACCAGCCAGCACGAATACAACAGCAACGGTGATGCCGGTTCTTTTCAATGATGGAGATAGCAACATAACGCTGGCCTTCAGCTGCGGCGCGCGACAGCATTCAAGCTGTGCGGAAAAAGTTTACTTGAGAAAGATGCTATCGCGCCGTCAGCTGCAAGGCTTTGTTAGATTGCGACTGCCCAGGGAGAAAAGCACTTAGAATTCTAGCCCCTCCTCCTTCATCAAGGAGACAAAGTTTCTGAATGCCTCCAAGTGCTGTTTCGTTAGCTTAAACTTCCTATCACCAATCTTGATCTCTGCCTTTTCAGACTCCGCGATCTGCTCGAAGTCATTCAAAGGAAGATCCTTCTTCAACACTTCTCTGACTAGAAAGCCTTTTGAAATCCCTTGTCCTTTACCGCTGCCCACCATTTCCATCTCTCCGAAGTCATGCCGTCCTGAGGCTGTGAAGACAGAAAATGCACGTCTCTTCTCAAAATCACCGATCGCTTGACTCTCGAACGCACCTGTTTTCTCACTCGTGGAAAATATCATCACGGTTACTAACTTTGGGGTCACTATCTTCTTGCCTGGATATGAAAACGATACCAGTAAGTCAACTCTTGCAACACTTATTTCACCTGACAGAGAATTCTGTAGCGGCTTCCAAAGCTCAAAAGGGCCAACACGCGCAATGGTTTCGTTCTTGAGGTCATTGTAAGTCGCCTCAACCTTCGTTTTACGTTTGGGTTTTTGCTGTCGGATTTCGGAATAGAGTTTAGGCATGGCGATGCAAAGCATACCGATAATCAAGATTCTCAATCCAATAACTATCAACTCTTTTCCTCCATTAGGGGATCAGAACAATCTCACGTCAGAGTTGACCGGGCGGCGCAGCTGCAAGCTCTTATATTGCGGCTTCCGGTTGCCAGATTGGTCTTTTCTTTTCAATCCAAGACCACATCCGAGTTGACCAGAAACTTGCCATCGTTAGCGTTACGCGGAAGCCGTCTGCGGCTACGATGTCCCATTGTTCCGCCTCATTGATACGCGACACATCGAAGTAAAGATGCTCACTGCCATTGAGCGTAGCAAAATGCAGACGATTCGGCATAAAAAGAGTCAAACGCTCAACCGGAAACACCTCAAGATGTGGTTCCTCAACTCGCAAGCCATTATATGAACGATAGAATAATCCTACCTGTGCAGGGAATGATAAACCCAACTTATGCTCGGCTCGCGCAACCTCCTCATCAGAAGCTGGGCTGGCAAGAGAATACTTTAATTCGCGGTTCTGCGAGAGGTTGGCAAATCGTGAGGGAAGTTCTTCTAGGAGCATGATTCTCTTCGACAATCCGCCTAAATGATACGAAGCAATATAACGACTGCCTTCAGCTGCGGCGCGCGATCAGCATTGGAGCTGAGGGAACAAGACTACTTGAGAAGCATGCTATCGCGCCGTCAGCTGCAAGGCTTTGTTCGACAGCGTGGTGGGATGATGAAACCTACTTCCGATTCAGTGTCCATCGCAGGAATAACTCAACATCATCCGCCGCCGATTCAGCCTGACCTCTCACATATTCCGAATCATCTCGCAACGCGGCCTCGATTAAAGGCCTGACCCTGCTTTCGGTAAGCTTCCCATTTATGCGCGCCACGTGTCCGAAACCTAGAATGGCATTGCCGCGGACACTCTCATTCGGGTGCGTTGCAAGCCGCTCACAAACCCCTTGCGCCCATTCAGCACTATCCGCATACAACGCGGCAGAAAGCACAGCTGTCGATAACTCGACTGGTTTATTCCGTAGGATTGCTGCCTCCACCTCAACTGTACTCAGTTTTTCAATGTCCTAGTATCTCATCTTGCGCTAAGAGATAGCTGTCGAACGCTGGGCCTTCAGCTGCGGCGCGCGATCAGCATCCAAGCTGAAAGAATAAGGTTACTTGAGAAGCACGCTATCGCGCCGTCAGCTGCAAGGCTTTGTTGGATTTCGCGATTCGATCAGACCTCGCCCTCTTTGCCAAGCACAGAACGTAGAAATGACGAGACGCTTTGACCTTCAGGGACCGCGGGCACAGCGGGTCGCTTTATGCCGCCACTAATCCCAATCTCATTATCCCCACTTAAGACCTTCACAACTGCGCTCGGCCACGCCCACACGGTGATTACAGCGTCGCCATGCTCAACTTCAAAAGAACCAGGCTGCTCCGCTTCAGCAACAACAACAAACGTTGCCCCACGGGGCATTTCAACTTCCTCTCCCCAAGGCTCAAGGTGAAAGATGACTTTCCGTTTAGAGGCGTTCGTTACCGAGATAGATGATCCAAAACTCATATGCGATAGCCTCGAAAGAAATCCAACGCTGGCCTTCAGCTGCGGCGCGCGATCAGCATTCACGCTGAAGGAAAACGTTACTTGAGAGCCATGCTATCGCGCCGTCAGCTGCAAGGCTTTGTTCGATTGCGATGTCACACACATGATGGTTATTACTTCTTGAATTCATATTCCACTTGAAGGTATTGCGAGACGGGTTGCCCATCTTTCCGGGCCGGTTCGAATTTTATTCTTCGTGCGACTCCAATAGCTTCCCGATCGAAACTGCAGCCCGACCCTTTGACGAGGGTCACTTCCGAAACTATTCCGGACTTATGAAGTACCACCCTTAAAACCGCCCGAAGTCGATAGTCAAACTCGTCGCAATCTCGCCCCGGCTGAGGAACATCATTGGGTTGAGGCTTTATCTTGGCTTTAACATCAACTTCCTTACTTGAATAAACTCGATCTTTAGCAGGCTCGTTCTTCTGAGACTCTGACGGTGACGGCGATGGCCTCCTTTCCTGGGCCTGACTCGTATGCATACCGATAACCAACAGGGTGACGAGCCCGATAATATGGATGAGAATTCTCATTGCTACCTCTTATCCTTGGACTCACGAAGCAATCGAACGCTGCGCTTGAGCGGCTCGCCCACGCAACTCACCAAAGAAGCCCGCTCATGGCGAGTCCGCTCCAAGCGCTTGTTCGGCGCGGACGTAAGCTATTCCGCACTACCACGATATTTGATTTTGCAACCCTTCTCGAGCTTAACTTCTGCCGCCTTGAGAGTGAACTCTGGAAATATGGAAGGCTTTCCGACATTGGGTGGCCAAATCCACACTTCAGTTGTGACCTCATTCTTCCAACCGCCATCTATATAAACTATATGGCTAGCTGGCACATTCCTTTTGACAAGGTAATTCTTAGCTCGTATCCCTCGGGCTTTCGCTTCACCGACACACGCTGACTTCCCGGCAAAGATGACCAAGTAGATGATATTTCGAGATTGGCGTCTCCAAACTATCGAAATATTATCGAGTCGCGCTTTTTCATAGTTGAAAACTAGATCATGCCATTCATCAAATTTTACGGGATCAGCAATCCCCAAAGGCGGCTTCGTTGGATCTTGCGCCCCGTGAGAGAAGAGTAAGATCAAGGTAATAAGAAAGATGAGTTTCATCTGTTAACTGCTAGCGCCGAACGATGGCCTTCAGCTGCGGCGCGCGGTCAGCATTTAAGCTAGACGGAAAAGGTTACTTGAGAAGCATGCTATCGCGCCGTCAGCTGCAAGGCTTTGTTGGATTGCGCTTATCGATTAAAGCGATTTGCCGCGTCATCCACAATTTGATCTATGATCGGCTGTATTCGAGCCTGGTGCGGTCCGGCAACCTGCGCGTCAATTGTGTACGGACCGATCTTCACTGGCGGCCTTGTTGCCTGCCAAGTCAGGTCTCCACGGACCATCCAGATAACTACGGTGAAGCCGCCAGTTGAGTAGACGGCCTTCTTCATGGGTGGCTCCGCGTCGAGAACGGGTTCCCATTTGGCGACGCCGTGATGATAGCTGACAATCGGCTTAAACGGGTGTTCCCAAACATAGATGTTCTTGAAACGAGTAATAGATCCGAACCCGGGAACCTTGCCATTGAGCGCCAGCACACGCCGCGATATGTATTGCGCAATTTCGTGGTATGCAGCATCTGCGTTCGACGCGTTCGTCCATGGTGGCCGCGGTGCAGGTGCCGTGACGACCGTGTCCGGCGCAATAAGGCAGCAGACCACAACAACGAGCAGCGGCAGCATGTAAAGGTCTCTTTTCATCGCTATAAGGAAAAGCAATCCAACGCTGGCCTTCAGCTGCGGCGCGCGATCAACATTCAAGCTGAAGGAATGAAGTCACTTGAGAAACATGCTATCGCGCCGTCAGCTGCAAGGCTTTGTTATGTGCCGCTCTTCATATCAAATCGTTCGATTAGATTTCGGCACGCCGCAAAGGCCGACTCCTTAAAGAAAGCTTCAGATTCAGCAATCTCTTTGTCCTTTAGCACTAAAGCTTCGACGTTCCAATTCGCGCGCTCGCGGTCAACGGGCAGATGATCCGTTTGAGAATCAATTGCAACAAACGGCGTGAAGTCGTCGTCGCGATGGAATTGACCGCGCGGATAGTCGATCAACTCGAACTCTAACCTGTTTAGAATCCGCGAACCAGCAATAACACCGATTTCTTCGTTCAGAATGGCCTGGCAAATTGCGATAATCTTACCGCGAACAAAGATGGAAAGCGTCTCATTCATCATCGACCGTGGATTCGAGAAGGCACATAACGCTGGCCTTCAGCTGCGGCGCGCGATCAGCATTCAAGCTGAAGGACCAAGGTTACTAGAGGAGCACGCTATCGCGCCGTCAGCTGCAAGGCTTTGTTAGATGCGGACGATCGTCACGAGCTTACCACGCTGCCATAGCTGTACCTGATCGCAGCATTCACCTCCGCCTCGACCGCTTTGTCTTCCGCAACATACCCTTCGATCATCTTCCACGTTTCTTCTTCTGTCCATTCATGCATGCCCAGCCGCAATACATAAACTTTCGACGTGACCCGATGCATGATTTCATTCACCCGCTTGATCCTCTCAACCTTCTCAGCCTCCGACGCCTTTTCATCCGACCAGATACCGCGGATGGCAACGGTCAGATTGTGCGCGAACAGCTCATAGAAGTGCAGCCGCTGCTCGGCAGTAAGAGCTGTAATCATTGTCGAGTAATCGAAAGCCATGAGGTTGCGGTATAAACCCACCCAAACATTCAACTAGCATCTAACGCTGGCCTTCAGCTGCGGCGCGCGATCAGCAAGCAGCTTAACGGAACAACTCTACTTTAGAAGCACGCTATCGCGCCGTCAGCTGCAAGGCTTTGTTCGATTGCGGCGCATCATGAGGCACTTCGGATAACTGCTTCGTATTCAGCTTTCCTGAAGACCAGGGGACCTACGCTCGCATAGCCGGTAGAAACAATTTCATCTTCATAATTATTCTGGAAACCGAAATCGCGCCAGATGATTTGATCTCCCACCGCTTCAATTACCGCTGAAACCGCACCACATCCCAGATCGCCACATTCAGGACAAACATAAAGACTGCGACGATTATTCGAAAAATCCGCGGGCAGTTCAAGCAGCAGCCGACGAATAGCCTGGCGTTCTCTTCAGGGACAAACCAACCAAGGCAGGAGGCCAAATCTCCACCTATCCTTTTCGACAACGGCTTCCCGTCAACCACGAAATCAAGATATTCCCTTGGCGCCGCCCCATTTCCACCTTCGCGGCGACGAGGCTCAAGTTTTAAGAGGTTGATGTTCTTCATGACAAGCAGCGAGCAATCGAACGCCTGCCTTCAGCTGCGGCGCGCGATTACCATTCAATCTGAAGGAACAAGGTTACTTGAGAAGCAGGCTATCGCGCCGTCAGCTGCAAGGCTTTGTTCGATTGCGGCGCATCATAAGGCCCTTC